>Ga0364860_10499_pt1 | contig 18318 bp, 25 predicted proteins | sample ExccelAu500001D4_FD_206916 | JGI IMG/M metagenome (GOLD analysis project Ga0364860, IMG submission 206916) | Enriched cells from Trout Bog Lake Hypolimnion, Wisconsin, USA - BchlTB.Aug20.5000.01 .D4 | ecosystem: Environmental > Aquatic > Freshwater > Lake > Hypolimnion/Profundal zone | place: USA... | reverse complement strand
CATGGTTACAGTAGCAAAGAAAAAATAATTTGCATACTGCCGGTAGTTCATATTCCGGCTTAAAGTACAATTTATCTGTAACATACTAATTAGCAGTTAATTTTCATGAATTATTTATAAAAAAATCATTTTTTTCTCAAAGTTATTTAAGAGCCTTATACATTTATAATATACCGTGCCTGAACCACAACAATTTACAACAGGTGCAGGATAAATTTATATTTTTACAGGAATGGACGAGGGTAAAGCAGCCGGCAACGGTAATATATCTTTAAAATATGCAGCATGGCTAAGCCCGGCCTTACTTTTTGTACTATTGGTTGGTTCGGTAGCGTTTTACAGGGAAAGGATGCTGTTTATTGATGCTCCCCATATGCTCTTTCGTATTATAAACGAAGGAAATTTCCGGATTGAACAGCACCGTTACGGATCTTTCATATCGCAGTTGTTGCCGCTTCTGGGAGCGAAATTACACTTGCCGCTGAGGTGGGTACTGATGCTGTATTCCTTTGGTTTTTATCTGTTCTATTTAATGGCGAGCCTCTTGCTGGTGCGCATGGGGCAATATGGGCTGGCTGTATTGATGGGCTTGTACTTTACGGTATTGATCAGCGCCACTTATTATTGGCCTAACAATGAGGTGCACCAGGGTATCGTGTGGCTGCTGCTCGCTTTCGGCATGCACGCTTGCATGGCAGATGATATGCGCAATCGCTATCTCCGCATGCTGTTATTCATCGTCATTTTCTTCCTCGCCATATGGACACATCCGCTGGTCATACCCGCTGCACTATACCTGTGGGTGTTCTTTTTAGCGGGTAAATGGCGGCATCAGGATGGCAAACAAGCCCTATGGATACCCTCGGGCGTACTCCTCCTGCTCTGTGTGATAAAAATATACACAGGTATGCACGACTGGTACGATAGTGGCAAAATAGACCTCGTGACCCATGTAGACACACATAAATTAAAAGACCTGGTGCATTCGCCGCAGCTGCATTACTTTATCTGGAACTGCCTGCACCGTTACTGGCTGTTTACCACACTCACAATAGCCGGACTTCTGGTATTACTCTTTCAGCGGCGGTATATGCTATTTATGATGACCGTTGTCGCCCTGTGCGGCTACGTGGGCCTGGTGTGCATTACGTTTTGGGAGGAAGGGCCACGGTGGTATATGGAAAGCGAATACGTGCCCCTCGTACTCATAGGTTGCGCACCTTTCGTATATTACTTGTTGCCTAAAATAAAGCCTTGCTATGCGTTAGCATTGCTGGCTGTGGTCTATACACTCAGGTTGGTTTGTATATATCATGCTGCAGCGCCTTTTACCAACCGGATAATCCTCATGGACCACATGAGAGATAAGATGAAAGAAAAACACCTCACCAAAGTGATCATCTCCAACCAGCTATCTGAAACTGCTTCCCGCTCCTTAATAATGACCTGGGGCGCCCCTGTAGAGAGCCTCTATATAAGCGCTCTAAAAGGAGAACACCCGCAAAGCACGTTTATATTTATGAATCCCAAAGAGATCATGTCCGCCGATACTACAGCCCGCAATATATTCCTGGGTTGCTTTGAGCGCAGTAGTGACTCGCAGCTAAATGCCCGCTACTTTGAAATAGACACAACCACCACTTACAAGGTGATGAGCTTTGAGGAATTGATGAGATGATAATATAGCAATAAATTCAGAGCTTTTTTATTTTTCCGGTATAAGCAAAAAATTCGCATCCTTCATCTTAAAGGTTTTTTGTGAGATCTTCATAATAGGTGCGAAGTTCCTTTTTTTCAATGCATAGTAGAGAAAGTTGTCAGGAACGCCAAAGTAGTATGAATTGACTTGCCCCTTGTTCACAATAGTTTTGTGGCCTTGCTGCAGCAAATCGACGCTGCGCAGGAGCACATCCCGGCCCATAAGATAGTTGGCTGTTTGCACATCAATGAATGAGCCGGAAGTATTAGCGAGCGCACTTTGCTCAATAACTGCACCTGTGTCCAGTTGCTCATCAATAAAGTGGCACGTAACACCTATTTTTTCACGAATACCATAGAACATGCACCAGAATGTGGAATCTATCCCACGTATCTCGGGTGCAATGCCATGGTGAAGATTGATGGTGGCAGCGGCGCGGCTAAAAATATTTTTCTTCAAAATACCTGCACCTGCCTGGATGATAATGTCTGGGCGAACCTTTTCGAGAAATTGTTCGCTTTGAATATCATTAACGGCCGCCACTTTTGTCGACTCAAAAGAACTGATTTTTAAAGGTTGCACATGGCGGCCTACTTCTTTTTCGAAAGCTGATATATCACGCGGATAATCATATCGGCCATCATCAAAGCGGGCATGGGCATATAGCTCACGCAGACGTTGGTTAAGCGTTTGTTTGACAAATGGGGTGTCAACCTGTATGAAAGAATAGTTATGGTTAGGGCGCTGGTGTATGAGGTAGCTTATGTTGAGTAAGTTAGTTATGGACGGAGCGGACTTTGTATAAAAGCAGACGTTCATTGATGTATGATTTTGTGCAGCACTTGGTGTTCGTTGCCCATGTATGGATAGAGTCCGAAACGGTCATAAACATAATCTTTATTCCCGGCATCTGAAAACTTATAATCTACCAGAAACTGTTTTGTGAAACCCAACGAAAGCAACGACTCATTGAGCAGGGGTGTATAAGAGCCGTCAGGAAAGCCTATAGTAGTAACTCCTTTCTGGATAATGGCCTCCAGATACGCCTTCGACTTTTTCACTTCTTCCACAGAATCAGTATTAGATAGAGAGCCTAGATTATTGTGGTAAAAACCATGTGAGCCTATAGTAATGTTTTTGCTTAACGATGTTTTATGTATTTCTTCATCAGTCATAAGCTGCCAGTAATCTTTGAGCCCGGCTTCCTTTGTGAAATCATAAATGGATAACAACTGGCTTACAAATTGCTCTTTAAGATCATAGCCGGGAGCCTTGTGCTCTTTTATGAATTTCTTTACATTAAGGCCGGAGTCACGGTTTGTGAATTCATTGTTGACAAATTCAAAATCTATGCCCGTGAGGCTAATTTTATTTTTCTCTTTGGCATATTTGGTCACAATATCTATAGCATCTGCCCAAAGCACTTTATGCGGCAAGCTACCTACTCCGGTAATAAAATAATAGGCATGTACATCATGTTTTTCGAGCACTGGCAGGGCATAAATAAGGTTATTTAGATAGCCGTCGTCAAAAGTAATGATGACATTGGTTTTATCCCTGCTGAATTCATTATTCATGAAATCCCGATGCGTGAGAATATTGCAGTGCTTTTTTAACAGCGCTATCTGTTTTTCAAAGTTATCACGGCTGAAAAATCTTTCGTTGAACCTTGTGCTGTTGTGCAGGTCTATGCCATGATACATGATTATTATAAAGCTGTTGTTGCCTTTTTTGGCATAATAACCGTTTTTAATACGGTAATTATCCAGCAGCTTATTAATAGTATTGACCTTTGACTTTATATTCAACACGAACAGGTATTTACACTCAAAAATATTAAAAAGAGCGTTAGGGTGCAGGATTTTATTATTACTGCCGGTGTTTTCAGGTAGCCTTGCTGCTATTATGATAATGCCTGAGCGAGGGAATAGCTAATACAATAGCTGCCAATATCATGGCAGCTCCCAGCAGAAAAGGCATACCGGGAAAAATAAATGGAGCATTCTTTCCGGTGAACCAGGAAAAAAGATTATTCATAATTAGCGGCCCCAGAAATGAGGTAATACTGATGAGGCTGGAGAGGGCGCCCTGTAGCTCTCCCTGGGCATTGGCGGGCACCTGGTTTGATATAATGCCCTGTAATACAGGCCCGCCAATGCCACCGAGGCAATAGGGGATAAGAAAAGCAAACATCATCCAGCCTTCTGTGGCAAATGCAAACAGGATCATACCCACGAAGTAAAAAGAAAGCCCAACAAATACCGAGTTCTTCTCACCCAGCATTGGGGTGGTTTTGCGGATCAGCAAGCCCTGAACTATCGAAACCAATATACCCACTACCGATAAAGAAATACCCACCATCATCTTGCTCCAGTTGAATTTATAAATGGTGTAGTAGTTCCAGTTAGATTGTACGGCATTACCGGCCAGATACATAAGAAATAGCGAAACTGATAAGCCTGCTACAATCGGGTATTTCTTCAGGTTTTTGAGTGGACTGATAGGGTGGGCGCGCTTCCACTCAAATGGACGTCGGTGGTCTTTGTCAAGCGATTCGGGGAGTACAAAATATCCGTATACCACGTTCATCAAGCTGAAACAACCTGCCACTACAAAAGGCAGGCGAACAGACCAATCGAAATTGCCTGACACACCATAATGCTTGCCCCAAAGGCTGCATAAACTGCCAATGACAGGGCCAATGATAAAGCCCAGGCCGAATGCAGCACCTATCATTCCGAAGTTTTGCCCACGCTTTTCCGGAGTACTTATATCCGCAATATAAGCTGTTGCGGTGGTGAAACTGGCCCCGGCCATACCGGCTATGATACGGCCAATAAATAATAATGCAAGGGTGGGTGAAATTGCCTGTACAAAATAGTCTATCCCTAATCCTAATAAAGAAAGCAGTAATACCGGGCGACGGCCAAAACGGTCGCTGAGTGCACCCATAATTGGAGAACAGAAAAACTGCATAATGGCATAAGCAAATGTGAGAAAGCTACCATAAGTAGCGGCCCGTGGAATGTCACAATGGGTTAGCTGTTGTATAAGTGCGGGTATTACCGGTATTATAATACCTAACCCGATCACATCTATGAGCAAGGTGATAAATATAAACCCAATGGCGGAATTGCGTTGTACGGTCATGGCTAATAGAAAGCTGGCAAATCTATAATAACAAAACTATGTTTCATACCTTCTTACCGACCAAACAGAATCATTTACCGAAAAAATACCGGTTGCGAGGCCATCCTGCATAACTTTGCACGCAGATATACATTATTACTATTTACCAAAATACACTTTGTTACCATAAATGGCCAGGCCGAGAGATACAAACAGGGAAGAATCACCGAAGGTGAAAATAAGCAAGGAGAGTGTAAAGGAAGCGTTGGTGATATTTAAATATGTGCGGCCATACCGTGGTGTGTTTATCGCAGGTCTACTGTTCATAGCGCTGTCAAGCGGCACTACCATGGCGTTCCCTTACTTTCTGCAAAAACTGATAGATAGTGCAAACGGAGCGCATAAAGGGCCATTTGCCTATTCGCCGGGTATTATAGCACTGATCATGATAGGCGTGCTCAGCGTGCAAATGGTATTTTCGTTTTTGAGAATATACATTTTCACATATGTGGGTGAACACGCAGTTGCCGATATGCGAAAAGATATTTACAAACACATGCTCATGATGCCCATGGATTTTTTCGGGCAGCGCAGGGTGGGGGAATTGAGCAGCAGAATAACCGCCGATGTTTCGCAAATACAAGATGCGGTGACCAGTGTGCTCGCAGAAATACTTCGTGGTATACTCACTTTGGTTATTGGCATAGGATTGATACTTTATATCAGCCCGAGAATGACCCTGTTGATGCTATCAGTAGTGCCTGTGATAATTGTTATTGCGCTTGTGTTCAGTAAATTTATTCGCAAGCTATCACGCCAGGCGCAGGACCAGCTTGCTGAGAGCGGCACAGTGGTGCAGGAAACACTGCAGGGCATCAGCAATGTAAAAGCCTTCTCCAACGAGTGGTATGAAATAGGCCGTTATAATAAGAGCATTACCAATGTAGTAAAACTGGCTATCAGGAACGGTCGCTTCAGGGGCTTGTTTGTTTCGTTCATGCTGTTCAGTGTTTTTGGGGCTATTGTTTTGGTGATATGGTATGGAGCCGGCCTCATGCAGCATGGGCTATTAACCTTTGGCGACCTCACTGAGTTTGTTGTTTATACTGCATTTGTAGGTGGTACTATGGCAGGCTTTGCAGAACTATATACGCAACTGCAAAAAACCTTGGGAGCCACACAGCGTGTGCGCGAACTGCTGAAAGAAACCACTGAAAGCGTATCACCGGAACGGGTTAACCTGGAAGACCGTTACAAATTGAATGGCAATGTTTCCTTACAGCATATAGCGTTCAGCTATCCATCACGTAAAGAAACAGAAGTACTCAAAGATATAAGCATTGATGCCGAAAGAGGCCAGCAAATAGCCATCGTAGGGCCAAGTGGTGCAGGCAAAAGTACTATAGTATCGCTGCTGCTAAGGTTTTATGAACCTAATAAAGGCAAGATATTTTTTGACGGGATAGATGCAGCCGCAATCCCGCTCAACCAGTTGCGCAGACAAATGGCACTCGTGCCGCAGGATATACTGCTATTCGGAGGAACTATATTTGAAAACATAGCCTATGGCAACCCTGATGCCACACTTGATGAGGTAAAAGCCGCTGCACGCAAAGCAAATGCTCATGATTTTATAACCGGTTTTCCAGAAGGTTATGAAACCGTAGTAGGCGAGCGCGGTGTAAAGCTTTCCGGCGGTCAGCGGCAAAGGGTAGCAATAGCCCGTGCCATTCTAAAAGATCCGGTTATACTATTGCTGGATGAGGCAACCAGTGCGCTGGATTCAGAATCTGAATCGCTCGTACAGGAAGCATTACAAAACCTGATGAAAAACCGCACCTCATTTGTTATCGCACACAGGCTCTCCACAATTCGCAATGCGGATAAGATCATTGTGCTGGAAGATGGAAAAGTGAAAGAAAGCGGCACACATCAGGAATTGATCAGTATTGAAGAAGGGTTGTACCGTAACCTCAATAAACTACAACTGTTTGAAGCATAATAGAAAAATGCCCCATAGAAATGGGGCAACAGTTAGAATTGTTATGAAAAAAACCACATAAGACCACTGTTTTGTTTTGACAATTGCAACAAATGAAAGTTTAAATACCACCATAGCTTAATGTAATTAGACTATTTTGGGCGAGATATACCTTCTAAATAAAGTACATTTAAAATTGTAGCACTGATATCAAAACTTTAATACACAAAATGCAACTGGTTATTTAATTTAGTATTGGAAAATTTGTAGTTTTGTAACTAAAGGGAGCTGGTCTTCAATTATATTGTCATGAGAAAAAACTCGTTTATACTACTCAATGTTTGCTTCCTTATTTTCATATTATGTAGCTGCCGAGGTCCTCGCTTTTATACCAAGTATAAGTTTCACAACAAACATTATAAGCAGCATTATAATCCCTACCACCGCAAATGGTACAAATGGGGCTTCGAAAATGGTGTGATCTGATTCTTTTTTGCTGGAATCCTATAATTATATTGTTAATGATCAGTAAATCATAGATTTCTAAACATTGTTGTATTCAACAAAAAAATAAATAACATTCTGATTATTAGATAATTACTATTAAATAATCTATAAAAAAATACGTATAATTTAATGATCATTTTACAATGGGTTATTGCATAGTCAAAACCTAGTGTTTATATTTGTTTTACTAAATAACTCAAGGTATATATTGCTGTTACTGTGAGAAATAAGTATTACTTAATGACAATTTGAATAAAAAAGATCGTTGTTTTTTATTTTTTTTGATTATGTACAAATTTATCATCTACTCCTCGTTTTTAGTTGCCATTGCATATAACTGTAATGTTGTATCTGCACAAACCAAACCAACTGCAAAAACAAATAGTAAAAAACAACCAAAACAGGTTGCGGGCCCAAATGAGCCGGATATGGTATATATCCAGGGAAGTACTTTTGTGATGGGTAACAATGATGAGTTTAATGAATGGCCTGCACATAAAGTAACCGTTAATGATTATTATATTGGCAAGTATGAAGTTACTGTTGGTGAATTTCGGAAATTTATAAACGCCACAGGCTATGTAACTTCAGCACAAACACAAGGCTGGAGTTATGTTTGGGACGGAACAAGAACCATAAATCAAAAAGGTGTGACATGGGAATGTGATGCCTATGGATTTAAGAGAAATGCCGACCAGGAAAACCGCCCTGTTATATATGTAAGTTATGCTGACGCAGTTGCCTATTGCCAATGGCTGAGTGGTGTTACAAAAAAGAATTACAGATTGCCCACAGAAGCAGAATGGGAATATGCCGCAAAGGGTGGCAATAAATTCGGCAAGTGCAACTATAGCGGTAGCAATATTATTGAAGAAGTAGCCTGGTATAAGAAAAACGGAAATGGACAAACACACCCTGTTGGCCAATTGAAACCTAATGAAATAGGCATCTATGATATGTGTGGCAATGTCGCTGAATGGTGTGCTGACTGGTATAGCGAAAAATACTACACCAAAAAAATATCCGCTAATCCGCAAGGGCCGGAGACAGGCACAACGAGGTCTGTAAGAGGCGGTTCCTGGTTTTCAGATGCTGGCTACACACGCAATTCTTCCCGTTCCGGATATGATCCTAATTCCAGTTGCGGATATAATGGATTCCGTTTAGTGAAAGACTAAGATGGTTGATCGCTCCACGCATGATCAAACTCATATGAATTACCATTTATTTTTTCTGCCCTTTAGTTATATTTGTAGCACTTAAACATGCCGGCATGAAAGAATATAAAGTGGTTTCAGGTACACAACTTACTGTATTAGAAAAGGAAGTTAATGCACTTATCAACCAGGGATGGAAGTTATCCGGTGGCATAGCCATGGCTTATAAACATGAGCACAGCGACACTCCTGATGAGCATATTCCCGGCCACCTGGCTTACGCACAAGCTTTGGAAAAAGAATAAAATTATTTCCTCACCACAAATGTTGCATTTGCCATGTTATCACCATGCATGGCGCGCACAAAGTATACACCATCTGTAAATTCAGATGTGTTAATAACTACCGCCTGCTCACTCCCGCTGAGCTGCTGCTGATAAACTGTTCTGCCCACACAATCATAAACTGTGATGCTGTTATAACCTTCACCGTTGAACACTACGTTTATATTATCTTCCGCAGGGTTAGGGTATAGCGCCATTTTGTATGGTTGAAGGTTTACATTCGCCACTGACAATGGTGTTAAAATATATTTGGCCAGGAACATATCGGTAGTGCCGGTATTTGAGGCGTTCAATAAAAGATTGTTGCCGAATAAAAATGATGAATCACTGAAATTGCCGGTGAGGTAAATATCGCCGGAAGCGTCTGTAGCCACCCCATTGGCAAAGCTGCCACCTGTGCCAGTAGTGTTTGCCCATAATGCGGCGCCTGATGAATTGTACTTGGCAATAAAGAGGTTGTACTGGCCTGATGCTCCGTCATCAGTGAGCGTTGAGCTGCCAAAGGTAACTGAGCTGTTTCCAAAATTGCCGGCAATGATTACATTAGTATCATCCAAGGCAAGTGAATAACCATAATTGCTCGTAATAATATTGCCTGGTGTGCCTGTGCCTATGCTGCCTGCCCATATGGGGGTTCCTGAAGCATTATACTTAACGGTAAATGCGTCATAACCTCCACCTGTGTTATTGAGCGTAAAAGTATTAAAGACTAGTGTGCTGCTCTCAAATTGCCCTGTCATGTATACATTGCCTGAGGCATCGGTGGCGAGCGCATTGGCCACATCATCATTACTGCCTGTAGCGCCGCGCACCCATTGTATCGTACCGGCAGCATTATACTTCGCTAAGAAAATATCATCGGTGCCGGCAACCGTATTAACTAAAATGCTATCATCAAAAGTGATATTAGTGCTATTGAAACCGCCCGAGACAAATATGTTGTCAGCTGCATCGGTGGTAATGGCAAGGCCATAGTTATCGCCAATGCCGCCGGAGTTGGTAGCCCATACAAAACCGCCGGTGCTGTCGTATTTTATTACAAATACATCAGCCGCTGTTGCTACCGGATTTTTTACGGTATCCGTTCCGAAAATAAGGTACTTGCTTGCAAAATTTCCGGTAAGCACCACATTGCCCGCAGCATCTGCCTTTACTGATGCTGCCTGGTCATTCTGTGTGCCGCCTGCGCTGTTGGCCCATGCTGGACTGCCTGACGAATTGAATTTTGCCACGTAAATATCGCAGGTAGCATTGTTGGTATCATTGGATAGGGTAGTGGAACCGAAAGCGATGGTCTGGCTGTAAAAATAACCGGTTACATAAATATTGCCCCTGGCATCAAGCGAGAGTGAGGTGGCATAATCATTATCGCTGCCGCCTGCACTGCTTGCCCACAGCACATTACCACCGGGCGCATACTTTACAAGGAAAATATCGGTAAAACCCACGTTGGTATTAGTAAGTGTAAATGAGCCGAATTGCACAGATGCGCTGGAAAAAGTACCGGTGACATATACATTGCCCGATGCATCGGTAACTACGGCTGTGGCATTCTCATTAACGGCGCCACCGGCGCTTTTAGCCCATTCCCAGCCTTGTGCCCAACTACAGGGCATGCCTGAGAATAATGATACGATCAATATGGAGTAAAGTAATTTCAGGTTCATACGTTTTTTTTACAAAGCTAATATTTTCTGCCCGCAATCATGATCCCGTATTTTTCAATACTTTTATAAAAAACATAACCAATGCACAAGCCGGCAGCTAATGAATATAATCCGTATTTTCAGCGTTATATAGACCTGGTGCCGGAGGGTGACCTGCGGCAGTTGCTGCGGGAAAATAAGGAACGCACCATACAGTTCTTTGCAGATATACCCACCGGTAAGCACGACTACCGCTATGCGCCGGGGAAGTGGACCGTGAAGGAGGTGCTGATGCATATAGCAGACACCGAAAGGGCGATGGCTTACCGGGCTTTTGTGGCGGCCCGTGGCGATGATACTACGGTACTGTATACGATGGATGAGAACAAGTATGCCGCGGCAGCAGACGTTAGCGGCAGGAGCATGGGCGATATTATTGCCGAATTTGAAGCGGTGCGAAACGCCACGCTATTTATCTACGATCATCTCACCGCTGCCCAAAGCACGTTTATGGCAAAAGGTGAAAAATATCCTTTTACAGCAGGGGCGCTGGGATATATTATGGCCGGACATATAATGAATCATATTAATATTATTATCGAAAGGTACTTGTAATTTGCCCTGAGCATAAAAAAGATTAATTTTTTGTTATCTTTCATAATTAGCTGATTGTTGTAAAATATCAGCTATATTTGTATTATGGAAAAAACTAAAGTTCACCTGGATAACAGTTCAAAGACTGCGGATGGCTATAGCAATAGTAGATTCCCTAATGACGGATCGACTATCAGTGTGACCGGAAAATCGAGAATTTTGATCTATAGCGCCTCAACCAACGGCCTGCTGGAGGTGGTTTTTAACGATTCTATTCAGACAGCCGTGATAGATGGCGAAAACAACTCAATAGATATCCCGGAAAATTGCCATGGGATCAGTTTCCAGTTGTCGGACCAGGAATACAAGAGCGCCAGGTTTGTTTTTGAGCTTATTTAGCGTATCCTTTTCGCTATAGCATATAATATTATTTCAATTTGTTGTGCTTACTTTAGCCGGAAATATTCACATATGAAATTATATTTCTCATACTTTATTGCAAATATTTAACACATACACATAGCAATATACAGATATGTGTGTTTGGATTGTAAAATCTGTTTTCTATCTTTGTTCAAAATATACTCACAATGATCACTAAATTTAAATCGAAAGACCTGGTTTACCTGGAGAATAATCCTACCGATAAAATGACCGTAATATTCATACGCGGAAATGAAATTCATTGCATAGACGGCAAAAACAAGCAAGTAATATATGACGCTACAGAGCTGATCAAAGCATCAGCATATGAAAAGCACGAAAACAATAATGTAAATTTAAATTGATTGTTTAATTTATTTTAATATCATTAAGGCTATTCAAACCAGGGATATTTTCCTGGTTTTTTTATGTTCAGTAAACACTTAGTATGGCATCGCTCAATTTGTGCTGTGCATCTTTATCTCCCCGCAACCATTCCGGCACATCGGCCGGATCCTCAAATTTATAAATGGTAACATTATTGGCCCTGGTGATGTACATATTAAATTCGCCGGATGGGTTGGATGTTCTGACTTTATATTCCGTTCCATTGGCGCCGTTGAGCATGTGAAAGATAAAATTCACCGGATATGCCATCCCTTCTATCAAGATCCTCTTCGTAAAAGAATACCTGCCACTTTCCATAGCATTTATGATTCTGTAAATAGCGTGCCATGAACAGGGTAAATAATGTTAACTATGGCTGAAGATCAGGGAGCTAATGCAGTGAAAGAACCATTGATCACCTTGGTAGAATCATGCGCGGTGAATGTGAAAGAGCCCGAAATATTGGGCGAAGTTGAACTGATAACTATGGTGCCATAATAGCCAATAGCATTATTCGTGGCAGATGAATCTATAGTTGCGCCTGCGCCTGCAGCCCCGGTTGTACCAATATAATAAGTGCCTGTGCCTGTAAAGTTTGAAATAGATAAAAGTATGTAAGGAAATGATGGCTTTGTGGATGATGTATCGGAAGCTAAACTGCCGTAAATATTCACGGCACTGTTATTGGAAGTAGCAAAACACTTTGCGCCGTTAAAAATTTTACCATTAATAACTGCACTCATGCTATAAGATGTACTGCTGCTTTTTTTACAGCTGCTGAATATGGCGAGCCCTGCCACTAAGAACGTTATGACAGTAAAGATCCTGGACATGGTGCTGTTTTTTTTCAAATGTAATGGGAAGGCTGCAACATTTATTGATTTAGCAGGTTTTGATCTCGCTTTTAACATTTTCATAAGTCTTGCCCAAATGCCCTAATCCGCTGCCAACTATAAATATGCTACTTTTGCAACCATTCGTTACCATGAAAACCACCATAATCAAATACATTACCTGTTCACTGCTCATGGCAAGTATCCTATCCGCTGCCCCCGGCTGTAAGAAAAGTTCAGGGTCATCGGTTACCTGCCAGTGCAACTACCGCTATATTCCCGGCCGTGACACGGTTGGCAACTTTAACGTAGAATCGCAGGCAGGTGTGAGTGATACTAACATATGCAAGAACGAGTCTGTAGCGCTCGACACCGTATATGGATATGCAACTTGTACACCATTATAAAAACAAAAAAAATCATGATCATAAAAAGACAAAGTGTTTATGCTGCAGCAACGTTGGCACTGGTGTGCCTTAGTTTGTTGTATAGCTGCTCAAAGAGTTCGTCAAACCAGCTTGGCACTGCTGCCACCGATATAAACCTGCAGTTTGAACAAAAGTATATTGTGAGCCTCGGCAGCCCTGCAGGCCCGTATGCGCTTCCATATGCCGATACAATAGTGTTTCACTCAAATAATACCATTACCGAATCGTCCGGCAGCCAAAGTGCAACTTATAACGTAGCTTATATCCCTGAGCTTTCGGCGCTGGCATCGGTCTACTCAAATGGCGCTGCACTGGTGGTGGCGCTCTCTTCAAAAAGCATCCTTAACAACGGGTTCCCGGTTTTTAATGGCGCCCTGGGCAATGACACCGCATCGATAGCCACTTATGAGACCGGCACAATTGCCACAAACGGCAAACCTACGCTGGGCTGCCAGATCTTCACAGGTTATTCCGGCACCTTAGCTGATTATACCTATCTGTGGTTCATTAAAGAATAACAAAGCCTAATCTTTCAATATGACCACATGGCAGGTATCCAGAGGGTGCGCCGTCTGCACATCAGCGCATTGGGATTGGGCTGCCGATTGGTTATTGGCTGTAATTGAGTAGCTGTTCATCATTACTAATGAGGTGTCTTTAAGCATGCAATTGCACGCATATCCCTGGTGGCAGGATGTTGAAAAAAGTATGATACATAAAAGCACAACCGGCAGGATGAGTAGTATCTTTTTCATACGTTCTTTATTTTTACAAGATCACTATAATAAAGTTAACGCTATTTTGAAATATTAATTGTTCATTGTGCTGGTTATCAGTCTTTGGCACGTTTGTTGTTTAAATAAATGAAAATCATACCCGGTGAAAAAGATCGTTACTATTATTTCAGTTTTTATCCTGCTCATCACTTGCACACGATCAAACGCGCAGACATTTGCAGCCGCATTGCCCGCAATGCATAGTGAGCTGTTGCAACCTCCGGCAGTGGTAAACCTAGCAGCTCCCGGCGCGGGCGATAAACGGGCTAAGTCGGTAATGCTCTCAGGATTTGGCCTCATGGGTGCAGGATCGCTTATGTTCGTGGGTGGTATTGCCCTTGCACTATCGGCCGATAATGAAAACAACACTACCAATAACGGCCATATAGGTGTGGCTATCCTGGTAGGTGGTGTAATGGTTTTTGTTGCGGGCACTGCAATGTCTATAGTTGGCGGTTCAGTATACCACCACAGTAAAAAACATAGATACAGCATCATCTCGCCAAAGAAAAACCAGCTCGGCCTCGCCTATGATTTTTAGCAAACAGTTCAGATTATCTCTGCCGAAAAAGACCCTGTCACCTTTGTGCCGTTCACACAAGTAAAGGTGAATGTGCCCACAACTTTCGGGCTGCACTCGGTGAGCTTAAGAATGCCCACATTACCTATCAGCTCATTGCCATTTGAGTCTATGGCTGCACCCACATTAGTAAACGCGCCCACGGTATCCGGAAAAGTGTACGTGCCGGTATCGTGGTAACCGGAAGTTATTTCAAAGCTGATATCACTGTAAATACCACCGGCAGTGGTGCCGTTTTCATATATTTCCAGTGTTGTCAGGGTTGGCATGGCCACACAATTGCTGGTGTAAAATGAAGCGCCGTTGACACTGGCATTCATATAGTACTCCGGGCCGGTATACGATTTTTTGCAGCCAAAAAACACAACCATTATTACTAATGCTGCAATTGCTGATTTCTTCATCATGTGTTTCTATCGGGCAGGGATTAAAGTTACAAAAATATAACCTGCACATTGCAGGAATCAAAACCATTCAGTTTTTCCAGCGCATTGCAGGAGTCAATATAAACCGGGTTTATCTTACTGGTATCTACGATCGGGGCATATTTATTGCCTAATTGGTAAGTTTCAGTTGTGGTATCCTTAGTGCATATACAAACTACATTATATCCGCTCCCTATCGGGTGCGTTTTTTTACACGCTCCGAAATACAAAGTGAACAAAACAAAAACAATGACCATGTATTTCATAATCCTTCATAAAGATAACGTTATTGTGTATCTATTATTATACAGTTGCCTTCGATCAAAAAACATCCTTAACAATTACTTAATAAAAAAGTTACATGCATTTCATACAACGTGATAATATTCGTATTACTTTTAAAGTACAAAATATAACCGTATGTACCATTTATCTCATGATCAGGCCCCTAAAAAGCAAATCAAAGACACACCTCCTGTGTTAAGCATCATTGCCTTAGTAATTATCGGAGGTGCAGGCTTTTTCTTTATCGCGAAACTCTTTTCGCTTTTTATGGCTGCCATATTGCGTTAATAGGGTAATGGCCCCTGTTTTTTTGCTGGCTATAACTTCACGTGTAGCTCAAAGGCTTTTTTGTGCCCGTCATAACTGAAGCTGCAGTGCCGCAAAAATGTGCCACCCAGTATCATATCGGCAGGGTAGCCTTCTTCCTCTATCGCACCCACTTTCAGTATGGCATACTTTGATGTGTCCATATAGTTTTTAGTATCGAGTATCAGCCCCAGTTTGTAATAGTCGCTCTCCATTACGCCGCCCAGCGGGTTCAGCTCCTTTAGCTTGTCCACAGGCTTCAGGCCTATCTTGCCGGCAAAGCTCCGTTTCACCAGGCAGTCCTGCGCCCCTGTATCAATAATGGCTTTCACTCCCTCGCTCACCGCATAGGTGTCTGTATTGAACACAAACACATCCAGGTAAGCAAAGTAGTCATCATCCATAGCGCCACTCACAATTACTTCCATCCCCCTTTATTTTTTTTGTTTGTCACTTGTCAATTTAAACATGATCGGCAAGGTGTAGTATACACTCACCGGTTTACCGCCTTGCTTGCCCGGTTGCCAATTCGGGAACATTGACACCACACGCTTCGCTTCCTCATCGCAGCCGCCGCCTATCCCGCGCAGTACGCTCACATCACCAATGCTGCCATCCTCATGCACCACAAATCTCACCACCACACGCCCCTCTATATTGTTCTTCCGTGCAGCTTCCGGATAGTGCAGGTTATTACCTATGAACTGCCCATAATCATATCCCGCTGTAGGCATTTTTTCCACATACTGAAAAGTGGGTTTGTTTTTTGCCGTATCCTGCGCATATACTGCTGATGCACAAAATATCAAAACAGGCAACACTAAGTTCTTTATACGCATACACTTTGTTTTTTTAAATAGAGAATAGGCCAAGATATAAATAATATCCCGAAAAGGGTAGGGCGCCCCTGCTCGGCCCTGCTGCGCCGCGTCATTTTTTAATTGGCCCATATTTCATAACTTTGCACTTCAAAACCAGCATCTAAACTCAAGCTATGCCCAGACGCGCGCTCTATCTTGCAGCTATTTTTATGATTGCCCTTGGCAGTTGCAGTAAAACAAACAGTAGCTCAGGCCAGCAGGGCTACACTGCTAATAACACTTACGGGCTCGGCAGCATCTCGGGCCTGCACAATATTACACTGGCTAAGAATAAAGATACGACCGTGTACATGCCCACTACCGTTAATCTCTCTGTAAATGGTGATGCCCGGGCGCCTGTTTCCATTACCTTTGGCCCGTTGCCCTCAGCTATAGTAAGCTATACGCCTACACTGTTTACGGGTATTGCTACAGACACCTCTTCTTTTGTTACTGATACCCTTCATTTTCATATCGATGCGGTTACTATAGGCACTTTTCCGGTCATTGTCACTGCCACCGATGCAGGCGGCAGCCCATCGCAGATAAGTGATACGTTCAATATTATTGTGCAGTAAGGGCAGGTAAATACAACACCTCATTCACTTCCGCTTCCTCGGCCAGAAAGCATCGATGTCATAAGGATTATAAGCGCTATCTGTATTTTTCAATTTATCAGGCCGGAATAACCTCGGTAAATTTGGCCGGAACAACATCGTAACCATATTGATGGATAACCCGGCAAGGCCAATGATAAGCCCTTGCCGCGCATCATGCAGCATGCCCCAGATAATACCTGTAGCCATCAGAAAAAAGCCGGTCGACTTCCCGAAATAATAGATCTTTTTCTTCATTGCTATGTATATCAAATATACAAGATCGGGCAATTAAAAACTAATACAGCAATGTGGGATCATTGGCATTAAACACCCCCGTGATCGTTTTACTCCCCGATGTGTTGAAAACATTAACGGTAAATGTTCCCGCTACATTTGTTGAATCCCAGTGAGTGAGTGTTATTGCCCCGCCCGATAGCACCGCAAGCGGCATAATGTACCTTATGATTTTATTAGCTCGCATATCCCTGAGGTAAAAAGAAAACTTTACCGCCGGTGCCGACCGCGTGCCGCCTTAGCTTTAGCGGTGGCGCAAGGTATAGCATTAACCGCTCACTTCTTCATAACCAACGCCAGCACAACAGCGAGTGCAAAACCCAGATAACTACCATATAAAATGAAATGCCCATAAGGATAGTGTTGCACAATAAAATCAAAACCTACCAGCAGCATAAGCAGCGATAAAATGGTTATTGTTACGATCAGGGCTTTCATTTATCTATAGATTATATCGCTAAGATAAAAAGAAAATCGTACGGTTAAAAATCATCTGCCCTAATAGATCAGGTACAAACTGCCCTGCATGCTGTCTGTACTGTTCAGCACAGTAGGGGTTCCGTTCACCTTGCACGACAGGATGGCGTTGAGGCATTGAGGTGTAGGCGATGCCAAAATCCCTGCCTTATGGGTAACATCCTGCTTTATATTGCCTATGGTGGTAATATTGGTCACCTCAAATGTAGTATCCGGCGGTAAGATCCTGAGCTTATAGTCGAAGCCCGGCAAAATAAACCCCGCCTTGATTATGTCTGTCAGAAAGATACTATTGTTATTATGGCCGTATGTCATCATTGGCGTTAGCAAAGCGGTGTCACTGCTCACCTTGTCAGGGGTCACCGTATCCGTAGCCACCAGCGAGTCAAAAGCATTGTCTGCCTTATATGCCGTGACCACCACCATATTGGGTGTAACACCTATACCATAAACCTGTAGCGAAACAGTATCGCATACCTCAAGTATGGTTTTGTTGCACGACATGCACGATGGCAGCGACACCAGCAACGGGCATAATAAAAGCAATATAATGGCATACTTCATAGGCGCAGTCATAGATACTTAAAA
>Ga0364860_10619_pt1 | contig 18463 bp, 12 predicted proteins | sample ExccelAu500001D4_FD_206916 | JGI IMG/M metagenome (GOLD analysis project Ga0364860, IMG submission 206916) | Enriched cells from Trout Bog Lake Hypolimnion, Wisconsin, USA - BchlTB.Aug20.5000.01 .D4 | ecosystem: Environmental > Aquatic > Freshwater > Lake > Hypolimnion/Profundal zone | place: USA... | reverse complement strand
GATGCTCGCCGCGCGCGTCCCCCCTGGGCGCGCCGACAATCTCCCCCCCCGCAACCGGGTGGCCCGGCCGGAACCCAACATGCTCCCCGCCCACCCCCGCGCCATGTGGGCACGCTCTCGTCGAGCATCTCGGCGATGGGTGAGGAGATCCATGTGGCGGCGTGCACACCGTTGGTGAAGGAGTCGATGGGGAACTCGGGGAACATTTCGCGGGAGACTTTGCCGTGCTGCATGGCGACGCCGTTGGCGTAGCGGGAGAAGCGTAGGGCCAGCATGGTCATGTTGAGGAGGCCCTCATGGAAGCAGCCTTGCTTTTCAAGGCGCGCGGTGCGGTCACCGCCGAGGATGCGAATGGCCTGCTCGGTAGAGAAGCGGTCGTGGCCAGCGGGGACGGGCGTGTGGGTGGTGAAGACGCACTTGTTGCGCACCTGCTGAATATCTGCCTCGGTGGCTGCGCCAAGCGGACCACCGCCAAGCTGCTTTTCAAGCAAGGCGAGGGTGAGCAGGGCTGCGTGGCCTTCATTCATGTGATAGACATTGACGCGCAGCCCGAGGGCGCTGGCCATGCGCAGGCCGCCCATGCCGAGAACGATCTCCTGCTGGAGGCGGTAGTTGGTGTCTCCGCCGTAGAGGTGGTCAGTGAGGCCGCGATCCCATCCGGAGTTGGCGTCGAGGTCTGTGTCGAGCAGGTAGATGGGGACGATGTGGCCGAAGCGGCCTTTCATGTCGTATCGCCAACAGCGGACGGTAACAATGCGGTCTTCAATGGAGACGGTGACGCGGGCGGGTTCTTCCGCGCAGAAGTCGGAGGGGTTCCAGGGCTGGATGTCTTCACTCTGGGTGCCGTTTGGATCGAGGTGCTGCTGGAAATACCCCTTGCGGTGGAGCAGGGTGAAAGCGGCCACCGGAACGCCGAGATCGGCTGCGGAGCGGAGAGTATCGCCAGCCAGAACGCCGAGGCCGCCCGAGTAGGTGGGCATGCCGGGGTTGATGGCGATCTCCATGGAGAAGTAGGCAACCTGGCCAGAACTGGGGAAGGTTTCGTAGGTAAAGGGCGTTGATGAAGACGTATCCATGTTTTTCGACTCTCCGTAGCAAATTCGCACAATAACCGGCTCTAAATTCCCAGGAAGGCTGGAAACAGCGCAAAGAGGCACGGTCCCCTTAGGGGTTCATCGGGGTAATCAGTCTCAAGTTTAACAAGGAGGCCTTTGAGGCCACCGATTGTTGGTGGTTTGGGAAAGATGGCTTTGATGGGGCGCAAAAGCAGAGGGGTGCAGGGCCATTGCCTGGACCGGGAAAGGCACGTCCTGATGGATGGATGCGGCAAGTATCAGGTGCCCAGTACGGCCTCTGTTGCGGCGGTGAGGCGATCCCAGATTTGGGGGAGCCAGGCCTGGTGTTCGGGCTTCATAAGGACGGAGCGGAGGCAGAGTACGGCGGTTGAAGGGGATGCTTCGGGGGCAAACCAGGCGGCAGGGAGGCGGACGAGGGCCAGGTGGAGATCGCGGTCGGCGCAGGCGTCAAATACCTGTTGCGCGAGTTGGCTGGAACGGGCTGGAGTCTGCGCTTTCACCATCCATACGACGATGTCGAGTTCCGGGGGGCCAGCGGCGAGCGGGGTGAAGCGGCTGTCTGCGCGGAGGCGTTGGTCGAGGTCTAACGCGGCTGAGCGGCTCTGTTTGAGTCCGTGCGCAAAGTCGCCGCTGGGTGTGAGGGGCAGAAGCTGGTGCGTGGCCCAGAGGGCTACGGCTGCCGCTCCGGCGCGGGAGCACTCCAGGCTGATCTCGCCGAGGTGCAGATCTTTGGAGGTGAAGTAGGTATAGGGAGAGTCGTGCTTGTAAAGGCGACCAACCGATGGGTCGCGGAACAGGACGCAGCCGCATCCGTAGGGCTGGAAGCCGTGTTTATGGGGGTCGATGACGATGGAATCTACGTTTTGGATGGCTGCGTATGCGCGGCGGGCGGGTTCGTCGAGCGCGTCGGGAATGAGGGCAAAGTAGCCGCCATAGGCTGAATCAACGTGGATACGAAAGCCGTATTTCTGGCGCAGGGCAAGAATTTCCTGGAGCGGATCGACTGCACCGAGGGCAGTGGTGCCGAGGGTGACGACGACGGTGCCAACATTGCCTTTTCGCAGTTCGGATTCCAGTGCTTCAACGGACATGCGGCCGCGGTTGTCGGTCGGGATAGCGTCGCAGTTGAGCTGGAGGACCCCGGAGATGCGGTGGTGGGTGTAGTGGGCTTGCTCGGAGGCGAGGATTCGCTTGCCGGGGGCTAGCTTGCCTGCGACCCAGAGGGCCTCAAGATTGGCGATAGTGCCGCTGGAGGTGAGATGGCCCAGGAATTCCGTCCAGCCGAACATGGAGGCGATGTGGCGGACGGACTCGATTTCCATTTCAGAGCTGGCGCGGCCACCGTCTCGGGCGTGGTTGTTTGGATTGATCTTCATGGCCAGGGCGTAGGCTGCACGTGCCACCGGGTGGGGCGGTTTGAGCATCTGGCCGGCATACAGGGGGTGGAAGTAGGGGTAGTTGTCCCTCAGGCGCTGGGCAGTGGCTTCGAGCACCTGGGCCATGGCGGTGGGATCAGTTGGGGATTCAAACACCGGCAGGGACGCGAACTCGTCTTCGAGCAGCTGGGAGGCTCGTGCGAGGAGGTCGGGAACGGGGTCTGCTGGCATAAGAGGAACCGTCCGCTGCGGACGGGCGGCATATTCATTATGTAGGCTCGGCGGCTGGTTTTGGGAAGGGTTCAAGGGGGAGGCAGTTTTTGCAATGGGATGAACCTTCGTGCAGTGCAAAGTTGGAATTGGGATGAAAATGGGACGTTTCAGCCCGTGTGACGGAAATCTTCCATGCAAATTTTGACAAGAATGATACACTATCGCCAGCGTTAGAACCGAACCGGGCGTTGCGCAGCACTCGCCCAACCAAGCAAGATTCTGCCAGTGGTCGCTCCGATTCCTCCAGCGCAATTCAATCCAGGAAATACAGACACAATGGAACAAGGTACTGTGAAGTGGTTCAATGACGCGAAGGGTTTTGGTTTTATTTCGCGTCAGAACGGTGAAGACGTGTTCGTGCACTACTCTGCGATCAACTCGAGTGGTTTTAAGAGCTTGCAAGAGGGTCAGGCCGTCCAGTTTAACGTGGTAAAAGGCCCCAAGGGATGGCAAGCTGCCGATGTGCAGCCGCTGTAAGCTACCCGAACCGGCCGGATTCCGGCAGAATCTAGCATGATCACTCGAGGGCTGGCGCTTTACCGGCCCTTTGGTGTTTTGGATTGGGTCGGCAGTCTCCCCTGACAAATCGACAAACGAATCGAACCGGCAGCTTTCTGCGTAGCGGAGAGTGGGCGGGGGTGTGTTTGCGCATGAATTGCGCGAGCGGGTGGGTACATGGCTTGATTTTTTGGGGCCACCGCTCGACGAACTCCCGCTATGAGGCGGGATCGGTTGCTGATGGCCTTGTGGAGTGCAAAAGAGCTCTGCACGGGAAGTGCGTTTAACGCAAGGGGGCGGCTTTTGGCAGCCCCGCTTATGTGGCGCAGATGCCTGAATAGACCGTCTGGCTAGAGCGCCCAGGCAGGGGCGTTGCCAAGCAGTGCTGCGCCGGAGAAGGCGATGGGCCCGTTCCACTCGGGAACCAGGAAGCCGCAGTCCGGGTGCGCGAACGCGCCGTCGTGGTTGCGGTGATGGTTGCGAAGGGTGACCTCGATCTCAGCGAGAGCCTGCTCTTTCTCCATGGATGTGGTGCGTTCCCAATAGAGTGTGAATCCCTGGCCACAAACGCTGCAGTGCGTTTCAACATTCTGTTCGCTGCTCTTGCACAGTACCTGCATGTTTTTTCTCCTTGCGGCCAGTTTCGTGCCAGCCATGTAAGTAAAGTAGCCCGGTGTCGTTTTTTGGAACATTCCCTATCAAGGGAAGGCGGGATACCGTTGGATGCAGTCTGTTGTGACCCTTAGGTGTGATGGCGCTTACCTGGAGGATGGTGCGGGGTGCGATCAGCCGCAAAAAAAGATGCCGGCAGCGATGACCTCGGAGGGTGTAGTCGCTTGCCGGCATTTTTTGAGGAGAGTTCCTTGTGCCATTCGGCTACGAAGGAGACCGCGCCTGGTGTATATGGATCACCCTTGCGGGCCGATGTCGGCAGCGATGACCTCTGAGGGTGTAGTCGCTGCCAGCATCTTGAAGGAGCGTACCTTGTGCCATTCAGCTACGAAGGAGACCGCGCCGGAAACTTTTGAAACCGCCACCTGCGTGGTGGTCTTGCAACAGCTCTACAAATCCCACGCCTGTGCGGTTCCACAGAGTTCGGAGCCGGAATAGCTGCTCTTCCATGCCGGAACCATAAAGCCCTCGGGATGCGCCTCTGGGCCGCGATGTGTGCGGTGCTGGCGGCGGAGCATCTCCTGCAGTTCGTGCCTGCCCTCAATGCGCTCGGAGTGCGATTCGCGCTCCCAGAAGATGACGAAGCCCTGGCCGCATACACAGCATTGACATTCGGCGTTGCCCGTTGTTTTCTTGCATAAAACCTGCATCGTTCTTACCTCGTGCGGCGGGAAGAGTTCCAACCACGAAAGCCACATTAGCTATTTACAGATATCGTTGGAAATTCCACATATGTTCAACGATGCAGGCCATCCGGGGCATACTTTTGTACCCAATTCGGGGGAGGATGGGGGGAGCGGCAGATCAAAGCGGGAAAACGGGGAGCGTGACTGCTCGACTTAGGCGGCGTCGGCCTTCTATCCTCAATATGTTGGTCGCTTTTGCTTCTTTGTCCGCGGCCCAGGGAATCCATACACATGAGTGCGAAAAACATTGCTGTACATCTGCCTGACGGGTCTGTTCGCGAAGTGCCTGCGGGCACCACGCCTCTCGATATTGCCAACTCGATCTCTCCGCGGCTTGCGGCTGCCTCTGTGGTGGCGCGGCTGACGCCAGTGGGTGTTGCGGTTGCTGGGGCGGACACTGAAGGCGAGACAGGCGAGGCAAGCATGTATGGGGCGGAAGATGCGTCCGCGCCACGGCTTGTGGATCTGGCGACACCGCTGACTGCGGATATCCGGCTGGAACTGTTGACGGAGAAGGACCCCGAGGCGTTGAAGGTGGTGCGGCACTCTGCGGCGCACGTTATGGCTACGGCGGTGCTGGAGCTGTTTCCTGAGACCAAGCTGGGGCATGGGCCAGCGACGGATGCCGGGTTCTTTTATGACTTTTATCGCGAGAAGGCCTTTACCGAGGACGATCTGGCGGCGATTCAGGCCAAGATGGTTGAGGTTGTGGCGCGAGACCAAAAATTTGTGCACGAATTTAGCCCGCGCGAGAAGAGTCTGGAGACCTTTGAGCGCGACGGCGACTTTATGAAGACGCACTTTGTGAGCAAGTTCACGGAGCCGGGTTCGGATGTGAGCTTTTACAGGAATGGCAGCTTTGTGGATTTTTGCCGGGGACCGCATGTGCCATCGACGGGGCGCGTGAAGGCGTTCAAGGTGATGTCGATTGCCGGGGCTTACTGGCTGGGCGATGAAAAGAATCCGCAGCTACAGCGGATTTATGGAACGGCGTTCTTTACGCAGAAGGATCTGGATGCGCACTTTGCGCGGCTTGAGGAAGCGGCCAAGCGCGACCATCGCGTGCTGGGCAAACAACTCGACCTGTTCAGTATTCAGGAGCTGGCCGGGGCGGGGCTGATCTTCTGGCATCCCAAGGGCGCCATGATTCGGCGGCTGATGGAAGACTGGATGCGCGAGGAGTGCGTGCGGCGGGGCTACCTGCTTGTGTATACGCCGCACGTGATGCGCCGCGAGTTGTGGAAGGTGTCTGGGCACGACGGTGTTTATTCGAAGGACATGTTCCCGCCGATGAAGCTGGATGACTCCGAGTACAGGCTGAAGCCGATGAACTGCCCGGGGCACATTCTGATTTACAAGAACGCGCCGAAGAGCTATCGCGACCTGCCGCAGCGCTATGCGGAGTTTGGCAATGTGTATCGGTATGAGCGGTCTGGAACCATGCATGGGTTGCTGCGTGTGCGTGGGTTTACGCAAGACGATGCGCACATTTTCTGCACGCCGGAGCAGATTGAGGGCGAGGTGATTGCGTGCCTCGACTTTGCGGAAGCGGTGCTGAAGACATTCGGGTTCAGCGAGTACCGCGTGGAGCTTTCAACGCGCGATCCCAACAAGGCAGGCGACTTTTTTGGTACGCCGGAAGATTGGTCTAATGCTGAGGGCGCGCTGAAGAAGGTGCTCACAGATCGCGGACTGAGCTTCAAGACGTTCCCCGGCGAGGCTGCGTTTTATGGGCCAAAGATTGATGTGAAGCTGGTGGATGTGCTGGGGCGACTGTGGCAGTTGTCCACCGTGCAGTTCGACTTTAACTTGCCGGCGCGGTTTGAGCTGGAGTACGTGGGCGAAGATGGCGAGCGGCATCAGCCGGTGATGGTTCATCGTGCGCTGTTTGGTTCCGTGGAGCGGTTCTTCGGTGTGCTGATTGAGCAGTATGCGGGGGCGTTTCCGCTGTGGCTTGCGCCGGTGCAGGTGGGCCTGGTGCCGATCAGCGAGCGGCATGCTGCTTATGCCGCAAAGGTCGAAAAGGCGCTAAAAGAGGCGGGCCTCCGGGTTGAGGTGGATGCGCGGAACGAAAAGATGAACGCAAAGATCCGCGACCTGGCGAACCAGAAGATTCCTTACATTCTTGTCTTCGGCGACAAGGAAGAAGGCGCGGAGGCGGTGAGCGTGCGGACGCGGGGCAAGGGGGATCAGGGGTCGATGCCGCTGGTGGAGTTTATTGCCAAGTGCAAGGAGATGGTGGCGGGGCAGGCGGTGGAGTTGTAGCGGACTATCTTGATTGAAGATCAGGAATGGAATGATGGGGAACTTCCAATTTGGGGACATTCCGCGCGGAACCGAAAGCCAATTACGGCTTACCCTCGTGAGGAAAGGGAATACGTCCACTGATAGCCCACTTTTTTCCATCCAGCAAAACACCGGTCGTCGGCTTCAGCTTGGCCACGAAATTCTTGTAATGATTGAACTCAGAGAAGGGTAAATACAACTCGATCCATCTCGGTGAGCGTCGGGTATTTTTATCAGAAATGCTAGGAAACTCGGCCGGCCATGACACGCTTGATTTTGCATATGAAAACGGCCGCATCATCACCTCCAAAAAGTCGGGCTTCCATTCCCGCGAATTGGGGTCACTGAACCCGAGCAGGATGCGAAAGGCATCTTGAAGGTTAATGGGCAAGCGTGCAGGCGGAATGTTCTCACTATGGCGGATCACACCATAAACATCTATCGCCTTGTACCCCATCTCAGTCTTGAATACCAAGACATTGGTCGGAGCATCCGTGTAATCTGCGATGCTGTAGCAATTCTTGAAGTCTTGAGGCGCTTCCAAGTGCGCTGATCTCAGCAATTCTGCCACTTCCGACGGCGTGAGCGTCACAGTCATGTATTTGCCGGACCTCCCTTCGCCTTCCCAATAGATAACTGTCCCATTTGCATAGAGCGCGAATGTCGGTGAGTCAGAGCCGATCACCATTGCCCATGGGTTGTACTCGGTAAGCAAAACCAGTGGCTGTGTTCCAGCCCATGTGAAGGGAGGGTGCGCCGATGCCAAGTCAGTGCAGCCTTGTGCTTCAGCCAACGAAGAGCCAATAAGTATGCATACTACTAAGACAGCGCGTTTCATCATCTTCGCCAACTCTTGGTTAAGCGCATACGAATGTAGACACCGCTCGAACGCGATTTGTTCCAGCCGTCCCGATGGGCATTGTAAAGGTCCCGGGCGAATCACCGCCAATTCGGAAGTAACGCAAGATCTCGCAAGCGCTATTCCTTGCAACCAAGGTCGAGTCTCCGACTCATTGGCAGCGTAATCCGAAGCGTGTTAAATCCGCTAGCCGAAGGCGTCTGCCCCACCGCAGGTGGTTACGCGTTGATGGCCATGTTGTTCACTGCGGCGTAGGCGTCGAGCATGGATTCGGCTAACGTTGGGTGGGCGTGGATGGTGAACATCATTTCTTCGACTGTGCCTTCCAGCTCCATGACGGCTACGGCTTCGGCGATGATTTCCGTGGCGCTGGGGCCGAGGATGTGGACGCCGAGGATTTCTCCGTACTTTGCATCTGAGACGATCTTTACGAAGCCGTCGTGGCTGCCGACAATGGTGGCTTTGGAGTTGCCCGCAAAGGGGAACTTGCCTACCTTGACTTCGATTCCCTTCTCTTTGGCCTGGGCTTCCGTGAGGCCGACGGAGCCGATCTGGGGCTCGGTGTAGGTGCAGCCGGGGATGCGGTCGCGGCGGATGGGACGGAAGGGGCGTTCGGCGATTTTGGCCATGGCCACCATGCCGGCCATGGCTCCGACGTGGGCCAGTTGGGGCAGGCCGAGGACGATGTCTCCGATGGCATAGACGCCAGGCTCGGCGGTCTGCTGGGCCTCGTTGACTTTGATAAAACCGCGGTCGAGCTGGATGCGGGTCTTTTCGATGCCGATGCCCGCGGTTTGCGGGGCGCGGCCTACGGCAACGAGGACCTTCTCGGCTTCCTTGACCTGGGGCTTGCCGTTGGCGTCTGTGTAGCTGACTTTGACGCCGGTCTCGGTCTTTTCAACGTTCTCGACCTTTGCGCCGGTGTTGGTGTCGATGCCGCGCTTGCGGAAGAGGCGGGCGATCTCTTTCGAGATGTCTTCGTCTTCGACGGCGACCAGGCGCGGCAAAAACTCCAGAACGGTAATCTCGGACCCAAAGCTCCTGAAGATCGACGCGAATTCCATGCCGACCGCGCCAGCGCCGATGATGATGAGGGATTTGGGCGGCTCCGGGAGGGAGAGAATCTCAATGTTGGTGAGGATGCGGTCGTCTGGCTTGAGGCCGGGGAGTGTTTTGGCGGATGATCCGGTGGCGAGGATTACGTTCTTTGCCTTGAGCATGGACTTTGTGCCAGCGGCGTCGATGTCGACGGTGTGGATGCCATCCTGCGCGGGGCCTGTGAGGCGGCCAAAGCCGGAGATGACGGCGATCTTGTGCTTCTTCATCAGGAACTCAAGTCCCTTGACGTGCTTGGTGATGATGGAGTTTTTGCGGGCCTGGACGGCGGTCCAGTCGAGGGTGGGCGCGCCGATGTTGGCGATGCCGTACTCGGCGGCGTGCTTGAGGTGATCCCAGAGTTCGGCGTTGAAGAGGAGTGCCTTGGTGGGGATGCAGCCGACGTGGAGGCAGGTTCCGCCGAGCCTGGGGCTGGCGTCAACGAGGGCGACTTTGAGGCCGTACTCCGCGCCGCGAATAGCGGCTGTGTATCCGGCGGGGCCGCCACCGAGGACCACTACGTCATAAATCACTTCTGCGATTGCGTCTGGCAAGGGGAACTCCGTTCCGTGAGGCGATGGTGTTGCAGGAGAACGCCACACGGGTTAGTTTAAATGGCTATTCATCCGGACATACATGGTGTTGAGCTTTCCCGCCCTTCGGCAGAGTTCCTGGAAGCAGGTGATTCTACTTCGCTCAGGCAGTCGAGGAAAAGACTAAATCGACATGCTGAACGTTGGTCTGGTGTGAACATTCCTCAGGCGGCTCAAGCGAGAAACAGTTGCGAGCGAACCGAGAATGGGTTCCGCAGGGAAGGTTTATGGCGGAGAGGGAGGGATTCACTTCCGCCCATAAGCCATTGAGAATGGCAGAGATAATAAAGCTCATCGAAGAAATACACCCAAATGTACACCTTCCGAGGTTATCTCGAAGATTTTTGCTAAAACATCAAATCGGATTATGAAGGCATTCTGGCGTTTTTTCAGGATGGGCGGGCAGGGTTTGCAATGGACGTGAGCTTGCCGTTTGAAGTAAAGCTCCATGTCCCGGGAAGACTAACTCCGCAGACGAAGAGCGAATGAACGGCAGGCAGGAATCAGAAACACATGCACTTCTTTGAGAAAACGTCTGTTTCTTCTTGATTCGTCAGTCGCGTGCAATTGTGAGTGCAGCAATCTCCCCCCGCCAAGGTCGAAATGAGCAGAATCGAGGGATTCTGCAAACGCGTGACCTCTTCATAGCGCATTTGTGATGGTGCGGATCCACTACGCCCGGAGGTTGCGTTGGCTGAAGATGGAACGCCTGACGTTGTTGGGAATAAACACGCCAAAGTGCACGCGTTTTATTACTGTATTGCGCGACGGATGGAGCAGAACATTCATAGCCTGGTGGTTGCGGGGTACGAAACTTCGTATTACTATTCTTATTATGATATTCACGAGAGCCATCGCGATGTGTCCGATCTGTAAGGATTTGACTCCAGGTGGGCATTGTGAGCTTTGTTGCTGAACTAGATGTGAAGGCGTGAAGCGACCAGAAAGGCCCACGAATGATCGTGGGCCTTTTTGGTTTTTCGCCACTACGAATTCATTGACCGTTCAAACATCCGAGGGACTCATGATCGAAATTAAGCCAGACATTATAGTGATCAGTCGAAATCAATCCACAGCCAGGTTCGGCTGGAACTCCGCATCGACAGGTTTGATTTACTGCGGCATTTGCCTGCGAGCCCAAATCGCACCCGAGATCGGCGCTGTGTGCCAGGCGTGCGGAGCGCGAGTGTCTCAATTACGCAGCCTTCGGACTGGTACCGGCTCCAAATAAGAGGAATGGGGAGCGTCTTGCCTCAGTCAATAATGAGGCGAGGAATATGGGGCCTGGGGGGGCGCGGGGTTCTGATTCATGTGGCACTCTGCGGTTGGAATATTATTTGCTAAATGTCTTTTGTGTAGTTCGGAGAGGTTCCGTCTGAATGGGTAGTAAGGTGGTCAAGATGCCTTCTACCGAGATGCTGGGATCGGCAAGAGGAGTTTTTGAAGACAACGGTACGAAACGGAGAAAGAATCATGGCTTATGCGGATCTGCGCGAATATCTTCAGCGGCTTGAAGAAAAAGGACTTCTTTGCCACGTGACTGCCGAGGTGGACAAGGACTGGGAGATAAGCGCGGTCTGTCGCCAGGCGTTCCGAACTATTCCTCAAGAGAGGCGCCCGGCTCTGATGTTCGACCACATCAAGGGAAGTAATATCCCGCTTGTTGTTGGAATTCTTGGGGGATCGCGCGAGATCTACGCGACAGCTCTCGATACCAACGTGGACCATATATGGGAGACTTGGGAGCGCGGCAAGAGCCCGATTGCACCGCGACTTGTGGATGAGGGTGCCTGCCAGGAAGTTGTGTGTATGGGGGAGGATGCAGATATGGAGATCCTTCCGGCACCGATCTGGACAGTGGGTGAAGATCCAGGCCCGTACCACAGTTCGCCGTTTATTGTGACGCGCGATCCGGAGACGGGTGTTCCCAATCTGGGTACCTATAGGGTTCAGGTGAAAGGGCCGCGTCGGGCGGGCATCATGATCAACCCGAACCGGCATATGAATCACCACATCGACAAGAACGAAGCCAAAGGCAATGATACGGAAGTTGCGATTGTTCTTGGAGCAGATCCCGTTGTAGGGTTAACCTCTGTAAGCCCGTTTCCCTATGGCGTGGATGAGTTAGCGGCCGCTGGAGGAATCCGAGGCAAGGCGGTGGATGTTGTGCGATGCAAGACAGTGGATTTGCACGTCCCCGCAACCGCAGAGGTCGTGATTGAAGGGAAGATCCGTTGTGGAGCACGTGAACAGGAAGGGCCATTCGGAGAATACGCAGGATATATGGGCACGGGAGGCAACAACCCTTTGTTTGAGGTCAGTTGCATTACACATCGCAAGAACCCCATCTACCAGGCCTTTCTGAGTCAGATGCCGCCGAGTGAGTCCAGTTGCATCAAGAGCCTGGGACGCGAGATGGAAGTTCGGCGTCACTTGAAAAACAACCTCGGACTGCCGGTGCAAGATGTGTACGTTACCGAGAGCAGCGGCGCAGCCGGAAGACTGATTATTTCATTGAAGAAGACCAATCGCTTCCAGCCGATGAAGGCAATTCTGGGCGCCTGGTCTCTGGGGCAGGCAATTGGCAAGACGACGATTGTCGTAGACCACGATATCGATGTGCGGGACTCTTTCTGGGTCGAGTGGGCGCTTGCATTTCATATGCAGCCAGCAGAGGACATCACGATCCAGCGAGGAATGGACCCAATCACGCTCGACCCATCTCAGCCGCTGGTAAATGGAAAGCCGGTCTTATCGAAGGACCAGGTTAGCTCGCGAGTTGGAATCGATGCGACGCGCAAGCATCCATACCCAGCGTTGGCGGTTCCCCCAAAGCGCGATCTTGATCGCGTTGCAGCCAATTGGGATGCGTACGGGATCAAAGCGATTCAGGACAAATGACGGGACTTCCTCCATCGAGTTGGAAGCAACTTCTGGCATCAATTTGAGTTTGAGTGCCACGTTGTTGTACATTTATGGAAGTCAGCCCTCAATTATGGATCGATTCGTGAACATCCCGGTATCCATCTCCACGCGCCCTGCGTGCTGTTGCTGTTGTTGTCGTTAGATTCACCGGAGTCTTCCAGTTCCCTCACACAATTCAACTCTTGTACAAGAAACTCTAGTTTTCATAGAGTTCTTTGGTCGAGTTCATCTATTCAAAGTGGGCCCAATTGACGGTGCTCATGAGGTGCAAACACAAATGGACGAAGAATTTAGCTACTCATCAGGATTGCCGGAACTCACTCGACGCAATGTTTTGCGGTACGCAGCCACATTGCTGACTGGCAGCTTTCTTTCAAAAGGAAGCCTCTTTGCGCAAGGTCAGCCAACGAAGATCGAGCAGCCAAACACTGGCACTGCGGGAGCACTGTGGCATGATCTGCTGCAAAAGCGAAACGCGCAGCCGGGAGCGGGAATTCCTTTGCTATGGCTGGGCGGCGATCCAGGCCAATCGCAAGTGCAGTTACTCGCCGGAGCGATTGATGTAGGATTCTTTGGCCCAATTGGTGGTGTGGAGACTGCGCTCCGCGGTCACGATGTGGCAATTTTTGCTCCTGGTCTGATTAACCACGGATCATGGTTGGTCAAAGGCAACAGTTCGTTCCGTTCCCCACAAGATCTGAAAGGGAAGCGGATCGCGACCCAACCTGAGACAACAGAGACGTATCGTCAGGCGCGCCTCGCGGCCTCACTCATTGGGTTGGATCTGAAACACGATTTTGAATTTATCTTTGGACCCCCGACGGCAAACCTGGCTCTGTTCGAGCGTGGCGATGTGGACGCGGTTATCACAATTGAGCCGGTTTCTACTCGCCTAATTGCAGGTGGAGCAAGAGAGATAGCCAAGGTGCGAGACCAATGGCGGCAGGGCACGAATAGTTCTCGTCCACTGTTTCTGGGCGGTCAAGGAACGCGGCGTGAGTGGTTCGATCAGAATCGCGGCGTTGTGAGCAAGCTGTCTAAATTTTATTTGTCCGCAAACCAGGAGATACAGGCTCGACCGCAGATTCTTGCGGACCTCCATCAAGAAATGGGAATCCCCTCAACCGATCGAGCTGCTATCGAATTATTGGTAAAGCGGCTTCCGGAGATCTATCAGTCTGAGTGGTCGCCATTGGTTATCAGCGATGCCAATAAGGTGATTGATATTGCAGTTCGCAACGGAATACTTCGCGGGAAGTCGCCGCGACCTATCATCGAAGTTGTTTAGAAAGGCTCTGGACCAAGTGAGCAGTATGATTCCAAAACTCGAAAGCAGCGCAGTCACTGACAGCGATGCATCGTTCTTTGGGTATGTCCCTATGCAGCGATGGGTTAGCCAGCTCGTGCTCTCGGTTCTCCCTCCGGTGAGCTTCCTGATCCTGACTGCAGTTGTGTGGGAGGCAATGGCGCGCAGCCTGCGTACCATGCTTGTTCCCGGACTCAGTGAAATCGCGCTCGAAGTGAAAAGAGTTGCTGTAACCGAAGGGGCGTTTCTTCAGATCGGCCTGACGCTTGAACGGATTATCCTGGGCTGCTCACTGGCATTTCTGGTCTCTCTCGTGGTTGGCATTGCAGCGGGCCGCAACAGGCTGTTTGAGTCCTTTCTGCGCCCGGGAATCATACTTGGCCTCACTATTCCCGGACTCGTGTGGGCGCTCCTCTGCGTGATCTGGTTCGGTGTAAGTTGGAGGTCGCCAGTCGTTGCTCTTGGTCTTGGTGTAGCGCCTGCACTAACAGTCAATGTGATTCAGGCAGTGCGCGCCGTTGATTACTCCCTTATAGAGATGGCTCACATATTCCGGATACGGCCTGTTGATCGGATACTGCATCTGTGGCTGCCGGCAATGGCGCCGTTCTTACTGAGTGGATTGCGACTTGGTTTCTCGCTTGCATGGAAAGTCATTGTGCTGGTCGAGATATTCGGCATGTCCAGCGGCGTAGGCTACCAACTGAACCAGGAATTCAGTGAGCAGAATGTAGCCGGCGTCCTCGCCTGGACCATCATTTTCGGAGCAGTAATGGGAGTGATCGAGTATGGATTGCTTCAGATCGTCGAGCGTCGCGTGACGCGCTGGCGGCGGGTGGCAACCATATGAGTGAGGGGATACTGTTTCAGAATGTATCTAAGTCCTTCCGTATAGCCCGCACCGGCGGAGTAAGACATATCCTCAATAACTTCTCGCTTCAGATAGCCCAGGGAGAATTGGTTGCTTTGGTGGGGCCGTCCGGTATTGGCAAGACGACATTGCTCCACCTTGCGGCGGGGTTAGATAAACCAGATTCCGGTGAGATTCGAATTGATCTTCCAGCCGATCGATGTCGCGTTGGCATGGTTTTCCAGCAGCCGCGCCTGCTCGAATGGCGCACCGTGGAAAAGAACGTATCGCTGGCCACAGACGCGGTCAATATGCCTCGCGGGGCAGGCCTCAGCATGTTGGAGTCAGTTCATCTCGGCGCACATGCTCAAGCCTTTCCAATGTCTCTTTCGGGAGGAGAGCGCCAGCGAGTTGCTCTCGCACGAGCGTTTGCAATTAAGCCCGGCATTGTCCTGATGGATGAACCCTTCAGCGCTCTGGACGAGATAACTGGGAGACGATTGCGGCAACTGGTGCAGCAACTGTGGCTGAACCACCATCCTTCCGGCCTGCTGATTACGCATAACACTCTCGAAGCGGCGTTTCTTGCAGACAGAGTTGTTGTACTTGGTGGCCAACCTTGCAGGATTCTCAAGATCATTGATGTTACGGTTCCGAGACCAAGAGAACCCGATGACCAAGAGTTATTTGAGTGTCATCGTAAAATCGTGAACGCGCTTCTCAGCTCCGAGGTGGGACTCGAGTAGCGTTGCTTTAGAGAAGGCGCCCGGGAGATGGGCCCTGAGACCGTGGAAACCAATAAGTGGTACGATTTCGCGTTTCGAGTGCTAATCATCGCGCGAGAGTGCTTGACAGAAATTTGGCTTCTTGTGAGAATGAGGCATCATCCAATGCAGACGACGCAACTAATTCGGCTTGACTCGCTAGACGTTGCTTATTCAAGCAGCTCTTTCTGTTGTCGCTGTTGTTGTTGTCTCTGATCCCTTCCATTTTCAAAATCATGTGTGAGTTGAGTTTGCGGGGCTGTATCTAGGCCCTTCTGACTTAGCGCAGAATTTATTCCATTGCGCACATGGATAGCTCCGCGCGAGTTGCGCAGGCCCCATCATCTCCCCATATTGTTTCCGGTGGTCTGACGTGCGGAATACCTTAGCCCTGAAAGGTGAGAAATGACATATGAGAAATACTGAAATAATTTCGCTGGTGAAGCGCGTTCTTCGAAGTTCCGCTGTCCTCGCTGCAATCCTCGTCCTCATTAGCGCTACGACGTCTACTGGACAGGTATCTACTGGTTCGCTCTCGGGGACCATCAAGGGACCGAGCGGGACCGTTGTGTCTGATGCGACAGTAACAGTCTCTAACAACGGAACATCCTTGTCTCGCTCCACAACGAGTAGCAGCGATGGATCCTATCTGATCCCTGAACTTCCAGTTGGGATTTACAAGGTATCCGTGAGCCACGCTGGTTTCAGCAGCGTATCAATCGCAGGACTTACCATCACTGTCGCGAAGCAATCTGTTCAGGACTTCACCCTAGCTGTAGGTTCGGTTAGCGAGTCTGTAACAGTCGAGGCCGACACGCGCCAGGTGGACACAACCAGCCCAACTCTCGGTGGGTTTGTATCTCCAGAGCACGTTGAAGATCTTCCATTGAATGGACGCAACTTTGTAACTCTCGCCTTTCTTCAGCCAGGCATTGATAAGAACACTAACCTATCCCCACAAGGGGGTACGACTGGCGAGTGGTTTAGCTCGAATGGTTTACCTGATCGCTCTAACAATCAACTGCTGGACGGCGCATCCATTGTCAGTATTCAAGGCGGTGCGGGATCATCGATCCTGAGCAATTCGCTCGGTGTAGACGGAATCCAGGAGTTTCGTGTTCTCAGCGGCTACATCGACGCTCAGTACGGCGGAGTCCTTGGGGCGCAACTTATCCTCGTCAGCAAGGCGGGCACTAACTCCTTTCACGGCGATGGGTACGACTTTGTGCGTAATGCCGCTTTAGATGCCAAGAGTCCCCTGTTGCTCTCTACTCAGGCAAAGCAGTCATTTCAAAGAAATCAGTTTGGTGGCGCTTTTGGCGGATACTTTCAGAAGGACCGTGCATTTACGAACACAGTGTTTGAGGCGCTAATTGCCTCACAGCCTCAAACCGGGATTGGCACTTCCATTGACCCCGGATGCGTTGCACCCGCAGGTACAGCCTTGAATAATGCGGCGTGCTCGCAGTTGAAGTTGTCGTCTTCCAGCGCCACGGTGACGGTTAACCCGGTTTCGGCCTTGATCCTACCAGTGTTTCGTCCACCGGCCGGAACACTCGGGTTGCAGTACATTCCGGGGACAGCAACCTATGCTTATTCATTCCTTCTTGCGCAACAGGAGTTCTACGGGCAACAGAGAGTGGACTACACATTCAGCGCAAAAGATACAGCATTTGCTCGTTTCACGTCGGATCATGCGACGGTTCCTGTTCTGAATAGCTTCCCGTACTTTTACTATCAAGGGCTGAGCAAGGGAAACATCGGAACGGTTTCTGAAACTCACATCTTCTCGCCTCGCCTGTTGAATACGGTTGGACTGTCGTATACAGGCATTGACGTCAACGTGAACTGCACGGCAAAGGTTCCGGGAAACCTTGAATTGATTCAAGGCGCGGGAATGGGTTCGATCAGCGTTTCTGGCGCCGCGAGCTTTGGCCCTTGCAGTTCGGATACGCGCTCGCGCAAGTTACTTTATAACATTCGAGATGATGCCTACTACACATCGGGCCGGCAAACGCTTAAGTTTGGATTTCTCTACACACGCGATGTCCCAACTATCTCCTCGCCGCAGAACGCGCGTGGCAGCTTCACTTTTACGAGCTTGAGTAACTTTGTGCAGGGCATATCCAACGGCTACACGTTCCACACTGCCGGTCCGCGCTACTACCCTGCCTTCCATCAGAACGAATTTGGGTTCTACGTTCAGGACGACATTAAGCTGTCGCGGCGGGTGACGATCAACGCTGGTCTTCGCTATGAGCCGTGGACCATGCCGATTGAATTGCATGGGAACTCTGCATACATCGATAACACGCCCTTTGTCTCACCAACCGGATCTTTGCAAATCGGTCCGCTCATTGCAAGCAACCCGTCTCTGAAGAACTTTAGTCCGCGCGTGGGCGTGGCATGGGATGTATTTGGGACAGGCAAGACAGCAGTCCGTGCGAGCTACAACCGCTTGTATGATATCGAGCCGCTGAATAGCACATACAATAACTACTCGGTAGGAACACCACCTCTTACCGGTGCGTTCTCGACCTCGAATGTGGCACAGGCCTCCTATACCTTTCAGCAGGGAATTCCGATTACCGGAGTGTCTAACTCGACGGCGACCGGGCTTGTACCGATTCCTACCCCAGCGAATGCCTGGAGTACATACGGTATCGCACTTTATGTGCAGCCAGTTGGACATAACATCAAGCAGCCGACAGCCGATGAGTGGACCTTCTCGATTCAACAACAGCTGCCGTTTCATTCGCTCCTTAGCGTTGCCTATGTAGGTGATCGGGGAACTCATCTAGTTCAAAGCCTGGACATTAACCCGAATGTGCCGCAGGTATCCAACGGTACTTATTACTGGCCAGTAGGCGCAACGCGCATCAATCCTCAATACACGTCGATCAACCAAAATGGTACAACCGGTGACTCCAACTACCATGCTTTGCAGACGAACCTTACCTACAACACCTCAGATAAACTTCAGTTCCAGGTGGCCTATACCTGGTCCAAGGGGATTGACAACGTACAGGGTGTAGTAGGGGCGGAGACATCCGCATCGCCATTGGAGCCTTCAAACTCGTATAACACGCGCCTTGATCGCGGTCCGTCGATCTTTGATGTGACGCAGAATTTGCATGTAAATGCCATTTATCATCTGCCGGAGGTGAGTGCGCATGGCAGTGCGATACGCACCATCACTAATGG
>Ga0364860_10639_pt1 | contig 18514 bp, 16 predicted proteins | sample ExccelAu500001D4_FD_206916 | JGI IMG/M metagenome (GOLD analysis project Ga0364860, IMG submission 206916) | Enriched cells from Trout Bog Lake Hypolimnion, Wisconsin, USA - BchlTB.Aug20.5000.01 .D4 | ecosystem: Environmental > Aquatic > Freshwater > Lake > Hypolimnion/Profundal zone | place: USA... | reverse complement strand
CCCCCCCGTTCTTTATATGGGAGATTCCTACGATCAGCCCATGAAAAAAGTTGGGGAGTTCATGACTCACAACATGCCCGATGTAAACGATTTTGAGGATATTTCATGTCCCGACTTTTTTAAACTTGGGGATAAATGGGTACTCCTTTGCATCAGTCACTCCAGGGGGGCACGTTATTACATCGGCACCTGGGACGGCAAACAATTTAATCCCGAATCGCATCACCGAATGAACTGGCCCGGGGGAACCATATTCGCCCCGGAAACTTTGCTAGATGATCAGGGTCGGCGGATCATGTGGGCCTGGGTCCTCGACCGGAAATCGGGGGTCTCAAGCGGGACCATGTCGATGCCCCGGGTACTGACCCTCGCGCCGGACAAGCTATCCCTGATTATTGAGCCACCCAAAGAGGTTCAACGGCTTCGGGTTAACAAAATGGAAGAACAACCTTTTACAGTGGATGGAGGTCAGTCAGTTCTGCTGAATACCATTACAGGGAATATGATGGAAATGGATATCACCATCGATCCGGGTCAGGCGAAACGGTTTGGAGTAAAGCTCTTCTCCTCTAAAGACGGTGTGGAGCAAACCCCGGTGGTGATCGACAGAACCAAAAACCTGATCCAGGTGGATATGCAGAAATCCGGAATCAATCATCCTGTTTATGAAGAGTTTGCGATGGTTTTTGCATCTCCTGATCCGAAGCATAACCCGGTAATCCTGACGGAGGATGCCCCATTCTCACTGGAAAAGGGTGAGAAAGTTCACCTGAGGATATTTCTTGACAAATCGATGCTTGAAGTCTTTGCAAATGGCCGCCAATGCATCACACAGGTCATCTATCCGACACTCAGGGACGCTGTGAATGTCCGGGTATTTACCGAGGATAAACCGATCAGGGTTGAAAGCCTGAAAGCCTGGAAGTTATTTCCGGCGATGCAGTGGTAAATGGCTTAAAATCTCATTAAATGGAAATACTCATCATAAAATAAATCAAATTAAAATACTAAATTAAAAGCTGCAATTAAATTGAACTTTTAACAATCAATTGAAATACTAATTCTTTCAGAAATCTTTATATTTGTGGAAAGAACTTATCATGAACATTCAATCAAGAAAGCTGGTTTTAATTGAAGAGTTTCTACGTATTTGTGATGAAAACCTTATCGCTAAAATAGAGACTTTTATCAGGCAAGAAAAGAGAATATCCCGTGATATAAACCTCAAACCGATGTCTTTAAGCGACTTCCATGAGATGATCGATCAGCCAAAACAAGAATGCAATGATGGAAAGATTATTGCTCACCAGGAACTTAAGAAGAAGGTGGCGACATGGAAATAAGAATTGAATGGTCGGAAATGTCTGAGAAACAACTAAAAGACATATTTGAATACTATTATAAGATAATTTACTGGCAAAGAGAAAATCTTGTTACTATTTTCTCAGTCTTTGACTGTAGGCAAAACCCGGCAAAAATCAAGAGAATATAGTAAACCCTCTTTTTATGAATCGTTTAACTTTATTAATTATAGCAATTTGTATTTTTCAATTTACAGCTTTCCCTCAAAAGAAAGAATTACCTTTTCCTCCTTTGGTTCAGGAACATCAGCCAATTTCCAAAGAGGTCTTTAAGGCAACCCGGGCATTCCGCGAACGGCTGATTTCCGATCCTTACCGCCCCGCCTTCCACTTTTGTTTTCCTGAAGTGAATGGCAGACCAGGAGATCCGAATGGTGCGTTTTATGCCAATGGACAATATCACCTGATGTACCTTTATCATCGCGAAGGTTCAGGATTTTGCTGGGGACATGTCTCAAGTACCGATTTACTCCATTGGCGCAATCATCCCGATGCAATATTTCCGGGCAATGGCGATGAAGGTTGCTTCAGCGGTGGTGCTTTTGTGGATGATGACCGATCGGCGATCTTATCATACTGGATGTTATGGAATGACAAAGGGATTGGTCTGGCCAGAAGTACAGATAAGAATTTTGATGTTTGGGAGAAATCACCATCCAATCCCGTCATCAAATCTGCAGATTGGGGAATCACAGATCTGAAGGATGCTTCGGGAAAAACTTTTCATGTCGGCTCGGCTGACCCCTCCAATATCTGGAAAAAGGATGGCCACTATTATATGGCGACCGGGAATCTATTGGTACTCCGCAAATATGGATCACGCGGCAAAGGATTGCCTGGAAACAACGAAAAAGATCCGCCGCTTCCTGCCGACTCCTTGAATTACCAGGGTGATCACCTCTACTTATTTGCATCAGATGATTTAAAGAACTGGAAATACCAGCACGAGTTTTATCAGTCCGACCGTAAATGGACCAGTAAAAACGAAGATGATATGTGTCCGAGCTTTTTGCCTTTACCATCTTCTGCGGATGGAGGCAAACCGTGCGGAAAACACCTCCTCCTGTTCATCAGTCACAACATGGGATGCCAGTATTATGTTGGAACTTATAGGGATGACCATTTCTATCCCGAAAATCATGGTAGGATGACCTGGAAGGATAATGCCTATTTTGCGCCCGAAGCGTTGATCGACGGGAAAGGGAGACAAATCATGTGGAGCTGGATCTTCGATGACCGGCCCGATTCAGTGATTAATTACCGCGGCTGGACCGGTACATATGGATTGCCACGCTCGTTATGGGCTGACACCGATGGCACTTTGAGAATGAGACCAGTCAAAGAACTCGAAACCCTAAGGTTGAATGAATCAATGGTTTCAAATCTGAAGGTTGCTTCCGGAAGCGAGGTTAATCTGGCTGAGCCAGGTAAGGAGCTGATGGAACTTGAAGTGACCATATCCGCCACCAAGGCCTTAAAATTTGGTGTAAAAGTTGGTGTTTCCGATGATGGACGCGAAGAAACAGTCATTTATTACGACAAGGCAGATATGAAACTAAAGTTCGATACCCGTAAATCAGGGCTCACCTTTGGCCGTAAGATTGTTGAGGAAGCCCCTCTGGAACTTAAAAACGGGGAACCGCTCGTTTTACGGATTTTCATCGATAAATCTGTGATTGAGGTCTTTGCCAACGACCGGCAGGCCATCGCCCGGATGGTCTATCCAACACTTGAAGGACGCGGAATAAGTTTTTTTGCTGAAGGTGGTGATATCACGATAAAAAATGTGAAATCCTGGGAATTAACCCCTTCCAATCCTTTCTAGGTTATTTGGATAATCCCGTTTTTTTTGCATTTTGCACCTCATATTTTGCATTTCTAATTTCCCCGACTTATGGAAAATAAAACACACACGAAGGTTTTTATCTGGTCTCTGATTGTTGCCCTTGGAGGTTTCCTTTTTGGCTTTGACACTGCGGTTATTTCCGGCGTCGAACAGCATATTCAGCGGCTGTTCCAGCTTACCCCTTTCTGGCACGGATTCACCATCTCCTCGGCATTAATCGGAACTGTTATCGGGGCATTGGTTGCCGGAACTCCAGCCGACAAATACGGGAGAAAACCCATTCTTTTTATAATTGCCGGATTATATGTGCTCACAGCTATTGGAAGCGCCCTGGCAGGAAATGTGACCACATTTATTATTTTCCGTTTCCTGGGAGGGATCGGCGTTGGGGCATCATCAGTTGTAGCCCCGATGTATATTGCCGAGATATCTCCGGCTAAAATCAGGGGAAGAATGACCGCCATGTTTCAGTTCAATGTCATTTTTGGTATCCTAATCGCTTTCATCTCCAATTTTCTGTTGCGCGATTTTGGTGCCGAGCCATGGCGCTGGATGCTTGGAGTGGCCGGAATTCCCGCTCTTCTCTATTTCTCCCTTATCTTTATAATCCCTGAAAGCCCCAGGTTCCTGATCAAGATCGGACAAATAGCCAGGGCAAAAATCATCCTCGAGAAGATCGAGATCATATCCATTGATGAAGAAATTGAAGAGATCAAACATAGTATGATCAGATCAGCAAATGGAAATCAGCAACTCTTCTCAATGATCTACTTTAAACCAATCTCGGTGGCCTTCCTGGTGGCAATGTTTAACCAGTTCTCAGGGATCAATGCCATTTTATATTATGCACCGCGCATCTTTGAAATCAGCGGCCTTTCAAATGCCGATTCGATGTTCCAATCGATCCTTATCGGCGTTACAAACGGAATTTTTACTATCCTTGGGATGATCCTGATTGACCGTGTCGGACGGAAAAAATTGCTGATCACCGGTTCCATTGGCATGTCACTTTGTTTGGGATTGATTGCCAAAACGTTCTACACCCAAAGCTTTTCGGGTTACGGTTTATTGATCCTGCTTCTGGTTTATATCATGTTCTTTGCCTTCTCAACCGGGGCGGTGATCTGGGTATTAATCGCTGAGATCTTTCCAAACAGTATCCGGGGTCACGGACAATCATTGGGGAGTTTTACCCATTGGTTTTTTGCCGCGTTGATCACCTTCATGTTCCCAATGGTCGCTAAAACTTCCCAGTTTGGAGTTGGTCATGCATTTCTGTTCTTTTCGGTCATGATGATCGTTCAGGCGGTTGTAGTGTGGAAATATTTCCCCGAAACCAAAGGGAGGACACTCGAAGACCTGGGTGAGAACCTGTAATTATATTTTGGCAAATATCAGATAATAAATTTGGAAGGGTACTGAAAATTGAGCATTATAAATTGATAATTACTTATTTCGCCTCCTTAAAAACAAATTATACCAATGAAACAATTTCAATCGATCTGCCTTTTCATCCTGATTGGTGCGGTCTCCCTGCCAACCTTTGCAATAAACAAACCACCAATCGATGCGGATGGTCGGCCGCTTATCGAAAAAATGGGTACCATTGATTGTGATATGGTGGAGACAACACCTGTTGTTTTTAAGGACAGGCTTTACAGGTTCGAATATGTGAGGGCTAATTATTGGAATAATAAAACCGGGGACTCGTACTTCCGGTTTGTGGACCATGAAACAGGAGAGAAAACAACCCCTTTCGCTAAAGGCTACGATTTTGGAAGCGCTTATGTATCGGATAATACGGTTTATGTGACTGCCGTTGACGAAGGTGACAGTGAACAGGTTTATATTTTTAAATCCCATGACCTCGAAAACTGGGAACAATGGATGGCCTTTAAACTTCCCGGATGGGGAATGTTTAATACCTCAATGATCAAGGTTAAAAACAAGTTTGTTTTGATGTTTGAGGTTGGGAAACCGGAATCGGAAGCCGGCGAAAGGTTTACTGCCCGGTTTGCCACCTCAGAGGATCTGAAGACCTGGGATATTCTGTCAAGAGACCATAATTATGCCAGAGACCGCTATACCGCCCCGCATTGTCTTCGCTACCTCGATGGCTATTATTATGATTTTTATCTCGAAGCCTTTCATGGCTATGAGGCAAGGGTTGTGCGATCAAAAGACTTAATCCATTGGGAACCTAGCCCACTCAATCCCGTTTTAAAAGCTTCCCCCAAGGACAAACAGATTGCCAATAAATCACTGCCTGACAGCCTGATTCAGAAAATTGCAAAAGCGGATGACTGGAATAATTCGGATATCGATTTTTGCGAATACCAGGGAAAGCTGATTATTAATTACTCCTGGGGGAACCAACTGGGAAAGGAATTTTTAGGCGAAGCGGTTTATCACGGTACACAGGAACAATTCCTGAAGGGGTGGTTCCCGGGGAAATAATGTGTAATTAGAATTACCAGGAAACTGTTTATAAATATCCAGCAGGTAAAATCCGGCAGTAAAAATATGAATTTCCGACCTTTGTTTTGTCCCGTTCGGACAATGCTGTTTGTTGAACAAACGTCTTAGTATTAGTAAAGTGAAAAATAGCCACAAAGCACAAAGAAACTGGTCAAATTTCTCCATAGATGATCATAATTCGGTAAATAAATTTCCCGTAAGGAATTAACCGTTTATCTGTTAATGTCCTAACGGACAATTGTATATCTTTGATTTGTTTTTCTATTGAAATGGATGCCCTACGGGCAAGAAAGTTTTGTATTTCGTTTATAAAAAGGCTCAAGGTATCCTGAATGATTTAATATCACAGCCATATCATTACCTCTTGCAGATAAGCCATTGAGCTCGTCATTGAACATTCTGCATTGAACATTTTTAATATTGATAGTAAACGTTAATTAACAAGCATAAATTCATACCAAAATGGGAAAGGTTAAAACATCACTGATTAAACTTCTGTTTCTGGCAGCCATTGCAGGCAACATCCTGTTTGTTTTATGGGTTACATTCAACGGCCTGAAGGAACATTTCCAGGGGACAATTTATGAAAAGCTCTCATACATCGGACTGATGGGACTCCTGGCAGTAAATACCTTTCTTTTATTTCATTTCAGGAAAAAGAGACATGAATAAATCAATTTCCGAACTGAAGATCATCCTAATTACCTTTTTTTCGGGGTTGCTGCTTCTTCTGGTTTGCTTCTCTGCACAGGCACAATGGGATTTTAAAACCAGCTATTTTAAGATCCATATCGACAACAAAGGGTATATCACCGGGATGAAGAACAGTACCGTAATTCCTAATCGTGAGTTCGCGGCAGACAAACCCTCACCCCTGTTATCTCTTTACAATTACAAAACCGGTAATTATTTTTATCCTGAAAAAGCGACCTATTCCATTTCAGATAAGCACTTTACAATAGAATACCCCAACGGTTCTGTGGCCTCTGTCAGATTGGAAACCCTTCCCAAATACTTCCGTTTAACTTTGCTCTCCCTCTCAAACCGCGAGAAGATAACAGATATTCAGTGGGGTTCGTATTATACGAGCATAACAAACCTTTTTGGTGAAGTCATAGGTGTGGCACGCGATACCAGTGATGCGGTGAATTATGCAATCGGTGTTCTGGCATTAAACGATATTACTACAGGTGGCACCTCAACGACGCAGGGTGATGCCGCACCCTTTCAGTACATCGTTCACAGCCCCGATAAAAACAGGTATCCTTTGCCCGATAGTCTCCACGAAGCTCAGCTGTTTTCGATTGGTGGCGATGGGATAAGTGATGTGGCTTTCTATTCCCATCCCGAGACTTATTTCAGAATCCTGTATGGAAACTCCGCCACGGTCGACAAAAAAGGTCAGGTTCTGATCACGTATCACGCTCTTGACCGGAGAGAGAAAAGGGATATTGTATTCTCTCTGATCCCTTTTATGCCGGTTAACTCGCCCAATCATCAGCAGGTGCAGCCTCTGCCCGGAGTCGATTTTATCGGTTCTTCGATCGCCTTGTGGGGCAGTCCCGACAGCACGGCACTGCTGGATGTCATTCAGAATATCGTCATTTCTGAAAAGCTACCCTATCCGAAAGTCAATGGTAAATGGATCAAGGATCCGGCACGTTACCAGCCCGATGCGCTCGTCACCGATGGGAATAAATACGACAGCATTGTCTCCTACGTATCGCAAATGGGTTTTAAAGCCATTGAAACCGGGGTTTACCCGTTTTTTAAAGTCGACCGTGCGAATCAGGGTTATATTGACGGAAAGAATTTTGAGATCAAACCATTCCATTTCACCTCAGGCAATAAATCACACAAGGAATTTTCTGACCTTGCTAATCTGCATGGCATATTGATCGGACGGCATAACATTACCACAGCACTTGCTCCGGGCACTAAAGATGCAGGCCCTATTCCAGCTGATAGTGTTTGCTGCCAGCAAAAACAAATTCTGGCCAACCGGATTTCTGCCACAGATACCCTGATTGCGGCCAATAATCCCGGATACCTGGATGAAATATCGGGGTGGGAGGGACATGCCAAAAGCCTTAATATGATTAAAATAGGGAAAGAACTCATTCATTATTCAGGGGTCTCGAAAACAGTTCCCTATAATCTGCAGCATGTTAAAAGGGGATATTGGGGGACAACACCTGCCGATCATCAGCGTGGAGACACGATCTGCAAGGTTATGGCTACGCTGGAGTATGGATATGACGGACTTATACCGGACATGTTTTTACAGGATAAGATAGCTGAGTATTATGCTGATTTAAGCAGTATTAACGGGCTTTATTTTCACGATTTTGATGGAGAGGAATTTTTATTTGATACCGGTCATGGCTATTATGGGGTGAAACGTTTTTTCAGAAAGATGTTTGAGAGAGCTGAACAATTGAAGATTCCCTACCTGCGATTTACCGGCGCTACGCTTTCCGAAGGTTCATGGCACTACCAGAGTGTCTGGAATGTGGGGGGCGGGAAAAACATGTATGATGCCCAAACGCGGAAATGGGGAAGCACCACCAGTGAAGGGAAGGATATCCGGGATGCGGCGGTCTCAAACTATTTCCCGGCAACATTTGGCAGTAATTTTACGATTGATTCCACCTCCACCGTCGAATTGTACGAACACGTTGAGGCGATCTCCGTTGGGGTCGGGGCCACCTGGTTTATCCCACTGAGCCAGAAATCGGTGGAGCGTTGCCCGAATAAACAGGCGATATTTAAAACACTGCGAACCTGGGAAAATGCCCGGGCTGCAAATGCTTTTACAAGATCGATCAAAAAACAGCTGGCCGATCCCGCAAACAACTGGAGGCTTGTTGAGGTAAACAGCGATAACTGGAAGCTATACCGGATGGTTAATGAAAAAATGACCAATCCCGTAACACTCGTCAGGGCGAAAGGATATTAAGGAACTGGAAAGTAGTAATCCCCCCCGGTTTCATAAGATCCACCGGGGGTTATTGAAATTTACCCACTTCGTGGCTGAAGGTTTAAATTGAAAGCCGGCTTTAAAGACAAAGCTCATATTCTTGCCGGGACATAGCTCTGAAAGAGCGGAAATCTCAATAACCGTGGGTGAAACCCACGGAAAATAATATGCACGATTCTCCAGCCCCAAAGGGGTTGAATCAGACCATCACGGAAAGTATTTCTCATCAATTTCTATCCCGTGTTCTTTGAGTAAACCTCTTAATTCCTCATCGAAGGATTCAATTTTATGATGTTCCTGTTGATGTTTAATATAGTTAACAATCATCTCTTTATCTTTCCAGGCATAAGTAAAAGCAGCATATCCTTCTGCCCATCCCGTATATTCTGGGAACTTTTCCTTTTACATAAGCCAAACCAATCCAACAATCAACGAAGTTGTACACTACGAATGGATGAATGAGTTTGATATGCCTGATTTAATACCTGGTGTACTTTTTAGAATATGGATTCCCAGTCAGGATGTAGTTTTTTAGCCGCCAGATCTAAGAGAAAGATTACCTGTATCTTTCCCACCCTAAAATTCCCAAATAAATTTTTCCCGCATCGCCGGTTTATCCCACTGACAATAACTTATTTTCCTATCTTCGGCCTCTCAAGTACCAGATCATGTTCATCCGGTTTCCGATACTCATATTCCTCCTGTCCTTGCTTTTCTGTTCGGCCCTGAAAGGTGATAACCTGCCATCTTCATTGGATATGGCGTTGTATTCAGTATCCGGAAAGAATACACATATGCCTTTAGGGACAGTCAACCAGCGATTTGTAATTCATGCCAGGAAAATCACAGGAGCGATCAAACTGGATGGAATTATTGATGAAGCCGACTGGCTGAAGGCAGAGGTGGCAAACGATTTCTATATGGTCCTTCCTTACGATACGGGGCACAGTGTTGCAAAATCGGAGATCAGGATGGTCTATGATGATAAGGCGTTCTATCTTGCCATCATTTTTCACGACACCATTCCCGGGAAACGGCCTGTTGAATCGCTTCGAAAGGATTTTGTATTCGCCAATAACGACAATTTCCTTGTTTTTATCGACTCCTTCAACGACCAGACAACCGGGTACTCATTCGGGGTGAATGCGGCCGGTGCACTATGGGACGGCACTATGGACAAAGGTCAGGGCGTAAACCTCATGTGGGACTGCAAATGGGAATCCAAAACGAAAAACTATCCTGATAAGTGGATCACCGAAATGAGAATTCCTTTTAAATCCATACGGTATAAAAAGGGAATTGATCACTGGAATATTCAATTTTCGCGACAAGACCTCAAACTGAATGAGAAATCGGCCTGGGCACCTGTGCCGCGACAATTCCCGACCGCCTCGCTGGCCTACGCGGGTCAGGTAAAATGGGAGACTCCACCACCCGAATCGGGTCTTCGGCTCGCCCTGATTCCATACGTTTTAGGTGGTGTATCCCGTGATTTCGAAAACGGACAAAAACGACTTTACAATAAGAATTTTGGTTTTGATGCCAAACTTGGCTTATCCTCGGCTTTAAACCTGGACCTCACGGTAAATCCCGATTTCTCCCAGGCAGATGTCGATGATCAGGTGACCAATCTGCAGCGCTTCGAACTCTATTATCCAGAGAAAAGACAATTCTTCCTCGAAAACAGCGGTCTCTTTGGCAATTTCGGGAACGCAAACATCAATCCCTTCTTTTCCCGCCGAATCGGACTGGATGCACCCGTCAATGCAGGAGCCCGGTTGAGCGGTAAGATCGGAAACGACTGGCGACTCGGGGTTATGGATATGCAAACAGGAAAGACAGGCGATACCCTGGCACGGAATTTTTTCGTGGCAACGGTTCAGAAAAAGGTTTTTTCACGGTCGAGCTTCGGGTTGATCTTCGTCAATAAGGAACACCTCGATATCCCGGCAGCATGGAATGGAAACAGCTATAACCGGGTTGCAGGAATCGAATACAACCTGGCAAGCCGGGATAATTTTCTGACCGGTAAACTGTTTACCCAAAAATCATTTACCCCGCATGCCACCTCCGGACAGGAATTCACCCAGGGATTTAACGTCGCCTATTCCCGCAAGAATTACCTGCTCGAATTCATCCAGCTTTATGTCGGAAAAGATTTTAATGCGGAGACAGGATTTGTTCCGCGCATCAACTTCCTGGAATTTAATCCGAGGGTCACACTGAAGTTCTATCCCAAAAACAACCTGCTCGAATACCACGGATTTCTCACCGAAATCAATAATTTTTATAAGCCCGGGAATACACAGATTACCGACCGGAACGTGGGATTCGATTATTTCTTCATCTTCAAGAGCCGGGCGCGCATCGATCTGAAAGGGTATAACCACTATATTTTGCTGCAGCAGAATTTTGATCCTACAAATTTAGGAACCAACTATCTTCTTTCAGGAACCGGATACAACTGGAATGAATGTTCGGCACAATTCGTTTCCGACAACCGGAAAAGTCTTAAATATGATTTTACGACCGGTTACGGCGGCTTTTACAACGGCAAACGATGGTACGCACAGGGATCATTCAATTACCGTTTTCAGCCTTACGGAAATATCTCGATGGTATATACCTACAACGATCTTCTGTTGCCTTCCCCGTGGCAACATACCGGATTTTGGGAGGTGGGACCCAAACTCGACGTGACTTTTACCAATACGCTGTTCTTTACCACTTATGTCCAGTATAATCAGCAATCCGATAATCTGAATCTCAACGCAAGGTTTCAGTGGCGGTACAAACCGGTTTCAGACATCTTTCTGGTCTATACCGATAACTATTTCCCGGGAGTCATGAAGGTGAAAAACCGGGCGATTGTGCTAAAGATCTCCTATTGGTTTAATTGATCCTTTGATTTTATGCATTGTTAACAAAAGAAGATCATTAATTAAGTGACATTTTCTGCTAATTTTGGCGGCAATATAAAGCTGAATGGTTATGTTGACCCCAACTGTCGAAAAACAATTGAAGTTAGATGAACGTTATCTGAGAATGGCCATGGTTTGGGCCGGGAATTCTTATTGCATCCGCCGTCAGGTTGGAGCACTGCTCGTAAAGGACAAGATGATTATTTCCGATGGGTATAATGGGACACCTTCAGGCTTTGAGAATATTTGTGAAGATGAAAATAACAAAACTAAACCATATGTCCTTCATGCTGAAGCAAATGCAATTACTAAAATTGCAAAATCGCATAACAGCAGCGAAGGGGCAACACTCTATGTCACTTCATCGCCATGTCTGGAATGTGCAAAATTAATCATCCAGGCGGGTATCCGGAGAGTGGTTTTCTCGGAAGCCTACCATATAAATGACGGGGTCGAGTTGCTTGAAAGAGCAAAGGTAGAGGTGGTAAAGGTGGTCCTTTAGGAAGGCTGGATATTCCGGAATCATTTAATCATCCGGATAAACATTGAATATCTTACAGATTTTTAAAATTGCATTAATTAAATAAAATGGATAACAGAACTAGAAGAATAGTGATTTGGCTACCGGCCTTACTGGTTATCGCCATCGCATTAGGTATTTTGCTGGGGGAAAAACTGCAAACCCGGAAACAATTAAATACCAGGACTGTATTTGTCAACGGGGCAAATAAGGTGGGCATGATCCTGAACCTGATTGAGAAGAACTACGTGGATACCGTTGATGCCAAAAGGCTTATGGAAACAGCAATTCCTGAAATCCTTAAACAGCTTGACCCCCACACCGTATATATTCCGGCAAGGGATATGCAGGAGGTGAGTGAAGAGATGTCCGGGAACTTTAGCGGTATTGGGGTTCAGTTCTCCATTCAGAGCGATACGATCATGGTGATCGATGTCATTTCCGGTGGACCTTCACAAAAACTGGGAATCAGGGCAGGAGACCGGATCGTAAAAGTCAATGATACTATTATCGCCGGAGTCAAAGTCACCAACGAAAAGGTGCTTAAGAAACTACGCGGAGTGAAGGATACTCATGTCAAAGTGAGTATTGCCCGTAAGGGATTTCCCGAACTCATCGCATTCGATATTAAGCGGGGCGAAATACCATTGAATAGTGTAGATGTGAACTACATGATTAACGCCAATACCGGATACATCAAGGTAGGCCGGTTTGCAGAGAAAACTTATGAGGAATTCATGAACGGCATTGACAAACTTGATAAAGCCCGAGCTGATCAGCTTATTATCGATTTACGCGGAAATCCGGGCGGCTATTTGCAGGCCGTGATAAAAATGGTAAACGAATTCCTGGATGACGGAGATCTGGTCGTCTATACCGAAGGGCGTACCCAGCCGAAAAGAACTTTTAATGCCGAAAAGAAAGGGACCTATCTGGGTAAAAAGGTGATCGTCCTTGTGGACGAATATTCTGCCTCTGCAAGCGAAATCTTTGCAGGCGCGATCCAGGACAACGACCGGGGAACAATTATCGGACGCCGTACCTTCGGTAAGGGACTGGTTCAGGAACAGGTTCCGTTCTTTGACGGATCCGCTATGCGCCTCACTGTTGCAAGATATTACACCCCTTCAGGCCGATGCATCCAAAAGTCGTATAAAAATGGAATCGAAGATTATTATGGTGACCTGAAACGCCGCTATGCGCACGGGGAACTCGAACAAAAGGATAGCATTCGTTATGCGGATACGCATAAGTATTATACCCGGAATAAAAGGGTTGTCTATGGCGGTGGCGGAATTATGCCCGATATCTTTATTGCCGCCGATACTTCAGGAATGTCACCCTATTATTCAAAAGTGGTTATGAAAGGACTTGTCTATCAGTTTGCCTTCGACTTTTCAGATAAAAACCGCTCAGAACTTGGTAAGCTCAAAACGGGTAAGGAGTTTGAAGATTACCTGATAAAAAGAAATATCCTCTCCAAGTTTGCTGAATACTCAGCAAAGCAAGGTATTACTGCCGATTCAAAAGGACTGGCGCTATCCGGAAAAATCATTGAGGCCCAGTTGATGGCTTACATAGCCCGGAATATTATCGGGGAGGTAGGCTTTTACTCGGTGATCAGCAAAATTGATGCAACCCTCCAGGAGGCTATCAAAGCCCTGGAAACCAAAAAGCTGCTCGTGAAATCGAATTAATCCGTTTACGTAGAGACGCGATCAATCGCATCTCTACGTAAATTCTCACGTTACTACCATTAATAACACGGTATTATAATTCAGAAAAGTATCAATTGATTTCTTCAATGCTGCGAAGAACCCTAATCTTATTAACCGCGTGGTTCACAATATCCTAAAAGACATAACCCACTCTGAGTCGTAAGATGTTCAGTGAAGTATTGTTCTTTTGTCTGCTTTTGGTCGTAGTGTCGCTAAATCCAACACAATACACCAGTCCCGCGGTTAAACCATTTCCATGACCCAGATCATAATCTACTCCCGTTCCAATATTGAGCCCAATATTATAAAACCGTACTTCATGCTTAACTACCTGCTTTTGGAAAATGGTATCGCTGGCCGTTGCTTTGGTTCTCAAATTAACCCAGTTGGTAATTCCATATTGGGCAAAATAACGGACCCGGTTAAAATTTCTGGTACGCATTTTTAAAGCCAGAGGAAACTCAAGATCGGTAAGGTAATAATCAACAGTCGTACCGCTTCGAAGAACCTTCCCATCAAATGGCATTGGTCTGTTATAAACCAGCGATCCTCCGACTGTACTTAAGGTCATACCTGTTACAATTAAATATGTATCCGAATGCAGAAAAATATCTCCTTCCACACCTAAATCATATCCCCAAAGGCTTCTACCACTATGAATATACTTTGAATCCGATGCCATCCACGACACCTGAGGACTTGCTATGACGGTGATATCAAAATTCTTCTGTGAATATAGTTTGACAACTACCGAGAGCAGGATAAGGGATAGAATAAGTATTTTCATAGTAACGCAAATTTTAAGAGGTCATTCAGACAAAATGAGATCGGATTACGTGCTTAATAAGGCTCTTTCCGAATCAAATATTGATCCAAATATTCTTATGACGAAGATAAATTAATTTTTAATATCTCTCTCTCCTTTGCTTATTAACCTTTAGATATTGAAGTCCGCTATTTTATTGATTTCAGGTGGCCAAAACCTGCTGACATCCAGGTTTTTCTTGCCCAAAATGCTGCAATTCCGGAGCAAAGCCATGTGATATTAATTACTGCATAAACCCCAATGGAAATGGTGGCGCTTGCACTGTTTTTATACACTGGCACAGAGTTATCACTCCTCCTTTAAGAAACTGTTATAATATGAAAGCGAATTACAATATATTTGTTCCTATCGCGGTATTTGGTCAGGATCTGCTGAAAAACCGGTAACTAATTGTTATTTAGCAGACTAGTTAAATGATTTTTTAGAAACGTTTTTTATTTTTAAATTTAAAACACCGAATGAAACCCTCATGAACTTACAAACACAAAATGCAAGGTATAAATCAATGAGGGTTCCACACGGATCAATAATCTAAATATTAGTAAGTTAATTAAAATTTATACGTGTGAAAATGCAACTTCCCAACCTCAAGCTATTCACTTTGATTTTATTTCCCGTTGGACTAACCGGACTGAACGCCCAGGATAAGGCTTCAGTTACCGATATTGATGGTAATGTTTACCAGACTGTATCCATTGGCACTCAGGTCTGGATGAAAGAAAACCTGAAAGTTACCAGGTACCGCAACGGAGATATTATCACACCAACCAATCCTGCCACCCTGGATATCTCTGGCGAAAGTGCTCCAAAATACCAGTGGGCTTATAACGGAGATGAAGGTAATGTCGCAGTTTATGGAAGATTATATACCTGGTATGCCGCTACAGACCTCCGTAATGTCTGTCCATCCGGCTGGCATCTTCCCACAGATACTGAATGGACCACACTTACAACCTTCCTGGGAGGTTTCAAAGTTGCAGGAGGGAAACTAAAAGAAACAGGGTCAGCCCATTGGCAAAGCCCAAGTACAGGGGCAACAAACCAATCAGGTTTTACTGCCTTGCCGGGCAGTTAATTACAGGAAAATGAACAATCATAGTCTTTTTCGCCGGGTATTAAATCTTTAAATAAAGTTCTTTGACCATTTTTTTAAGATAATCTTCAACATCGGCGGGTGATACCTTGTATAACGGATTTAACTGTTCAAATCCACTATCGATTTGAAACCTTGAACCATCTGTTAATAGGGCCAGAAGATTTTTTGTTGTCAAGATATCACGCGCCTGAATGGTGCCGATTTTTTTTAGTTCTTTCTCAATGCTCACCCAGTCAACCTCCTGGTTTTGAGTTTTCGCTGATTTCCAATCTCTAAAATCCAAATCTTCGCTTAGCCGCGTGTGCAATTGCAGGGCTAAAGCCGTTCCACCTACCAGGTAATACGGGTTAATGCATTGCATGGCCGCAACTTTATCGAATAGTTGACCGGTGAGAGGGGCTAAAGCGATCATACCAGCTGATTAATATGCCTCCGAATTGTTGTTTTGATCTAACGTTCGGGATTTTTTACACCAAAATACATCCAGGCAAGCAATTTGTTTAAGCGATAGTAATAATCGCCCTGAATGACCAGTCGGTCACGCCATATTTGCTTTATTTTCTTGGGGGGAAACAATTTAAATAACTGATTAATGTCGTCAAGATCGAGGTATATTAAGGTTTTTCCGATTAAAATGTCATCTGGTATCTCCTCTGGCATTTTAAAGGACCAGAAGCTATTTCATTCGATCAGTTTTTTGCTTAATATCGCTTTGTCAATGTTCATCCTGCACGAAAAGTTTGTTCTCCAGCAAAGTTAACGAAATTTTGATATGAATTGAATTGACAAATATTTTTACAACTTCTTCATTTTAGATCGTATCTTGTGCGATTCAGAGAGGCTCCCCATGAGAAGTGTTCACTGGGGGGGCTGGCTATTTGAAGGGGCAAGTTCTTTTATTTTATCACAATTTCCATTCTTTTCCCTAATCCAGCCTCACTTATTTTGCGCAGAGTATCTGACTCAATATCGGATTTATCATTCTCGATCCTTGAAATGTGTGTCCTTGAAGTACCACTTACTAGTGCTAATTCTCTCTGTGACATTCCTGCCTTAAGTCGTGTATCACGTATCAATTGACCAACACGAATTATTGATTCTATTCTTTCTGGTTTGCTATATTTTAATAAAATATCAGCCCCTATCTCCAAAGGAACTCGAATTTTATGACCTGTTTTGGAGCTCATGTATTGCGCTACGTTATTCCATGATAAAGAAGACCCCTCAAGCTTAACCTTTGAAAATTCATCACTGTTTAACAGTGTAAACATGTATTTTAATCCCATTAAAACTGTCAATCGTTGGCATTTGATATATTTTTACAAAAAGGGATCTAATAAGATACACACTTGCAATGTTTTTATGTTTTTATTTAGTTACCTGGACTCGCCGACTAAATTATCCACTCAAGGCCGGTCGCGGCTGGATCGTTATTAATTAGTATTTAAGATCAGTTGATCTGTGATATGGGGTTCTGATCATTTGGTCGGCAAAATGTGGCCAGGTAATCTGGCATATCCAGGAAAAAGAGAAGTAACCTAATATCCCTAATGTGATATCAAGGTAACGCTTATTAAATAAACCTATACACTTATTTTGGATTCATGGACACTATTAAAAAATAGTTACGTTTTTTAACGATTGCTTGTAATTCTTATATATATAGCATAGATTTGCTACTCATTAATCATTGTTTCGCATCCGATTTTAAAAGGTTCATGTGACTGAAAGGGCGAAGCTGTGAATAACCAGTATTTTCAGGGCGATATTAAACGCTTTTGAAGTGACACTCATAAAAAAATTCAGGATTCTGCTTTAATCCACATCTATTCATCACGCCATGGCGTGATAAAGTATTTTCTTCCCCAGACTTAGTGCAAATTCGTGTTAATTTGTGGACAAAAAAAACTTTACAATTAAAATGAGTCCTAAAAATTGTGGATACTATGACTGAATTACTTTACAAGTCTGATGTATACAAGATCATTGGGGCAGCTATGGAAGTTCACAAAGAATTAGGGCCTGGATTTCTTGAAGCAATATATCAGGAAGCGATGAGTTTGGAATTTAAACTCCAAAAGATAGATATTGAAAGAGAAAAGCCTTTAAAAATATAATACAAAGGCACCCTGCTCGACAAAAAATATATTTCAGATTTTATCTGTTATGACAAAATTATCGTTGAATTAAAGGCATTATCTGAACTTAATTCTGAGCATGAATCTCAATTGATTAACTATTTAAAAGCAACTAAACTTCGGGTAGGATTATTAATCAATTTTGGTTCCAAAAGTCTCGAGTACAAGCGTCTGGTACTATAATAAATATCCACGAAGGATAATAAAAAAAAGTAGTCCACAAATTAGCACAAATCGCAGGTACACCAGGCTAATTCATAATCATCCAAATAGAATACCACATAACTCCAGGTTAATTTCCCCATGTTAGAAACTCTGATCACCTCCAAAACCCGGCTAAAACTCCTTACCAAGTTTTTTCTCAATCCTCAGGCCAAAGCTTACTTACGTGAACTTGAGAGGTCTTTTGGAGAATCGAGTAATGCAGTCAGATTAGAGTTAAACCGCTTTGAGGATGCCGGACTGCTTAATTCCACCCTCGAAGGAAACCGCAAAGTTTTTATTGCCAATACCAAACACCCGCTCTTTGCCAATATCCATAACATTCTGCGTACCCATTTGGGGATTGACCGCATAGTGGAAGATATTACCGGCAAACTGGGGAATGTGGAACAGGTTTGGTTAAGTGGT
>Ga0364860_10635_pt1 | contig 18554 bp, 19 predicted proteins | sample ExccelAu500001D4_FD_206916 | JGI IMG/M metagenome (GOLD analysis project Ga0364860, IMG submission 206916) | Enriched cells from Trout Bog Lake Hypolimnion, Wisconsin, USA - BchlTB.Aug20.5000.01 .D4 | ecosystem: Environmental > Aquatic > Freshwater > Lake > Hypolimnion/Profundal zone | place: USA... | reverse complement strand
CTTATGCGGACCCGAGTTTGGACTGGAAACCCTTCCGGGTATACTCAATAAGAACTATGTGTATCCAAGGGCAGATGAAATCACCTATTTCAACCAAAAAGGGATTCGTCTGGTACAATTGCCTATCCGTTGGGAACGAATTCAGAAAAGATTAGGGGGCTCTTTGGATGCCGATGAAATGCGGGAAATCAAGAATTTTATTATCAACTGTGATAAACAGGGTTTAAGTGTGATTATCAACCTGCACAATTTTGGCAGGTACAGGATCAATAATACGGAATACATTATTGGTTCTGCCCAGGTTCCACTTAATTGCTTCAAGGATGTATGGAAAAAACTGGCGTTTGAATTAAGGGATTTTAAAAATATTTATGCACTGGATCTCATGAATGAACCTCATGATATGGGTACCAGTGGCTGGTACAGGGCTGCACAAATTGGTATTGAAGGCATCAGGGAGGCCGACAGGGATAAAGCTATCATGGTAGAAGGCGAACATTACAGCAATGCAGAATGCTGGGTGCAGTATAATGATGAACTCAAATACCTGAATGACCCATCCTACAATATCATTTTCAATGCCCATTGTTATTTTGATTTTGATAATTCAGGACGATATGTACGTACTTATGACGACAACCATACCACCGAATTTACAGGAATTGAAAAAGTAAAACCATTTGTGGATTGGCTAAAGAAAAATTACCGGAAAGGATTTGTTGGCGAATTTGGAGTACCTAAGACAGACAGGCGTTGGCTGACTGTTATGGAAAACTTTCTGGAATACCTTACTGAGAACAATATAAGTGGGTCTTATTGGGCGGCCGGTCCATGGTGGAGAAACTATCCCCTTTCCATTGAACCGGTGGAAGGAAAGGACCAGCCCCAGATGAATATTTATGCGAAATACATTAACCGGCAAAACAACACAGGCAACCTGAATGCTGTGTTATACCGAAAAGAAAACAGTGTGGAAAAGGAATCAACAGGCATTTATGCACGCTGATATAATTTTTAAAAAAATCAGAACTTTTACTTAGCATTGCCCTTATGAACGAATACAAAAAAGAAGTGGCTATCCGGTGGAGTGACCTGGACCCTAATTTTCATGTAAGACACAGCGTTTATTATGATTGGGGAGCCTGGATGAGAATGTGTTTTTTAACAGAACATGGTTTAACACCACAGGTTATGACCACCCAGCAATTTGGCCCTATCCTATTCAGGGAGGAAGCCTTGTTCCGAAAGGAAATACACTTTGGAGATCAGCTGGAGATTAATGTCTGTTTAAAAAAGTGCACTTCCAATTTTGCAAGGTGGACGATGGTGCATGAACTGATTAAACATGGGGGGGCAACAGCTGCTATCATTACGGTAGACGGGGCCTGGATAGATACGGCAAAAAGAAAGCTGATGATACCACCTGAAAATGCAGTGAAACTATTTGAACTGATACCCAGAACCGAAGATTTTGAATGGATACAGAAATAACAATCCGGGCAATTAGTCTGCCAGATGCGGAAACTTTATCCACACTGGCAAAAAATATTTACAGGCAGTATTACCTGCATCTATGGCATCCTGGCGGGGCAGACTGGTATACGAATGAATATGCTTATCCAGTGTACAAACTGAAGGAAGAATTGGCTGCCCCGGAAAACTTACACTGGATTGCTTATGCAGGGACAGAAGCAATTGGTTATATCAAACTGATCCTGAAACCAAAGTTTCAGGATGGTGATTACAGTGAATCTGCTGAACTGGAAAGAATCTATATTGACCAATTATTTGCTGGAAAAGGGCTGGGCAGAAAATTCATGCAGCTTGCTGAAAATGCAGCTGTTATGAATGGAAAAAAAAATATTTATTTAAAAGCAATGGATTCTGCAACAGATTCAATTGCATTTTATAAGAGAATGGGGTTTAGGCAAATAGCTGATTTTCAGTTACCAATGCCCACATTTCAACTGATGAAGGAAGAATTTAGGGGGATGGTGATACTGCAAAAAAAATTGGACCAGGTATTTAAAGCACGTTGATTAGCTACGCAGAGGAGGCAGATTGATTTCACAAAACATTATCAGTTTGGATTCATTAATAGAGATTAAAATAAACATACATTTACTATATTCATCATAAATTAAACACCGTTTATGACATTCATACCATCAAACTTTTCATGTAAACCACTCTGGATTGCATGTTTATTCTTTTTGCAGTTTGCCAATGCCCAGGTAAAACAAGCACCTGTAAGCCCTGAAAAAATAGCTGTGGTGGAAGGTGTAACTGAATATAAATTGCCCAATGGCTTACAGGTATTACTGGTACCAGATGCATCACAAACCAATGTGGTGGTAAATGTAGTGTACCATGTAGGTTCCCGCAATGAAGGATATGGGGAAACCGGAATGGCTCATTTACTGGAACATATGCTGTTCAAAGGGTCTAAGAAATTCTCCAGCATTAAACAAACAATTGCAGATAAAGGAGCTATGGCTAATGGCACGACTGATTATGACCGTACCAATTATTTTGAAGTATTACCGGCAGTAGACAGTAATCTGCACTGGGCACTGGAAATGGAATCAGACAGGATGGTTAACAGCCTGATGAAAAAAGAAGACCTGAAGAAAGAATTTACTGTTGTGAGGAATGAATTTGAAATGGATGAAAACTACCCGGACAATATATTGGAAGAAAGGGTGCTTTCTACTATGTATCTCTGGCATAACTATGGTAAATCCGTGATTGGAAGTAAAGAGGATATTGAAAGAGTTCCGATAGAAAACTTAAAAGTGTTTTACCAGAAGTTCTACCAGCCTGATAATGCCACATTGATTGTTGGTGGCAAATTTGATGAAAAGAAAACCCTGCAATGGATTACAGCATTATTTGGAATTATCCCTAAACCCAAACGGGTAATTCAGCCTGATTACACTATTGAACCAGCCCAGGACGGTGAAAGGATGGTGGAGCTGAGAAGAAATGGCGACTTACAGTATATTGGAATGGGTTATCATACTCCAGCTTATAGTGATAAGGATTATGCAGCCAATGCAGTACTGATTCAGATATTGATCAATGATCCTGCAGGCATCTTATATAAAGCACTGGTAGAAACCAAACTGGCTACCAAAGTAGGTGGATACAGCAAATCCTTATATGATCCGGGTTTTACCTATTTCAGTTGCGATGTTCCACTGGATAAAAACCTGGATAGTGCAAAAGCAGCTTTTATCAGTACCATGAATAGTTTTCCCGGAACTAACTTTACACAGGATCAACTGGACAGGGCAAAAAATACCTTGTTGAAAAGGATCAGTAATGTTTTCAATAATACCATCAGTTATAGTATATCACTCGCAGATGTAATCAGCGGGGGCGACTGGCGTTTACTGAATATTTACAGGGACAGAATTGAGAAACTCAATCTGGCAGATTTACAGGAAGCGGCTTCTAAATATTACCTGCCCAGTAACAGGACAGTAGGCATATTTGTACCTGACAAATCTCCAAAAAGAACCCAGGTAGCTGAAAGGCCGGATATACATTCACTTGTGTCTGCTTACAAAGGAAATACAACTACTACCCAGACCGCGACTTTTGAAGCTACCATCAGTAATATTAAAAAGTCTACCGTTTATGGTAAGCTTTCCAATGGTATGAAATATGCCTTGTTACAAAAGCCAGCTAAGGGAGATAAAGTTTATGCCAATATTGTTTTGAAATTCGGGGATGAAAAAGCTTTAACCAATCAGGGAATGTTACCTGAATTAACAGCACGTATGTTACGAAACGGAACTACTACCCGCAGTAAAAAAGATATTAATGACCAGCTGGACAAGCTGAAATCCTCAATCAGTGTATGGGGAAATGCAGGATCTGTTAGTATCAGCCTAAATTCCGATAAAACCAATATCAGCAATACCCTGGATATACTGGAAGATATTTTACTGCATCCGTCTTTTGACCAAAATGAATTTGATAAAATGATCCTGGATATGAAAGGGGAATATGAATCCGGTAAAAGCGATCCGCAGACCGTTGCTTCCATTGCCTTTTCCAAGAAAACAAGTTTATACCCAAAGGGGCACCCCTATTATTCCAATGGTACAGATGAATCTATTGAAGAACTGGGAAAAGCTAAACTGGATGCTATCAAAGCGTTTTACCTGCAATTTTATGGAACTAATAACGGTACTGCCACTTTTGTTGGGGGAATAGAACCCACAGGGATTCAATCTTTCCTGGAAAAAAAACTGTCTAACTTTAACAGTAAAGCCGTCTACCAGGAAATTGAAGAAAAATATTTCGAAATAAAGGGCTCTACACAATCTATCATTACACCTGATAAAAAGAATGCCATGTGTATTGGTGGTATCAATATCCCAATTAAGGAAACAGATCCGGATTATCCTTCCCTGGAAATGGCCAATGAATTACTGGGCGGAGGTGCATTTTTATCTTCCCGTATACCACAACGTTTAAGGGAATCTGAAGGGATGAGTTATGGTGCTGGTTCGTACCTGAATATCAATTATAAATATCCTGCCAGTTCCTGGGGCGTTTATGCTTTATTCAATCCGCAATATAAAAACAGACTGGATTCTGCCCTGCTGGATGAAATCAACAAAGCTTTAAAAGGTGGTTTTAAGGAAGATGAACTAAAAAAATCCACCGCCAGCTGGTTGCAGCAACGTAAAACACTGTTGGGACTGGATAATTATCTTGCTTCAACAATAAATTCATTTTTATCTGATGGAAAGGATCTGCAGTTTTCTACTGATCTTGAAAATAAGGTGAAGAACTTAACACTGGATCAGGTAAATGCAACGCTCAGGAAATATGTTGACCCGGCTAAGCTGGTTTTAATTTATGCTGGTGATTTTAAATAAAAAATAAAACCTGTTAAAGGCAACAGGGTTTATTTTTAAACGTTATTATCCGTTAATAGTATTCTGATTTAACAGATAAGAAACTTTTTAACCAGCTTAACTTGGCAGTTATTTGTTACTAACACCTTTACACTTATGGCTTCATATACATTTTATCAGGTTGATGCATTCACAGATCATTTATTTGGTGGCAATCCAGCAGCGGTTTGTCCGCTGGACCAATGGCTGCCTACCGAAACCATGCAGCATCTGGCACAGGAAAACAATTTATCTGAAACAGCATTTTATGTTCAGGAACAAGATGTCTTTAATATCCGATGGTTTACACCTGAAGTAGAGATTGACCTTGCAGGCCATCCCACGCTGGCCACAGCTTATGTAATTTTTCATGAACTGGGTTATGATAAAGACACCATCCATTTTGAAAGTAAAAGCGGTCCTTTATACGTGCATAAAAAAGCAGATTTTGTGTTGGAAATGGATTTCCCGGCCAGAATGCCTCATAAAGTTAACCCTCCCATTTCGCTGATAATGGGAATCAATCACCAGCCGAAAGAATTTCTTAAATCCCGTGATTATATGCTGGTTTATGAAACAGAAGAAGAAGTAAAACGTTTTGTACCCGATTTTGAATGGTTGAATAAGGTTGACACATTGGGTATTATTGTAACAGCCAAAAGTCAGGACCCTGATTATGATTTTGTATCCAGGTTTTTTGTTCCCAATTCAGTGATTGGGGAAGATCCGGTTACAGGTTCTGCACATGCAACCCTGGTTCCCTACTGGAGCAGCATACTGGATAAAACACATTTAAAAGCTATGCAGGTCTCCAAACGTACGGGTATTTTAAATTGCGAAGTAAAAGATCATCAACGGGTTAGTATTGCAGGAAAAGCTATTCTTTATATGAAAGGACAGTATTTTTTGTAACTTAATCTTACATAATTTTTCAATAAAAAAGATAAAAGCAAATACTTTTATCTTTTTTATTGATACAGATTTATATCAAACATGCAGCAACATCCTTTAATTATATATACAGATGGATCTTCACGGGGAAATCCAGGTCCGGGAGGTTATGGTATTGTAATGCTATGGGGCAGTCATCAAAAAGAATTATCCGCCGGATTCAGGAAAACCACCAATAACAGAATGGAACTGATGGCTGTTATTGTTGCATTACAATCTCTTACCAAAAACAATATTCCACTTACTATTTGTACAGATAGCCAGTATGTAGTGAATTCTGTTCAGAAAAAATGGCTGGATGGTTGGATCAAAAACAATTTTAAAGGTGGTAAAAAAAATAAGGATCTCTGGTTGCAATACTACCAGCTTGCCAAAAATTTTACCATTCAGTTTAAATGGGTAAAAGGGCATGCAGATAATCCTTATAATAACCGCTGTGATGTGCTGGCTACTACAGCTGCAGATGGTAAAGATTTACTGATTGATACCGTATATGAAAACCTGGAACTTGCTGAATAATAATCTTTTATTTTACAGGTAGCTGAAAATATCAAATTCCTGCTTTTACTTATTGCCCAGTGAAGAAACGGTATAATGAAAAGTACAGGGAATTACCAGGTCTTTAGGCGCTGCAGGCTTTTTCTTTTTCAGCATTTCCAGTAATAAACCAGCCGCTGATTTACCAATTTCAAATGCAGGCTGGGTAATGGTAGATAAAGGCGGATTCATAAAGGAAGCCAGTGGGTTATTGGAGAAGCTGATTACTTTCAAATCCGCTGGTATTTTTAATTTAAGTTCCTCACATGCACGGTACAATTGAACGGTATATCTTTCCACGGATGAAAAGAAAGCATCTGCTTTATCGCGCTGTTTTAGCCTTTTCAGGATTTCCTCATACGCTTCCTCCTGAGATTTACACAATAATATATTAGATTCCTTAACAGATATACTCATTTGATGCAAAGCTGCACGGTATCCATCCAGACGATCGGCCGTTACTGAAATGCTTTCATCAATACCTATAAAAACAATATTACGGCATCCCCTTTCCAATAAATGCTTTGTGGCATGTAACCCGCTTTCATAATCATTACAGGAAACAAAAGGAACAGTCATCTGTTTCAGGTGACGGTCGAAAAATACAATAGGAATCAGGCTGTTTAATCTTTTTACATGTTCAATAGAGCCCTCCTTATTAGAGGATACAGCAGAAAGCACACCATCCACTACCCCATTTTCCAGGTAACTGAAAGTCTTTTCTTCAATCAGATGGTCATCATGTGTCTGATAGATCATCAGGTTATACCCTTTTTCATGTACAATGGTTTCAATACCCTGCAGGGCCAGTGTAAAAAAATAGTTAGAGATATCTGGTATCAATACACCAATAGTTTTCGATTGATTGCTTCTTAAACTTTTAGCATGAGGATTTGGTTGGTAATTGATTTCTTTTACATATGCACGTATCCGCTCTTTCTGGCTTTCACTTATTTCATAACTATCACTTAATGCCCTTGAAACAGTAGATACGGAAACACCCAGCTTCCTGGCAATTTCTTTTAAAGTACTGAACTGTTTCATGCTGCAATGTACAAAAAGTGCAAATCCCAGAATGGCTATTTTGATACTCCGTAAAACTCAACCGCATTTTCACCAAAGAACTGTGATTGTTCTGATGCTGAAAAAGAAGTAAAACAAGAGGTAACAATGTCCAGTATCTGTGTATATTGTGCAGCTACCAGGTAAACAGGCCAATCGCTTCCAAACAATATTCTTTTGGTTCCGAAAGCTTCAGATATTGTTTCAATATAAGGGATAAAATCTTCTTTTTTCCAACCTGTATAATCTGTCTCTGTTACCATTCCACTAATCTTACAGGATACATGGTCAAAAGCTGCTATTGACTGCATGTCTTTTTTCCATTCACTAATCAATCCCTTTTTAATATAAGGTTTGGCAATATGATCAATCACAAAACGCTGATCAGGGTATTGTGCTACCAGCTGCCTGGTTGCAGTTAACTGGTGCGGAAAAACCAGAATATCATATGTGAAATTATATTTTCCCAGCAACTCAATACCACGGGTAAAGGAAGGGTTTAACATAAATTCAGGTGGCTCCGATTGAAGGATATGCCGGAAGCCCTTGATAACCGGGAACTGAGCAAAATAGTCCAATCGCTTTTCCAGATCAGGGGCTCTCAGATCCACCCACCCCACAATCCCTTTAATAAAGGAATATTCCGCAGCCAGTGAAACCAGAAATTCTGTTTCGGCTTCAGTCTGATCGGCCTGCACCGCTACAGTTCCATCTATTCCATTTGCTTCTAACACTTTTTGCAGATCAGCAGGTAAAAAATCCCTGCGGATTACTTTCATTGCTTCATCAATCCATGCATGTTTTTCAGGATGATAATTCCAGAAATGCTGGTGTGCATCTATGCGCATATTACACTAATTGAAAAATCTTTTCCATTAATACCCATTTTTCACCGGGCTTAGCCCATGGTATGGAGGACTGGAATTTCCACATCAACTCCTCCCATTCCTGTACTTTGGGATTTGCCTTATCCATAGCAGCTTTTTTTTCAAAAGAAAAATCTGCTCCTGTATCCATGATCATAAATAAACGGTTACCTGTTCGGTAAATCTCCATTTGCAGTATATCAGCATCCAAAATGCTTTTCTTTATTTCGGGCCACCCGTTTTTTGATTGATGCCAGTATTCATATTCTGCAATCAAGGCCGGGTCATCTACCAGATCCAGTGCCAGGCAATATCTTTTCATAAAATAGCAATTTATTTTTTTGAATTTATTTTAATGATTCCAGGTTTTCTTTTTTAACACGATACCCCTTCCAGCCAAATAAAAAGATGAAAACAAAACAAAACAGGGGTACAATATATCCGTTTTGTATATTATTGGTAATATCTCCGGCATAGGCAAAAAACCTGGGAAGAATAGCACCACCTACGATAGACATAATAATCAGGCTGCTGCCAAATTCTGTATCCCCTTTCAGTTCCTTGATTCCTAAAGAGAAAATAGTGGGGAACATAATACTCATAAAGAAGCAAATACCAATAACCGCATAGACAGTAAGCATACCACTGGCTTTTATGGCAACAATACATAACAATATGTTGAATGCTGCATAAGAAGCCAAAAGCAGATGCGGTTTTATAAACTGCATCAAAAATGTTCCTAAAAATCTACCAATTAAAAAAGCCAACCCACATACGCCTAGATAGTCTGCCGCTTTCACTTGTCCAATACCGGCAGATTTAGTAGCATACAGAATAAACAGACTAAATACACAAACCTGGGCACCAACATAAAAGAACTGAGCAGCTACACCCCATGCCAGATGTTTGTGCTTTAAGGCATGAAAAATACTTTTACTGCTTACTGTATGATCGGGATTACGGATCGATGGCAGTTTGATGATTGCAAAAATCAATGCAATACTCAGCAGAACCACACCCAACACAAAATAGGGCAATTTAACAGAGGAAGCTTCAGATGCCAGGGCTATTTTTCTTGCAGCTTCTGTCATAACATTCAGCTCCGTATCTGAATAACCCTTGGTAAGAATAATCCTTGCACCTATTACGGGAGCCAGTGCTACCGCCAGTCCGTTAAATGATTGTGCAAAATTAAGTCGCTGTGTAGATGTTTCAGGATCGCCTAATAAGGAGGCAAATGGATTGGCTGCAGTTTCCAGTATTGTTAAGCCACAGGCAATAATAAATAATGCTACAAGAAAAAAAACATACTGCTGCGTATTGGCAGCAGGAATAAATAAAAAGCAACCGAATGCAAATAAAAGTAATCCTGCAATAATGCCTGTTTTATACCCCCAACGCTTCATAATCATCCCGGCAGGTAATGCCATTACAAAATAAGCTATAAATACGGCTGAATCTACCAGGGTTGCCTGCACGGTAGTTAATGTAAAAGACTTTTTAAGATGGGGTATTAGTATTGGGTCCAGGTTATGAGCAAATCCCCATAAAAAAAATAAACTGGTAATTAAAATAAACGGAAAAAGATACGTCTGTTTGGATGGAGATGTTGGCATAGCTGCAGTAAATTCAGTTTGAAATAAGAGTACTAAATTAGCTTTTACCGTCAAAGAAATTTAATATTTTCTAAAAATAAATCTTTCTGTAAAATTTTAACTAATAAATAAGTATAATAATTACACTTATTCTAAATCTAATTTTTCATCTTCATTGTCTCAGCCTGTTTGGTAAATTTATACAAGCAGAAGCTGATTTCTATAAAAATACAATCCATTTCCGCTATCAACCTTAAAAAAAAAGACCACCAAATAATAAGGTAGCCTCTTTCTGAAAATTGTAAACAATATTTTAAACCAATCTGATACGGTAATTTTTACCGGTCAGATAATTATACATAAACATCAGTACCGGTAAAAATACAAATGTACCAGTGATTGAATTTTTGTAAAAAGGGAGGCCATCTTCCAGACAAAGTAATAATCCGCCCGCATTCATTGGCCTTACATAACCACCTTGTGTCATCCAAACAATAAAATTAGACACGAGGAAAAACAATGTGGGAGCAGCCAAAGCACCAGAAAAAATTCGCAGGTAATTTTTACCCTTTAAAGCCCAACCTATTAAAACAGCACCCAATAACAACGCATAATTAAGCATTTGTGAACTATAGAACCCTGCAAAGGGGAATAATTTTGAAAGATATAGTACATGTATAATTGCATCACTCAGTATCAGAGCAATTAATGGATATAGAAAAGATTTGCTTTTATCAGTTACTATCATACCTGAAAACAATGCAATAGCCATTACAGGAGAAAAACCCGACCATTCAATCCGGGGTGCAAACAATAGTTTAGACAATGTTGTAAGTACTACCAGGACTGCAGTAAACCATAAAAGCCTTTTATTCAATTTCATCAGAAAAATATTTAAGTAACAAAAATAACTGTAAAAGCATTGTAACCAATTTCTGTTTTCCTCAGTTTGTGGATTACGAAGGTACAAAAGCTTTGAAAAGTAAACAATGGCCCGAAGAAACGATTTTATATTCTGTTTCTGGTAATATAGTAACAGATTCTCCCTTTTTCATCAATATATTTTCAACCCCCGAATTAATAATGCATCCACCTTCTATAGCAATAATAATTTCCAGGGAAGCTGAAACAGACCCATATTTGTCATTACTGTTCAGTTCTATCCGGTTTATACCAAAGTCTCTTACCGGGCATGGATAGTTTTTTTCATGCAATCCCAGGTGGTTTCCCCTCATTATATTGGGTTTCACCCCTTCAAATAAAGTATGTTTCAGCAATTCGGTCACATCAATATGTTTGGGGGTTAAACCACCTCTCAATACATTATCACTGTTAGCCATCAGTTCAACATTCTGGCCTTCCAGGTATGCATGTGGTATACCAGCACCCTGAAAAACAGCTTCCCCGGGTTCTGCCTTTACAATATTGAAAAAGTAGATGGAAAATATGCCCCGGTCTATATTTTTTATTTCAGTTTTGCCATCAAACAACTTACTTACCCACCATCCCGGATGGGCTTTAGTTAATTCACCTGCATTCTTTTTCCGGATTTCATTTTTCACAAGGTTCAGAAGCATGGCATCAATGGCCAGCTGATCCATTTCCATTACAAATTGATACAATGCCTTATAATCTTTCTTTTTAAACAAAGGAATAAGGATATTAAATTCAGGCACATCTTCCAGAACTCTTTCCAATTCATCTGCCTGCCTGAAACCATGTAATAACCAGAATTCACTCAATGCCACCATTACTTCAGGTTTATGATTCCGGTCTTTATAATTCCTTTCAGGTGCATTGATAGGTACTCTCTCTGCTTCTTCCCGGTCAAACCCCTTTTCAGCTTCTTCTCTGGTTGGGTGAACCTGGATGCTCAGCATATCCTTTACGTCCAGGATTTTAAACAGGTAGGGCAATTCCCCAAATTCTTTATATACTTTTTTATTGATGAACCGGTCAGGGCTGCTTTGTACCAGCTGGTACAGAGATATCTCTTCCTTTTCTGTAATGATTTCGGAAGAAGCAGATGGATGGGCACCCATCCAATATTCTGCACAAGGCAAATGATCTTCATTTACAAAACCCAGTAATTCCGGAATATAGGTAAATCCACCCCAGGCATAATGCTGCACTTTACCTTTTAACTTAAATATTTTTGAATCAAAACTCATCCTGATTATTTTTAAATTCTAATGGCAAACACCCGTAAAGATACAGGCAAGAAAGGAGAAAATATAGCAGCTGATTATTTAGCTGCACAAAATTTTTCAATACTGGAAAGAAACTGGCGGTATAAACATTGTGAAGTGGATATCATTGCCAGTAAAGAGAATTGTTTGCATTTTATAGAAGTAAAAACCCGGCGGAATGATCATTTCGGATATCCTGAAGAAAGTATTGGGAGGGAAAAGATGTCTGCCCTTAAAAAAGCAGCCGAAGCTTACCTTTATCGCAATAGCCAATGGAAAAATATTCAGTTTGATGCCATCTCCATTATACTGGAGGGCGAAACCGTAAAAGAAATATTATGGATTGATGATGTGTATTTTTAATCCTTCGTGTCTTATAATTCGCTATATTCTGAAGCACTCAGCAGATAAATATCCTGTTTGGAAACACTGTTTTTATAGTCGGGTAAAGAGGAAATCCTTTTCCATTCAGGATCTTTACCAAATTGATTCCAGTGTGCATCCCTATCAGCCTTATCTGCAAAACGGGTCATATAAATCAGGTTAGGCATTCTGCTTCCAACAATTACACGCGAATAAAATAAGGCATTGAAATGCAACCTTTCAAAAATATTAATTTCACCGCCTTCATTAAACATATGCACTTTTCGCAGGTGCAGGTTTTCACTGGCACTTTCATAACTGCGGTATTCATAGATATTATCTGCAGATTTTGTAAAACTTGCTTTTGCTTTAAAATGCGGTTGATTTTTAAAAGCAGCAGTAAGTATGGTTTCAATTCTGTTATAATATACACCTTGCCGGCTACTGTCTGCATTTACCAGGCTGTCATTCCCAAATGGTGAAATGCCTGCAAATTTTTGTTCAATCTTTTCCAGTGTTTCCAATTCCCTTAAAGGTATCCAAACAATCAGTTTTTTATCTGATAAGGTATCATTGTTTATTGGTTTAAAAATCCCCACAGGGCCTGCTCCCATGCTGTGCAGGAAGGGGATCAGTTGTTTTCCTGCATAGGCTTCTGCCTCATCAATTTGTGCTGAATTACTGCAATGGTATATTTTTATAAGATAGTAATCACTTTCCTTATGTTTTTGAGCCTGGCCCAAAAAACTGCAACTCATTATAAAAAATATCAGGGTTAATTTTTTCATACGTTTAATTTAGTAGAATGCAAATGATATAATATATTTATACAACTTATATCAGTTCCGCCATCATTTTTTCAACCATTTTATAAGTAGCAGGACAATATTCTATATTCTGCTGGTGCACATGAATATAATCTACCATTTTCTTTTTGGTTAAATGCGGGAAACCAGCACAATCATCAGGCCTAACCGCATAAATAGAACACTTATTGGACTTCAGATCTAAAAACTGGCAGGGCTGTTTGGTATTCATCCAGTCCTTATCCTTTTTTTCGTAATACAGCCATTTATCCTTGAATTCCTGCGCAGTCATAGATAAATGGGCAGAGATTCTTTTAATATCTTTAGGTGTAAAGGTGGGTGTCATTTTTTTGCAGCAATTGGCGCAGCTAAGACAATCTGTTTCTTTCCAGACAGCATCATCAATCAATTCAATTTTTTTATGCAAACCTGCAGGAGGATTTTTCTGTATTTTATTCAAATATCTTTTAAATGCCTTTTTATGATACCGAACTTTCTGTTTAAATGATCGTAGATTAACCGGCTGCATTTATTATTGTAAATTGAAATTGGGAATTAAGTAATATTGATCCTGTAAACAGCGAATATAAGCAATTCATAAACATGTGGGATTCCTATAAAAAAGGGTTTAAAGCCTGGCTGCAGCTGGAAAAATCGCTCAGTGACAATTCAGTGGAAAGCTATTTACATGATGTGGAGAAACTAACCCAGTTTCTGGAACTTCAGAAAAGCAGTTTGGCACCGGGAGATGTTGTTTTGAATGATCTGCAACAATTTGTAAAATGGATCGGGGAACTGAATATGACTGCCAGTTCTCAGGCAAGGATTATTTCAGGGATCCGTAGCTTTTATAAATACTGCTTACTGGAACAAATTATTGCAATCGACCCCTCATTACTGCTGGATGTTCCTAAAATCAAACGAAAATTACCTGATGTACTGAGTTTTGAAGAAATAGAAGCCATAATTGCAAAACTAAACCTGAACACGCCTGATGGCGCCAGAAATAAAGCTATTTTAGAAACCATGTACAGTTGCGGTTTAAGGGTAAGCGAAGTGGTAAATTTAAAAATCAGCTGCCTTTTTATGGATGTGGGTTTTATCCGTGTAATTGGTAAAGGGGATAAAGAAAGGCTGGTACCGATTGGCAGGGATGCCATTAAATATATTAAAATTTATAAAGAGAATATACGGGTACACCAGCGGATACAGACAGATTTTGAGGATTTTCTTTTCCTGAGTAAACATGGAAAAAGCCTTTCCAGAATCATGATCTTTTATATTATCAAAGATTTATCCCTCAAAGCAGGAATTACAAAAAATATCTCCCCCCATACATTCCGCCATTCTTTTGCCACACATCTGGTAGAAGGAGGAGCAGACCTAAGGGCAGTTCAACAGATGCTGGGCCATGAAAGTATTACCACTACTGAAATTTATACGCATCTGGACAGGGATTTTTTAAGAACCACTTTACAGCAGTTTCATCCTGCCTTTCAAAAAAAATAGCAATTCAAAACCAGATTTAACCTCTTATCAAAAACATTTGCAATCACAGGATGTTATATTAGGTTTGTACCCACAAAAAACAAGTTTTTTATGAAAAAAATTCTCCTGCTTGCTGCTGCAGCATTTGTAATAAATGCACAGGCACAAATTAAAATGCCCGCACCAAGTCCCACACAAACCATTACCCAGGAATTCGGTTTAGGTAAATTAGAACTTACCTATTCCCGCCCATCCATTAAAGGCAGGCAATTATTTAAAGAAAACAGTGAACTGGCCCCATTAGGTAAAGTATGGCGTACCGGCGCCAATGCCGTTACCAAATTAAAAGTAACTGATGCCATATCTATGGACGGAAAATCATTGGATTCTGGCAGTTATGCTATTTATACCATTCCGGGTAAAAGCGAATGGACCATCATCCTTAATAAAGATGCCAATAAATGGGGTACTGAATATACCGAAGCTGATGATGTATTCCGTATTACCGTTCCCGCTGAAAAAATGAAAGAACCTGTTGAAACTTTTACTTTTCAGTTTGCCAATATTAAAGCCGAAAGCTGTGAATTACATTTAATGTGGGGCAATACTGCTGTAGTAATACCAATCACTACCAATGTAAAAGACAGGATCCGTGCTTCAGTTGAAAAAGCATTGGGAGGCGACAATGTTTCACCGAATGTATATTTTGCAGCTGCTAATTTTTACTTTGAATGGGATAAGGATTATAACAAAGCCCTGGCCAATATCAGTAAAGTAACCACTGCCAACCCCAAAGCATACTGGGCATTTTTATTAAAAGCAAAGATTGAAAAAGATATGGGCAATAAAGCAGATGCCAAAGCAGATGCATTGCAATGTGCCAAACTGGCTAAGGAACAGAAGAATGAAGATTATGTAAGAAATGCCAATGAACTGATTGCTAAATTGTAATCTGTTATTCAGGATTAAAAGGTAATTATAAAAGAGGTTGTTCAATATTAATGGACAACCTCTTTCTTTTGCTATCCACAAACACAACCCCCTAACAGCAGCCCATTCAAAACCTGCATTTCAAGTGCTGGAAAAATAAACAGGCTGATCTTTTTTTTGTTAAAAAAATCCCCTTCCCTTTTTATATCTTCATAACCGGCCATTTCTATTAATGAAATATGTTCTCAATATAAAAACACCTAAACCTTTACAAATGAGATATACTATTGTATGTTTTTTACTGCTCCTGACCCAAATCAGTTTCAGCCAGCAAGCCAAAAGAAAAATACAACCGGCAGATATATACCGGTTACAAACTTTAGCTGACCCCCAGGTTTCCCCTGACGGTAAATGGGTCTCTTATACCCTTACTTCTATTGATTCTGCACAAAATAAACGCAATGCGGATATCTGGATGATCAGCATAGATGGCAAAGAAAATATTCAGCTAACCAGCAGTTCGGAAAGTGAATCTCAGGCCCGGTGGAGCCCGGATGGAAAGTATATTTCCTTTGTTTCTTCCCGTCAGGGAAATACGGAAAGCCAGATATGGCTGATGAACCGTTCAGGTGGGGAAGGTAAACAATTAACCAGCTTTAAAAATGATCTGGAAGAATATGCCTGGAGCCCGGATGGGACTAAAATACTGGTGGCTTTAAAAACAAAATCAGATACCAGTAAACCTAAAGTACCCAAACCGATTTATATTGACAGATACCAGTTTAAAAGAGATATTGAAGGATACCTGACTAAAAGAGAACCAGTGCATTTGTACTTACTGGATGTTGCAACCAAAAAACTGGATACTTTAACAGAAGGCAAATATGATGAAACCGAAGCAGTATGGAGCCCCGATGGCACAAGGATTGCTTTTGTGAGTAACCATACTGATGACCCGGATAAAAATGAGAATTCCGATATTTTTGTAATGGAAGCCAAACCAAAAGCTATGGCCCTACAGTTAACCAATTGGACAGGCTATGACCGTAACCCTGTCTGGAGCCCTGATGGAAAGTCAATCGCATACCTGCAATCTACCACAGATGCCAATTATATTATGTACGACCAGCCAATATTGGCAATGGTGAGTGCAACAGGGGGCACACCCAGACTTTTTACGCAGCAGTTGGACAGGCCGGTGAGTAATATCAAATTCTCTAAAGAAGGAGGATCTGTTGCCTTTATTGTAACAGACAACCGTACCAAATACATTGCTCAGGTTAATATAATTACTGGCGCTATTACCAAAATTGCTACAGGCAATAAAGCTTTTAATAACCTGCAAGCCTGTACCCCCGATTGCTGGGTGGTGATGTTGAGCACACCGCAATTACCTAATGAATTATATGCCCTGGAAAACGGAAATCCCAGAAGATTAACTACTCATCAGGATGCATTTGTGCAACCTCTGGACCTGGCAGCTGTGGAAGGGTTTACTTCCACCAGTAAAGATGGTAATAAGGTATCCAGCCTACTCTTCAGGCCTGCAGGATCTGACCCATCTAAAAAATTACCTACACTCTTTTATATACATGGCGGACCTGTTGGACAGGATGATTACGGCTTTGACCTCTCCCGCCAGATGCTGGCAGGTGCAGGTTATAATGTGGTAGGCGTTAATTACCGGGGTAGTAACGGCAGGGGACTTGCTTATTGCAAAACCATTTTTGCAGACTGGGGCAATAAAGAGGTATTGGATATTCTGGGTACTGCAGATGAACTGGTAAAAAAAGGTATTGCAGACCCGGATAAACTGGGTATTGCAGGCTGGAGCTATGGCGGTATTTTAACTGATTATACCATTGCCAGTGATACCCGTTTTAAGGCAGCCAGCAGTGGGGCCGGGGTAGCGATGGTGTCTTCCCTGTATGGGGTGGACCAATATATTCTGCAGTATGATAATGAAATAGGAGTACCCTGGAAAAACATAGATAAGTATTTAAAATTATCTTATCCTTTTCTGAAAGCAGATCAGATTAAAACACCCACACAATTCATGTCTGGCCAAAGCGACTTTAATGTACCCACAGCCGGTAGTGAACAGATGTACCAGGCTTTACGATCTTTAGGCACCCCTACTGAACTGATTATTTATCCCAATCAGTTTCACGGTATAACCGTGCCTGCCTATATCAAAGACCGCTTTGAACGGTATATCAGCTGGTTTGATAAATATTTAAAACCGTAATACGCTAAAAACTATATTCAACACCTGATTATATAAAATATAAAAGGCCCTCTGAATGGGCCTTTTATATTTTATACCCTTCAATTTGTTCAACAATGTAAATAGCTATAAGCTACTTCTGAAAGAAAAATACCTGGCTCAAAAAGAATAAACTTAAATCCCATATTTAAATAATAATAAAAACACATTAAACCATAAAAAGCATGGGATGCCTTGGGTTTGTCTTGGGTTTGATATGGGTTTAATGATAATTAATTAACTGAAGGGACATAACCCGGCAAGAGAAAAAAGGTAAAATATAACTATTAATGGGAGGAAAGAATCAGATAAATGAATTTGCAGTTTCAACAGATGTAATGCAAAAATACAGGCTTAGGGTTACAAAACAAAAATAGCTGCCTGGTAAATCCAGAGCAGCCATTTTATAAATGCTTACTATTTAAATTGACTGTATTATTTTACTTCAGCCATATCAGGAATAGCTTCTGCCTTATAAGCACCGGCATCTAATTTTGCTTTTGTTTCACTGAATGCTTTCAGGGTTAATTCTATTTCTTCTTCTGTATGCCCGGATGTTGGTATTAAACGGTAAATGATATGTCCCTT
>Ga0364860_10634_pt1 | contig 18585 bp, 17 predicted proteins | sample ExccelAu500001D4_FD_206916 | JGI IMG/M metagenome (GOLD analysis project Ga0364860, IMG submission 206916) | Enriched cells from Trout Bog Lake Hypolimnion, Wisconsin, USA - BchlTB.Aug20.5000.01 .D4 | ecosystem: Environmental > Aquatic > Freshwater > Lake > Hypolimnion/Profundal zone | place: USA... | reverse complement strand
AACCGATGCATCTGAATCTGGACGTAATACAGATGTGGAAATGGAAAAATAACAGGTGGGAGCTATTTTCAAGACTGAGTAAAAAAGTAAACCAGTAATAGATTGAACTAATTATTAAACTCAGGGGCATTTGTTTTCTTCGACTTTTGACTCTCGACTTTTGACTTTGAAACATGGGCGTAAAATTATTATTGGAAAACGATCATATAGAGGGTATCCGGTACTACGATACCTACCGCAAGAACGGGGGCTACCGCGCTGCTGAAAAGGCGCTGAAAATGGCCCCGGCCGACATTGTGGAAGAGGTGAAAAAAAGCGGTCTGCGTGGCCGTGGCGGAGCGGGATTCCCTACGGGTATGAAGTGGAGCTTCCTGGCTAAGCCGGAAGGCGTGCCTCGCCACCTTGTATGCAATGCCGATGAATCAGAACCCGGAACGTTCAAAGACCGTTACCTCATGGAGTTTCATCCGCACCTGTTCATAGAGGGCTTGCTGATCAGCAGTTTTGCGTTGGGCAGTAATGTGACCTACGTCTATATCAGAGGAGAATATGCCTGGATACCGGATATCCTGAACCAGGCCATACAGGAGGCTAAGAACAATGGCTGGCTTGGAAAAAACATACTGGGAACTGGTTTCGATTGCGAAATATATGTACACCGGGGCGCTGGGGCCTACATATGCGGTGAAGAAACTGCGCTGATAGAATCGCTGGAAGGCAAAAGAGGCAATCCCCGCATGAAACCGCCATTCCCTGCTGTGCAGGGAGTATGGATGCGGCCTACGGTCGTAAACAATGTAGAGACCATTGCGGCGGTTGTACCCATCATTAATATCGGGGGCGAAGCTTATTCAAAAATAGGTGTAGGCAGGTCCACCGGCACCAAGCTTTTGTCTGTATGTGGTAATGTAAAAAAACAGGGCGTCTACGAGATCGATATGACCATCTCTGTAGAGGAGTTCATATACAGCGATGAATATTGCGGCGGAATACCTAATGGCAAGCGTCTCAAGGCGTGTATTCCCGGTGGTTCGTCGGTGCCAATCGTACCTGCGAATCTGCTGCTGAAAACAGCAAAAGGGGAGACAAGGATCATGAATTACGAAAGTCTCTCAGATGGCGGGTTTGTTTCTGGCAGTATGATGGGGTCGGGCGGGTTTATCGTGCTCGACGAGGACCAGTGTGTTGTGCGGCATACCATGACGCTGGCCCGGTTTTATAACCACGAAAGCTGCGGACAATGCAGTCCTTGCCGTGAAGGAACCGGCTGGATGTACAAAATTCTGAAGAACATAGAATACGGGAAAGGCAAAATGAGCGATATCGACCTCCTGTGGGACATTCAGCGCCGCATTGAGGGCAATACTATCTGCCCGCTGGGCGATGCTGCGGCATGGCCCGTAGCCGCTGCCATCCGGCATTTCCGCGATGAGTTTGAATGGCACGTAAAAAATCCAGATGAATCGCAGAGACGAAATTTCGGGCTGGCGCATTATGCCGATCCTATACAGGTAGCTGCTGCTGTGTAATAAAAGTAATATGGGCTTAGTTTATGCAAATATAAAGCTATCAAATCCGGTTTTACCGGATAATCTGCCCGTGTCAACGATTTGCATGGTCGACAGTGGGTCAACTTATTTACGTATTACGCAGCATGTGGCAAATCAGCTTGGATTAACAGAGTTGCATAAAAAAGAAGCACAACTCGCCGATGGAAGCTCGAAACTGATGCCCTATGTGGGGCCTGTAAAAGTTGAGTTTGAGAACCGGGCCTGCTTTGCGGGTGCAATGGTACTGGGCGATGAATGCTTACTTGGGGCAATACCCATGGAGGATATGGACCTGGTAGTAATACCAAAATTATTTAAATTGAGTGTAAATCCGGAATCTCCAAATATTGCGAGGGGGAAAGTAAAGTAGTTAAGAGACCTATCCATTAATTTGGATAATGAGTTTTAGTTTACCTAAAAGACTTTTTAGATGAGTGACCAGGCACCAAAGTTTAAAGTAACCGTAGATAACATCAGCATCGAAGTTCCGGCAGGGACAACCATACTGAATGCCGCTCGTATGATTGGCGGAGACGTTGCGCCTCCGGCCATGTGCTATTACAGCAAGCTGAAGGATAGCGGAGGCAAGTGCCGCACCTGCCTGGTAGAGGTGAGCAAGGGGTCGGAGAAAGACCCGCGGCCTATGCCCAAGCTGGTACCAAGCTGCCGTACTACGGTGATGGACGGAATGGAGGTAAAGAATCTGACTTCCGAGAAAGTGATCGACGCCCGTAAAGGAATCGTGGAATTCCTGCTGATCAATCATCCGCTCGATTGCCCGGTTTGCGATCAGGCCGGCGAGTGCGACCTGCAGAACCTGAGTTACGAGCATGGAACGGAGGGAACCCGCTATGAGTTTCCACGCCGCACGTTTGAAAAAGAAGATATAGGTCCATTTATTTCGCTGCACATGACGCGCTGCATTATGTGCTTCCGCTGTGTGTTTACGGCTGATCAGCTTACCGACAAGCGCGAGCATGGTATTCTCGAAAGGGGCGATCATGCGCAGATCAGCACCATGCTCAGCAAGGCACTCGATCACGAATTTATTGGCAATGTCATAGATGTGTGCCCTGTGGGAGCCCTTACCGATAAAACCTTCCGCTTCAAAAACAGGGTGTGGTTTACAAAGCCTATGGACGCCCACAGGGATTGTCCCAAGTGCAGCGGGAAAGTGCGCTTATGGATGCGCGGCGAAGAGGTGTTCCGGGTTACGGCCCGCAAAGACGAGTGGGGCGAAGTGGAAGAATTCATCTGCAACGACTGCCGCTTCCATAAGAAAGAAACCAAGGATTGGGTGATTGAAGGGCCATCTGTAATCAAACGCAGCAGCGTCATCTCCCAGGGACATTATGTCGGCACGGTAAATACCCCGGTTCTGATAGATAAAGTAATTGGCAAACAGCCAAAATTCCTGATGGATATTCATGAGGTAAGCGACGTCAATAAGCCAGAAATTCACTTGTCCAGAATAGAAGGGCCGGCTCATTCGGGTGATTTCATCAAGGCAAACTGACATCTGCCGCTGAAGTTGCTGATTTCGAACGTGCAGTTCATTTCTAAGATGGTTTCGCGTGAGGGGGTGATACGAAGACTACAAGAAAGGAAGTTATCGATGCTGCATAAAATACGAATTGCTGATATGCTTAATTTGTAGTAGGTGACAGGCAGAGCAAAACCTAACCGGGTCACACAGGTTCTGGATCAGGGGGCTTCGGAAATCCCCGACTTGATAGATAGGAAATCAACATTTTAGAGCGTGTTTCCCGAGCCGAATAGATTGTGTAGTGAGGGGTAGAACACAGCCATATCTGCAGATGGTGGCTGGCTTGGCGCCAAAAGGAAATCGCTGGCTGACTTAGCAGGGAGCAATAGCAAATACCCGGGGCAGGAGGGCAGTGAAGGTTTGTGGAGCATGAAAAAGTTTACCGATAATTACTGACTAAAAACATAAATTTTCAACTAACTAAAACTACTTTTGTACCCGTTATGCTGTTACTTCAGATTGATACAGCGGTTATTATCGAAAAAGCTATCCTCATTACAATTATTCTTTTGGGGTCGTTGGGAATAGCTATGTATGCTACCTGGGGAGAGCGTAAGGTGGCCGCAATCATGCAGGACCGTATCGGTCCCAACCGGGCCGGTCCGTTCGGGCTTTTTCAGCCGCTTGCTGATGGACTGAAATTGTTTTTCAAAGAAGAAATCATACCTGATAGATCTACCCGTGTGATTTTCATCCTTGGGCCCTGCCTGGCAATGCTTACTGCTACCATGACGAGTGCCATCATTCCCTGGGGACCCGATATTACAACTGCCAGCGGCCGTGTCATCTCTTTCCAGGTAGCTGATATCAATATCGGAATTCTCTTTGTTTTTGGCGTAGTTAGCCTGGGAGTATATGGTGTGATGCTGGGTGGCTGGGCCTCCAACAACAAATTTTCCCTGCTGAGCAGTATCCGTGCCGCATCGCAGGCCATATCTTACGAGCTGGCTATGGGTATCAGCCTGATCGCCCTGTTGATGATGACCGGGACACTCAGCCTGCGCGAGATAGTAGCCCAGCAGCACGGCTTCTGGAGCGATGGCTATTTTAGCTGGAATTTTTTCCGTCAGCCGCTTGGCTTTATTATCTTCCTCACCTGTGCCTTTGCCGAACTGAATCGTGCCCCCTTCGACCTCCCCGAGTGTGAAAGCGAGCTAAATATGGGCTACCACCAGGAATACTCTTCTATGAAACTGGGTTTTTACCTGTTCTCAGAGTATATCAATATGTTCATCAGTTCGGTGATCATTTCCACCTTGTTTTTTGGCGGGTACAATTTCCCGTTCATGGATATGGTTCAGGCCCATGTAAATCCAATGATATTCACCGCGATCTGTATTATGGTCTTGTTGGCCAAAGCAGTTGGAATGATCTTGTTTTTCATGTTTATCAGGTGGACGTTACCCCGTTTCAGGTATGACCAGCTTATGAAGCTGGGTTGGAAATCGTTGATACCGTTGGCATTAGTAAATATGCTCATAACCGGGGTTGTACTATTGTGGTTTACTAAAAAGTAACAGTGCTTGCTGATGCGACGTTTTATAAAGAACAAAGAAAATGCAGAAACTAACTAACCGTGCAGTGTTGATAGACCGGAGCCCGATGACCTTCGGAGAACGGGTCTATCTGCCTTCTATAGTAAAAGGCCTCGGAATTACGCTCGGTCACATATTTAAGAAGACTGCTACTACAAGTTATCCGGAAGAGAAGAGGCCTTTCAGCCCCGTCTTCCGGGGGCTGCACATACTTAACCGTGATGAAAATGGTGCAGAGCGCTGCACCGCTTGTGGCCTGTGTGCGCTGGCCTGCCCTGCAGAGGCAATCACGATGGAGGCTGCTGAGCGTAAGCCAGGCGAAGAAAAATTATACAGGGAGGAGAAGTATGCGGCCCGGTATGAAATTAATATGCTCCGCTGTATTTTTTGCGGTTTCTGCGAGGATGCATGTCCCAAAGATGCCATTTACCTGAGCGAGACCATCATGCCTGCCAACTACACACGCCAGAGTTTTATATATAAGAAAGACGATCTGCTGATTCCAGACCCTAAAAAAACGGATAAAAAATAGTATGGATATCTACGATGTATTGTTTTGGGGCTTATCAGTAATGGCGGTTGGCTGCGCATTGGGTATCATTCTCAGCCGCAACCCGGTGAACAGTGTCTTGTTTCTGATTCTGACCTTTTTTGCTATTTCCGGTCACTACATACTCATGAATGCGCAGTTTCTTGCTATCGTAAACATCATCGTTTATGCCGGCGCCATCATGGTTCTTTTCCTGTTTGTCATCATGCTCATGAATCTCAACGCAGACGTAGAGCCCCAGAAAGGCCAGCTGGTTCAGTTGGCCGGTGTCATTTCCGGGGGGGTGCTCTTTCTGGTGGTGCTCGCAGCCATAAAATCGGCACGACCGGAAGCTATGGACAGGACTTCAACTGATATCGGTTTGATCAATAACCTGGGACGAATCCTGTTCACAAAATATGTATTGCCTTTTGAGATAAGCAGCGTTTTATTCCTGAGTGCCATGATCGGTGCCATTGTCATCGGGAAGAAAGAGCATGCACACGAAGCTCAAAAAGCTGAATGAGTTGTAAGCTATGGTCGGTTCGACGCGCCGGGAAAGAAAATGGATTGTTTTATATTATAAATAAATTTTGATGCCGGTAAATTCAACACATTATCTCTTTTTAAGCCTGCTCTTGTTTTCAATAGGTATCATGGGCACCCTGATGCGGCGCAATGCCATCATCATTTTTATGTGCATAGAGCTCATGCTGAATGCGGTCAATCTGCTTTTGGTGGCTTTCTCCAGGATTTACGGCGATGCCGATGCCCAGTTGTTTGTGTTTTTTATTATGGTAGTAGCGGCAGCCGAAGTCGCCGTGGGACTCGCAATAATTGTAATGATGTACCGTAAAGTACATTCCGTCGATATTAATATTTTAAACAGGTTGAAACATTAGTAATACAATATTTTAAAATGGGGAATTTTTCTCAGTTCGTCTGGCTGGTACCATTGTTTCCGTTGATTGGGTTTCTGATCAACGGCTTGTTTTGGAAAAGAATGCCTAAAACTTTGGGTGGGATAATAGGTTGCGTGGCCATCCTTGCCTCTTTCTGCATCTCTGTAGGCTTATTTCTGGAAGTCAGAAGTGCAGTTGCCCCCATCCCTCCGGTTGTACTCTTCGAATTCCTGCATTCCGGCAGCCTGAATATACCTTTCGCGTTCCAGGTCGATGCGCTTTCCACGCTTTTTCTGCTGATCATTACCGGCATTGGTTTTTTGATACATGTGTATTCTACATCCTACATGGGTCACGACGAGGGTATGGTCAAATACTTTGCATACCTCAACCTGTTTGTGTTCTCCATGCTGCTGCTGGTGCTGGGCGCCAATTATCTGATCATGTTCATCGGCTGGGAAGGTGTTGGTTTGTGCTCCTATTTACTGATCGGTTTCTGGTTCAAAAACCGCGACTACACCAACGCTGCCAAGAAAGCTTTTGTGATGAACCGAATCGGTGATCTCGGTTTCCTGGTAGGTATGCTGCTGGTACTGGTCAATTATGGTACCTTGTCCTATAACGAATTCTTCGGCCAGCTCCACAATCCCCAGGTGGTTATGCCCCAGGCTACCATGAGTTGGATTGCCCTTTGCTTTTTTATAGGTGCAACCGGGAAGAGTGCACAGATACCCCTGTATACCTGGCTGCCCGATGCTATGGCCGGACCAACCCCGGTTTCGGCCCTCATCCATGCCGCAACTATGGTTACCGCTGGTATCTATATGATTGCCCGCAGCAATGCATTGTATACACTCACACCTATGATCCTGCACGTAGTAGCGGTCATCGGTCTCGCCACAGCTATCCTGGCTGCCACCATAGCCGTCCGCCAGTATGATATCAAGAAGGTGCTCGCATACTCTACCGTAAGCCAGTTGGGCTTCATGTTTCTTGCGCTGGGCGTGGGTGCCTATACCACCGCAGTTTTCCATGTGATGACGCATGCTTTTTTCAAGGCGCTTTTATTCCTTGGATCGGGGAGTGTCATCCACGCCATGGGTGGTGAGCAGGATATCCGCAAAATGGGTGGCCTCGGCAAGCACATGCGCATCACCCAGGTCACGTTTTTGGTAGGTTGCCTGGCTATTTCCGGTATCCCCGGTTTTTCCGGCTTCTTCTCTAAGGATGCTATCCTCTCAGCTGCATTCGGGCACGATCCTATACTCTACGTACTGGCGCTTCTGGCCGCAATGATGACCGCTTATTACATGTTCCGCCTGTACATTCTTACGTTTACCGGTAGCTTCCGGGGTACCGAAGAGCAGCACCATCATCTGCACGAAAGCCCTGCTGCCATGACGTTACCACTAGTTGTGCTGGCCATACTGTCGGTCGTTGGTGGCTATGTGGGCTTGCCGGAAGTGATGAGCGAGCACAATGCAATCGATACTTTTTTAAGCAGCGTGGTTACGAACGCAGATGTTCACCACCTCGCACCGGGTACCGAATGGATGCTTATGGGTATTTCTGTTGTTGCGGTCGTCATCATGATCGCTATCGCCTGGTCTGTGAACCGGAAACCAAAATTTGTAGAAAACAAAGGTCTTGCAAAAGTTCTTGAGAACAAATGGTATGTCGACGAGTTGTATGAGAGTGTGATCGTAAGGCCATTGCAGGCTTTGTCTGGTGTGCTTGACAAATATGCCGAAAGGCGGGGAATTGACGGATTCGTAAACGGAATCGGCAAATCGGTGAAATGGGGTGGCGACAAGCTGCGACTGCTGCAGAGCGGCCAGGTGGGTTTTTACATTTTCGTCATGGTGCTGGGTATCGTGGTATTGTTCGCGCTGAGTTTTTTTGTAATTAAGTAATTCAAAGGGCACAGTTTTTTTGTTTTGATTTTTGACTTTTGATTTTATAACATGAATTTGATATTACTGATACTTATTCCATTACTGGCAGGCATCCTGTCCTTCATCATCAAAGGTGAGGGCGCAAGAATGCTCGCATTGATAAGTTCAATGGCTACCCTGGTTGTTTCGGCGCTTGTCAGTGGCGCCGGTTTTTCGGGTAATGAATCTTTCTCAATCCCCTGGATCCCAGCGGTAGGTACACAATTCAGCCTGCTGGCCGATGGTATGAGCAGTATGCTCTGCCTGCTTACCGGTATTGTAGTACTTGTTGTTTTCCTGGTCAATACTAATAAAGAGGTAGAGAAGCCGGGTGCATTTTACGGCTTCATGCTGTTGTCGCAGGCGGGGCTTATGGGTGTCTTCCTGGCTTCAGATGCACTGCTTTTTTATGTCTTCTGGGAATTGGCGCTGATACCTGTCTATTTCCTGTGCTCACGCTGGGGAGGAGAGAAAAGAATCGCTGTTACATTCAAATTCTTTGTGTACACATTTGCAGGTAGCCTGATGATGCTGGCCGGTCTGATCTTCCTCTCGCAGCAGACTCACGGGCTGCCCAGCTATGCCTGGAGCGATATTACACGTGCAGGCGCTTCATTGCCGCCTTTTACCCAGCAGTGGCTGTTCTGGCTTCTTTTTGTTGCATTTGCTATTAAGATGCCCATCTTCCCATTCCATACCTGGCAGCCCGATACGTATGAGCAATCTCCCACGCCGGTTACGATCATTCTGAGTGCGCTGATGGTGAAAATGGGTATGTATGCCGTATTGCGCTGGCTTTTACCAACTGTTCCGGCCGGCGTGGCTTTCTGGTCCGATACGGTTATCATACTTTCAGTCATCGGTATAGTCTATGCTTCCTGCATTGCCATGGTGCAAACTGATATCAAGCGCCTGGTAGCCTACTCATCCATAGCCCATATGGGCCTCATGTGCGCCGTTGCTTTTACCCATTCTGCTATTGGCATGCATGGCATCATGGTCCAGATGTTCAATCATGGCATCAGTATTACCGGGATGTGGGTCGTCATCAGCATGATTGAGAATCGCTGGGGAACCCGCGATATGACTAAATTGGGGGGCATGGCCAGCAGCGCACCCAAAATGGCTATTGCCTTTGTGCTGGTGTCGCTCGCCAGTATCGCATTGCCCCTTACTAACGGTTTTATCGGTGAGTTCATGCTGTTTAACGGACTATTCTCGGGCCATATGGGCATGATGGTCATAGCGGGTACCGGCATTATACTGGGTGCTGTATACACCCTCAATATGATCCAGAAGACAACCTATGGCGATAAAGTGTCGATGGTCATCGCACGGGACATGAGCGTGAACGAACTTGCAGGAATGGCTATCATAATCAGCCTGGTATTGTTCTTGGGGGTTTACCCAAAACCACTGCTGGATCTGACTTCGGGTATTGCAGCAATGATGGTAAAGTAATGGAATTGGCGGTTTGGAATGAGTTAGGTTGGATAGGGATTTAGGTTGATTTTGATTTTTTACTTCTTACTTTTTATTTTGAAATGAAGGCAATTATTGCGACTACGGTTTTTGGTGTCATTATGATGTTTGCCGGCTTAATGGTAAACAACAAAAAAAGTATTGCTGCTATTGCCGCTTTACTTTTAGCTACACTGCTGGGAATAAACATATATGAACTGACCGATGCTACCGCTGGAACACCTCAGCTGTACTTTAATAATATGCTCCGCGTTGAAAGCTTTTCACTGTGGTTCAATACATTGATGACCGGTTGTACGCTGCTTTACGTATTGCTGTTTGGTGGCGAAATTCAGAAAGTAGGATCCCATGTTGCTGAATATTTTGCACTGATCTTTTTTATTCTTTGCGGACTGTTCCTCATTACCACTTACAACAACCTGCTCATGCTTTTTATTGGCATCGAGATTCTTTCGATTCCACAGTATATTCTTGCCGGCAGCGATAAGAAGAACCTGAAAAGCAGCGAGGCATCCCTGAAATACTTTCTCATGGGGGCATTTTCCACGGGTATTTTACTGATGGGTATCACGTTGCTCTATGGTGCCGCCAGGTCGTTCAATATAGTGGAAATGGCCAGCATGCTCCACGCCGAATCCCTCAACCCGCTTGCCCTTGCTGGTATCATATTTGTTATGATAGCATTGTCCTTCAAGGTTTCTGCGGCGCCTATGCATATGTGGACGCCCGATGTGTACGATGGCTCGCCTACTGCTTTTACTCCATTCATGGCAACTGTCGTTAAGGCAGGTGCATTCTTCGCTTTCCTGCGCCTGTTCGAGGTGTCTTTCAATTCGCTTAGTCAGCATTGGGTACTCGTCCTTGCGGTAATTACAGCTGCTACGTTGCTGGTTGGTAATGTAACCGCCGTTTTCCAGCAGAGCGTCAAGCGGATGCTGGCTTATTCATCCATTGCCCAGGCGGGATTCATGCTGTTCACGGTATTGTCTGTTAACCTGCTGGCCAACCAGGGCCTGCTTCTTTATGCTGTGGCCTATAGTGTGGCGACCATGGGTATATTTGCGGTGCTCATCAAACTCAAAGACTATACCTACGATGGTTTCAATGGCCTGGCCAAGAAGGAACCGCTTATGGCTTTTGTAACGACTATCTTTCTATTCTCACTCGCAGGTATCCCGTTTACCGGTGGTTTCTGGGCCAAGTTCTATGTGTTGCAGGCTTTGTTCCAGCAGGGCCAGTTGATGTGGCTGGCAATATTTGCACTTTTTATGGCTGCGATCAGCGTTTATTATTACTTCAGGGTGATCATGGCGATGTATTTCAAGCCGGGGTCGCCCGAACTGACTGCCCCTGTTACTACAGGGTATAAAGTGATGCTGGTTATTACCTGCATCATTGTACTGCTCCTGGGTATATATCCGCCACTGGTTCTCGGCAATATGTAGTCTTCCGGTATTAATCTGTCTCTTTTCGCCTCACCGTATTACCGGGATTTCGTAGCGTTGCCACACCTAAAATGGTTTTTGTGTCGTTGCACTGGCCTGATTTAAACTTGGGGCCCCTGTTAATGATCTTTCCTGAACCCGGCTTCCTGCAGCAAGTACGCTATCGCCCTCGGGAAAAAGAAATGTTCCAGTCGCAGAACGCGGGCAGCAAGCTCAGGGGCGGTATCGGAATCCCTTACAGCGCATCTGGCCTGCACAATAATGTCCCCTGCATCATAGTGTTCATTCACATAGTGAATAGTAATGCCCGATTCTTTTTCGCCGGCAGCAATGACCGCCTCGTGTACATGCTGGCCATACATACCCTTGCCTCCGTAACCCGGCAACAAGGCAGGATGGATGTTGATGATGATACCCGGAAAGGCCCGTATAACTGACTCTGGTATTTTCCACAGAAAACCCGCAAGAATAATGAGGTCCGGTTTGCAGTCTGTAAGCTGTTCTACAATCAGTGTCTCCCGCAATGTATTGCGGTCTACGATCAGATAGGGTATTTCCTCTTTTCGGGCAATCTCAAGCACCCCGGCCTCTGCCACATTGCTGACGATGAGCGAAACCCGCGCCGATCCTGCTTTCTTGAAATAATCTATAATGGCTTTTGCGTTTGTCCCGGCGCCGGATGCGAAAATAACGAGTGAGTGCATAGAAGGAAATGAACAGTAAAATTAACGAAAACGGGGCAGTATTGCCGGCATTTATCTGGTATTGCAATCATAGCCGGGCAAACACGCGCGCAGCGGCGTCACACAATATCCTTATGTTTGTAAGCAACAAATCTCAGCTTCAATATGAACAAATCAAGACTCGAAGCCTTTAGCGATGGCGTATTTGCCATCATTATCACCATAATGGTACTCGAATTGAAAATTCCAGACGATACAAGCTGGATATCCATCAGGCCACTGGCCCCGGTATTTCTCAGTTATATCCTCAGCTTTATATTTATCGCTATATACTGGGTCAACCATCACCATCTTATGCACACCCTGAAGTCTGTCCATGCTTCTGTAATGTGGTCCAATATGCTGCTACTGTTCTTCCTCTCGTTTGTGCCATTTGTCACCGGCTGGATGGGCAAGACTAATTTCGACAAAACCACGGTTGCGATTTATGGTGGCCTGCTCATATCCTGCGGATTTTCCTTTACCCTGCTGGGCAATGCCATAAGAAAAACATACAAAGGAGAAACCAAACTGTCGCAGGCCGTGGCAAAAAGCGATAAGAAAGGTCTGGTTTCAACCATCCTCTATGCTGCTTCCATACCTATTGCACTGTTCGTCAATCCAGCCATTTCGGCGGTGCTGTTTCTCCTGGTATCTGTTATGTGGCTCATACCCAGCAAGGCTATTGAGGATGCCCTTGCCGATGAATGAGTCCTGCTGTGCAAGAACCGATCCCCGCGCTACTTTTTCCGGATTTTGATTTCGGCAGTCTCCCCCTTCCTGATACAGGCCAGCACGCCATACTGCATCTTCCCGTCAGTGAGTTGTATCATCGACGTATTGGGTGGCGCCTTACCTTCATTCTCTGCATAAATCGTTATCACATTCATGTTGAGCTTTACAGGCAATACAATCCGTTTTTTGGCGGCAGCCAGCGTGTAGCTTTGCAGTACCACTGCGCCGTTCAGTTTCAAGGTCACAATATCCCCGTCCACTACTTCCCCATCCCATATTTCCAGCACGCAGCTGTCTGATTTCCAGTCCAGCTCTTTTACCAGTGCCGCAGTTATTTTCTCAAACACGATCGGTTTACCGGTGGGAGTGTCTGCTGCCGGTGCTTTAGGTACTGCTTCCTTCTTCCGCACATGCACCGGTTCAAAGTCACTCCAGGCACCTTGCTTCAATTCCAGCTTCATAATGCCTGCGTCGCACGAATCTTCATTGTCGCTGTTCCCGGTGAAAGGGCCTGAAAACACGTAGTTGCCCTCTGTACCCTTGTAAGTAAGCTGCACATCAAACATGCAGTTGTCGGGCTCCAGGGTCAGAGGCATTTTCGCTTCTTTAAAGTTAAGCGTGCGATTACTCCTGCTCAGCTCGCCATGAATCAACGCATTCAGCTCGCGGCCGTCCGGCTGCACCGTCACCGATCGTCCGCTTACTTTGCTCCCTTCTGTGGTAAATGAAACGAAATAGCTGCATGCCGGCCCATGATCTATATACACCTTCCCGCTGAGCAGGTATTCTTTTTTCTGTCCGCTGGCAAGCAGGGGCACGCATAAAAGCAGAAATATCAGCACCTGTTTAACGGTCATTTTCATGGAGTTTCCCGCATCCCCGGCATCAGTCTAAGGATTCGGTGTGCTGTTGAGTTCATAAAGTTTTTTACGCGCCGTTTGTACGTAAGTACTTCCCGGGTAGTCTATGATCAGCTGTTCATAAAAATGCTTGGCCTGGTCTACCTGGTGCAGGTTATCCAGGTATATCTCAGCGGTCTTAAACACGGCATCATCGCCCAGGACATCGGTGCCATACTGCTCATAGATATTTTTCAGGTAGCCAAGGGCTTTCACATAGTCGCGGTGCTTCAGCGCTATATTGGCCCGCAGCATCAGTATATCGTCATTCAACGGATGTTTGGGGTACGCTTTATTCAGGCTGTCCAGCAGCGTCTCCGCTTCTTTATCCTTGTTCTGAAACAGCAGCAGGTCGGCATACGCAAACCGCTGTAGCGGCACCAGGTTGCTGTCTTCCACATTCTCCGTAATGAGCACCGACAGGTACAGTGCGTCATTGGCTATAAGTTCAGAGGTAGCCGACTTAAGCACGGTCAGTTGCCGCTGTGCCCAGTCGAAGTCTCCCCGGTAGTATGCCAGTTTCGCATTCCGGAACCTGGCATCTTCGCCGGTAGCATCTTGTTTGAACTCCTTATCTACCTGGCTATACGTAAGCGATGCATCCCAGATCCGGCCTGCAAGCAGGTAATAATCTCCCAGCTGCAGTTTGAAAACGCCGGTCATCTCGCGCTTCGTATCCGGCTCATCTATTCCTTTTTTCAGAATTTCAATGGCATGGGGCACATTGTTGCCATACTTGGCTTCCAGCATTGCAAAATCCGATGCGGTTTTCATGCCGTAATATTTCGGATAGTCTACCAGGAAACTGTCATATTTCTTCTCCAATTCGTGCACGTCAGCCTCGGTCCACGACGGGTTATTAATAAGGTTGGCTAGCGACGATGCCAGCTGTTCGCTCCTGGCCACAATATAATAGGGCTGGTCCTTCCCTTTCGAAATGATGTCGTCATAAGCCTTTCCTGCGGTCTCATACTGGTGGGCATTGGTAGCAGTCCGGGCCAGGTCTATCAGGCTTCTGCCACTTTCCATATTCCGCTCGTCCAGCGCTTCTATCTGAACCAGCGCCTGGTCCCAGTCGTTTTTCTGGGTGAAGATCCAGGTAAGAAGATCTGTATAATAGGTATTCTCAGGTTGCTGGTTAAGCCTGAGTAATATCGCTTTCTGTGCTTGCCGCAGTTTTTCGGGGTCGTTTCCCAGCAATTCCAGCAAAAGCGATTTTACATTTTCAATGTTCACCTGTTGCCCGGGATAGGTTGTCAGCAACATATCTACCGCCTTATCCAGTCGGCCGCAGTAGGCATATAGTTTCGACAGCGGGCCGGTAAAATAATAATAGGCGCCGTAATTTCTCCCGGTCCGGTCAAAAACTTCGATTGCATAATCCTCCAGGCCTGCATGGATAAAGCCGGCTGCCATTCGTTCCGAAAAGAGAAAATCACCATTGATCCTTTGCAGCACAGCCTCCCACTCGGTCTTAGCTTTATCATACTTTCCTTCCATATAATATACGCTACCCATATCTATATGCAGCAGCGGATTATCTCTCAGGCTTCCTTGCTTCTCCACCAACTGCGTTGCTTCTTTAAATTTTTTGCCGGCCAGCAGCGTGCTGAAGTATTCTGCATACACCGAATCAGGGGAAGAGGCATATAGTTGGGTATAGAGCTCAATGGCTTTATCATAATTCCGCTCGCTCGCATAGTGCCTGGCATCTGCTATCACGGGTTGTGCCACACACACGCTGCCCCCGTACAGACACAAAACAACCAGGCTTACTTTCATCACTGTTCGCATTCTTTGGTATTATAGTCCAAATTTAGCGTTTATTGTTATTTGATATTCTTATCGAAAAGATAAATGTATAGCAAGTGCCACTAAAAGAAGAAGGGCTGACCCGGGTATAGCTCACCATATCTTCGGTTGGTACAAAACATACCAGTCTTCTGTTTCGATCATCGGCACGATGGGGCTTACTTATGCTATTCCGCACCATCCGTGCTGCATGCACAAGAATTCTGCCAATAAGCTGCAAAAGAGCTGCTTGCAAAACGTGATGATACCTTCTCATTATGAGAAAGTCATTTTCAAAATGATTGCCTCTTCGCTACCTGATGTTCGTTTCATGAATGAAGCAACTGCCCGGTTACTGTTACATACTGTGCAAATGTCGCCTATATTCATTGATCCGGTTTTACAGCACGGTATTTGCTCCCGAATTCAGAAAGGACAAAAGGAAGAAAATGAACAATTTATCAAAATCACTTTCCATCAGATGCTCGTTCATGCTGGCAGCACAGGTAATCTGGGTTGAAAATGATTCATTGCGCGCTTCCGGCCAATACACTTCCAGCGCCCCGACGTCTCGGCCGAGGTCGTCACCTTTCCCAGGCGCCGACTGGCGGAACGGACCCGCTATCGGCGAGACGATAGAGGCCCCCGAGTATGCAGGGCAGAAATTTCGGGCTGCTACACCAACAAAACCGGAATCAGAATTTACGGGAAATTATATTTCTCCAGGAAATAACCATATGAATGAGATGGACGGATGGCGAGCCGGATTTGTAAAAACCTATATCAGTCATACTATCGCATACATTCATTATTTTACACCATGGTTGCACACCAGGCCCGGAATAAGGTATGACTATACAGTCGGGGGCCCAAATGTTATGGCCCCTGACTTGGGAACAACAAGCAACCAGTTTACTGTAGCTTCCGATTTTGTACTACGTTTTTAACGGCTTTCTATGGCTATCAATTTAATCTGGGCATCACTGACTTTCATACTAAGCATTCTGCTGGCATGGCCGGTGGCGGGGCTGATGAAGAAAACCTACAGCGGGGAGCCGAATTTCCTCGATTTCATGGCACCGGCCGAAAGGCTGGTCTGCAGGTTCTGCCGCATAGACGCATCGGCCGACATGGACTGGAAAAAATACCTCTCCACCCTGATGCTCATACAGATATGTTGGCTTGTCTTTTCGTTCGCCATACTCCTGCTACAGGGACGCCTCTTCCTCAACCCCGCTCACATACCCGGGATGGAGTGGACACTCGCACTCAATTCGGCCATCAGCTTTCTGACCAGTACCAACTTGCAGCACTATTCCGGCGAAACTGGAGCATCCTATCTGTCGCAGATGGCAGTTTTTATGTTTCTCCAGTTTGTGAGCGCAGCCACCAGTTTGTGTGCCGGCGTAGCCATAGTGAGAGGTCTGGCGTCAAGGTCCGGCACCAGCCTCGGCAACTTTTACAACGATTTTATACGCTCTTGTACCCGTATTTTACTTCCTTTATGCCTCCTGGTTGCAGTAGTGTTTATATGCAATGGTCTACCCATGACATTCCGCGGACCAGACAAAGTCGTCTCCCTCCAGGGCGATACTACCCAGGTCGCACTGGGCCCGGTTGCGGCGATGATACCCATCAAGGAGCTGGGTTCCAACGGCGGCGGTTTCTATGGCGCAAACAGCGCACATCCATTTGAAAACCCAAACTTCACCACCTATATCGTCCACATCATCATCGTATTGCTGCTGCCCGTTGCTTTTGTGTTTTTTATAGGCAATTATTTGAAAAGGCGGAAGTTCGGCTATATGCTCCTTGTAGTGATGATGCTGGGCTTTATGCTCACGCTCATACCCATCATTGCCAGCGAAACTGCAGGCAACCATCATATAGCCGCCGCCGGCATCAGCCAGCCGATGGGAAACATGGAGGGAAAGGAGGTAAGATACGGCAGCTTCTTTTCAGCGTTTTACAGTGCCGTAAATATGATCATACCGGCCGGCACTGTCACCGGTATGCACGATAGTTATATGCCCCTCTCTTCCATCGGCATGCTCATCGGCATGCAGGTCGATTCCTTCTTCGGCGGCCTCGGAACCGGCTGGATCAATATGTTCATATACCTGCTCATTGCAGTCTTTATAGCCTCGCTCATGATCGGCCGCACACCCGAACTCCTCGGAAGGAAGATCTCGCTTCAGGAGATCCAGATCGCGGTCAGCGTAAACCTTATTGGCTCTTCCGTACCCCTCATCCTGGCTGCAGTTGCGTGTTATACATTCATGCACTACCCCGGGGGAAACAACGCTTTGCAGTGGCTTAGCAACAAGGGGCCGCACGGCTTCACCACCATGTATTATGAGTATGTTTCTGCTATGGCAGGCAATGGGTCTGAATTTTCCGGGCTCAGAAATAACTCGCCCTTCTGGAACCTCACCACATGCATACCCATGCTGCTGGGTAGGTTTATTCCCATAGCCGGTGCATTTATGATTATCGGAAGCTACCGCACCAGACTCTACGTGGAATCCTCTTATGGAACGCTGAAAACAGATTCGTATACCTTTGGTTTATTTCTGTTCTCAGTCATTTTTATTTTAAGTGTATTGTCTATGTTCCTTGTTTTTATCATAGGACCCGTTAGCGAACACTTTCAGTAGGAAGCAGGCAGCAGAATCTCTATAGACCAACCGCCCTGCGCTCCGGCAAGCGCAGTATTGTAGAAAAATAAGAATTGGAATGAAATGAGCGAAGAAGAAAACAAAGAAAAAAAAGTACAGCAGTTCCTCGACCTCAACAGGCAGAACGCAAGGGGCAGGCTGAAGATCTATATCGGGATGAGCGCAGGTGTGGGCAAAACCTACCGGATGCTCCAGGAAGCCCATAGCCTCCTCCAAAACAACGTAAATATCAAAGTAGGCTACGTAGAAACCCATGGCCGCAAAGAAACAGAGGCTCTTATTGCCGGACTGCCCATCATCCCCAGGCGCGAAATATTCTATAAAGGCAAAAAACTGGATGAACTCGATGTGCAGGCTATTCTCATCCTGCATCCCGACATCGTCATTGTTGATGAGCTCGCGCACTCTAATATCCCGGGCAGTAAAAACGAAAAAAGATGGCAGGATGTGATGGACATCCTCGACGCCGGCATTGACGTCATAACGGCCGTCAATATCCAGCACATCGAAAGCATCAATGCCGAGGTAAAGGAAATTACCGGCGTCGAAGTAAAGGAACGCGTGCCGGATAAAATGCTCCAGCTCGCCGACGAAGTAGTCAACATAGATCTTACGGCCGATGAGCTCATAACCAGGCTCAAAGAAGGGAAAATCTATGATCATTCCAAAGTTCAGCAGGCGCTCCAGAACTTCTTCCAGCCCGACAAAATACTGCAGCTCCGCGAACTGGCCCTCAAGGAGGTCGCTGGCCAGGTCGAGAGGAAAGTCGATTACCAGATCACTGCAAAACAAACACCCTACCGGCACGAGCGCTTCATGGCCTGTATCTCCTCCAAC
>Ga0364860_10633_pt1 | contig 18622 bp, 18 predicted proteins | sample ExccelAu500001D4_FD_206916 | JGI IMG/M metagenome (GOLD analysis project Ga0364860, IMG submission 206916) | Enriched cells from Trout Bog Lake Hypolimnion, Wisconsin, USA - BchlTB.Aug20.5000.01 .D4 | ecosystem: Environmental > Aquatic > Freshwater > Lake > Hypolimnion/Profundal zone | place: USA... | reverse complement strand
CCAATTCATGCCGCGTTCTCCTTTCATGCTCGCCTTGTTGGCGAACTTGATTTGGGGTACTTCGTTCCTAGCATCAAAATACACGCTTAAAGTTTGGGGGCCATTCACCGCGTCCGCTCTTCGATTTGCACTCGCGTTAATTGGGATGCTCCTGATCCTTCCTGGAATGGGATTTCCGATCCAGATCCCAAGAAGCAGACAAGCCTGGACGCGAATATTCTGGGTCGGCGTCACTGGCTTCGGAGTCCTATATCCGCTCCAGCTCGCGGGGCTCATGTGGATTCCATCATCGCTCTCCGCAGCGATCATGCTTACTTCGCCGCTTTTTGTTCTTTTGCTTTCAACTGGTTTCCTGCAAGAGGCGCTATCCACGCAGAAAGTGATCGCGATTGTAGTCGGAATCATCGGTGGAATCATATTGGTGAACCCAGCAAACTTGCCGGAGTCTACCTGGATCGTCGGTGCGATTCCGCAACTTCTTAAAGGGATTTTACTTTCACTTGGCGCGTCCCTCAGTCTCGCGGTTTCAGTGTTAGCGACGAGATCTGCACTACGCGAAACTGACTCTACGAGCGTGACATTCTGGTCGATGGGTATGGGAGTAATCATACTTCTACCATTTACACTGATCGAGCGGCCACGGACCTATTCCCACGAGGATATGATTCATGCGCTCCTCGCGCTTACTTTTTTGGCTCTTTTTTGCTCCGTATTCGCATTCCTGATGTGGAATCGGGCGATCAAGATGACCAATCCGCAAAATATTGCATCCACGATGCACATTAAGACGCCAGTAGCCGTTGTTCTGGGATCATTGGTTGCGAGTGAAGCACTGTCTTTACCCATTATCTGGGGCACCATCTTCATTTCGTTTGCTGTATGGCTCTCGCAATATAAGCGCGGTAATTCACCAGTCCGTTCACCAAAATTCGTGACTAAACTCCAAGCTGCAATTCAAAGGACGATGCTATGAAAGGATTTCGCGCATTTCACCCAGATCTAATTGTCGAAGTCACGGGAGTCTGTGACCGTGCGTGTGCTGGATGTTATGCGCCCAATCTGATTTCGAAGTATTCACCGGAAGACCTTTTCCGTGAGAAACCAGAAATGTTTCTTATGTCTGAGGGGTTGAATGCCACTTTGACTGAAATGAAGGCAAATATTGATTCAATTGCACTTCGTGGTGGTGAGCCTTCTCGTCATCCATACCTTTCTAACCTTCTTCGAGTGGCACACAAGCATTCAAGAAATGTCTACGTTGAAACTCATGGACGTTGGATTTTAAACAACGGTGAATCAGAACTCCTTCAGGTGTGTGCAGAGCTTGGTACAATTTTGAAGATTTCTTTTGATCGAATGCATGGACTTTCGTCAGACGAATTAAAAGGCATTATTAATCGAATTTCTAAGGAACAAGCGGCTTTCTTGATCGCGATCACAGAAGCTACTGATGAAGACTTTCTTAAAACCCGAGCGCTTTGCGATTGGGTGCCGGACGAAAACATCATTCATCAAAAGAAGGCCAAATCTCTTCACGAATTAATCGAGCCCCGCATTGGCGTCGTCAAGCTAAGCGGAAAACTGGCCCGAACATTGACTACAAAAAGAGACTTTGTACTCAAACCGATTTTTGCGGGACTAACAACATGAATAAGCTCCAACGGTTTTCGATAATCTTATTTGCGGCAACTTTATCATTTAACGTGAATGCATCTGATGCTGTTGCCAATCAGGACGTACACATCGGACTCGCTTCCAATTTTACCGAAGTCAGTTCAAGCTCATCGAATCCTTATGGTGACTATTTTAGAGATGGTGTTCGTCTCGCCATAACAGATGCGAAGCCTCAGCTCGACAAGCGCGGAATCCACATCATTCTCGATGAGTTTGATTACGGTACAAACCAAGTAAAGGTATTAGATGCTGCCAATAAGGCCGTTGCCTCTCACGTAATCGGTGTGCTTGGCTATAATTTTTCTTCTCATGCATTACTTGCTGCCCCCATTCATCAAGCTGCAAAACTTCCGATGCTCACTCCAAGCGCAACCGCCGATCGTATTGGTAGGATGGGCGCTTATGTTCACACCGCCTGTTTTGACAATGCTTTCATGGGCAAAACCCTCGCGCAAATCGCTTGGACTCGTTTAAAAGTTCGCAAGGCTGCAATCGTCACCGCTGCTGATTGCGCTTACTGTGTGGATCTTGCGCAAGGGTTCGAACGCGAGTTCGTGGCGCTAGGTGGAGAAATCACTGTAAGAAAAAATGTGTTGGAGTCTGACAAAGATTTTAGCCCTGTTGTTGATGCCCTGAAAAGGAATCCTTCCAAAAACTACGACGCTATTCTTGTTCCAAATCAAGAACTCAATGCAGCACTAATCATTTCAGCCATTCTGAAGGCAGGAATCAACAAACCCTTTCTTGGTGGTGACGGATGGGGAGATGTGGGTGATGAGTTCTTTTCCGTCATCGGCGATTCTAAGCTTACGGGTTATTCAGTTTCTCACTGGCACCCGGACCTAAAGTCTTCGCGTTCAAAAAAATTCGTTAAAGCGTTTCAAAAACAGTTTGGTAAGAAACCGAATGACACCGCTGTTCTTGCTTACGACAGTATGCTGCTTATGATCGATGCGCTTTCTCATGCAAAGCAATTGACTCGTCAGGGGCTAGAAGACGCACTGAGTGCCATTAAGGAATTCGACGGAGTGACCGGCCACACGACTTTCGTAGCGGGAGGAGCACCATTAAAAAGCCTCACGCTCCTTTCTGTTAAAAACACCAAATTTACACCGCTCGAAATGATTAATCCAATGCGTTCACCATCTGGAGGAAATAAGCATGATTAGGTATAAGAACATTCGCTTGAGAGCTGTCGAAGAGGGTGATGCTGGCTATTATATGAAATGGATTAATGATCCTGAAACCAATTTCTATCGAGGCCTTTATCCGCCAACATCAGAGGCTGTCGCAAAGGCTTGGGTTCAAGAGCAGATGCTCCAGACGAGCGAAAAACTTACATTTGCGATCGAAGAAATGCACGATGATGCGATTGCTGGTTTAATCGGCTTTATCGGATTGCGCGGTATTTGCTCAAGATCTCGGCGCGCGGAAATGTGGATTTATCTGGGCGCAAAGCTTCGATGGGGAGAAGGCTTTGGCAAGGACTCTCTTTTGACTATTTGCCAATATGCTTTTTCAGAAATGAACCTCCATCGCCTTTGGCTCGAATGTGATCCAGAACATGTCGCGAGCGTTCGCTGCTATGAGAAAAACGGTTTTGTGAAGGAGGGTACGCAACGCGAAGCTTATTACCGACGTGGACAATTTCGAGACACGATCATTATGGGCCTTCTAAAACCAGATTGGGAGAAAACTTCAAATCTGAAGTAAATTTTATGAAAGAAGTAACGCTCAAAAGTGCCCTCAATCAAATTATGCAGATCACTACGCTGCTTGTGGTGATTTTGGCATTAGGTGCTTTGTTCACTTACTCCGAAATCAAACAATCGCTTGAAGAGAAATCCGTGCAAGAGACGCTTCTCAAAACAGCGGATCAACAAATCCAGGCAATGATTCCTTCATTCTTGGTGCCCGAACAAAGAGTCGGGATTAGTGTGCTTCTTGAGCGTTATAAAGACATCGAAGGACTAGAGCGAGTCGAAATCATCGACGATGGTCGCGCATTGCCTGAAGAATTTAAGAATTGTAAGACTGGAACTGTGGCACATATTTGCGTCAGCACGGATCAGGCTCAGATCGGTGTGACGATTCCAATTCAAGTCGGAGAGAGAAACTTTGGACACCTTTTTAAGTCAAAAAAGGTCCAAAATGTTCTCGCTCACGATCACACGCTTCAAATGATCGAAGCCGCAGCAGGAACACTGCTCTTATTTTCAATTTTCCTATTTGTGTTTCTATCTCGAATTACTTCGAAGCAGGTTCCAGCCGATCTTAATGATTTGGTTACTTGGTTAGAAGCCGTTTTAGATGGGCGGGTCAATTCACGGGCTCCTCAATTAAAATTTCAGGAACTAAACCAATTGGGCGGGAAGATTGGTGAGCTTCTTGACCGGCATGAAAAATCTCGCGATCGCGCTATGATTGGTTTGCTTACCAGCGGAGTCATGCATGATATTAGAACTCCGCTCCATTCGTTGGTGACCGCCCAAATATTAGTAAGTGAACAGCCAGGGCCATCGGAGAAGAGAGTTAAGCTTCTTGAAAATCTATTTCGAGTTTGTTCGAATAAATTGCCAGTTATTGGCGCAATTATCGAAACAACCCTAGATGGAAGTCGTGAAATTCACGTCGAAAGAAAGGCAGTCGATCTTCGTGACACAATTTCAGATTCACTTGCTCTCTACAGTGGAGACATTCAGCAAAAAAACCTACGAATCGAAACACCTCAAGGGAGTGATGCCATCATCGTAGAACATGATCCGATTCAAATGGGTCGAGTTCTTTCCAACTTGATTAAAAATAGTATTGAGGCTCTGAACGACAAAGATAGCACTCGTGCGCAATCAGATTTCGACCTGAGCATTCAAGTCGACACCTCCGAATTGGGTATTACAAAAATAATTCTCGAAGATGCCGGACCGGGTTTACCGGAGAACGCTGAAAGTGTTTTTAGGCTTCTTCGTGGAACAAAGCCAAGATCATCCGGGCTAGGCTTAGTGGTCTCTCGCAAAATCATTCAAGCGCATGAAGGCATCCTGACGGCTACTCACGCCCAGGTTTTACCGGGCGCAAGATTCGAAATCAGATTACCGAACCAAATAATAATTACAAATGCAGAAAAAATGACTGTCGCGGAAACAAACCATTCCGCGCTAGCTGAGGGAACAATATGAACACTCAACTTCCACGAATACTGGCAATAGATGACGATCAGGATTGGCTCAATCAGATTCCATTGATTCTGGATGAAGAATGTGTCGTCGATGGTTTTCCGACTGTGGATCAAGGGATGCAGGCAATCCAGCAAGGCGATTATGACATCATCCTTCTCGATATAAATTTTGAGGGCGACAATCGAAGTGGACTCGATCTTTTTAGGCGGATTCATGCGGTCGATCGTGGCGCGGACGTCATCGTCATCAGTGGAGAGACCAATAGCGAAAGATTATTGGCCATCTTTAATGCTGGAGCGAGTTTATGTGTTTCCAAGCCAGCAAGCCCTGATCAGATTCGCGAAGCAGTGCGGAAGACGCTGAGAAACCGAGAAATCAGATTCAGAGCGCTTCACCTTGCGACTTCCGCTGATCCAAAGGTGGGACCAGTTTTGGTTGGCAACTCCCCCGTAATGCTTAGGCTTAGAGCTGACATTCTCCGTGTAGTTAACAGCAAAGCCGAAAATATTCTTCTGACCGGAGAGTCCGGCTCAGGCAAAGAAGTTGTCGCTAAAACAATAGCTATGCAAGGCGGCCGAACCGGAAAGATGGTCGTCGTGAACTGCGGTGCTCTTTCAGATGGTTTGATTGAAGCTGAACTGTTTGGGCATACGAAAGGAAGCTTTACCGGAGCAGTGGGCGAACGAGTCGGAGCCTTTGAAGCGGCAAACGGAGGCTATATCTTCTTGGATGAAGTTGGGGAGATGCCGTTGCACCAACAGCCGAAATTACTTCGAGTTCTACAAGAGCGTAGTTTTCAAAAAATCGGAACTAATCACGAGACTCCGGTAAACTTTAGAATGATAGCAGCCACCCACGTCGATCTGGATAAAGCGGTCGAAGAAAAGAAATTCCGCGAAGACCTGAAGTATCGGATTGCACGCGAAGTGATCCACATTCCATCACTTCGTGAGCGCATCGAAGATATTCCAGAACTGGTTGCTTGGTATCTCGCCACTGTTCACGCTCATCGAAATAAAAAATTTACAAATGAAGCGATGGAACTTCTTCAGGCTTACTCATGGCCCGGAAACGTGCGCCAGCTTCATAGTGTCGTTGAAACACTGTGCAATCGCTGCACCGAGAACGTGGTTCGTGAAAAGGATGTTTGCCAGGTTATTCCAGAGGTATCGACTATATTCACCTCACAAGTAACCAAAGCTCTAGTCGGACGTTACGGGAGCCAGTTGGTTACGAGCGAGAAGCGCCGCTTTGAGAAGGCAATTATTGAGGCGCATGGAGACCGGACAAAAGCGGCTGAAATCCTCGGGCTGTCTCGGGCAACTTTTTTCCGTAAGGCGAAAGACTTAGGACTGGTGAAGACGCGAGTAATGGGTGGTTAAACAGTATGGGTATACGTCCTTCGGTTGGTATAGATCAGACCTGGTATTCAAAAAGCGAAACTTTGAATGGTGATTCGGCTAAAGACTTTCCTTCGCTAGTTAAAAGAATTCAGCTCTTTAATAGAGACTCTTTGATCTTGATGATATCGGGATGCTCATGGGTGGCCTGGAGTCTTCCTTCGGAAGATAACAAAACAAAAACTGACCTCAATTACATATTGTTCCGTTACTCATTATTTATTGGATCTCTCGCTCTTATATACTGTCCGAAAGACGGTGCTGCTCTTGCAGATGAAGTTGATCTCAGAATTTTAGTTGGAGAATTATTTAACATCGGAGGCATGGAGCCTGACGCTGATTGGTTCATTAAGCACGAAGTGCTTCCTCTTCAAAAGAGGCTCGAAGAACTTTCAAAGGAAAATTTCTATTTAAGCAAAATTGATCCGAAAGATTCAAAAATTTTGTCCTCACTTTTGCTTATGTCTCGAACTGCTTTGATTCAATGGGATGGTATAAGTTTTTCAGGTGATGATTGGCTCAGATCCGTTCTATTATATGAAAAATATCGTGAAATTGCGATTCAGAGAAGTTTTTGCAACTCGAATGAACTTCAAAAAGCGGAAAGGCAATTTCTTGGAACTACCGCAGATCATTTAATGAGAGCGGTTCTTTTGCTAGTCGGTCTTTTTAAACCCTCTGGAACAAATCCTCCGGGCGCCCTTGATCCAAAACATGATAATTTACCTCCTGAACTAGAAGAGCGGTTTAAAGTTACGAACGAAGATATTGGGATAGCGGCAGACAGATTCTCAATCAACGCCTCCGAGCTTCAATCGAAAAAAGAGATACTTGAACAGCTTCCAGTAAAAGCATGGCTCTGCTCAAAGGAGCTATGGTCTCTTCACGACCAACCGATGGTGCGCTTAGATGACAAAGATCCAGATCGACTTATACTTTCTATTTCTCCGCAGCGTCTACATCCGAAGTCTGCAAATATTCTTCTGCATGAACTTGTAAGATTTTATGAGGTAAATAATCTTTTTAAAGCGAAAGACGTCGCTTATCACATTAAAGGATATGCTTTAGAGGACTACGTTCTTGAGAGAACGAGGGGTACGTCTGTTGTTAAAGTAGATCCACTTCTTCCAGTTACTTATAAGGGTAAGCGTCCAGACTTCATTTGGATTGGTAGTGAATGGACCATTCTATTTGAGGTAAAAGCCAACGTCAAAATCAACTCCGATAAGACGTTTTTCAATTCATCGTCGTTAGTTGATTCCTGGAAAATACTGACCGAACCAATTGATCAATGTCGAGAGGCTATTGCAGAGAATTTAGTAAAGACTAAGAAATGTTGCCTAGTCGTTATAACAAACGACAATATATGTGAACCAATGACAAACTTTAAAAGGATTGCAAAGCATTGGGGTTTTTTAAACGATACCGGAATTGATAGTCTTGCCATTCTTTCATTGTCGCAGTTTGAAACCGCGTTGAATCATCATTCGGCGGACACGGTTGGAAAAAGTATTCAAAATACATGGGATATTTTAGATCCACTTTCAGTTGACGCGAGCTTATTGGATTATGATTTTTTTGATGCATATCGATTTCAAAAAGATTCATCGGACCATATTGCAAAAAAGTGGAAAGAGTTATTTCCAGCTTTCACATTGCCGTAATCGACAAACTGCGCACGGATGAGACCCGAGGGTGAGACCCGCCGAGACTCAGTCTCACTCTGAGACTCGGTCACACGATAGAAATCAATAACTTACCATTCACACCCAGAAAAATTAACTTGGCACGACTTTGCAATATATCCACCTGACAGCATCGAAGTAAGACTCGCAACACGCGAACCTTCGATGAAAATAACCGGTGTCGCTAAAACACGGCACCCATCAGGAGGACTCAAATGATTGCAAAACTAAGACGCTGGGTAACGCCATTCTTTACTCGACTCAATGGCTTTATGGATCGCCACTGGAAACACGGATACATCGCATTCCCTGACCATCCATTTTTATTCGAATCTTTTATGAGGTATCCGGATTCACCTCGCCAAAGTCGTTTCGATAAAAGTTGGGAGAGCAGCCTATGATTACGATCAATAATCAGATCAATGTCATCGGAAACGTTGGGCTCGACCCCGAACAACGCGGAAAAACAAAAGACGGATTCCCCGTGATTTGTTTCGCAATCGCTCAAAGCATGAGTGGTTTCGACCATGAAACGGGAGAAAAAATTCAAAAAGACCCGCAGTGGTTCCGTGTGTCCTGTTTTTCAAAGTTAGCCAATCGTGCGCAAATTAATCTAAAGAAAGGAGATCTTGTCCTAGTCACGGGTGAGCTGAAAGCCCGATCATACCAAACTGAGAAAGGAGAAAAGAAAGCTGGATTCGAAATCATTGCATCGGACGTCCTGAAGGTTCAAAGACTCAGAGGAGCGAATCTCCCCACGTCTACCACTCACCTCGATGAGGTTGTTTCAGGCCCGTCATCTGACGATTGGAATGAGGAGGTGATCGGATCATGAATATCAGCGCCTTGCCTGCCAAACCAAACCGTGGGACCGATACCTCACTCCCCATCGCTCTCATAACCCTCTTCGGGCTCGCGGTATTCTTTTTTTGGTTAAAGTCTCCGGTTCACACTGAACAAGCATTAGATCGCTTGTCGTCATTTATTGAATTGAATGATTTGACACTGAACGCGATCACCGGATCGGTCTTGTTCAATATCTTGTGGATTGGTTCCTCGATCAAAAAGAGATTCAGAATTGGTGGGCAGGGCGCATCTTTTTCACCCACGCCTAAAGAACAGCTAAGGCGTCATTCCCTAATTTTTGTGGGCATCAGTGCGGTTTTTGGAGTATTGGCCAATTACTATTTTAAACTCACAAATATCTACCTGCTTCCGACGGAGTGGCAGGACTTTACGAAACATTGGAAGTTCCTCGTTGCGGTCAGCGGTACGATTTCCACTTTTACCTTCTACCTGATGACTGAAAAACTTCTCGTCTGGGTCCAGCAATTTTCTGGGCTTTCATTCTCATTTGGAAAAAAACTTCCAGAACCAGATCCCATTCTGGATGGAGTTGTGCTCGGCACAGTCCGAGAAGAGCAAAGTTCGCTCTACAAAGATAAGATTAGTGTACCTGCATGGGTCTATCTTGGTTTCAAGGCACTCACCGGAAATTTATTTATTTCCGGGGCTATCGGTTCGGGAAAGTCACAAATTTTGCTTCAGTTTCTTAAACAGATTATTTTTCGATTCACACAAAGCCCCGCCATCCTCGCAATCGACCCGAAGCGGACTTTTGTGCTAGAATTAAAGAATATCGTCGAGAACAGCCCTTGTAAGGACAAACTGCTCTGGGTGTCACTTGAAGGAACAGTTAAGTTTAATCCGATCTGGCAACCTGACATGCTTAGAAAGTCGATGTTTACGACCATCGCCAACAGCTTGAAACTTGCCTCGGTCAATTTTCTTGGAGGCTCCGGTGACAATCGTTTCTGGGAGCAATCGAGTTTTAACCTTCTCAAGAACTCTTTGATTTTCTGCGCAGCTAAGTATGAATATTTTACGTTCAAGGAACTCTATCAGGCGTTAGTGCAGGCTCGTGATGAAGGTTTGGCGGGAACGCTTGCAGAGTATCTTCATTCAAAAAAATGGAATGAAGAGGAACATGCAAATATTCAGATGGCCATCGACTATTTCCATGACGAGTTTTCGCAGATGGATCAAAAAATTCGGACTAGCATTCTCGCAACCGCGACCAGTTTCCTTAATGAGTTTTTAGAATACCGCGTTTCCAAAATCCTTTCTCCTAAGAAGGAAGAAATCACCGTCACTCACATCAGGGATGCAATTAAGGCCGGAAATATCATTTGTCTCTATATCGAAAACGACGCACTCGCACGCTCAATTGGCACTTTGTTCAAGCTGCTATTTCAAGAGGCTGTTTTGGAGCGTGTGACTGATCCAGATCACAAAGACTCTCGGTACGCAGTCATAGTGATGGATGAATACCAGGACGTCGCTACCAGTGGTGGCGGCGCAGGACTGGGTGACGATCGTTACTTAGCTAAAGGCCGCGAGGCCAAGGCAATCACAATTGCTGCTACTCAAAGCGTGAGTTCACTTGAAAACGCAATCCGAAGCGACCCGGCCACGCGTGAAATTTTACAGAATTTCAGAACTCGGATCTTTGGAAATACTACTGATCCGAAGACAATCCGTTTGTTTCAGGAGCCGCACGGAACCATTGATCGCGAGAGAAAATCGCATAGCGTTTCAGAAAGCGCGCAAAACGGGAGGACCGACCTATTTTTTGGTGGAGTGGATTCAAATCGAGGAAGCGTAAGTGAGAGTGTTTCCACACACTACGCCCCTGAGTTCCCGGTGACTGGGCGTGAGTTCGCCCGTCTTCGTGCTTTCGAAGCGTTTGCACAGATTTTTGATGGTTTAGACACTCGCTTCGAAAAACTATTTCTTAAGCCTTATTTTCTTAAGGAATTGCGTACCCCTCATGCTCAAATCATGGATGAGATGAAGAAGGCCGCCAGGATTCCAGGCGCTTTGGCCACTATGATCCTGATGGGAATTGTGTCCTCACTCCCGTCTCCCGCGATCGCCGATACTCTTTTCCCCAATGTGTGCTCCGTCATGAAAGCAGGCCAGGCTTTAAGCTGCCTCGATATGCAGGTCTCAGGATGCATGTGTGGCGGCCCGATACCGCACCCATGCGCTCAGATCTCTTATTATGTACCACAAACCTTCTTTGAAGCGTGGCCGGAAGCCGGAACCACCTTCTTTTCAAAGCACCCGGCGGCGGCACAACTGAAAACTGCATCTGCTGGAATTAAAATGCCCTTTGGTGTTGACGATGAGGAAGGTAATTTTTCATTTTACGCTCACGCGATAGCTGTCCCAATGGCAGGAACGACGTTCGCACCACTTGCTTGTGGTGGCGGGCGATATGAAAAGCTCTGTTTCGATGCCCTAAGCGAAGATCTGGGATCTAGTTGGACCACCGGAAGCGCCGATTTACTTCAGCCGCAGTTTCTCGCGTGGCAACTGGCTCCAAAAGTGTGTCTCCTCAAAGGAGCCGTGCAAGGAGTTGCTGGCGGCACAATGTCGTCGATTGGACCAGACGGAGGAGGGTGCAGTTTTCCACAGAAAATTCCAAAATATCCACCGTCACCACGAGAAGCTTGTAACGGTTGGGGAATGTTTTTACCACGTTCAGGAATCTATCAAGGAGCTTCGCGTGCGGCCGCTGCCCTGATGGTTGCATCAAGATTAAAGAGTATTGGCACTGAGGTCTTTCATTCGACTCCCGGAGATCCGGACGAAAAGTGGCAAATGCTCTCTCCGCAAAGCTCATCTTGTTTTCGCGAAGGACAGAACGTGGGTTTTTTAGAAACGGTTCAAGGTGTTCACGAAGAAAAACGTCTTTTAGGTAAACCAAACGGCTACATGTTTGTCGTTTGGAAAAAAGTAAGCTGCTGTCAGGAAATTCCCTACGCAGCCGCAACAGAAATAGCGATTCAAGCGATGAAAGCCGCTTGTGCAGCAATACCAGGAGGAGGAATCTAATGCCCCACGAATTTGAAAACCCCTACAGTAATTTATTCGAGGATCTACTTCGAAAAGCAAAAGATCAAAGAGCATCCGATATTCACATTCAACCTGAGCGTGACGGAGTTCAGGTACGCTTTCGAGTGAATGGTGAACTCATCCCCTTCAAATGGATTCCTGAAATTCACAAAGTCATTTTTCTTCAAGAAGCAAAGCGCCTGAGTAATTGCTCAATCGGAATTAGTGGACGAGCACAGGACGCACGTTTTTCGTTTCGAGAGCTTGCTCTTGATGTACGGGTGAATCTCATTCCATCACTCTTTGGCGAGAAGCTAGTTTTCAGGCTTCTCGATCAGGCAAGGCAGTTCGATCTCGATACAATCGGACTTGAGCTTTCTGCAAAAGCCGCAATTGAAAAAGCTTTGGGTTATGGTGACGGAGTTTGTCTTATTACAGGGCCGACAGGATCTGGAAAAACCACTCTTCTTTATTCCGCACTCGCAGCCCTTAACCGAGAAGCGATGAATATTGTAACGATCGAAGATCCGATTGAATATACTTTCCCTGGTATTACTCAGGTGCAGGTTAGCCAACGCCTCACCTTCGGAGACTCGCTTCGAGCGATGCTAAGGCAAGACCCCGATGTGATTCTTGTGGGTGAAGTGCGCGACCGAGAAACCGCCGAGCTTTGCTTCCAAGCCGCCTCGACGGGTCACTTGGTCCTATCCACGCTTCATGCAAATGATTCAAAAGAAGTAGTGCGCAGGCTTCAAGGTCTGGGCGTTGAAAACGACGCAATCAAGTCGTGCCTACGGTTTAGCTCTGCGCAAAGACTTCTACCGAAAATTTGCCCTCACTGTAGTGAACCCGTGAGTGACCCCGCATTACCGACGAGTCATAATGAAATGCGGATGTACCGAAAACGATCGGCAGGGTGTGGGTCATGTAAGCGAGGATTGGTGGGAATGGTGCCCGTTCTTGAACACATTGACTGGGCAACTGGTGATAGCGAAACAAATCTTGTGACCCTAAAGGAATTGTCTTTGAAAAAGGCAATCGAAGGAGAAGTCGATGTTTACGACGCTATCGCGGTATAGCCTGATATTTATGGCGACTTGGATTCTCATTTACTCGGCGGCTCTCGCAGGTACGTCGATGGAGGGCGACGTTCAGTATTTCAAAGATCCAGACCTAGATTACTGGAAGAAATCCGATCCAGCCCCGACAACAAAGACGAGTGTGAGCATAGCAGCCAAAAAAGCCGCAGCAAGCACAGCAACTGTTGCAAGTAAATCACAATTCCCGTGGAATAAGTATCTGAGCCCATCCAATGATGAATTCTTTAAGGAGGGCGACTACACACCACCAGCGCCATTTATGGAAATTGCAAGAAATCCATCCGATGAAAATATTGAAAACTGGTTTCGATATTTGGAAACAAAAAACGAACTTTTGAGAAATCTTCAGACAAGGCTTACACAATACTCAGGCACTCACCCGCAAGCTGCCGTAGCAAATTATACGGCTCAAGTCCCACGGGTAATCGAAGACGATGCAGTTTTGAAAACGGCAGCTCGATTAGAGAGGCCGCAATCAGTAGCAGCGGATACGAAGAATTATAGGATGCGCCTCTATTTTGATTCGCACTGTCCACACTGTCAGAAGATGCTTGGAACTGTAGCCGACCTAATGCGAATGGGATACTGGGTGGAGCTGAAGCAAGTTGATAAGGACACGTCGATGCGAGCGAAGATTCCATTTGCCGTTTCAGATGCAAGTGCGGACGAACTGAAGCGGTATCAAATTGAGGCGGTTCCTGTTCTTCTAATTGGAGACTTGAAGAAGCAAACATTTGCGAAAATTCAGGGGTATCACGGTGCACAGGAGATATCGGAGAGTCTGAAGCATTGATTCCCAATTGAATGAGTTAATACGGATTACTCCATATATTGACGGTAAATCACGAATGTTTTATAGTTTTTTTTAATGCAGGCAAGAGATAAGAAAAAAGAAAAGACAACGATCTCGAAATTTTCTGAATTAGAGAGGGCGTCGGCTGCTAGTTTTGCCAAAATGATTGCCTTACGTTGTGTTCGAAATACATCCATCGAAGGTATTCATGCCGGTCAGTTACCTCGCTCTAAAACGGGCGACTATTCAGATGTAAAAGTTGTAACCCCATTCGGTGAAATACCTTGGAATGAGGTTAGTCGTATTTCTGACAAAGAGATGAAGGTGTTTAATAAGGAAGTCGTGAACAAACTTTTCACGATTTTTCTTTATCTCGACAAGCATGAGATGCCAAAGGGGCCTCATGCCTTTCACGCTCCTACCGATTGGGATGACGCTGAGATTGATTCCTACATCGCGCAAATTTTTGAACACGAAAAAAATAAATAAAATTTTGTTAGCGCATGACTGCACTTGAGACTCGCCCGTGAGACCGTCTGAGACTCAGTCTCACGAGTTTCACATCTGAAAAAGCAATTCCTTAATAAATTCAAACTAAACAAGCTTCGTCCATAGCAAGCAGTGCTTGGCACATTCTTGCAATACTCCACTGTAACCGCGTGGTCGTAAGACTCACGAAAAAACAAAGGAGATTCATGCTAGACCAATTTTTTCAACCGATCCCCATGCACCCGAGCCCAGGCAGTTTTGAGAAGTGGATGCCTTGGCTTTATTTCATTACCCTCATTCTGCTTCTGCTGTTCGTGATCGTTTTCAGCCTTCCTGCTCATGCGGACTCTGTGTCTCTTCCCGGCGAAGACATTTCATCCAAGATGGAAAGTGCAGGAACTCTTCTGCGATTCATCGACACCGCTCTTTTTAAGTGGACCGCGCGCATTCTTTCAGGCGTCTGCATGTTCGGTACAGCTTGGTGCTTTAAAGAACAACGCATTGGAACGGGCGTCGTCGTTCTGATCGCAGCACTTCTCTTCGGTACGGCCACAATGTGGGTCAAAAACATATTTTCTGCCGCTGGTGGCGACAGCGTCTTCACACTGACTCAACCCAATGTAGATCGGACTCACTCCCGCCATGCATGACTATACAGAAATGCGAAAACGTCTCGGATACGCGGTCAATCAGACCCTTGATTCGCCAGTAATGATTTTGGATTTCTGGGAAATCAGCGAAATCTTTGCGGCACTGATTTGCATCATGGTTTTTGGAGTCCTGTTTTATCAATGGTTGCTTCTTTGCGTCGTTCTGATCCTCACGCTTTTCGGCCTTCCTTATCTTCGTCGCAACTTCAATAAGGGAATGGTCATGCATTTCCCATACAGCCGATTTGGAATGAAACTTCCGGGTCTAGTCAACCCAGGTACGCGACAGATGTCTGATTGAAAGGAAAAGATGGATACTTTAGCAATTAAAAACAAACTCGCCTTTATCGGAGGCGATTTTAGAGAGAAAATCGAAAGCTTCCACCACAAAGTGGGACAAAGTCTTCAGACCAACGTAATCGGCCCAATGGAAAAAGGAATGGCCGCTGCCAAACTCCAAGCACCACCGTCTCATGTCGTGGATGGAGTAGATCTTCGCGTCCTTCCGAAATTCATTTGCTACAAAGCGGCGCTCCTTCGGGAAAGACTTTCACTTCAATTCGCTCTCGCATTAATCGTCGGTGCATTTTTAGTTCTTTTTATTACTTCAAGATTCGAGGTGTCTGGACTCTACACAAAACTTCGCTCAAAGGAGTATATTCTCGCGCCGGGAGTGCAGGACTTTACTCCAGTTTCTCCGCAAATGGTTCCAGACTCGCATGTTTTCAATGCTGCTATGGATTTCCTGCAAATGTTCGGAACATTCAGCGCACCAAATATCGCCGAACAATACACTCGGCTCTCGGAAAGTATGAGTCCTGAGTTACGCGTGCAGTTTGAACTCGAAGCTCAGTCATGGAGAGCCAAAGTCAAGGAAGAGAATATCTCACAAATCTTGTCGATCATGGACAAAGAGATTCGCTCTGCGAATAACGGTTTTTATCAAGTCACCGCCGTCGGACGCAAGGACACCTACGCAAACGGCGAACACCTTGGATCAAGCGACGTCGTAATAGAAATGGTCCTGAGACTTATCCCTCCTCAGGCCGGAAAGCGTTGGTATCTCGAAATCACTAAACTCACGAGTCAAGATGCCAACGCTTTCAAAACTAAAACCAATATCGGAGGTAACAAATGAAGACCGTCAGACGTGTTCAAATCACTGCATATATAATTGGATGGCTCCCGCCACTCATCCTCGCGTGTTTTTCGACTATGCCGAATGCCGAAGCACGGGATGTCTACTACGGAAAAGCAAAAGAAACGGTTTTGATTCCATTTGGAGTTGAAACTCTGTTTCGATTTCCAATTGAAGTAAAGACGATCACGGAGGCGAACCGTTTTGAAATTCGTCCGGCTAATCCCGAGGAGCCGGATTACAGTGTTCTTGTCGTCAAGCCTAGAATGAGCGAAGGCTCTGCCGATGTAACGTTTCTATTTTCAGATGGAAGCGTTGCTAGAACTCAGCTCATTATTTCGAACAAACCCAACCTGAAACGGGACTCGATTTATGATTTCAAACCGAAAGACGATCTCCTGGTCAGTAATCCAAATCTTGCCGAGCCTTCAAGTAACGCGAAACATGATCCGATGACTATTTCCGAGTTGGATCTCATGCGAGCTATGATTCGAGGTGAAAGCGTGTCGGGCTTTGATGTCTCTCACTATTCTTTGAACATCCCCATCGGTTCACCGAATCTCACCGCACAGTTGACCAAGGTTTATCGAGGGAAGGATCTTAATGGATATGTTTATCTTCTTAAAGTGGATGGAAGCGGTCATTTTTACGAGGTCGATCTAAAAGCCCTTGCTCTTGGGCATCCTAACCTTGCGGTAGTTTCCCAGATCGACCGCAAAGTTATTGGCGGAAATCAACCGGACGATCGAGAAAGTTTTTTGCGAATCATTGCGAAGCCAGGCACTTCCGCGAGCAAAGTCATTCTTCCGGTCGCAATTAAATCTGATGCAAAAGCGGAGGGAAAATGATCGAAAAAATAATAGATAGAAGACGTCTCCTTCAAGTTGTTGAATTGCTCAAGCAGCACAAGCCTCCACTTTTCTTTGGATTATTTGGAATGGCGATTCTTACAGCGGTTTTGTCTTCACACAGTGATAACGACGCACATGTCATTTTTAAGTCCAGCGGACCAATTGATTTCAAAAATACGAGCATACTTGGCGATCCAAATCGCGGAGTCCTTAAGGGTGAAGAGCGTCTCTTCGCTCGTCAGCAACGAAACGTCATGGAGTCCCAGGGTGAACTGAAGGGCGAGATTGAAAAACTCCGGGAGGAAGTAAAGCAGCTCACCTCTGCGCGAAACGGGGCACAAGACAACTCGATGGGCTTGGGGGGGGCCAAACGCTAGTCCGTCTCCAGGAGCCAATTCAATTTATGGGCCGGTGCCGTTTGTAGGGCCGACCCAATCTCCAGGACCCACTCTTGGACCACCAGCAGAAAACTTTCAAGGAAAGCAGGTCGCGCAAAATCCCGCCGCAGTCCCATCCTCAGATCAAGTTAAAATGACTGCATCGTCAGCCACCCGGACGTCTCTCGGTATTTCGCAAGATTATAGCAACTACGGGCGTGCGCGGGTTTCCGGTAAACCTGGTGCCTCGATGATTTCATTCCCGGTAAAAACCACGGGTTCTGTTGCCTTCAAAGGTCCAGAGATCACCCTCCCAAGTGGTAGCTATGTCAAAGCGAAGCTTCTGACCGGGGTTGAAGCTCCGGAGGGCAAGACTTATCCGGCACTGATGCAACTTGATTATGCTTACATCATTCCTAACCATAAACGTCTCGACTTGAACGGATGTTTCGTCATTGCTAAAGCGCAAGGCGATCTTTCAACTGAGCGGGTTCAAATGCAGGCCACAAAACTTTCCTGTGTATCGAAGCGGGGTGGAATGTTCGAGCGTGAAGTAAATGGTTTCATCGCCGATGATGTGGACAACTCATTTGCGGTTCTTGGCACGGTAAACACAAAACAAGATCGTGTCGCCGCAACTGCGTTCTTGTCTAGTATCGTCGCGGGAATCAGTAAGGCCGTTCAGCAAGCTCAAACCACTCAGCAAGTAACACCGCTGGGAGGAAGCCAATCCATAGTCACTGGCGACCAGGCGAAGTTCATTGGTGCTGGTGGTGCAGCTGACGCCGCGACAATGGTGAGCCAGTGGTATCTCAAGCAAGCCCAAAACTTACTGCCAACGATCAACGTCGGCTCCGGCCAGGACGTGTGGATCATCATGCAAGACAAAGTTGAACTGCCTAAGGCTTATTTTAACCAGAACTCAGAAGGAGGAAATGCAAATGCATCCATCTACACTTACTTCACCCGTCTTATTGATTAATCGGTGGATAAAAATTGGCTTCATGATCGGATTTTTTATCCTTTGCGCCCAAGGTTGCGCGAGTCGTGCGCCATCGCTTCGTGTACTCGACACCCGAGCCGGATATGGAAATGAAATGGATGATGAAGAAGTGGCACTTTATGAACGAAGTCGAAAAACTCAAGACTCTGCCTTGAGACAAGGCGGTCATCGCGTGGCGACGGCTTATATCTACCCCCATGAACTCCCAACGCGCGACTATTTCTGGGGAGCTTATGTTTCACTCCTCATCGGTGAAGAGGCAGTTTCCTTTGAAAACCCTGACGACGAGAGCTTTGGGCCTGGAATTAAAGAGACCAAAAAAGGAAAGAAAAAGACAAAAAGAACGGTGGAAAAATGATTTCTCAAAAAATGCCCGATATCTTTAC
>Ga0364860_10500_pt1 | contig 18647 bp, 17 predicted proteins | sample ExccelAu500001D4_FD_206916 | JGI IMG/M metagenome (GOLD analysis project Ga0364860, IMG submission 206916) | Enriched cells from Trout Bog Lake Hypolimnion, Wisconsin, USA - BchlTB.Aug20.5000.01 .D4 | ecosystem: Environmental > Aquatic > Freshwater > Lake > Hypolimnion/Profundal zone | place: USA... | reverse complement strand
TGTTTTTTTGCTATCCGGAAAACGTCTCGGTTTGCTTCGACCTTTTGGGGTTCTAACGATTCGCTCACTGGGGCAGAGGATTGGCGTTCGTTGGAGCTCACTTGCACCGCTTTTGATTTCGGTGGGGCTTGATGCTTGTGTCGGAATCTATTGTCATGAGTCGGCGCAGGCCATGAGTGGTCGAATGATTTACGCTCTAGCTGTCGCAGGAGGAGTAATGTCTTTGAACGACAAAAGACAAAGCTCGATTCGAAGTCATGTCGCGATGGCTTGGGGATCGTGGGTTGGGGTTGCAGCCTGGTCGATGCTTCGCGGTGAGGCGATTGCGCCGACAACCCCGGTTTTAAGCTGGGTGAGTTTGCCTCTCATTGCCACTTTGGTTTATCCGAGTGTGATTCTATTGAGTCTCCTCAGTTTTGGTTCGCCGCATGCTGCACAAGTAGGACTGAGTTTTTTGGCGGCTCTTGGACAACGGTTCTTGGAGTGGGGTACGAGATTGGATCTAAGGTGCTTTCCACTCTGGCATGTGAGCAGGGATGCCGTCTTCTTGGGAGCTCTCCTTGCGATCGTTTGGCCTTGGATGAGTCCGATTCTGAGGAAATTGGGATGGGTTATCTTTGGGATCGTGTTTTTATTTCGGATGGGTCTGTGGAATCCATCGAGGATGACTCCAACTTTGGTCACAGGACCGGCAACTCGAGTTGAGCAGTTGGATGTGGGACAGGGGGACGCGCTTTGGATACATTCAACCTCCACTAATGGCTTAGTCGATACGGGTTCGGAGCGAGCTCTAGGTGCGATCGACTGGTTTAAAATCCTCTCGCGGCGCGAGGTATTTAATATTGATTTTGTCGTACTCACTCACCTGGATGAGGACCATCGCGGTGGCCTCGAACCGCTTCTTCGTTTGATCAACACGGATTGTATTGTTTCGGCACGGGCACAATGGCAGTGGCCGAAGGGCGCCGCGCTCAAGTCTCATTATGAGAATCTCGATTCTCGAGTGACGGATTGGAATTCAAAGCCGAGTTGCTTTCCTTTTGTCGCGTTAAAGCCCGAAGCTGGAGCAACGCCGTTAGATAAAAACGGAGCGATGAGTGGTGTGCTCGTGCCGCTTGCTGAGGGTAGCCAATATATTGGGCTAGGCGATGCAGAAGGTAAAGAAGAGTTAGCGCTAGCTCAGCAAGCGTCCGGCTACGAAAAAGCGACCAACTCCGTAATTTTTAAGGCAACTCATCACGGATCGGCCGGATCAAATTCGATCGATGTCTTGCGATGGGTTCGACCCACCGAAGTATGGATCTCCGCAGGAGTTGGAAATCGCTACGGGCATCCTTCGTTAGAAGCGCTTAAAAGATTTAACGAAATCGGAGCAAAAATTTTTCGTACCGATCGGGACGGCTCGATTAAAGCAGGAGGCGTCCGCCGTCCACGACAAAGATATCTCCCGTAACCCACGCGGCGTCTTCGCTTAAAAAATATTTAATGGCACCCGCTACGTCGCGGGGTTCGCCCACGCGCCCCATCGGAAATACTGATCCACGGCGAGCGTAAAATTCTTCGAGCTCGGTTTTGCTCGTATGATAGGCCTCGTGTAGAGGCGTACGGACGATTCCGGGGCAAATGCAGTTGACTGTTATTCCGTCTTTTCCTAATTCTTTTGCAATGGTGCGCGTGAGGGCGATCATTGCCGCTTTAGAGACTGAATAGGCGAGCGCAAAGTGATTGGGTAAAATTCCGGCTGTCGACGAAACATTAACGATTCGTCCACCATTTTGATTTTTTGCCATCGCGGCAGCAAAGCCTTGGATCAGAAAAAACGGCGCCTTAAGGTTGACCTGAAAAGCTTCGTCCCATCCTTCTTCGGACGTCGTCTTCACGCCCCCAAAGGGATAAATTCCGGCATTATTGACGAGGCCATAGATATATTTATGAGTGGTGAGAATTCGCTCAATTGTTTTGCTGACCTGCTTAGGGTCCCTTAAGTCGCAAACCGAAATGCTGACCCGATCGAGATTTCCGCCAAGCTCCTTTTGAGCTTGCTCCAGTTTGTCGCGGTTACGTCCTACGAGGACCAAGCGATAGAGGTTGGTTTCGAGCAGTTGTTTTGCCGATTCGAAGCCGATTCCGGCCGCTCCACCGGTGATGACAACGGTTTTAAGCTGTGATTTCTCTGGGTTAGCCATGCTCTGAGATTAACGAAGATTTTAACAATTTCCCTTAATTTTCGGATGTTTGCATTGGAGACTAAAATAGTCTATTATTAGGAGGCAGGGTTAGAAATACCAAAAAGACTTCTGATCCAGAGGACTTAGGGGGGTTCGTGCTATCGCGCAAACAGTGCAATAAATCTGACGGTTCTGTGTTTCGAAGTCACTGCGTTGCGGCGGGCACGGTTTTGTCGATTTTCTTAGCGGCGTGTGGGACGAACGGGAGCAGTCAATCCCCAGTGGCTTCGGGCAAAGGGGTGATTACGGGTTGCGCGTTTGGAGCCGATCAAAATGCGACCTTTATGGGAGAGCAAAGGTTTGGCTCGGTTCCGGTCGCGTTTGCGTCTGGGCAGTTTGCGTCTTCAGAAATATCAGCGGTGACTACGCAGATGGATACCTGGAACGCACACTATGCGGCCGTCTATGGCTTTAATGCTTTTAATTATGGAAATTCTTCAAATCCAAACACGGCCCCCGCACCAGTGGTCTCGATGTTGAGTAATTATAATGTTTTGAGTCCTGGCGAAACGGGGTGGGTTTCTGGACAGTATTATGTGATTCAAAAAGATGGTCCCGGTTATCAGAATTCGGCTTGGCCTTACGGCCAAAATGTTTTGGCCCTGACCACTTTAGCAAAAGTGCCATTGGCTTCGGGGCAGTCACTCCAAGTGATTTACAATGCAACGACTGAGATTAATTACCACGATTTTTATGCAGCAGGGATGCCTCAAGCTAATCTGGCAGGAACTATGCTTCATGAATTTGGTCATCTCTTGGGCCTAGGCCATCCTTGCGAGGCCAGTTCAACGGTCTCAGGAATCCCTAATTGCTATGAATCGAATATTTCGCCCGATTATTTGAGCGCCGTAATGTACCCAGGAGTTTCGCTCACTAATCCGGTGATGGCTCTGAATACGAATGACCAGTCACGGGCGAATTGCTTGTTTAGTTACCTTCACAACTAAGCAGCGGCAATGCTAGCCGTTTATCATGAATCAGTATTGTTCCCCGGAATTCAGGACATTTCTAGCGGGTGCTAATTAATTGCCCGAACTACCCGTTGCGGTCGTCGGTGGAATGGACCCGACTTTGCCGGTTCCATATTTTGGATGTCGTGCTTTACAAGCAGCCACGATTTTAGGATCCACCGCTGGAAGGGGCTTGGTTGCTCCTGGAACTACTGTTTTGCCTTGAATGATTGGATCAACGCAATCATACCAAAGGCCATCGCCTTTTTTCCAATCTCCAGGAGTAAAACCTGCAGCCTTACAAGTTGCTGCAATTTCTTTGCAAGGTCCAGGAGGGTTGCCTTCGCCACCGGGGGGTCCACCTGCAAGAGCTGCAGTTTGTGCAACGAGCGCCATGGCTAGGGTGAGGAGTGAAAGAGTGGTTTTCATAAAAATCTCCGTTAAATGTTGGGCCAGTTCGAAGGCTAGCTGAATCTAGGTTTAAATCAACTCCCTGAGGACGGGAAGCAAAAAACTGAAATTAGTCTTTGTCGATCAAGCCGCGAGATCGCAAAAGTGCCATTGCCTTGTCATTGGCGTAGACGCTAGGGACAAAATTTATATAGCCCGAAAGGTGCTGCATCAGCGAATTTTCGCGTTCAACTAAGAGCGTGGGTTTTCCACTTTTAGAAACCACCTTAACTGGATCACGTTCGCGATAGAGGTTGTCTGAGGTGCGTTTCTTTACGATATGACCCATCCCTCGTGTAAATACGATATCCTTCTCCGGAAGGTCGACTAGCATCCATTCTTTGCCCGTGCCGTGCTTCTCAATGATGCGGCTGAACTCCTCGGCAAGCTTACGCACCCGGCCTAAAAGGCGATCGCGTTCTTCGGGATCGTCCTTAAGAATTCGGTGAGAAAATATGGGGTGGCGCACCGTTTTTGGGGGTATTCGGTACAAGAGCATCTCGTTGAGCTCTTTGATTCGAGGATCTTGAATTAGGTTTTGTCCTCGGATCTCCTGTGCGCGAGTCATAAAGTACATGTCATTCCACCAAAAAAAACGTTCGTCCCGTTTTTCGATCATCTCTAAAAGATCCTGAAATTGGTGAATCAAATTATGTTCTAAAAAAGCCTTAGCGATGTGGCTCGACATGATATCAAACTTTGCCGAACCTTCGTTTTTGATGACTTGAGAGTACCAGCTAAATCGCGCAATCAAAAAATCTTCGACCGCATGCTGTGCGTTTTCGCGCACCCCAAAGGCTAGTTGGTTTTGGCCAGCGTCGTAGGTTACAAGATTTGCTAAAATGTATTCGCGATCAAATTGGCCGTATTTAATTCCCGTGTAGTGAGAGTCACGCAAGAGGTAATCCATCCGATCGGCGTCGAGATCCGAGTGCATGAGCTGGTTGGCGATGAGGTAGGGGCTCTCACCTTTGATGATGTCCGAGATCATTTTCACGTCAAAACCATAGTGCTCTAAAATCTGAGTCAAACCACCGGCAAAACGAGTGTTTTTGATAATAAATGAACCAAGGTGTTCGTGAGAGTTCGGAAGGTCTTTTACCCGCTTCGTGCGCCCGCCCTTTGTTTTGTCGAGGGCGGCAGAGCGTTTGTCGTTGCCGTGTCTTACGTAGGCGTATTCGATCGCATGCGAAAACGGAAATGTTCCGATGTCGTGAAGGAGGGCGGCGATTCGTAAAGACTTGTGAAGCATCGAGGCCTGGTTCTTCGAGCGAGGATCAAAAAGTTCTGAGTCCGCCACCGAGAGCCCCAGGGCACGAATCATTTGGTCCATCGAATGCATGACCCCAATCACGTGCGAAAATCGATTATGCTCGGCGCCAGGAAAGATGTAGTTGGCAAAGCCCAGCTGTCGAATCCAACGGAGTCGCTGAAAAAATGGCGAGTTAATGATCTGCTCCTCCCATTCAGTGATGGGAATAAAGCCGTAGAGCACATCGTAGATCATTCGAGCGTTTTTTATCGGTCTTTGGGTCGGTGAGGGCAATAGGCCTCCGCTCAACAGTCTACGCCTCAAGATCGGAGCGCTTCAAGGGATACCCTGAAGACAGTTCGAAGAGGCGACAATTTTTTGACGAAACGTCTACCTCGTACATTAGGGAGACAGATATTTTTTAAGCAGGGACATTTGGTTGCCGATGGATAGGGTAATGGATTGGTTTGGTCAAAAAGCTCAACCAGAGTCTGAGTATGAACGGGTGGCGCGATCAAAAATCTTTGGCCAGGCGACAATACTTTTTATTCTGGCTCCCATCTGCGGAGAGTTCGCAGCCTATTTAATTAAGGGGCAAATACATCCTTCGTTTGCTTCAAGCGCGACGATGGTCGTTGCTACGGTGCTGAACTACCTTTGGTTTCGACGTTCGCGCAAATTGGAGATGGCTCTAGCCGTCGGATCGACTTTACAGGTTTTCTGTTTTTTTTGGGGAATTGTTGTTTCGGGCGGACTGTTGGCCGAACACATTCTTTATTTGCCCGTGTTTCCGGTCATGCATGGCTTTGTTTTTGGTCGAAAAGGAGCGCTTGCATCGGCGGTGTCGGTGGGCTTGTTCTGTCTTTTTCTATTGTCCGCAAATCGTTTTGGGGTTCTTCCTTTACCTGTGGATGGAGTATCGGTCAATCTGCAGGGTTACAATGCCTTTGTTGCCTCACTGATTGCCTCGACTTTTATTCATATCTTTAGTCGTATTCGAGCTGATACGACTCGGAGCCTTTTTGAGTCCAAGAACTATATTAATGTCGTGCTAAACTCGATCCATCATGGAGTTTGGGGTGTTGATCTAAGCGGTCGCGTGACTTTTATCAATAAACAAGCGATTGCTCTTCTGGGCTACGCCGCGGATACAGAGTTGGTTGGTCAATCAATACATGAGCGGGTTCATAGTGCTGGATCGGGTGAATCAGGGGCTCCCACGCAGGTTTGCCAAATTTGCGAATCATCCATGGCTACTTCAAATTATCGGGGTATCGAGGATGTACTTTTAAAGAGGGATGGAACGAGGATTCCGGTCTCCTATACTAGTTCGCCTATTTGGATCAGTGGCAGGTGTGTGGGTTCTGTTTTTGCTTTCGAAGATATGACTGAGACTAAAAAACTTGAACAAGCCCTTAATGCAGAGCGATCTTTTAGTGTTCATCAAGCAAAGCTTGCTTCGTTGGGCGAAATGTCTGCCGGAATTGCCCATGAAATTAATAATCCGCTTGCCATTATTACGGGCTCGGTCGGTCTTTTGAGTAAAAGCGTGGGTGATCCCGAAAAATTTTTTTCACGCATTGAGATGATCAAGAAATCCTGTGATCGAATTGTAAAGATCATTTCGGGGTTAAAGAAATTTTCCCGTTCCGGGGAGCGTTCAGTTCGTCAACGAATTTCGTTATGTGCGATTTCGAAAGAAGTTCTAGTCCTGACAGATTTTAAGTCCAAGCGCTATGAGACAAAGATTGAGTTGGAGTTTACTTCGGATTTTAAAATTTCATGCAATGAAGTCGAAATTGAACAGGTTTTAGTTAATCTCGTAAATAATGCAATTGATGCAGTTAAAGACCTTTCTGAACGGTGGGTAAGAATTAGAATATTTGAGCAGGCCTCCCAAGTTGTTTTGCAGGTCACAGATTCAGGTCGCGGAATACCTAGGGAGCTTCGAGGTCGGTTGTTTGATCCGTTCTTTACAACCAAACGAGTGGGCGAGGGGACTGGCTTAGGTCTTTCGATTTCGAAGGGGATTTTGGATGAACATAATGCCTCGATCGCAATTTTAGAAAATTCGCCGAATACTTGCTTTGAGCTGAGGTTTGGTCTTGAGGAGGACTTAAAAAATGCCGCTTAACGTAGTTTATCTCGATGATGAACCGGATCTATGTAGTAATTTTTCGGATTTTTTTGCGAGCCGCGACGTTTTGATCAAGACGTTTACGGATCCGGAAGAGGCGATTCGCTATGTAAATAGGCATCCGCCTGATCTACTTTTTGTCGACTATCGGTTGCCAAGTACCACTGGTGATGAGATCGCCTTAGCTTTGGACCCGGCTATTCCTAAGTACTTAGTGACGGGTGACATTACGATCGTAACGACCTATCAATTTATGGGCGTATTTTCTAAGCCCTACCCACCAGACGAAATTCAAGCGGTTTTTGATCGGTTTTTGGCAGAGGCTGCGGCTTAATCGATTTGGGCTCGGAAAGGTCTATTTTTGATCTCTATTCTATAAGGTTATTGCAGTGTTAAGTAACCGATCCATTTTAATATCAAGTTTTGCCAATAAACTGCCGATCTGTCTTGTGAGGAGAGATCTCTATGCAAAAGTTTATGAAGTTTGGTTTAGCCGTGGGTCTATTCTCTTTGGTTCTAGCGGGTACTGCTATGGCCTACAATGACTTCGGAAATCATGAAGAGAGTAAGCCAGCGTCGTCTGAGGATAGTTCTGCGCGAAATCCGGCTGCAGTCGGCCACGAGGTGACTGAAGACGGTGATATGCCAAAACCAAATTCGCATATCAGCGACGATCGCCCTGTTGGCGCTCATAGCCGCTAAACTACATTATTTCTCAGCTCACTCTCGGACTAGCCGCGGAGCACTTTCTCTGCGTCTCGTACAACCTTTCGAGGTGCATCGTCGAGTTCTCTGAACAAGGCGATGATTTCGTCCTGGGTCATGACCTTGCTTTCGCGTTCGCCATATTTGCGAACCGCAAACTGATTCGCAGCAGCTTCGCGATCTCCAGCGACGAGTGAGAACGGAATTTTTTGCGTTTGCGCCTCGCGAGTTTTAAGTCCCATGGATTCGTTGCGATCGTCGATGTCGAGTCTCAAGCCAAGCTCGGCCCGCAGGCGGCGTTGAAACTCCCGGCAATAGTCATTATGCAGGTCTTTGATGGGGACCAATCTTGCCTGGACTGGCGCAAGCCAAAACGGAAAAGCTCCGGCAACGTGCTCGATCAAAATACCGATAAAGCGTTCTAGTGTTCCTAAAACTGCGCGATGAACCATGACGGGCTGATGAGCGCCATTGTCGGCTCCGGTGTACTCGAGTTTAAAGCGATCCGGCAGGTTAAAGTCCAACTGGATGGTGCCTAACTGCCAGTCCCGCTTGAGAGCGTCCTGGACCGCAAAATCGATCTTCGGTCCGTAAAAGGCGCCGTCACCTGGGTTAATGGTGTAGGGTTTTTGGATTCCGTCCAAAACCGCCTTGAGAGCGACCTCTGCGCGGTCCCAAAGGGTATCGGCACCGACCCGCTTTTCGGGTCGAGTGGATAAAAAGATCGTGACGTGATCAAAACCAAAGAGCTCATAGGTTTTGAGAATCATCGTCACGACTTTAGTGATTTCTTTTTCGATTTGCTCAGGAGTGCAAAAAATATGGGCGTCGTCCTGGCAAAACGAACGAACGCGAACCAGTCCGGCTAAAGCCCCAGAGATTTCGTTTCGATGCAGACGTCCAAAGTCCGCTAGGCGCAGGGGCAGGTCACGGTATGAACGCTTTTGTGAGCTATAGACAAAAGTCGAGGCCGGGCAGTTCATGGGTTTGATGCCAAATTCTCGCTCGTCGACTTCAGTAAAAAACATGCTGTCTTTGTAGTTTTCGTAGTGGCCTGAAACCTTCCAGAGATTGGCGTTAAAAATCTGGGGCGTGATTATTTCGTCGTATTCGTAAGGGCCATAAAGGTCGCGCACGTACTGTTGTAAACGGTTATATACGATCGTGCCCTTAGCGTGAAAAAAAGGCGAACCCGGCGCTTCGGGTTGAAAGCTGAAAAGGTCGAGTTCTTTGCCGAGTTTGCGATGGTCTCGTTTTTTTGCTTCTTCAAGAAGGTGCAAATACTCATCGAGTTCGGCCTGAGTTAGAAATGCGGAACCGTAAATTCTTTGCAGCTGTGGGTTTTTTTCGTTTCCGCGCCAATAAGCGCCCGCAATGGACATCAGTTTAAAAGCGCCTACTTTGGCGGTCGAATCGATATGGGGTCCACGGCAAAGGTCGGTGAAGTCGCCCTCGCGGTAGAGCGAGACTGTTTTGGCCTGGTTGAGATCACGCAGGTTTTCGATAATTTCGACTTTAAATTTTTGATCTGTTTTTTTGAAATACTCGATCGCTTCCGAAACCGGAAGTTCGGATCGTTCAAAGCGGGCACCCGCCTTGACGAGCTTTTTCATTTCGGCTTCGATTTTAGGAAGATCCTCGGGAGTGAGCTTTGTGTCGATATCGATGTCGTAATAAAAGCCGTTTTCGACAGTTGGACCGATCCCGAACCGAGCTTTGGGCCAAATCTGCTTGATGGCGTGGGCCATGACATGGGCCGTGGAATGGCGCATGGTTTCGAGTTCGGAGTGAATTTCGGGTTCGATTAGGTCAGCAAGTTGATTTTCGGTTACATTTGCTTTCGATGAGTCGCTCATAAGTAGTGGCAAACTACCATGTCGCAATTAGGCATTCAAATAGGCATTCGAGTTCAATTTTAAACCGACCGGTTTAATTCTGGACCCCGTCAAGGCTTAGGCTCGCAATGACGGGGGGCATGGCTAGGTCCGAAATGTGCTCATGGACCCCCTCAAAGGAGTCCATATGAAAAAGCCAATGATCCTCTTACTCACCACTTTCTTTTGCCTTACAGTAGCGTGCGGCAGGCCCCATAAAGGGAGTGATTCGTCCTCTAGCGGAGGGGCGCAATCAGGGGACGGCACTCATGCCGATCCCGCTGACGCAGTACCACCGGTTCGACTCATGCAAGGCTCAGAATCTGCGAGCGTTGTTCCAGAAGACGAGCTTACCCAGCAGCGTTATCGCTTAAATCAGGTCGGTCAGGATTGGGCCTTTGACAGCACGATTGTTTATCCCCAAGCTCCTCCTGTGAGCGGCGTAACAGGGCCACAGTTTTTACCACTTTATCTGGTTCTAGAGGATCGGGTTTTGGGTGGCGAGCCGTCGAGCGCACTTTACACGCATATCGTTCATACTTTAACCAATGGCGATCAGAGCGATGGCCGAAGAGTCAATGTTTCGCGAGATCCCGATACTGGGGTGTGGTTTGTGCCATTTGCAGAGTTTTTAGGTCCAGACCCGAGTCGGGTGGATACCGGTTCACGTCATGATCTGGCATTTGAGGTGGTGTTACGTACTGGAGTCGAAGTGAGTTTTCGAGTTCAACTTCGGGTGATTACCCCTGTCCCTTCCTTGGGCATTACTAGACATTTGGTCGAAGCCGCTCAGCCAGGTTCGGATGTACTCGCGCAGGATCAGGTGCACAACGAGGGGCAGCGGCCCCTTAAGTTTTGGATTCAGCCGCCAAGCTTTCAATTTTCGCAAGTGCGCCGAGAACGGAGCTGGGCAAGCACTGGGCAGGCACTTGGGGGGAAAGTTCAGGTCAGTCCGAGCGATCGTTACTATGGGAGCATTGTGCCTTCGGAGGTTGGGTCAATTTCGCTTGTTCAGCAAGATGGGTCAGTTTCTTTAAATACACCTGTAGCTGATCGGAATTCTTGGATCGAAATTGAAATCCCTGCCGGATTCGTTGGTTCCTTACTTTATCACTGGCAAGGTCAACCGAATCACTGCGCTTTGAGAGGACCCACCTCGCAAACGGTGACCGGCACCCAGGTCCGGTTTGTCCTGTGTTCCCGGAATGAACCTTGTGGAGGAAATTCGAATATTCAAATCGTAACAAATCAGGTGACGGACACCGACGAAGTTACGCAACGCATGTTTGAAATGACAGACCCGGGAAAAATATGGATTGGGGATCTGAGCGCGACGGTAGCTGCGATTGACGGGTCTCAAACGGATGGTTTGGTCGCCCCCGTCGATCCTAGTAGTTTGGGCGCTGCGCCGGTAGGTCAAGCTAAACCATCAGATGTTTCGCCGGACCCTTGCCAGGGGATCTACTGAGCGGCTAGACTTTGGGGGAAATGGCAAAGACACTGATTCTCTATACGGGCGGAACTTTTGGTATGGCCGCCCCCCCCTCCGCTCTCTCTCGCACCAAGAAGCGCCCGGTGCTGGATCTTCCGGATTTAAGTCTCTCGCTTTTGCGCGAAAGTTTTCGAGCCCGAGTACCAGAAATAAACGAACTCGCAGATTGCGAGATCGATATTCTTTTTAATCGCGATAGCGCTCAAATCGGGCCAACCGAATGGGGGGTGCTTGCTGAGCGGATTCAGGTCGCTCAAAAAAAATACGATGGTTTTGTGGTTTTACATGGGACAGACACTTTGGCCTACACGGCCTGTGCGCTGAGTTTTTTATTGAGGCCCTGTCTCAAGCCTGTGATTTTAACCGGGGCCCAGCGCCCTTTGGCCGCGATACGGTCTGATGCGCGACGGAATCTGATTTCGGCCGTCGAAATTGCAGCCTTGGGAGCCTCACCCTTGCGCTCGCAGGTTTTGACCCTTTTTGATAACCGGCTATTTCAGGGTAATCGGTCGCGAAAGCGAAGTGCGACTGATTTTGCTGGTTTTGAAAGCCCGCGACTGCGCCCCTTGGCCGAAATCGGCTCGGGAATTCAATTTAGAAATGACTATAAAAATCCGTCGGTCGCAAGGGGCGGACCCAAGCTGATCCGGCGCTTTGATCAAAATGTGGCGATGGTTCATCTCACCCCTGGGTTTGTTTCGCGGCCCATTGAAATGGGTTTACTGCCTAAAATTTCGGCCCTCATTTTAGTCGTTTTTGCCTCGGGCACAGCGCCGACTGAGGATCCTCAATTTGTACAGCTCCTGGATTCGGCCAAGAAAAAAAATATCCCCGTGATCGCGGTTACTGAAGGCAGTCACGGCGAGGGGGCGGTTCCTGCGCACTATGCTGCTGCGCAGGCCCTCGAAGATCATGGCTGTTTGTCGGCAGGAGACATGACTCCCGAGTGTGCCTATGTCAAGACGTCTTTGCTTCTCGGGCAACCTGCAGGCAAGCAGCTCTTAGGTCAGTGGATGTGCCGTGATCTCGCAGGCGAAGGTGCAGCCGTCCAATGATTACCCATGTTTTTTTTGATTTGGACGGAACGATCATTGATACCGAGCCAGCAGCCGCCAAGGTGATGAGCCAAGTTTTTTTGGATTTTGGACAAAAAATCGAAACGGCTGATGCGCAGTTTGTTGCGGGAAGGACCTGGGAAGTCGCCTTTGATCATCTCTTTGCGCGGTATCCGTTGGCGGGCAAGCGTTCTGAAATCGAAGCTAGAATTTTAGATCAATATCGCAAGGAGCTTGATCTTAATTTGCCGGTAGTCCCAGGCAGTGTCGAAGCTGTTCAAAAAGTTTCTTCGCGATATCCTTTGGCCTTGGTCTCGGGATCGCATCGGCGCGAAATTTTATGGAGTCTTAAGAAACTTGGGATTTTTGAATGCTTTAAGATCATCTTGGGGCAGGAGGACTATCCCTGTAGCAAGCCCGCTCCGGATGGTTATCAGCGAGCACTTCTCGAGATCGGCGCCCGCCCTGAGCAAACTCTCATTTTCGAAGATTCCAATGCTGGGATAGCCTCGGCTCGCGCCGTGGGAGCGTTTGTGGTTGCGATTCGGTCAACCAATCATTTTGAGCAAGACACGACCCTGGCGCATCAATCGATCGAAGACTTGCGCGCGATCGATGCCGAATGGGTCGCAAATTGGGCGGGGCCAGTTTAAAACAGATTCAGTGATCCAACCTCCAAAACCCAATGGCCTCCCGAAAGACCTCAAAGACCGCGCCGCTTCGTGAAGAAACACTCGCGTGAGGAAAGTCGGATCCAGTGACTTGAATTCTTAACTCTTGGGCTTCGCCATGAATATTGCGCAAAATCGCGCGAAGTTCGGGTTGAACAGAATGCTCAGTCACTTCGGGTAAATCATCGATAAATTTTTTGATTCGCAAGTGCGTGAGACCGTCGACGATCGCCGCAACATCAGGTTTTGAAATTTTTTTGTCCTTTCGGTCACCCCAGGCGTTTCCTTCGCGCTGAGCAAAAAGTATTTCATGATTGCCTCTTGATAACTGAATCGAATCTACGTCGTCGGAGGTCCAAGTCAAAAGCGCGCGTTTTCGTAGAACATCAAAACTGGTTACAAGTTCGAGCATTTGGACGGCCGCACCATTGGCGACAAAAACAGCGCTGGGCGGTGGGCCTGGCAAAAATGCGTAAACCCCGGCGCCGTCCTTGAGCTCATCGCCGATTCGCACTTCTATCGCTCGGTCAGGTAATTTCCATTGCAATACGAAGCGCGCCGGATCGAGCCCAAAATTGGCTAGAGGTCCGTGAGGAGCCTCCCCTTGGGATTGAAAGCTTCTAAAGGTGGACGATAGGTGGTCTAAAAATACCGAGTCGGCAAGACGATCAGGCAGTGGCTTGCCGTTGGGAGAAGACGAGATCACCCAGCCTTGCGGGGTGCGCGCTAATCGAGCGGACCAGGCGTCTCCTTCGGCGTTTTTCGAAAAACCCAGCTCGGTGATTTGGTTGGGGTCAAAGATCGCAACAGGACTCCCTGCAGGGAGACTGAGAGTCTCTTCGGCGGGTGGCTTGGTGCAGGCCCCTAGGCCAAGGACCCAGGTCAATGCGAGTGGGGCGAGCAAGATTTCGCGATTACGCATGGTTCTGCTTTTCCTCAACTTGAATCCTAGTGCTTGCGCGACGCGCAAGCAAGGAATTGGACCGCTCTAGAAGGAGAGTTCTTTGACAACTCCTGCGATGCTCGCTAGTTTTCGGCGCTATGACGGATATTGGTAATACATTGCAGTCCGGTGGCTTAGTGATGATTCCACTCATCCTGAGTTCGCTGATTCTTTGGGCCGTGATCTTCGAAAGGCTCTGGCGCTATCGAAAGATGGGACCTGAGCTGCGGTCTTTTCAGCTTGAAGTGATGAACCGCTTGCTACGCAACGAAGTCGAATCGATTAGGGTGCTCTGTGCGCAACATCCGAAAGTGCCCACCGCTCGAATTGTCAGTACGGCTTTGGAGCGTCTGAGTTCAAAGGACGAGCGACTTCGGGAGCGTTGGTACGAAGCTTACGAACGGCGTAGGCTGCTCGAAAATCAAGAATTACGCTCCCATTTATGGCTCTTGGGAACCATCGGTAGCTCGGCCCCTTTTATTGGTCTAGCCGGAACAGTGGTTGGAATTTTGCGTTCGTTCAATGATATTGCAAAAACGGGGGCAGGGGGGTTTGCGGTCGTGGCCTCCGGGATTTCTTCGGCCCTGATTGCAACAGCTTCGGGGATCATCATCGCTATTATCGCTGTTGTGGCTTATAACGCCTTTCAAACTCGCTGGAGCGGCTTAGTTCTCACGATTAAAATTCATAGCGAAGAAATTGCTGAGCTCCTCAACGGATCGGTGACGAAGAGTGGCCATTAAACTTGGATCGTCATCAGGCGGTGTTGATGAGTTTTCGGGTGGCGAAATCATGGCTGAGATCAACATCACGCCACTGGTTGATATCTTTTTAGTTTTGCTCATTATTTTTATGGTGACCAGTTCGGTGATGTCGCAAATGGGAGTTGAGGTCACGCTCCCCCAAGCGAGCCCGGCCTCGGCGACCGTTCAGCCCGAGGGAGTAATTGTCGAGCTACTTCCGGATGGTGGCATTAAGGTCAACGATGAGCCGGTGCCGGCCGGGGATTTTGATGCGCTTCAGAGTAAGGTTGCGGCTGCCTTTACCAAGACGACATCACGGTTAGTGGTTCTCCAGGGCGATCGCAAAGCATTTTTAGGAAATGCGATTCAAGTGATGGATTCGTCCCGGCGTGCAGGAGCTCAAAGATTTGCAATCGCCACTACGCCCGAAGGTAAGTGAGATTAAAACTGTCTCCAAGCAATGGCCACGATCGTAACTAATAAGACCAACGCTGCAAAACTCAAATGGGGTTCCCACCATTTATTTCGCCTCGCCAGCGTCCAGTCATACACGCGATGGGAGGGTTCGGGGTTAATTTCGCCGATACGCGCTCGAAAGTGACCCGAGGGTGGAAACGGAAAAAAGCGAGGAACGAGTTCGCAATAAACACGGTACGAATCGCCAAAAATTTTCTGTAATTTGGTCTCTTCGTCCAAAATAATGTAGTGATAAACCACCACGTAAAGCACAGTTACAAATGCAAGCAGCGGCCAGGCTTGAATCGCCAATGCGATCCCCACGGCCATCAAGTACGTACCTAAATAAAGTGGGTTACGGCACCAAGCATACGGTCCACCTACGGCCGGTCTAGCATCCTTTCGGAGGAAGCCGCTGGCCCACATGCGCAGGCTTGCGCCCGCAAAACAGACGGCAATTCCTGGCCAGGTCGGATATTCGCGGGCCGAAAAAAGAAGTACTCCGGCAAAAATCCATGCCAGCACGATGCGGGTTTTTCCTTGGAGAAATCCTCTAAACCAATTGGGGGCAACTTGTTGCATGGCGTGAGGTTGGTCGCTGATCTGATCTGTATTCATTATGGATTCGGAGCCTACCCGTCCTAAAAGAAGAGAGCAAGTTCCGCTGTGCCGTAAGGTGCAATAACAGTGTTTTTTCCGGCTGTGGGCAAAAAGTAGTTAATGCCAAACTGGCAGGGAATCGGAAAGTCATGATCTAAAAAGGGTTTTATCGAGTTAATCGATGCGCCAAAGGTGAGGGTTTCGAGGTAGGTCCGCGTGCCTTGGGATAAATAAGTGTAGTCTTTAGCTGAACTTCCTGAGTACTTGTCTTGTTCTTTCCAAGACCATTCATATCCGCCGGTCAGGCTAGTGCTGTAAGGAAGCGAAAGTGTAAGGCCCAGATCCGTCCAGTACTTATCGCCGAGCTGAACATTGACTCGGTCTTGATCCGCGGCACCGGGAATAAAATCGGTTGAGTCGGTGCGAACACGCATGTCTCGCGAAAACACAAATGGGTGCGTGTAGTGGACCGAGTGCGAAAGCATGATGTTTTTGTAAACGGTGTAGTTTTCGATATTGGCAACACCCAGGTCCCATGCGCCTTGACCCAGATCGACTTGGGTCAGTTGGTTTGAGTCGTGAAGCGAACCCGTTGGAATCGTCGATCCCGCTTGAAACGATGAAATAAAGCCTTCGTCGCGTGTTTTGTAATAATTGTATCTACCGCCCAGGACAATATCTCCCAATCCGGTTTGATCCGAATTTTGAAAGGGAGCATATCCCTTTGAAACCAATAGCGACTGAAGGGTTCCCACATTTGAAGAGGCCAAGTAGTCCAACGCTTGTGAAAGGCCCGGGATATCATTATGACCCTGGAGTTCGTTGTAAATATCTTGTGCAGTATTGTCGCCCGTAATGGACTTATTGACCGTAACCATCGAGTGAATAATCGGTACGTTAAATCCGATGCTCAGGCGATCCGTCACGCCGTATTGATAACTAAAATTGTACTGTTCACGCTGAGAAGCGGCACTCACTCCGAGATTGCCTACCGAAAGAGCGTCACCCAACGGAACGCCTTGGCCGTTGATATTGAATCGATGATTTGCCGGAGCCGCACCATTGTAATAGTAGCCGCTATTGTTAAGGAGCTGAACCACCGAGCCCAGCTGGCTATCAAAGGATTTGAGTGCCGACGAATCGAGAGAAATATTGTAGGGGTTGGCTACGGATTCGGCTTCGCCTTGATCATCGTAGGTTTGTGAGATCGTGGCCGTTTCGGCAAATATAAAAGAAAATCTTGAACGCCCTTTGGGCAATACTCGAGCGTCCTCGGCCCAGCTCGTCGACTGGGACAGGCATGCCAAAATGGCGACTACGCTCAATACGCTTTTGAAGAGTATTGAGCTAATATGGATAGATTTTTTCCCCACTGGATCTATTCCGAACCTTTCCCTTAAGGGGCTCTGGCTACCATAAACAACGCGTTGCGTAAAGAATTAAAGGTGGGTCGAATTGCAGATGACAGTCGAATTGTAGATGACACGGGACATTTTAATTGGCCCGCGACAGCCGAATTGTAGATGAAAGCCGAATTTCTGATGCTGTGCATGGTAAATTGGATTAGTTAATAACTAGCTTCTATAATTTTTCGCAGTGGGCTGTCTTTTTTTAGTGCGTTGAGTTAAATACCGCTCCGCATCTTGTTTTGGGGAATTCAGGGGGGATTTCGAATGTGGGTTCGAAATTTATTAGATCAATTGAACAGTAAATTGAGCAGCAATAAATCGGCGATATTAGCTCTGCTTTTAACGTTTACCTCCTTTAGTGCAAGGGCGTCCGCCCCTGCTTATTCGCTATCCGTTTCGCGCCTACAGGCGAGGGATTCGCTGAACTTCATTTTAAGCGATATTTTGGCGAGGGCAGGAGGGACCGAATCTCAAGCAGTTGTTGACCCGATGATGGACTCAGCACTCCAAATTTTGCGATCTTACCGTAGCGAATTAAAGCCCGCCCCTATTTCGATCAGTAATGCGCCTTATGTGGCATATCTTGTTGCCAACGCCATGAGCTCCGGGCCTGATTCTCAGCCGAGCAGCAGCAGCCCGGCCGGTATTTATGCGCTCGCCTACCAAGGCGCCTATCAGGCTCAGTATCAAAAATTGGTCCTCGGCATGCCGTTTGATCTGCTTTTTGATGGTTTTCTTAAAGCAGAAGTGGCCGGCTCGCTGCCCGCTTCGGTTGCGGCTCAGGTTGGAGCAGCAATAAATCCCTGCATGGCCCAGCATGCGCTGGCAGGAGAAAGTGATTCTTGTCCATTGGATCTGTCGGCTCAACTTCCGACGGCCGCTCAAAGCCCTACTCCTAACACGATGGTCGAAATCTTGGCCGATTGCTGGGAAAGCCGTCCAGAATCCAATCGCATCGTCTCAGACTGTGCGACTCGCCAGGCACTCTACTACACCGCGAAACCGATTATGATTCAAGCCCGCGGACCGACGCCTAATCTGAGTCCTAGTCCGCTCACTTTGGCAGTTCGTTCGTTCATTCAATCTTCGCTCGATGAGAAGTTTGGAGCGCAGTTTTATGCGAGTTTCTTGACCGAACTCCAACAGGCATCGACCGATTTTGTTTCGAATATTCAGCAAAAGTTTAATGCGGATTCTGATCCATTATGGAGCCCCAATGTCGGCGTGATTGAAGGGGATTTCGATGATGATCAAAGCTTGAGCCTTCAGGGCTTTGCAGCAGGCTTGCGCGCAGATATTGAAATGGCTTCGTTGCTCGCTCAGAGCTCGGATCGTGCAAAGCGTTCGGCGGCAGCGCCACTTTTTTATGCCGCCGCCAATCGGCTTTTGGTTCTGACGGGAGGGCCGATCGCACTTCGTGACCCCAAAACTGGGTTTGCTCTTGATCCAAAGGGAGCAACTTATGATCCACAAAATCCTGCAACCGTTTCGAAAAACCCACAGTTAGCACCGACCTTTTTAACCCAACCGATGGGTGGATGGTCGATTGCTCAAAAGGCCGGAGCAAGCCTTTACTCGGATTGGAATTGGTCTACTTACAATCCAAGTTCTGCGCCGGATAGCACAGCTAATCCACCGACGACTCCGATCCAGTTATTTCCGAATCTGCTTACGGTTGGAGA
>Ga0364860_10631_pt1 | contig 18657 bp, 19 predicted proteins | sample ExccelAu500001D4_FD_206916 | JGI IMG/M metagenome (GOLD analysis project Ga0364860, IMG submission 206916) | Enriched cells from Trout Bog Lake Hypolimnion, Wisconsin, USA - BchlTB.Aug20.5000.01 .D4 | ecosystem: Environmental > Aquatic > Freshwater > Lake > Hypolimnion/Profundal zone | place: USA... | reverse complement strand
GCGGGTGCGGCAAAGTCGGTGGAAAAGTATTCTGCTACTATGGCCGACGCGAACGGAAATAAAGTAACGATAAACATGAAGATTCCGTTGGCATACATAAAATACAATGATGATCTGTCTATACAATTGAATATACGGTGATGGGTGAGCCACGTTAAAAGTATAATCACAAAACTCAAGAACCACGCAAACAAACTGGGCCATAGCTTGCTGAGTGCCAGCCATAGGTCATTTACAGAATGTACAGTTTCATGTGGGGGCACTTTTATTTCAAGAACGAGCAGCGTTATTGCGATGGCGAAAATTCCATCGCAAAAAGTCTCTAACCGTGCATTTTCATTCGCAGCCGACATCGGGTAAAAATAATATACTATACCAAAAAAAACAACCCATCCTTTCAGATGGGTTGCTACTATTTTCAACAAAAACCTGATGACTACAACGCCAAATCAGCATCATCGCTCGCCGTAATCTGCGGCGCCTGCTGCTCGGTAGCTTCAGTTTTATTTTCGTTATGGTGCTCACGTTTTGGGCGGTCATCATGATGGCGTGGGCCACGGTCATTACCTCCACGGTTACGGTCGTTGCCTCCTCTGCGGTCATTACCACCACGGCGGTCATCACCACCTTCGCGGCGCTCGCGCTTTTCAGGTTCTACATAACCCTCAGGTTTTGGCATCAGCACTTTGCGGCTCAGGCGCAGCTTACCCGTTTTAGGGTCTGTGCCCACCAGCTGTATCTTTACCTTATCGCCTTCTTTCAGTACACCATCCAGTGTATCCAGGCGTTTCCAGCTCACTTCAGATATATGCAGTAATCCCTGCTTGCCCGGCATAAACTCTACGAATGCACCGAAAGGCATAATGCTCTTCACAGTACCTTCATAAGTAGCGCCTATTTCAGGTATTGCAACTATGCTGCGTATCCAGGCCAGCGCTTTATCAATACTCTCTTTATTGGCAGAGAATATTTTGATCACGCCCTGGTCGCCTACTTCTTCTATGTTGATCTTGGCACCGGTTTCGCGCTGTATCTCCTGTATTATTTTGCCGCCCGGCCCGATCACTGCGCCTATAAATTCACGGTCAATGTTCAGCTGTACTATCCTTGGTGCATGTGGCTTCAGGTCTGGGTTAGCTGCCGGTATACAAGTATACATAGCATCAAGTATGTGCAGCCTGCCGCGTTTAGCCTGCTCCAGCGCCTGCATCATGATGTCCATACTAAGGCCATCGCACTTAATGTCCATCTGTATACCACAGATGCCATCACGTGTACCGGTTACTTTAAAGTCCATATCGCCCAGGTGGTCTTCATCACCCAGTATGTCTGTAAGCACAGCAAATTTTCCACCGTCTGCTATCAGGCCCATTGCTACACCACTCACGTGCTTAGGGAAAGGCACACCGGCATCCATCAGCGCCAGTGAGCCTGCGCACACCGTAGCCATTGATGAAGAGCCGTTGCTTTCCAGTATATCAGATACTACGCGCACGGTATATGGATAATCCTGTGGCATCATCTGTTTCAGCGAGCGCATAGCCAGGTTGCCATGGCCCACCTCGCGGCGGCTTTGCCCGCGCATCATTTTTACCTCACCGGTAGAGAATGGAGGGAAGTTATAGTGCAAAAAGAATTTTACGTAATCGGATGTTGCAGCGGTTTCTGCCAGCAGTTCATCTTCTGATGTACCGAGTGTTACCGATGTGAGCGATTGTGTTTCACCACGTGTGAAGAGTGCAGATCCGTGTGGCGAAGGCAATGTGTTTACTTCTATTGTCAGCGGGCGCACCACTTCCAGTGTGCGGCCATCAAGGCGCACCTTTTCGTTCAGCATCATATCACGGATCACTTTTTTCTCCAGGTCATGGAAATAAGTGCCGATCAATGCTGCATCTTCAGGCTTTAAATAATTAGCCTCAGCTTCGTTCGAACTTTGAAACTGAGCTTTAAAATCTTCTTTTACCTGTTTGAAAGCATCACCGCGCTCATGCTTGCCCAGTGCGCCCTTTGCAATATCATAGATACGCTTTGTACCGAAAGCTGCTATCGTGGCTTCAAACTCAGGATTGGTATATGGCTTTGCATATTCACGCTTAGTGGTTACACCCACCTTTTCACGGAGGTCGTGCTGCAGTTTCACCTGTGCTTTTATTGCAGCGTGGCCCACCTCTATGGCTGTTATCAGGCCGGCTTCTTCACACTCTTTGCCTTCACCTTCCACCATCATGATGTTCTTATCGGTAGCGGCTACTATAATATTGATGTCAGCATCTTTTATCTGGCTGCGGCCGGGGTTCACGATATATTCACCGTTGATGCGGCATACACGCACTTCAGATATTACTTCCTGTATCGGAATGTCCGATACCGCCAGTGCGGCGCTTGCCGCCAGGCATGCCAGTGAATCCGGCATTACCTCTGCGTCCGATGATATCAGCGATACCAGCACCTGTACTTCGCACAGGTAGTCGTCCGGAAAAAGTGGGCGCAGTGCGCGGTCTATGAGGCGCGATGTAAGTATTTCGTAATCGTTCAGGCGTGCTTCACGCTTAAAGAAAGAACCGGGTATGCGGCCGGCTGCGGCAAATTTTTCCTGGTAGTCCACGCTAAGCGGGAAGAAAGATTGCCCCGGTTTTGGCTCCTTGGTAGCAACCACAGTTGCCAGTATCATGCAATCGCCAAGGCGAACTACTACAGATCCATCGGCCTGGCGGGCCATCTTGCCCGTCTCAATAGTTATTTCGCGGCCATCAGCTAGTTTCAGCGACGCGGAAATTGGATTTGGTGTCATAAAATATTGTATTAATGGTTAAAATAAAAGGCAAGGAGCAGACACATAAAAGCCACAATACTGTGCACAATTTTAGTTTCTCTCTCACCATCGTAAAGTACGCTCAGTGCCATTCGCACTTTTAAGAGCGCTACCTTACTAAAAAACAATTCCCAACTGGGTAGTTGGGAATGGCTAAATAATTCAGGCTTATTTGCGTAAACCGAGTTTTTCTATCAGTCCGCGATAAGATGCGAGGTTGTTATTGCTCAGGTACGTAAGCAAACGCTTACGGCGCCCTACCATCGACATTAATCCGCGGTTTGTGGAGAAGTCTTTTTTGTTATCCTTCAGGTGGTTGGATATGTGGTTGATCCGCTCTGTGAGCATGGCGATCTGTGCTTCAATAGACCCTGTGTTTTTTTCTTGTCCACCGAAGGTCTTGAAAATGTTTGCCTTCTTTTCAGCTGTAAAATGAGACATTTGCATCAATTTTTTGTTACCCCGCCCCATGCGGGATATGGTTATATATATTTTTTCGAGCGGCGAAGATACGTAAATAATACGAAAAAATGGAATAAAATTGATTTTTATCCACAACATGTGCATATTGGTTACGTATAGAATAAAAATCATAAAAAACCCCACTTAAAATAGACTAAACATAACGAATTAATTAATATATGCAATCCCAAATCATTATAATATAATTGCTGTCAGCTGTCCGTAGTGTTCTCAAAGTAAAAGGAAATCGGTTGGGTGTATGTCTTCGAATTCAGCCCCACCCTTTGTAAATACAAAAGCTATATTTTTACAGACATGCAACACAAATGTGAAAAATGCGGCAAAATACATGACGAGTGGCCAGCACTTGATTTTATCGCACCGGAGCATTATTATTTGCTTTCTGATGAAGACAAAGAAAAATATGTAAAGGAACTCAGCGATGATTTTTGTGTTATAGAATATGAAGACCAAACGGATTATTTTATTCGTTGTGTTTTATTTCAGAAAGTATTAGACTATTGTAATGATTTGCAGTATGGAGTATGGGTTTCATTGAGCGAAAAAAGTTTTGATGACTATAATGCTGATTTTTTATCTGACGAACAAAACGCTACCTATTTTGGTTATTTATGCAATCAATTCCCGGACTATGAATATACACTAGCGATAAGGATGAATGTTGTAACACAAAACAATAGGCTTAGGCCTGAAGTAATACCACATTCAGATCAAATGGATGTTCCTTTTGTCAGAGATTATTATGAAGGAATAACAAAAGAGGAAGCGGAAAGAAGGATTAAGTGTATGATGGAGAAGTAATCTTCATTGCCTATAATCACCGGATAGTGAAATCATCTAAGGAATAAGCTTCAGCAATTCCTTAAGTTCCGTCGTAGTTGAGTCTCCTTTTTCAGGGACTCGCCGCCATTTAAGCACTAAAGCTAGGTCATCGAAATGGTAAAAATCCTTCAATCCAATAATCAGGCAAATCAAGGTTCAGACTTTCACGCAGCCGCAGAAGAATAATGTTTTATCTGCCCCATTTCTTTTTCTTTGGCTCTTCTTTCTTCTTCCAGGTCATAGCCATCCTGTGGCCCAAGCCGGAATTTAGGCGGGTTGCCAAAAATATTTTGAAAGGCGCAGCTCCCTTTGCCCGTAGTCTTTCAAAAATAATAAAAAATAACAGGCAGGCTTATGTCGATAGTGGGTTTTCTATTAGAAAACTATTAATTTTGTATTGTGTATAACATTATTGCAAGGGCAACCCTGCTGTTTTATTGCAAAAAATACCCTGAAGCTGCAGCTGCTTTGCAGGAATGGTATCATGAGTTCATTAAATGCTCCTTTAAGAATTTTAATGAGTTGAAATCATCTTATGGTAATGCAAGCCTGGTAGGGGATGACAGGGTGGTGTTTAATATTATGGGCAATAAGTACAGGTTGGTTGTACGCATGGTTTTCGAATTTAAAGCAGTGCAGATAAAATGGTTTGGTACGCACAAAGAATATGACAAAATAGACGTTACAATTGTTCAACACAAAAAATAAAGCTATGACGCTTAAAGTGATAAAAACAAAAAAAGATTACAAGGCCTACCTTGATTGGGTGGATGGGCTATTTGATAAAAAAGTTACGCCCGGTAGTCCCGAAGGGGAGGAATTGCAAGTGGCCCTGGTTTTGATAAAACAATATGAGGATGCTCATTTCCCCATTCCTTTCCCCGATCCGATAGACGCTATTAAAGCAAAAATGGTAGAGAAAGGATGGAAGAATAAAGACCTGGTGGGAAAGATAGGATCTAAAGGATATGTATCAGCCTTACTTAATAAGCGAAAACCGTTGAATCTGGAACTTGCAAAAATTTTTCATCGTGAGCTTGGAATACCCGCCGAGGTACTTTTGTCTTAATAAAAACCCCGGGTTCACATAGTGTTCTCAAAATAAAAAATATTAGTTGGGCGTATGTCTCCTACTATAGTCTCCTGAGGTATCGAAGGATTTCCCGGAGGAAGCCAGTCTCCCGGCTGGCAAATGCGTACAGCCCACCATTTCCTGCCCTACCTGTTAATGATCTCTTTATTCCAGATATTGCTTGCAGTTCTGGCTGTAATAAAATAAACGCCCGCAGGCGCATCCAGCATTATGGAGATCGGGCTGTTACTATTCCCGGTGGTCTTATTCATCACCTGCCCTATTATATTCGTAACAACGATCTCCACCTTTTCTTCACTTGCTGTTGTTAGGTTCACAAAAAACTGTCCTGCATTTGTCGGGTTGGGATACACATTTATTTCATCAGCTGTAGCTGGTGTGTTTAGAATACCCGTTGTGATTTTGCAACCCTTCAGCGAAGTAACATTATAAACTGCACCGCCGACGCTGCATCCTGTATAAGATGGCACCGTATACGAGATAGTAACTACTCCACCACTTATCCCTTTCACTATGCCGGTGCTTGTTACGGTTGCTATAGTAGTGTTACTGCTGCTCCATACACCTCCTGCTACGGTGTCGGTCAGGGTTATGCTGTCAGTTTCGCATACTGTTGTGGGGCCGGTTATAGCACTGGGTTCCGGCAGCACATTATCTATGCGCCTCACCCGTAAGTTGGTGCCGTCAGCAAGGTATAGATACCCTTGCTTATCAAATACGAAGCCTGAGTTATTATAAATTTCTGCCGCAGTGGCCGGTCCGCCATCTCCGCTATACCCCGCTGTTCCTGTTCCGCAAAATGTAGAAATGATCCCGGATGGATTTACCATGCGCACCACATTGTTTCCAATGTCCGAAATAAAAATATCGCCACACTCGTCTATAGTAAAGTTAAATGGGTCATTTATTTCTGCCGCAGTGGCCGGTCCGCCATCTCCCGTATATCCTGCTGTCCCGTTGCCTGCTACTGTAGTAATGATCCCAGATGTATCTATTTTACGCAAACGGTTGTTATTGTCGTCCATAAAATATATTTCTCCGGCAGTAGTTACAAAAACACAAGTGGAATAATTTAGTGAGGCTGCAGTGGCCGGTCCGCCATCGCCGCTATACCCCGAAGTTCCGTTTCCGGCTATGGTAGTTATGATACCGGATGTATCTATCATTCGTATCGCGCTGTTATACCCATCTGCTATATAAATATTGCCGTTTATAGTATCCGGAAATACACTGTATGGGTCCTCGAAACGAGCCGCAGTTGCAGGCCCGCCGTCACCGGAATAACCACCCGCCCCGGTGCCCGCAATTGTTGTGATAATTCCCGATGCATCTATTTTCCGTATCGCATTGTTAAGGCCATCCGATATGAATAAGTTACCCTTATTATCCATCATGATCGAATTGGAATAGCTCAATTGCGCCGCCGTTGCTGCCCCTCCGTCACCGCTGTAACCCGCGATGCCTGTTCCGGCATAAGTGCTGATGATACCTGCGGTGTTGATCTTTCGTATGCGGGCGGGCCTGTCTACAACATATATGTTGCCGGCGTTATCAATGGCTACATCATGAGGCTGGATACCCGCCGCCGTTGCAGGCCCGCCATCGCCGCTAAATGTAGGTGATCCGTTTCCGGCAAATGTGGTTATGATTTGGGAATTTGCTGTAAGAAAAGAGAGCAGGCAAATGCTCGTGACAAGTAAATAAGAATATTTCATAAGGTTTTTTTATTGATGGATAACAATAAAATTAAACCATTTCCATGAGTATTTAAAAAATTTCAATGGTCTCCTCGCCTGTCATACAAATTATACCATAAAATAGTACAAGTTCAAAAAACAAGATCAACAGTATTTTAAGGCGCAAGGGGCTTTTAATTTTTGCTTTTTTACTTTTAATTTTATCAGAAAGGTATATACACTTTTTGGCCTTTCTGAAATGCCCGTCTGAAATTTGTACTAACCAAAAACAAATTTTATGTCAGTAAATCCAAACAGTTTAAAGAACCTCAAAAAGGCGGTTAAATTCACAAAAGGCGATAGCCGCATCAAAAATGGCCGCGCAAAAGGCAGCCGCAACAGGAGAACTATTTTTCTCGAATTGCTCGAGCACATGAGCGATTGCACAGACCCCGCAGGCAATACGGTCGAACTTTCCCTTGCCGACCAGATCGCACTCGCTATTATCAACAAGGCAACCGAAGGCCATGTCAGCGCTGCCAATTTAGTACTCGACTGCGCATATGGCAAACTAAAAGACATTCCTGAAGCAGAACAACCAATACCCCAGATCGACTGGAGCAGGTACACCGAAGAAGATATCAACCTGCTCAATGACCTCATCAAAAAAGGGACGCCTGAACAGCCATAATACACCTGCGCTATTTTGGTAAAAATTAATGTTCGCTGTAGGGACGCATTGCAATGCGTCCCCTACCGGCATCTGTGGATATTTACTGGATATTTTATGAGCCGGGATCCAGGTGATCTTTTTATCAGGCGAATCAAGGTTCAGAACATATTATAAAAACCACAGGTCACACACATTATAAAAATCACGCGTGATAAAGTCGTGATATTTTTGTGATATTTTATAGTACTAAATTATTGAAAATCAATTTATTAAATCATTTTTTAAATTTTTCTAAAAAAGTGTGATATTTCTAATCCGGATCATGGAAATCCTTTAATCAGGTAAATCATTTTGTCATTCTGAGCAAAGTCGAAGAACAGACAAAAATCAACTGCAAATCAACTATGAAACGCCAAAGAACCTCCAAAACCCGCTACCAGCTTGCATCACTTATTTTAAAAACGAAAAAAATCAACATAGATCAACTGTAGATTTGTGTTATAAAGACTGAAACCTTTTAACTGCTTAACTATTTAACAATTAACAAAAAACACTACCTTTTCAATATAAAATAGCCGTTATGAAAGAATTCATGCTATACATCCGTAATCATGCCGACAGTAAAGAATTATTTACACCGGCTACGCACCTTGAGTTTGTGCGCAAGTGCGAGGTATATATCGGCAACCTTACACGCGAAGGAAAACTCATTGCAGCCCAGCCGCTTGTGCGGGAAGGCAAAATGATCTCCGGCACAAACGGCGCCTGGAAAGAAAGCCCGTATAATGAATCAGAAGAAGTGATGGTAGGCTACTATCACATCCGGGCAAAAGATATGGAGGAGGCTATTGCAATTGCAAAAGGCAATCCGGAATTTGAATATACCACTACAGCACGCATAGAAGTGCGCCCTGTAAAAATGAAGGAAGAAGCCACCGGCTTTGAATATCCAAAAACAGTTTAACTTGCCCCCTCCATGATCAAATACGTAACAGCATTATTATTTTTTATTTCGGTGTCATTATCATGTTTTGCCCAGCAGGAGTTTGGTGGCATTGGTGCGCAACTCTTTCTCGATACCATGGGTGGCCACACCATGCCTTGCATACAGGGCCTGGTTGCTAATTCCTCAGCCGATGAGCACCTCAGGGTCACCGATTTTATTATTAAAGTAAACGGAGTAAGTTGTCTTGATAAAAATCTGCAGGATATCGTTGCCATGATTCGCGGCGAAGTGGGCACCACCGTAAAAATAACAGTAGCTGATACCAAGGAAGGTAAGAACCCCCGCGAATATGATCTGGACCGAAGAGGGATAAGAACAAATACGCCAAACACCCCTGCCCCTGTTGCTGGTCCCGATCCGGTTGCTGCTTTTAATACTCAGTGTGAAGGTGAAGTGGCAAAAATGAAAAAACAGGGCAAAACAATTGTCAAAACATTCCCTTCCGAATGCGGCAACTACTTTTTCAATTTCGATGCCGAACAGGGAACTTACCGCGTCAAAGTATGGACCATAACAGATCTTGGTGCTAACAAATTTTCTATTACAGCCAAGGTGTTTGATAATACCAATGAAGCCGCAGCTACGCAAATAGGGCTCTATAATGCCATTGTCAGTAATAATCTGAAATATGGTATTTTAGAGGGCACAGTCGAATTTAATAAACCATGTGTAGGCGTAGTAAACGTTCAGCCGGTTGACCCTGGTAAAAATTGTAAGTCAATGTATGTTGTGATATATAAATAATGAAATGAGACGGAATTTATTGCAAGTAATATCAATTATGTTACACCGATGAAAAAAGTATTTTTACTGGTCTTTTTAATACTGTCCTTTAAGGGTTATGCGCAGATTAGTGTAGATACAACCGAAGGTAACATTACCGTTACACAAAAAACTAAGTCAGTTGCAAGGTCATTGAGCATATACCGGATGTATATCTCCGGTAGGGGTAGCAGCAACCTCATGGTCTATGAGCCTGATAGTTACAATTATGGCGATGACCCGGACACATTGGTATATAATCTTATCACAGAATTGCAACATGCAAAAGAGCTGCTGGATGTGGCGCTCAAGTACAGGCATTATAAATTTTACCGTTTCGCTCTTGATATTAATCCATATCGCGACTTGATAGGCAAACTGGTAGATATATATGCCGGTTCAAAAGAATGGAACGATTATCTGCAAAAAGCCGGCAATCTCCAGATGTCCAGCACATTGTTCGATGGGAACCAGGTTACAGAGATAAAATATGATAAAACCATAGCCGATAACATATTGGCAAAAAGTGATTTTACAAAAATGCTCAACGATTTTTTTCAACCATATGGCTACAAAATTACAGCCAATGGTTTTCCTGAAGATCACCAGCAAATTGTGAGCCGGGCAGAACTTAGGTCGCTCGGTAAGGCAGAATCATTGTTTATCCCTATACCAAATAATTATTTTACAATGACTAAGATTAAATAACTTTGTTGACATGAGTACGTATAGCATAGGTGAAGCGCTGAATCTGCTCCTCGAAAAATCCCGCTGGAAACCAAAGGTGACCGAGCTCCGTATGCGCGATGAGTGGGAGCAGATAGTGGGTAAAACCATAGCCCGTTATACCCGCTCCATCAGCCTCAACGGCAAAACACTTACTATCTATTCCGATGTTGCACCGCTTAAGCAGGAACTGCAGCTTGGTAAAGAACAGCTAAAGGAAAGACTTAATGAGTATTTTAATGAACGCATAGTAGAAGATATCATTATCAAATAATCTCCAAAAGAAAAGGCATCCTACCAATAACAGAGGATGCCTTTAAAGAATAATATTTATAGACTTTATTTTTTTGCAATTGCATGTTTTGTTTTTATGCTGGTTTTTTTAGGAGCTATAAGTAAAGCAACGTTATAAAAATCAGCGGCTTTATTCACTACTGCCCTGTAACGTTCATATTCATAGGGTGCGAAGTGGATTTGTGAGTAAAATTCGTTTACAGTTATTACCAGCTTATCCCCGTTTTTCTTATCAGGAATAAGCTTGTAATCAGAGTTAAACCCGATCACAGGTTTTATTTCACTGTTTACATAATCAGCATGCATACGCAGCGCTTCCAGGTTAAGTACCTTAGCGCCAATAGGCAGGTTTACGGTAATGGTGCGGGTCTGCGAGCTTGGCAGGTCAAGGTCCACAGGCATGGTTCGTGGGTCTTCGTTGTACAGAGATGTTTGATGGCCTATGATTTCGCCTACTTTAAAGAGGTAATCTTTATCAGCGATCTCGGTAAGTTTCGATGTGTTAACGGTAGCAGTGATCTCAAGTGGTTTGTTAGAGCTGTAGTTATTAAAACCTTCGTTCGATATGGTATACTTTAATATATCGCCTGGTTTTTCTGCGACGGTCACAATAGATTTTACCAGGTCTTTTTCTTTTTCTTTAGGTTCAATTGCTATTCGTTCCCTAAGTGAAGTAGAAAGATAGCCGGTATAGGAATATGAGATATCGATCTGTGCATCCATGTCATTTGTAAACGAAACTGCCGCTGCTATATCAGCGTTGGTTTGCTCGGCGGGTGGAGGAGCAATGGTTCTTATTTCACAAAGGGGACCTGTAGGGATACCATTAGGAGGAATGGTGCAAAAAACACCTTTATTCGACAGTACCTCTTCTGGCACCATAGGATAACGGAGGTAGGTTTCAGTTGGAGCAAGGTATTTGTCAAGATCAGGAAAATAGAAGAGGTTGTATTCCAGGTCATTCCAGTTTTCAAACTTCTTGTCAAATGTCCTTTCCTGCCTGTTTCCGCTATATCCCAGTTCGTGATCAATACCTGCCTGAACAAAGCATGCAGCGAAAAGCCTGGTAATACCACGGGGAGTAGCTGCCCGTTTGGTAATGATGCTGTCAAGTACATTTTTCGGATTGTCGTATGCAACATCATTTAATGATATGGAGCGCAGGTCTTGAGTAGCAAGCACCTGGTTCCTTTCATCATAGTCTACATAGCTATACTGGAAAATGCCGGTTTTAATACCATTCTCTATTTTCTTTATGTTTTCGAGTTCGTTACCGTTTGGTTTTACACCCAGTTCAGAAAGGTAGGCGTTTACCGCGATTTTTTCTTTGTCTGTTATCTTGTAGTAGTCATCATGTATTTTCTTACCAAGGTCACTCCATGTATTTTGTCTTTTGTTGTCGTTTTCGTTTTGATAATTGTAATGGTCCAGACGATACTCCATACGCATGCGGCGCAGGTCATAGTAGCTATAAGCCTCTGGTTTGAGCTTTGGTATATCATAAATGGTCACATCCATATGTCTGCGGTTATGGATCAGAGTATCTTTTAGATCCGGGAATCCATTGTATCCTTTTTCCTGGAAAACAAGCTCCCTGGGATAAGACATAGAAAAATGAGCGCTCAACACAGGTATAGGTTGCTGAAAAACTTCACTTCCGAAAGACATGCCCGGCATGATCTCACGAACGAGATATTCTATCTCTGCATTTTTCTCAACACCTTCCATCGCAATGATAATAGACCAATATCCATGCGGATTCCGGGTTACTTTGATCATATCCTGGGCTATTTCTGTAACCTTGCCATTTGGCAAAATAGTGCGTGCTCTTACCGAAGGCACCCTTGTGTTGCCGCCTACCGGAAAGTCAAGCGTATTAAAGTAGTTTATACCCCTGTCGTCTAATACCTTTACTATGCGATGTTCGGTAAAATACATGTTAATGCCCTTTCCTTCAAAGATGTAATCGCGTGAAGTATTTTCAAGCAATATGACAGCAGGTTCATTTGCATATTCAGGCGGCACAGAATGTACAACAGGCTTATCTGCCCACTCCTCATATTGAGGTATGTTTTCAGACTGAAGCATGCTATGGGTGTGTATCCTTTGCGCAGAAACAGAAAAGCCTGCTATTGAAAACAGAAAAATAAATGGCGTAAGTTTTTTCATCGTTATTATTTGTTGGCAGTGAGTACTACTGATTCCTTGTATGCGTGGTTTAAGTCGTCTATGACTTTATTGTTCATGGCAAATGCGCTTGCATCTAAAGAAAGTGATTGCAATTCATATTCCTTGGTAAGCACTACTTTTTCTTTATTTGCAGTGTATGATATCTTGTAATTCCAAACGCCGTCAAGGCTGCCGTGTGCCTCTGCAGGTAAGTGTGCCACTTTATATCCTTCAGGTATATCAAGTACTACCACCTCTGTTGTCTTTGATTTATTATGATAATAATAACCTACACTACGTTCGGTATCGTTCATGCGCTGGTTTCCAAAAGGACGTTCAAGATTCATATTGATGATGTACTCCTTGCCGATCATATGGGCATAGTCGGGCAAATTGAAATCAGCGGTGAGTGTAACATTTTTATTTTCATTTACCTTAACCGCATATTTTAACTGCTGATAATTATCTGCACCCCTTGAGAGCATCTCTCTGAAGATCTTATCCCGGTCTTCATTTTTATAATCATTCATTGTACGAATCATATTCCATGCAGGGTAGCCTGTAGCAGATTGCTTAATACTACCAGCCACATGTGTATAAGACAGGTGTATGAATGTGCTGTCGGTAATGGCATTTTTTTCAGCTGCCTCTACAGGTATCTTAACTATTTTATAGTTGTTTGCATCAATGCTGATGAGCGCTTCTTTGCCTTGAATGTCTTCCCTATTTGCACCAAAAGGCTGGATATTATCTGTTGCATCAAGGAACACCCATTCATTATCCAGATTTACAGCGCAAATTTCGTGGTTAAAGCAATGCTGGCTGTGCACCTCGCCTATACTATAGGGAATATCGGTAGTACCGATAGTGGCAAAATATGCCTTAATCCCTGCCTGGCGGCACATGGCCATGCAGATGCTTGCCATATCCTTGCAGTCACCATATTTTCTTTTAAAAACGGTATCGGCAGGACGAGGTACAAACCCCTGCATCCCTTTTTCAAATGCGATGTAGTGAATATTATTCTGCACCCAGTTATAAATATGGGCAACTTTTTCACGTTGTGACTTATCATTCTTAGTAATGTCATTAACTACTCTTACGAGTGGTGTATCTAACCGTATGTTCAGATCTTTTACATAGGAGTAGTTGTATTTGTAGAGTGCATCAGGATCTCTAAGTATGACCGAATCTTTTTTTGCACCTGTAAGACGGAACGACTCAATGTATGGAATAATATGCGGGGCATAATATTCTGCGGACGGAACCCGGCTGTAACTCTTAAAAGCACGCAGGTCTTTTGCGGTAAACCTGTAAGTAATCTTACCGTCTTTTTTATCTTCTTTTGTTTCTTTTATATTGATGTTTTTATCGTTCTTGATAATAAATTTCATGTTCACATAATCAGGCACGGTTACTTCATATATTGAATTCAGGATAGGTATATCTTCCTGAAAATAGAAACCGGGGAGCAGGTTGATGTTTGTGCTCTCGAGGGTATATTTTGTTTCAGTAACTGAGTTTTTGGTTAAGCCGGTATAATATGCTTCCAGCCCCACAACATCATCATAAAAAGAACCGGTAAACTGGCCACCGGCACCTAATCCGTAATTGGGCACTTTTTTGTAGCCGCCTTTCTTATCGGGAATGGATGCTGTTGCCGAGTAATCAGTTACGGGGTGTAAATCACTTGACCAGAAAACATCAGCATTATATGTAGTAGGGGCAATATCACTGATCAGTAACTTATCCATTGTTACATAAGAGTTAGCCTGAAGCTCGCCCTCTTCCTCTGTTATTATCAGATGCTCTGTATAGTTAGTATAAACAGCATTCTCATTTTTATATTTTGCTGCAATGCTGTCGTTCTTTTCACGCTCGGGGGTTTTCTGCGCCCATAAAGAGCCTGAGAGCAGCAGCGAGGTAACAACCAGGTATGCTGTTTTATTTGGACGTGGTAAATGTGTTATCGTGTTCGTCATTTCATCCGGTTATTAATTCTTGATAATCTTGTTTTAAAAGGGAGTATAAATATAATGATAAAAGTATTGTAGCGCCTTATTTTTTAAGGTTGATATAAAATTAATACCTATGTCTTTCTGTGTATTTGCATACTGTCTAAAGGGGATGTCAGTATGTTAGGCATAGTAAAACATGCGATGCCTTCAGTATCGGGTATTTTTTTGTTTGATTTTTACTATAAATATCAGACCCTTTCAGGGTCATTTCCTTTCATTGTCATTATCTGGTTCTTTTCTTTTATACATTTTAATTTTTCTTTATTTTAAAATCTACTGTTGATCTAAGTTGATTTTTTTCGTTTTTTTTGATAGTGATGTAAGCTGGCAGCGGGTTTTGGAGGTTTTGGGCAGTTTTGCAGTTGATTTTAAATCAACTGATAAAATGTTTTCAGTTGATTTTATCGGGCTTTCAGTTGATTTCAGGTTTTGCATGATGATAGATTTATATGTATAATGTTTCGAAAAAAGGGTGAATTTAACAGCAAAGGCCGCAAAGACACCCAACGATTGAAGTAAAATATCACGCGTTCCCGGAAAAATTTTGAAATGGTTTAAATGATTGTGTTTCAATGCTTTAGTGCATTGGAATGTAACGATAATATCACGTTTTTATCACGCGTGTTTTTTGTAATATGTCTGACCCACCTCGGCCCTTTCTACTCCGGCGTTGCTCAGTACAAGCTTGAGAGAGGGTGATGTTGTATAAGCATTTTCCCAGTTATTTTCAAAGAGCTTTTTTGTAGTTGCTGACCAGGTAAAATTTGACCAATTTCCGTTATAACAAACCACATCCTTTTGTTTTTTGAACCACATAGGTACATAGGGCACATAAGCTGGTGATACCATGCAGCAATGTGTAAATTTCGGGAAGGGATTTGAGAAGGGTTGAATAGTGTATATACCTTTCTGAAAATGTGGGCTCAAATTAACAGGAAAATGTCCCAAGTCTTCCGGCAATTATCTATTAACAGTTTTATCATTTACACACAAAAGGTTTGCAAAGACAGATATCAGCGTTTCATGGTGAAAAATATTCAGGATATACAAGGCTTTGCGTTATGTGTTTGGTCTTTACCAGGGGCTTCATCCCCGGTCATTAAATTTTGCTCTTTCATGGCACATCATTTTACTCCAGGATCAAAAATGATGTTGAGTCTAGCTGTAAGCGGGCTAAAAGCGAGATGTAACAGGAAGATTCTAAAAAAATAAGGGCAGCGGGATATCCCGCTGCCCTTATTTACAGAAGAAAATATAATTATCCTACAGATAAGCGTTTGAAAGAAACTACTGTAAGGCCTTTGCTTACAGAGCCCAGGTAATCGGCAACGGTTTTGGAGTTGTCTTTTACAAATGCCTGTGGCAGCAGGGTACTTTCTTTGAAGAATTTGTTCAGCTTGCCGGCAGCGATCTTTTCTGCCATATCAGCGGGTTTGCCTTCAGCCATGATCTGCTCGATTGCAATGGCTTTTTCACGGGCAATTGTTTCGGGAGCTACGCTTTCAGCGTCTACAGCCATTGGGTTCATCGCAGCTATCTGCATAGCTACGTCTTTACCTGAGGCAATGATACCTTCATTAGCGGCCTGGTTCATACCAACCAGCACACCTATGCGGTAGCCAGAATGGATATAAGGAACAACTGCTGCTGCATGTACCTGCTCAAAGCGGCTTACGTCTATTTTTTCGCCTATTTTAGCCACCATTTCCATCAGTCTTTCGCCTACGGTCACATTGTCCATTTTAGCGGCCTTAAGGTCGTCAATAGTTGTAGCTTTAGTATTCAAGGCAATGTCTGCTACTTGCTGTGCAAAATCAACAAATTCCTGGTTTTTGGCAACGAAATCTGTTTCTGAGCTGAGGCAAATAACAATGCCATAGGTATTGTCGGCATTAGCTTTAGCTATTACCACACCTTCTTTAGCTTCGCGGTCGCTGCGGTTTGCAGCCACTTTCTGGCCTTTTTTACGCAGGTAATCTATAGCGCCTTCAAAATCTCCATTGCTTTCTGCCAGTGCTTTGCGGCAATCCATCATTCCGGCACCTGTCTGCTGGCGCAGCTTATTTACTTCTGCTGCGGATATTGTTACTGTACTCATGTTATTATTTTTTCCTTTTATTGGTTTTAAATAAGGGTGCAAAATTCGCATTTTATTATTAAAGCCCCAAATCGGGGCTTTAATAACTATGAATGGTATTATTATTTTTGAGTTAACACCCCTTTCAGGGTTGGTTTTAGTGTTTTACAGGGCTTGGCCTGCTTCCACCACCACGGTTGCCGCCTGGACCACCACCGGGCCTGCCTGCACCGCCACGGGCACCGCCGCCGGCACTACCACGTCCGCCACCAGGGCCACCGCCACCAGGACGTCCACCACCAGCACCAGGACCAGCGCTCTTAGCGCGGCCACGACCTCTACCGCGGGCACCTTCGCCATCTTCTTCAGTGATCTCTAATCCACGGCCCCTGTTATCTGTATTATCTTCTACATTGCTGTCTTCTTCACTTTCCTTAACCTGTGCACGCTCCTGGAGGCCTTCCAGTATAGCAGCAGTAAGGTATTGTGTAATAATGGCTATTGATTTTGTAGCATCATCGTTTGCCGGTACAGGGAAATCTACCTTAGTAGGATCACTGTTAGTATCTACCATAGCAAAAGTGGTGATGCCGAGGCGTTTTGCTTCTGCAAGGGCAATGTGCTCATGGCTGATATCAACCATGAAAAGCGCTGCAGGTGTACGCCCCATCTGGGAAATACCGCCAAGTACTTTTTCCATTTTTTCTTTGCTGCGGGTAAGGGTGAGGCGTTCTTTTTTAGTAACGCTGTCCATAGTACCGTCCTGGAGCATTTTTTCGATGCTCAGCATCTTCTTTACACTCTTGCGAATGGTGCTGAAGTTAGTGAGCATACCACCCAGCCAGCGCTCAGTAACATAAGGCATGTTTGCCTTTGCCGCCGCTTCAGCCACGATCTCTTTAGCTTGTTTTTTAGTAGCTACGAACATGATCTTCTTACCGCTTTTCGCGATAGATTTCAATGCTGCTGCTGCTTCGTCAAGGCCTTCGATGGTCCTGTTGAGGTCAATGATGTGTATACCGTTCTTTTCTGCAAAGATGTAAGGCAGCATCTTTGGGTTCCATTTTTTCTTCAGGTGGCCGAAGTGTACGCCAGCCTCGAGGAGCTGCTGGTGCAATGTTTTATTATCTTCCATTTGAATAATTTCGTGTTTGTTAAAAATTTTTTTTCTAGAGCGGCGCTTAATGCGCCACGGAATACCTATTAACGTTTAGAGAACTGGAAGCTACGACGAGCCTTAGCTTTACCGAATTTCTTACGTTCAACCATGCGGCTATCGCGGGTCATCAGGCCTTCTTTTTTCAAGGTAGGGCGGTATTCGGGATTAACTTCGCACAGCACACGGGCTATAGCCATTTTAATAGCTTCAGCCTGTCCTTTCGGGCCACCACCCTGAACATTGATCACAATGTCGAAAGCAGCAAGCATGTCTAATGTTTTTAACGGCAATTCAACCTGGTTTTGCAGGTAAATAACAGGGAAGTAGTTTTTATATTCCTTGTCATTTACGGTAATATTACCGGTGCCTTTATTGAGGTATACGCGAGCTACAGCTTCTTTGCGGCGGCCAACGGCGTTTTTTTGTTTTTCCATTTTATGCTAATGGTTTTTTTAATTGAAAGTATTTGGTTATTCCGCACAGCAAATGCATGCGGCATTATATCTTTTATATACCCTTGGTAACAAGTGGTTTTGGGTTTTGAGCTTTGTGTGGATGTTCAGCGCCTTCGTAAACGAAAAGCTTTTTGAACATTGCGCGTCCAAGGCGGTTTTTAGGAAGCATACCTTTTACAGCGCGCTCTATCATGAGGTTAGGACGACGACTGAGCATGTCTTGTGCTATTTCGATCTTTTGTCCGCCCGGATACATAGAATACGTCTGGTATTCTTTTTCTTCCATTTTGTTGCCGGTCAATACTACTTTAGAAGAGTTGATCACGATAACATAATCTCCGCAATCGAAGTGCGGTGTAAAATATGCTTTGTTCTTACCACGAAGAACGGCAGCTATTTTAGAGGTCATACGGCCAAGCGTCTGGTTAG
>Ga0364860_10118_pt4 | contig 18795 bp, 17 predicted proteins | sample ExccelAu500001D4_FD_206916 | JGI IMG/M metagenome (GOLD analysis project Ga0364860, IMG submission 206916) | Enriched cells from Trout Bog Lake Hypolimnion, Wisconsin, USA - BchlTB.Aug20.5000.01 .D4 | ecosystem: Environmental > Aquatic > Freshwater > Lake > Hypolimnion/Profundal zone | place: USA... | reverse complement strand
CTCCATATTTTACGCACTTCCAGCAAGAATACGCTTGGATCATGATGGCGGCGAGCGCGAAAACACGGGTCCGAAACGCCACAATAGATAGTATGGATATCGGGTTGGATTCGGCAATACACAATCGGTTGGGTAGTGCCCGAGGCTTGAAACGTGCATGAATGCAGACTGAAAATGGTACACCTGTGGAAAAACCCGCATAAAATCAGGCGAAATTGCTTGTCGCTGACAAAATTACTGAGTTAAGATGAGCGGGACTGAGGCGTTTACTGCGCTTCATCTTCAAGGAGGAATAACCAACATGGCTGCAGGCTTGACCAAGACTGCTCTCGTCCGTCTTCTGGCGGAAAAGCTGGAAACCAGCAACAAGACCGCAGGACTGTTTTTGACCACGCTGGCTGAAATTGCCGTGAAGGAAACGAAGAAGAACGATGTATTTGTTCTTCCGGGGCTGGGCCGTCTGAAGAAGTCGGCTCGCAAGGCACGAATTGGCCGCAATCCCCAGACTGGCGATCCGATCAAGATCCCGGCCAAGACAGTGGTGAAGTTCTATGTCGGCAAGGCTGTAAAAGATGCAATCGCTCCGCCGAAAAAGAAGTAATCTTCGTTTGTCGTGAAAGCCGACCCCATCGTGGGCCGGCTTTTTCATTGTGCCGCGAAACTACGTGCCACGAGCTAAAGGATGACGAGCGTGATGCCGCGATTGGCTCGCCCGAAATCACGATCTTCCTTGATCGTCTTATCGCGCTTTACCAACTCCCAACTTGCCTGATTAGAAAGACGAAAATCCTCGCCGGGAATGAAGCCGGCGATAAGGCCGTTATGCTCGAAACGGTCGAGCGCTTTCCATACCTCTTCGCGCAATCGTCCGCCTACTCCGCTGGAGCCATATCCGCGAATCAATTTGAGGAGCGGCACGCGTTCCGCGCGGGCCGAGGCAAGAGCGCGATCAAGGCGCAGAAGTGCAATATTCACGGTAGGTCGGCCTTCTTCGAGATTGACGATCTTGCACAGCACCGGAACATCGTAACCGTTTGAGGGCTGGAATCGGCGTGCCGTGAAGAAAAATCTGGTAGAAGAAGAGGTCTGAGTCTGGCTGCCGAGTGCTTTTTATAGTGAATTAATTATCGATAAATAATTGAAAAATAATAATGTTGTGGGCGACTGGGCGGCAGGGAGGCAATTTTGTAAAAATAAGTTGACATTAATACGCTCAGATTTTATGCTTATGCTGTGCTGATGTTAGCATCAAAGACTGTACAAGGTGGCCTTTAGTGAGGCGCCCTACAGATAAAATTCTGAAGCTAGGAGGATAAAGATCATGACCGTATTAGCCCGTTGGGAGCCAATCCGCGAACTTGCAAGTTTGCAGGAGCGCATGAATAGGCTCTTTAACGATTCTTTCAGCCCTGTTACCAGTCAGGAGTCGCTGTCGGCAGGCTCGTTTGTCCCACCCGTCGACGTTTATGAGGACGAGCAGGGGATCCGGCTGAAGATGGAAGTACCGGGAATCGATGAGAAGGACATCGACATCCGCATGGAAAACAACCTTCTGACGGTGCGCGGCGAGCGCAAGTTGGAAAGCGAAACCAAGGAAGAGAACTACCATCGGATCGAGCGTCGTTATGGGAGCTTCACCCGCAGCTTTACCCTGCCGAACACGGTTAACCCCGAGGAGGTGAAGGCAGGCTACTCTAAGGGTGTGCTGACCATCCAGCTTGGCAAGAGAGCCGAAGCCCGGCCGAAGCAGATAAAGGTGAACCTAACGCCCGAGCTTGCGGAGAAGGCCACTGTCGGCAAGAAGTGATTGTAGACCGAAGCGCCTAGGCGCGTGATTCGAGGCACGGCCTCAATTCCGCGATCAGCACTTCGCATCCAATTTGGGGAGCGGAGGATGGATTCATGAAGTCCCCCGGCTCCCCGTTTGATTTTCACAATCGGAATTTATACGTCGCACCGTGAATTGATAAGTGGGTAGCAGAAGCAAGTAGCGGCGTGAGGAGTAATTTTATGGCGATCCGCGGAGATAAGCTGACCGAAAAGTCGTTGGAAGCGATGCAGCGTGCCAGGGAGCTGGCGAGCGAAAATGGTAATCCTGAATTAGTTCCGCTGCATGTGCTGGCAGCGCTGCTGGAGGATCATGAGGGCATCGTTCTTCCATTGCTGACGCGCGCTGGTGTGCAGACAGCGGCACTGCAGGCGCAAGTGCAGCGCGAAATCGCAGGACTTCCAAAACTGGCTGACGCTGCGGCGGAGCCGCCTCCTTCGGACGAGACGCGGAGGCTGTTGGATCTTGCATTCAAGGCCGCAGCAACTTTTAAAGACGAATATGTTTCCACCGAACATCTGCTATTGGGACTGATCGGGCTGAAGCGTGACGCAGCTCAGAAGTTGTTAAGCACGCTTGGAGTTTCACAGGACACTCTGCTGAAGGCACTAGCGGCGGTACGCGGTACCCAGACGGTGACCGACCAGAATCCTGAGTCGAAGTACCAGGCGTTAGAGCGTTATGCGCGCGACTTAACTGAGCTGGCGCGGCGGGGCAAGCTCGATCCGGTGATTGGGCGCGACGAAGAGATACGGCGCACGATTCAGGTTCTCTCGCGTCGCACGAAGAATAATCCAGTGTTGATTGGTGAGCCGGGCGTTGGCAAGACGGCGATCGTCGAGGGGCTGGCGCAGCGCATCGTGCTGGGTGATGTACCGGAGCAACTGAAAAACAAGCGTGTAGTCTCACTCGACCTGGGCGCGCTGGTTGCAGGCGCGAAGTATCGCGGAGAATTCGAGGACAGGTTGAAGGCCGTGCTCAAGGACATTGAAGAGAGCGCGGGAACGATCATTTTGTTCATCGATGAGTTGCATACGTTGGTTGGTGCCGGTGCCGCCGAAGGCTCTATGGACGCAAGCAACATGCTGAAGCCGGCGCTGGCCCGGGGCGAGTTGCGTGCGATTGGCGCCACCACGTTGAACGAGTACCGGAAGTACATCGAGAAAGACGCAGCCTTCGAACGCCGCTTCCAGATTGTGTACGTAGGTGAGCCCTCGGTGGAAGACACGATTGCGATTCTGCGTGGGCTGAAGGAGAAGTATGAGGTTCACCACGGCGTGCGTATCAAGGATTCGGCGATTGTATCCGCGGCGGTACTTTCGCATCGCTACATCAGCGATCGCTTTCTGCCGGACAAGGCCATTGATCTGATCGACGAAGCAGCGGCCTCGCTGCGCATCCAAATCGACTCGATGCCGACAGAGATCGACCAGCTACAACGGCGCGCCACCAACTTGGAGATTGAGCGCCAGGCGTTGAAGAAAGAATCGGACGCAAACTCGAAGGAACGGCTTGCCATTGTGGAACGCGAGCTGGCGGAGATACGCGAACAGACGAACGCACTGAAGGCGCGATGGCGGGCGGAGAAGGACAGCATTGCCGAAGTTCGCAAGCTCAAGGAATCCATCGAGCAGATGAAGCTGCAACAGCAGGAAGCGGCTCGACTCGGCCAGTATGAACGCGCCTCGCGGCTGCAATATGATGAACTTCCCAAGACGGAGCGACTGCTGGCTGAGTTGACGGCCAAGGCCGAGGGAAATCAGTCGCGCATGCTGAAGGAAGAGGTGGACGAAGAGGACGTGGCCCGCATCGTCAGCCGCTGGACGGGAATTCCGGTGTCGAAGATGCTGGAAGGCGAGGTAAAGAAGCTGGTGCAGATGGAGTCCCGGCTTCGGCTTCGCGTGATTGGGCAGGACGAAGCGCTGGAGAAGGTTTCCAACGCGATCCGGCGATCACGCGCAGGGTTGAGCGATCCGAGGCGTCCAATCGGTTCTTTTATCTTCCTTGGCCCAACGGGCGTGGGCAAGACGGAGTTGGCCAGGGCCCTGGCAGAATTTCTATTCGACGACGAACATGCCATGGTACGCATCGACATGAGCGAATATATGGAAAAGCACTCGGTTTCGCGACTGATCGGCGCACCTCCAGGTTATGTGGGATACGAAGAGGGTGGCCAACTGACCGAAGCCGTGCGGCGGCGTCCGTATTCGGTGTTGTTGTTTGATGAGATCGAGAAGGCGAATCCGGACGTGTTCAATGTTTTTCTACAGATAATGGACGATGGACGGCTGACCGATGGCAAGGGTCGCGTGGTAGATTTCAAAAACACCATCCTCATTATGACCTCGAACATCGGATCGCTATCGCTCTCTGGAGATTTGACCTCGCCAGAGCGTTTTCAACGCGCCAGCGAGCAGGTTATGACAGCGTTACGCGGACACTTCAAACCGGAGTTCATCAACCGGATTGACGATATAGTGGTCTTCCGCCCGCTGGGAACCGAGCAACTCATAAAGATTGTGGATTTACGTTTGCAGGACGTGAGAGAGCTGCTGGCAGGACGCAAGATTACGCTGGAACTCAGCGATGCTGCCAAGCAAACACTGTTTACCAGCGGCTATGATCCAGCTTACGGAGCGCGTCCGCTGAAGCGAGCAATTCAGCGGATGATCCAGGACCCGTTGGCGATGAAGATTCTGGATGGAGAGGTGCTGCACGGCGATCACGTTGTGGTGGATGCAAAGGATGGCAAACTTATTTTCCGGACAAATCACCAGGAAGAGCAGCCGCTCTCTACGACAGAAGTGCAGACACAGCTCAACTAAATCTGGCTGATAGAGACTCCACGCCCCGGGCATCCGCACCGGGGCTTTTTTGCCGGGAGTAAACGAACAGGTATGGTCAATCTCCGCTCACCAGCACATATAGCGCGGCGGCGCGAAGCGCAATCAACGTGCCCCACAGAGCGATTCCGTCAATTCTCAAATCCATGACTGCAGAAGAGATAGCTGGGAAGGTTGGCAAAAGCCCAAGGGCAATCAGAAAGAGCGCGACCCAGCGTGCCCAGCGGGAGTGGTGCCACAATCCAAACGCCGTCGCGATTTGCACGATTGCCGAAAGCATGTAGGCGAGCCAACCGCGCAGAGCCACCTCTTCGCCCACGACCCAGACTCCTGAGTTAAAGGGTAGCCAGGAAGCTGCGACGCCAACACCATATGACGCTGCTAGCATACCGAAGGCCGCGAGGAGCAGGGCAACAAGCTTGATGTTTCGCGGCGCTTCGGTTTCGTCAGGTGAGACCGGCTCAAGCAAGGTCAAAGAGCAATACCTCGGCCTCTTCCTCGGCATCTTCGGCGACACTAAGCGTCAGCGCAGCCTGATTGGTAATGCTGGCGCCGTCGCCCTGACCAAGCAGGGTGCCATTGAGGGTTGCTACGCCCCTTGCCATCTGTAGCCAGGCGTATCGGCCTGCGGGCAGGGCGAATGGAAGGCTTTGGCCAGGAGCGAGCTTCGTAACCAGCAAGCTCGCGTCGGCGTGAATCTTGACCGAACCCTGCGTTCCAGTTGGCGAAGCGATGAGTCGCCATTGTCCACGCTTCTCTTCATCGGGGAAAGACTTCTGTTCGTAACTCGGCGCAATGCCGAGTTTGTCCCTATCGGGGATGATCCAGATTTGCAACAGGTGCACGGGCGCACTTGGCGAGGGATTAAACTCGCTGTGCACGATTCCCGTGCCGGCGCTCATGCGCTGACCGTCGCCTGGGCGAATGACCGCACCGGTTCCAAGGTTGTCGCGATGCTCAAGAGCGCCGCTCAGGACATAGGTGATGATTTCCATGTTCTCGTGCGGATGCATGCCAAAGCCGCGGCCAGGGGCGATCACATCTTCATTGATAACCCGAAGCGCGCGGAAGTGGATATGCGCTGGATCGCGGTAGTCGGCGAACGAAAACGTGTGGTAAGTGTTGAGCCAGCCGTGATCGAAGTGGCCGCGCTGGTTGGCGGGACGAAGCGTAATCATTGGGTACCTCCCGGTCGCATCTTCAGTGACCCTTGGTAGATAGATGTTGCAACAGATAATAACGATTCATGCAACGACAGACGCAACTTGACGGGCCCTGCGGCGCGTCTCACAGCAGATGGGAGGCTAGACGACTATGACAACAGGCAAAGGAAGCACCCGGTACATGACAGCGACACCCGTGGAGAAGCGCTCGACGACAGCAAAAAATATGGAGGCGAAGAAGCAGAAGACTGAAGAGCGCAAATATAGTCCCAAGGCCAGCGCATTTGTGGCAGAAGAAATGAAGGAGATGAAGCAAGGGAAGCTCAAAAGCGGGAGCAGCGGTAAGACAGTCCGCAACCCAAAGCAGGCGATTGCGATCGGCCTCTCGGAGGCGCGAAGGTCAGGAGCGAGAGTACCGAAGAATCCGCGCAAGGCCGCGTGAGCTTGCGCCAAAGGCGTGGAGACTGAGCACGATCAGCACGGTCTGAAATCTATTTAAGCTACCTGCTATCTCCGGCTGAACTGCTGCTCGAAGCGCTGGATGAACCGCCTCCGGGCGCTTCGCTTGAGCCGCTGTTGGAGGGGCCCGTACTCGAAGCTTTGTCAGAGCTACCAGGCGCAGACGGCGAGTTGGAGGACGCGTCCGAAGTGCTGCCGCCATTGGAGGGCGACGCGCTCTCGGAGCCGCCATCTGACTTTGCCGGGGAGGACGAGCCCGCAGAATTCTTGTGGGCGTAATCGGTCACATACCAGCCGGAGCCTTTGAACTGCACAGCGGGGGCGGAGATCAACTGTTCAATCGTATCCTTGTGGCATTTTGGACAGGTCGTCAGTGGAGCGTCAGAAAATTTCACGATGCGCTCGAAGCGATGAGCGCAATTACTGCACAGGTACTCGTATAAAGGCATGGTTCCTTCAGGCGCGCCTCGCCGGGATCGGCTAGCGCGGCGCGATGATTCATACTCTCGATACTTTGATTTTAGGTTCCTCCGGGCAGTGCGGTCAATTTTTCACCTCCGCGCTCTGTTACACTTCGCGTTTGGAGCGTTAATTTTGTGCATCAATTGGGGCGCAGCCGTTAGCCCTTGCACTGGAGGATTAGCCATGCCTGCAACTCAGCCCTCGCTCTACATGGTCGGCACGCCAATCGGCAACCTTGAGGACATTTCGCTGCGCGCGCTGCGAATTCTCAAAGAGGTGGAGCTGATTGCGTGCGAGGATACGCGGCAAACGGCGAAGTTGCTCAATCATTACGGTATTGAGACGCACACCATCAGCTATCACCAGCACAACGAACTGACACGCTCGGCGGAGCTGATCATGCATCTGGAGCAGGGGCATTCGATTGCCCTGGTGACCGATGCGGGGATGCCCGGTGTCTCTGATCCGGGCTTCCGGCTTGCCTCGCTGGCGATCCGTCACAAGATTCCGGTGGTGCCGATTCCGGGTGCCTCGGCATTTTTGAGCGCACTGGTGGCGAGCGGGCTACCGACGGACGCTTTCGTCTTCCATGGCTTTCTGCCGTCCAAGCTGGGTCAGCGGCGCAAGCTGCTGGAGGGGATTCAGCACTCGCCGCGAACGCAGATATTTTACGAAGCGCCGCACCGCCTTCTGGGAGCGCTGGAGGACATCGCCGAGGTGCTTGGCGCGCATCGCCGGGTGGTTGTGGCGCGCGAGGTTACGAAAATATACGAAGAGTTTGTGCGCGCCACGGCCGCCGAGGCCCTAGCCGAATTCAAGAGTCGCGACGAAATACGCGGCGAGATCACACTGCTCGTGGGCCGGGCCGAGGAGCAACACGGCCTGCCGGCGGTGACGCAGAAGAATGCCCGCACTCGTGTCCGCGAGCTGATGAAGTTGGAGTCACTCGATGAGAAAGAGGCGATGAAGCGTGTGGCGAAGGAAATGGGCGTTAGTAAGAGCGATGTCTACCGGGAGTTGCAAAGGGGCGGAAAGAAATAGAAGCGCTCTGTCAACTGGCTATTCCTCGACAGCCCTCAACAGTTCCTTCGTGTACTCGTGCCTCGGCGCGCTGGTGATTTGCTCGGTATCGCCGATTTCAACGATCTTGCCTTGGTGCATGACGGCGATGCGAGTGGAAAGATAGCGCACGACGGGCATGGAGTGCGATATGAACAGGTAGGTCAAGCCGAACTCTTTTTGCAATTGCTTGAGCAGGTTTACGATCTGCGCAGCGACGCTGACATCAAGGGCGCTGACGGCCTCGTCGGCGACGATGAAGCGGGGGCGCAGGGCGAGGGCGCGGGCGATTCCAATGCGCTGGCGCTGGCCGCCGCTGAACTCGTGGGGATAGCGGGAGAGAGCGGTGACCTCGAGGCCGACGGCGCGCATCAACTCGGCAGCGTGCTGGCGCAGGATGGGCTTGCCGAGGTCATCGTGGATGGCCAGCGGTTCGGTGACAATCTCCTCTACGGTGAGGCGCGGATCAAGCGAGCCGAAGGGGTCCTGGAAGATAATCTGCATCTCGCGCCGGGTTTCGCGCAGGGCACGTGCGCCGAGCGAAGTAATCTCGGTGCCGTCAAATCGCACGATGCCACTGGTGGGCTCGATGAGGCGCAAAATCAGGCGGCCCAGTGTACTTTTACCGCAGCCGGATTCACCGACCAACCCCAGGGTTTCGCCTTGTTCGATAGTGAGCGAGACGTCATCGACGGCACGGAAAGGGTTTGCAGGAGAGCGTCCGAGGGCGTCGCCTGCGTCATAAATCTTGGTAAGATGTTCAGCTTCAACCAGCGCCATGCAGAGCAGCGTACCATGCCGACGGGGATTTTTGCTGGAGTTGAGGAGAGTGGCGACAGGCGCCGCCCAAGAGAAGGACCTCCGGTCGCTGACGCTGGGCTGTCCGCGTGTTAAAATTTCCACAGAGAATTCCACGAGAGAATTGTTTGATTGAGCTTGCGCCATCGATTTTGTCGGCTGATTTTGCCCGCCTCGCCGAGCAGGTGCAGCCCGTGCTGGATGCGGGGGCAACCCTGCTGCACGTGGATGTAATGGACGGCCACTTCGTACCCAACATCACCATCGGGCCTCCGGTGGTGGCTGCGCTGCGCAAACATGTGGCGTCGAGCGTTCCGCTGGATGTTCACCTGATGATCGAGAACGCGGACAACTTCATTCCGGCATTTGTGGACGCGGGAGCCAACTGGATCAGCGTGCATCAGGAAGCATGCGTGCACCTGGACCGGGTTGTGCAACATATTCGTTCGCGAGGAGCGTTGGCTGGGGTGGTCATCAACCCGGCGACACCAGTGGCTACGCTCACTGACATTCTGGATGTTGTGGATTACATACTGGTCATGTCAGTGAATCCGGGCTTTGGCGGACAGAAATTCATCCCAAGGACGCTGGGAAAGATTCGCGATCTTGCGGAATTGCGTGCTCAACGCCATCTTAGCTTCCGTATTGAGGTCGATGGTGGTATCGCTCTTGATACCATAGAGTCTGTGGTCCAAGCGGGCGCCGAAATACTGGTTGCCGGCAATGCAATCTTTGGTCGTGGTGAGGCAGCCCACAATGTTCAACAACTTCTGCAGGCAGCCCGTTCGGCCACTCTGCGGAAGGCTTAAGCGCTGAATTCGAGTTCTATCGAGGTGTCTCCGGCATGTTTCGTCGCGTTTTCATCCCCCTGCTGCTGGCCGCAAGCCTGTTGACCGGTGTGGCCTGCAATAAACAGAAGGCCACCAATCCGCTGTCTCATATCAACTCAAAGCAACCGGATAAGGTGCTCTTCGACCGCGCGATGGAGGCGATGAAGGTGCACAAGTACGACGTGGCTCGAATGACATTGCAAACACTCATCAACACCTATCCGGATTCCGAATTTGTAGCACGTGCCAAGCTGTCAGTGGGCGAGTCCTGGTATCAGGAGGGCTCATCGGCGGGGCTGGCCCAGGCGGAGACTGAGTTTCGTGACTTCATCACGTTCTTCCCCAATATGCCGGAAGCAGCAGAAGCTCAGCTGAAAATCGCCGACATCCACTATCGCCAGATGGAGAAGCCGGATCGCGATTACACGCATGCCCGCCGGGCTCAAGATGAATACCGCCAGTTGCTGCTTCAATATCCGGACAGCAAATTAGCTGACGTCGCGCGCAAGCGTTTGCTTGAGGTGCAGGAGGTGCTGGCAGAGCGTGAGTTCCGCATCGCGCATTTCTATTACCAGCGCCAGTCACTCTTGGCGGCGATCGCGCGCGCCAAGACCCTGACTGACAAATATCCGCTCTATAGCCGCGCTGACGAGGCACTCTACATTCTGGGACAAGCCTATGAACAGCAAGCAGAGCGCATCCGCGACGCAAAGATTTCTGACACGCTGAAGCAAGAGCTGACCAAGGGCTTTTTGGATAATGCGGCCAACGCTTACAGCAAAATTGTGACTCGGTATCCTGCTATGCCTTTCTATCAGGACGCACGCAAGCGCCTGGTTGCGATTAACCGCCCTGTGCCCACGCCCACGCCAGAAGCTATCGCGCAGAACAAAAAGGAACAGGCGAGCCGCGTGTTGAGCACTCGATACGACCGCTTTATCAATAACATGCAGAAACGTCCCGACACCAGCACCGCAGCGAAGTTTGGCGAGCCCACGCTGGTCGACCCGAAAGACACAGATGCGCCGAGGCTCGTACGCGAGATCAATTCCGCCGTGAAGTCCGAGATGGATGCTAAGTCCGATTCTGGCAAGATTTCAGTTGAGACGGTGAGGGAGGGCGGAAAGGTTCCGGAGAATCAACCGCTCCCGCGCTCACCCGAAGCAGCGGTCAACCCCAGTGACGTTCCTGCACAGGCGCCACCCCAGCTCAATGAGAGCGCGTCGAGTTCGTCAGGCGAGGCGGATGCGAAGGCGTCCTCGTCCACTGATGCTGCCAAGGACGATTCGAAGAACGCATCATCGAGCCACAAGGCGAAAAAGAAGCGCCATTTCCACCTTCCCATTCCACTTTAGTTCCGCTCGGGAAAGGGAGTTTGGCCCACCAGACACTGATCGTTTGGTGGGTTTTTCTTCGCCTCCGGATATGCAAAAAAGTTCATCTCCATTGACCTCGCCAGTGGAACGAGTTAACGTGGCACATTAGTTGACTCCAGATCTGTCCATATCAGGATGCCCCCGTGTCTATCAATGTCCTACTTGCCGACGACAGCGTACCGGCCCAGAACATGGGCAAGAAGATTCTTTTGGATGCTGGCTATACGGTAGTTACTGTCAACAACGGTCTTGAGGCGCTTCGTAAAATCGCCGAGGCGGCACCGGATGTCGCCATTCTGGACATATTTATGCCCGGTTACACAGGGCTGGAGATTTGCAAGCGTCTGCGAGCGACTGCCGCAACAGCTTCAATTCCGGTGATCCTGACGGTGGGCAAGATGGAACCCTATCGTCCGGAAGAAGGCGAGTCAGTCAAGTCGAATGCGGTCATAGTGAAGCCATTTGCTGCTGCCGAGCTGATTGCGGCGGTTAAAAGTTTGATCGGTGCGCCAAGCGCCGTAGCAGCCGAGCCAGGACTCGGCACCGAATTCCAGACAGCAAAGGTTGCCGAAGATCCGCCGCAGGACTATCTGGCGGCTGAGGGGGGAGTTGTCCCGACTCAACTGACTGCCAATCAAGTCGACGTTCCGGTGTCGCCCATGGAGACGTCACAAGAGGAAGCTGCGGATGAACCCCTCTTTTTCACCGCTTCGTCAGAGATGGGCGAAGGCGCGCAGTCGCATGAACCAAGTGTATATAAGGAGGGACAAATTCTCTCCGGTGCGGCATTGGATAGGGAGACTAGCTTGGCGTTCGATCCAGATGCCACACACACGCCATTCAGCGCTTCTGCCGTCGATCTTTTGCCCACAGCGTCATATTCTGACTCGGGGCATGGCATGGCTGCATTCACCGAATTTGATCTGGAACCGGAGACGCCTTCTGATACTTTTACACCTGCTCTCGGAAAGCCAACGATAGATGGGCCATCGCTCGCGGCGTTAGATGCTGCTGGGCAAGCCGGCCTGGTCGATGCTTCGGGGCCCGAAGCTACTGCTCCGGAGTTTTTGGTTGATTCGCACGAGATTGTCTCTGGTCCGGTGGGCGCGGCTGAGTTGGAATCGTTAAACCTGAATGTTCCTGCTCTTGATCCATTGCTCGAGGTGCCGCAAGCCCAGATTCCAACGAGCACGTTGAGCTGGAATGGCTTCGACGTTGGCGAAGTTTCCGACCAGATTGTGCCTGATATCGCAGTCACGAGTGTTAGTCCAACGGAAGAGGTTTCGGCTCCAGCGGTAGTGCCGCTTTCTCCAGAGGAAGAAGCCCGAAGGGCAGCATTTGAGGCGCTGTTCAATTCAGACGAAATTCCACCACTGGAAGAGATTCCGGTTTTGCCCTCTCTTAGCGCGCCTGCCGTGCTTCCGAGCATCTCCGACTTGTCGAAGGACTATTCATTCCACATCAAACCGGATGCTGAACTTGAAGTTCTCGGCGATGACAGCCAGCAGCATTTCTTGGATTCGGGGCTCGACCCGAACCTGGTGGCGGAAGGGCCGGCAGAAGACGGGTTCCCGAGCACAATTGGGATGATTCCCGACCGTGACCCTCTACTGGACGATGCGCTGCCACAAACTGGCTGGCAGAAGATCGGAAGTTTGCAGGAACCAGAGGAAACAATGGCGCTGAATACAAGCGCAATTGTTTCGCCGCAGGTTGAGGCGAGCGATGGCCTGGTATCCGCGTCAGCCCCGGAGGCCGCTTTGGCTGAAGCAACGCCCAAAAGTTACGGGGAGCTGGCAAGTCCCGTAGAACCAGCATACCCCGCTGAGATTGCACAGACGACGCCGGAAGCCGCGCCAGAGCCAACGGAGGTTAGTCCCGGGGCGGTGCTTGCAGATGCTCAAACGGCCGAGCCAGAGCCCGCGTACTCCGGCACGGGATTGCCTGTCGTTGAAGATACGCTGGTGAGCATTGCAGCGGAAGCTGCAGTCATGCAAACAAAGTCCACGTCGGTGCCATCCGATGTCGTACCAGAGCGCGATGAAGCCGCACCAACTCCGGCTAAAGTTGTATCAGAGCGCGCGCTTGTTCAGGCCGGGTTGATCGAGCTGGCTTCGCCACAGCCTGGACAGTATCTGACGGAGAATTCCTCTACGGGTGCAATTCTGGCGCGATCCAACGAAGCCGAGAGAGTTCATCAGGCGGTTGAGCGGGTCTTTGAGAGATTCAAACCTTTGTTAATTGCGGCGATCGTACGCGAGTTGGCACGCAGCGACTGATCGAGGCCATCGAAGCAAGAAAAGGGCGCGAAAAGACAGGCTGTTACGAAACTCTGTGACTCTGGGGTAATGAAGATTAGAAGATGCCCTCGCAAATCGGGGGCATCTTTGTTATGGGCTTTATTCAGGGCGAGGCGCGTGGTCAGGGAACGCTGTTTCCGGTGATGCTGGACGAATTGATTCCTAGCGATCATATGTGCCGTGTGATTGAGGCATTTGTAGACGGTCTGGATATGGCGGCGCTGGGCTTCGAGCGTGCCGAGGCTGCGGAAACAGAACGTCTAGGCTATGATCCGCGATCTGCTGAAGCTATATCTATACGGCTACTTGCAACAGATCCACTCGTCGCGGCGGCTGGAGCATGAGTGTCGTCGCAACGTAGAAATGATGTGGCTGTTGGGTCGTCTGGTTCCCGATTTCAAGAGCATCGCGGAGTTACGGCGGTTGCATTGCGAGGCGGTGACGGAGGCAGGGGACGCTGTTTCCAGTGACGCTAGGTATTTGGTCCCAAGGTTAGATGGTGCATACTTTTCTGATCGTCAGCAGGAGGCCTATGGGACAGGTTCTTCATGGGAGCGCCCGCACGACAGCGGCAAAACGTCTGCTCACTGATGCCGTGCTTGCGGCACAGCTCCGCCGTCCCGAGGCCTGCCTCAGAGACTCCTTCAGAACGCCAATAATCTGCTCTTCGCTGTAGCGGCTCTTCTTCAAGACTTCGTTCTCCTCACTTGGCCCGAGCGGGCCAGTTTAACCGGAGAACTCTCATTTACGCTGGATCAATTTTCGGGGAGCAGATCACGATCCAGACCAGAAACAGAATGATTAACAACAACACCCAGCTCGCAAATCGTGGTAAGGTTCAGCCTCATCAATTAGGAAAAGGAAATCTGGACTCAACCCTACGACAGTTCTGGGGCCGTCAAATCATGCATGCAACATGATGAAGAGCGCTTGCCTGTTCCGCGCAAAGGAGAAGATCCCATTGCTGGAAGGCGGGAAGTGCTGCCTGACGTCATTTTTGTGTGCGAATTATGAAATGTCTCATGTTTTACGCGTTGCGATAACTGGAAAGCTCCTTACCGCAATGCGCAAAGCATAAATCGACCGTATGGGTTGACAATCTGACAACGCACAAAATGGAGAACAAAGCATGAGATGGGGAATGGTCATTGACCTTGTGAAGTGTAGCCGCTGCCATGCTTGCGTCGCTGCTTGCAGAATTGAGCATTTTCTTCCGTTGAGGGTCACCTGGGTGAAATTGATCGCCAGCGAGAGTGAGGGGGGAGGGGTCGCTGATGTAAGCACCTTCCCGGTACGGTGCAACCAGTGCAAGGAGGCTCCTTGTGTTGAGGTATGCCCAACGGAAGCCAGCCAGCAACGTCCGGATGGGATCGTATGGATCGATTCCGACAAATGCATCGGGTGCCGTTACTGCGTCGTAGCCTGTCCCTATCAGAACCGTACTTTTCTGTCCAAGGACAAGGACCCGGGGTATTTTCCCGGCTATCCCAAAACCAATTTTGAAAAGATGGGAGAGAAGCTCTATCCCCATCAGGTCGGCACCACCGTGAAGTGCAATTTCTGCCTTGAGCGAATTGACGCAGGTTCGGAGAAGGGGCTGAAGCCCGGCATAGATCGAGAAGCAACACCGGCTTGCGTGAACACCTGCCAGGCGCGAGCCCTGACCTTCGGCGACCTGGACGATCCGGAAAGCAACGTTTCCCAGCTCATCAGAGGGCGTAACGGCTTTGTTCTCCAGGAGGAATACGAGACTGAGCCCTCCGTTTATTACGTGGACGGCAAGATTGGCGCCAAATCCAATATCGCTCCTGAGTGGGCCACGACTGGCAGTCATATCACCCATCTGAGCAGCGTTGAAAAAAGAGCAAGTGAAATTTTCGGGAGCTTGCACGGGAAACAAGAGGAGAAGTAGTCATGGCGAAAATATCTCGTCAAACGTCACGGCAATGGATTGTGACCCATGAGTGGATGGTCAACCCCATGCAGCAGACCGAATGGATCGAAGGCCGAGGTTTGCTCATATGGCTTGCCGAGGTTTTTTCGAGCTTAGGTACCGGTCTTTACCTGGTATCCATATTTGTAAACAACTGGCGGGGCGCGTTACTCGGCTGGCTCATCGTTATTGGCCTCAAACTCCCGCTGCACGTAATCTACCTTGGAAAACCCTCGCGATTCTGGCGTGCGATGCCTCCCTTCACCAACGCATGGCGAACCTCATGGATCGCCAGGGGGTCTTTTTTTACTGCAGTTTTCAGCCTCTTCGGTTTGTTGCAGTTGATAACCAGTTATGTTTCCCCGGGCAGCGGCATTGACATCCTGGTAAAGGTTATTGCGGGACTTTTCTGCATACTCACTGCCCTATACTGCGGATTCATGATGAGCTACTGCAAAAGCCTTCCCTTCTGGAATACAGGCCTTTTGCCTATCGTCATCATGAATGCAGGTATCGCCGACGGGCTCGCTTTGTTGATTGGCATCGGGATGATTGCAGGCGGCGTCAATTTCGCTGCCGTAGAAACCGTTACCCGGGTCCTGCTCCTTTTTGATGTGCTTCTCATTGCCAGCCTCGTCATGAATGGTTCCTATCGATCCGCCACCGCGGGTTTTTCGTCCAAAGAGCTCACGACGGGGCACACGGCCCTGGTCTTTTGGGTCGGCACCGTACTGATGGGTATCATCGTACCCTTGGCAATATCTCTTCAGACACTTTGGGGTGCCGGTGAGACAACCCACTGGTTGATGATTGCCGCCGTCGTCGCGCATACCATCGGCGCATTTGGGTTGAAGTACTGCATCCTGAAGGTTGGGATTTACGAACCAATTCTGCCTAAGGCAAAGGTATTGAGAAGGGCTTTATAAGGAGCAACAATGGGCGAAAAAAGGGTGATCCTGTCAACCTGTAAGAGCTGCCATGGCGGATGCGGTGTGCGGGTAACAGTTCAAGATGGCGTCATCGTTCATATTGAAGGCAACCCGGATTCTCTTACCCGAGGAACCATGTGCGCCAAGGGCCTGTCGAGCATCCAGCATATCGACAGCCCCTATCGAATCAAGTATCCCATGAAGCAGGTCGGCGCCAAGGGCGAAGGCAAGTGGCAACGAATCACTTGGGATGAAGCTTTGGGTACGATCGAGGCGAAGATTAAGGAAGCCGCGTCCAACTATGGCCCGGAAGCCGTCGCAATATCCCAGGGAACAGGCCGCGGCTATAATCGCTACACTCATCGTTTCGCAAGGTCCATTAAGACAGCCAACGTCATCACTCCAGGTTATGTCTGCCACAGCCCCCGGCTCGGACTCTACGGTCTCGTCACCGGTTACGGCAGACTTTATTGCGATTATCACGGCTGGGGAGGCGAGTTTCCCAAGACCCAGATCATGTGGGCCAAGCAGCTGGAGATCAGCAGCGCTGATTCGGAAATGTGCAACTGGTTCATACAGTCCCTCGACTATTGCAAAAATCTCATAATCATCGACCCGCGAACCACGGCTTATGCCTCCCGGGCGACGCTGCACCTCCAGCCCCGGCCGGGTTCTGACTGTGCGCTCGCCATGGGCATGATGAATGTGATTTTTAACGAAGAACTGTGGGACAAGGAATTTGTTAACAATTGGACTTACGGGTTTGAAGAGTTGAGGGAAAGAGTCGCCCTATTTACTCCCAAGAAGGCCTCCGAGCTTACCTGGGTGCCCAAGGAGAAGATCATCCAGGCGGCCAGAATGTTTGCCATTGACACGCCCGGCTGCATTCAAGTGGGTAGTTCTCTGGAAAGACAGGCCAACTGCGGTCATACGTTGAGGGCCATCACCTGCTTGATGGGAATGTGCGGCAACATTGAGAGACCCGGCAGTATGGTTAGCTGGGTTTTGCCCGATACTGGATTGATCGAGGACCTTTTCCTCGAACTGCCGATGACTCCGGAGATGCAGAGCAAGATCATCGGAATCGATCGCTTTAAGCTGGGCGCCGCGAGGACCTGTAACCCGGATACGATGGTCAAGTCGATTCTTTCTGGTGAGGCCCCGGTTAAGGTTTGGATAAGTGTTGGAGGGCAGCAAATCGTTCACATGGCCAACACTAAGGAAGTCGTTGCGGCCATTGAAAAAGTGCCTTTCATGGCCCATGTCGATCTCTTTATGGGTCCCATGGCGGAAGCCGCGGACATAGTTCTTCCCACTGCCCACTGGCTTGAGCTCGACGATGTCTATGACATGCATCCCCGCTTCTTTATCTCAGCCCACAACAAGGTTGTAGAGTCGCCCGGTGAGGCAAAGTCAGATGCATGGATATTTAACGAACTGGGGAAGCGTTGCGCACCCGAACATTGGTTCGATACCGTCGAGGACCTCCTCGACTATGAGGTGCGAAAAGGCAACGACGGCACTATGAAGTGGAAGGACTTCAGCGAAAAACTGATAAACGGCTGCTGGGGCAAGGATCAGGTCTACTACAAGTACAAGACCAATTACTGGAAAGAGGGCGGCGGTTTCCCGACCGCAACCGGAAAATTCGAATTCAAGTCCAAACGGTTGGAAGAATTAGGATATGACGGTCTTCCGGTTTACAGGGAACCGGGGGAGAGTCCCTACAGCACTCCTGAGCTCTTCGAAGAATATCCTCTGGTCATGAGCAGCGGGTTCCGTCAGCCTTTCTATTTCCTTGGCCAGTATCGAAATATTCCTTGGCTGAGAAGCTTCATGGAATATCCCACAGCCCAACTCCATCCGGAAACGGCTGCAAAATATGGAATCAAGGATGGTGACTGGATTTGGATTGAATCGCCCCGCGGCCGCATCCGGCAAAAGGCCAGACTGTTCCCAGGCATCCTGAGGGGCATGTTGATGACTACCGCCAACTGGTTCTATCCTGAAACGCCCGCCAAAGGGTATCACGGGCTTTTTATTTCGAACCCCAACGTGTTGACCAACAATAACCATCTGGATCCAATGTATGGCTCTCCGGATTTGACCTGCCTTTTGTGCAAGGCGTATCCCTGCACAAACGAAGATTTGCAGGAGGAGGTATTCAGCACGGAAGAGTTTGGTTACGTACCCAAATTCAAGCCCCAGTAGGGCCAGTTAGGAGAGGACTGGAACTAAAAGGGGCGTCAGCCATTCCTACTCTGCGTGGCAAGAGCAGTTCCGCGCTTGTTGGCGGCGGTGTAGCCGCCAACAAGTCTCGCAATTTTATATATTGATGTCAGATCGAGAGGTGATTACGATGTCGTCGGCCAAAATCAAAATTCCTATTCTGCTGTCCCGCCTTTGTACCGTCATTCGCAGCACTGCTAAGAAGCACCCTTCTTTTGCTGACCGGTTGCAGGGAAAAAACTTCATTGTGCAGGTAAAGCTGCGAGACAATTCTCAGGGCGGATACCTTACGTTCAAGGATGGCGGTGTAACGTCAACCGCGGGCATTCAAAGTAAACCGGACCTCGAACTCAGCTTCCAAAGTGCAGCGATTGCAGAACGGCTGGTCAAGCCGGCAAAAGATCACTTCGCGTTTATCAATGCGTTGAAGCATTTCCAGATCCAAAACCACGGATCTGCGGAGTTGGCGGAGTGGTTCTGGGACACCCTGAATTTGGTGGCCACTGCCGATATCGAATACGGAGTCAACGTCAGCAATGGCGAAAAGCGATTCACCAGCAATACCAACGGCGGGCCAGTCTTCGTG
>Ga0364860_10623_pt1 | contig 18816 bp, 20 predicted proteins | sample ExccelAu500001D4_FD_206916 | JGI IMG/M metagenome (GOLD analysis project Ga0364860, IMG submission 206916) | Enriched cells from Trout Bog Lake Hypolimnion, Wisconsin, USA - BchlTB.Aug20.5000.01 .D4 | ecosystem: Environmental > Aquatic > Freshwater > Lake > Hypolimnion/Profundal zone | place: USA... | reverse complement strand
CTCGAGGGTTTCAAGCGTAGTCTTGCCAATGCCGCGGACGGGCGTGTTGATGACGCGGTTGAGGGCCATCGAGTCGTGCGGGTTGCGGACCAGGCGGAGGTAGCAGAGCAGGTCCTTGATCTCGGCGCGCTCATAAAAGCTGAAGCCGCCGACCATGGTGTAGCGGATGTTGTAGCGGCGCAGCGCTTCTTCAACGAGACGCGACTGCGAGTTGGTGCGGTAGAGGACGGCGCATTGGGCTTCGTCGCCCGCGTCACCGGCTTCGCGAAGGAATTTTTGAATGCGGTCGGCGATGAACAAGGCTTCGTTTTCGCCGTCGGGGGCTTCATAGTAGCCGATGAGGGAGCCACCCTGGCGGTCGGTCCAGAGCTTCTTGCCTTTGCGCTGCATGTTGTTGGCGACGACAGCGCCGGCAGCTTCAAGAATGTTTTGCGTGGAGCGGTAGTTCTGCTCCAGGCGAATGATTTTGGCGTTGGGAAATTCCTTCTCGAAGTCGAGTATGTTCTTGATGTCTGCGCCGCGCCAGGAATAAATGCTCTGGTCTTCATCGCCGACGGCGCAGACGTTCTGTGCTTCGCCGGCGAGCAGCTTCATTAGCTCATATTGGGGGCGGTTGGTGTCCTGATACTCGTCGACAAGGAGATAGCGGTAACGGCGCTGGTAGCGCTCGCGGACTTCACTGGAGACTTTGAGCAGGCGGACGGCTTCGAGGAGCAGGTCGTCGAAATCGAGGGCGTTGTTCCTGCTTTGTAGCTCTGATAGATGTGGGCGATGCGTTCGCTGTTGGGATCCTTGCTGCCGAGATAGTATTCCTGGGGATCGACCATGTGATTTTTGGCCCAGGAAATGCGGCTGAGGACGGTCCGTGGGGTGAGCTGCTTGGTATCAAGACCCATGCGGCGCATGACTTGCTTGACGATGCCTTGCTGGTCGCTCTCGTCGTAGATGGCGAAGGAACGGGTTAATCCCTCGCCGTTGACTTTCAGGGCTTCAATGTCGCGGCGCAGCATCCTGACGCACATGGAGTGAAAGGTGGCGATGAGGGGCTTGGCCAGCGATGAGTGGCCGAGCAGGCGGTCGACGCGGGCTGCCATTTCAGTAGCGGCTTTGTTGGTGAAGGTGACGGCGAGGATGGAGTCTGGCGCGACGCCTTTTTCGCGGATCAGCCAGGCGATCCGGCTGGTAATGACGCGAGTTTTCCCCGAGCCGGCGCCGGCCAGGATGAGCAGGGGGCCTTCGGTGGCTTCGACGGCGGCACGCTGTTCGGGATTCAGTTTTTCGATGAGCGACTGCAAGGCGGCATCCGGCGGGAAGGTTCCTTCTTCTAGTGTAATTGGCATGGGGCTCGCACGCGCCGGCTATCGAAATGTGGATTGCGGATGCGGCGGCGCGAGGACAGATTCGGTAGGCTTGAGAATGAGATGGTGATCGATTACTTACGCGGCTTCGCGATTTTGATCGGGTTCTTCCTGCTGGGGACGGGTCTGCACCGGATTGGTGTTCCCATTCCGGGCGGCGTGCTGGGGCTGCTGGCGTTTTATCTGGCTATGTCCGCGGGGCTTGTGAAGTTGCGCTGGGTGGAGAGCGCGGCTGACTTTGTGCTGCGGCACATGGTGCTGCTGTTTGTGCCGCTGACGGTGGGGCTGATGGAGATGGGGCCGGTGCTTTCGCGGCAGGCTCTGGCTATCACGGCCAGCTTGCTGGTGAGCCTGACGGCGGTGCTGCTGACGACCGGTCTGCTAGGAAAGTGGTTGCTTCCGAGGGAGCCTATTCTGCCGGGGTTGCCGCTGCCCGACGACGAACTGCCGATGCAGGAGCCTGCTGAAAATGCAGCGACGGAGGCGGCCCAATGAACCTGGTGCGATGGGTTGTGGCGAATCCGGTCTTCAGCGTCGCGCTCACGGTGCTGGCGTATGCGGCGGCGCTTCCGCTGCACCGGCGCTGGCGCTGGATTCCGCCTATCGTGGCGGCTTGCCTGCCGATTGTGGCCGTGCTGCTGCTGGTGCGCGAGCCTTATGCGGATTACAACCGCGGCGGCAGTTTCCTGACGTGGTGGCTGGGGCCGGCCACGGTGGCGCTGGCGGTGCCGATGTACCGTCATGGCATGGCGCTCAGGAATTCATTGCCCAAGCTGGTGCTGATTGTGCTGGCCGGGTCGGTTGTCGGCATGGCGACGGCGGGGCTCACGGCGTGGCTGCTGGGCGCGCCGCTGCCGGTGGTCATGTCCACCGTGCCCAAGTCGGTGACAACGCCTATTGCCATCGAGGTTTGCAAGGAATTGAAAGGGATTCCGCAGATCACTATTGCGCTGGTGATTCTGGCGGGGGTGCTGGGCGCCAGTTTTGGTCCGCCTCTGCTGCGGCTGGTGGGGGTGAAGGACGACCGGGCGATCGGCGCGGCGATTGGAAGCGCGGCGCATGGGATTGGGACGGCAAGCCTGGTGCGGCGGTCGGAGATGCAGGCCACTGTGTCGTCGTGGGCCATGGCGGCGGCTGGGGTGTTTACTTCATTGCTGGCGGTGGTGGTTCGGCTGTTTTTGCGTTGAGGTTGTAAAAATGGACAAAACAGACAATTTGCATATAACGTTCATTTTGTTTATACTGGATCGATGATGGAGATTTCGGCAACTCAAGCGAAACAACGATTTGCGGAAGTGCTTGAAGCGGCGCAGCGGGGCCCGGTAAAGATTCAGCGCCATGCGCGAGACGTTGCTGTGGTTATCTCGGCCACGGAATACGAGCGCTTACGCCAGGATCCCTGGGCTGAATTCAACCGTCTCTCCGCGATGGCGTCTGAACAGGCCAAGGCAAATGGCCTGACCGAGGAGATTCTGGCCGAGATCCTGGCTGAAAAATGATCAAAGCCGAACGGCTTGTCCTGGACACGAACGTAGTGTTGAGCGGTCTGCTATTCCCCTGGTCGACGGCGAGCCACGCCTTGCTCAAGGCACAGCAAGCCAGTCTTCTGGCGTCGGATGCAACTCTGCTGGAATTGGTTGAGGTATTCGGCCGCGCCAGGTTCGACCGATATTTGGAAGCGGCACTCCAGCAGCGATTGCTCGCGGAGTACATGAGGGCCTGCGAGAGGATCGAGGTTTTTCATTCTATTCGCGCCTGCCGGGACCCGAAAGACGACATGTTCCTTCAACTGGCGGTCGATGGGCGGGCGGACGCGATTGTGACCGGGGATGCGGACCTGCTGGCGCTGCATCCGTTTCGCGGGATCGCGATTCTCACGCCGGCGGATTACCTGAAATTGAAATAAGCGCTACCGTCTCGGATTTATCCTAAAAGCATCATGGCATCGAAGAGCGAGTCTGCGCGGCGCGTTGCGGTTTATTGCGGTTCTGCAAACGGAAACGATCCGGCATTTCTGGTCGAGGCGCAGGAATTGGGAACTGCGATTGCGGCCGCCGGGCTGGGACTGGTGTATGGCGGGGCTAGCGTGGGGCTGATGGGCGCGGTGGCGGATGCGGCGCTGACTGGCGGAGCCGAGGTGATCGGCGTGCTGCCGGACGTGCTGGCGGGAAAAGAGATTGCCCATGCGGGGTTGACGCGGATGGAGCTTGTATCCACCATGCACGAGCGCAAGGCGCGCATGGCGGAGCTGGCCGATGCATTTGTGGTGCTGCCGGGCGGGTATGGGACGCTGGAAGAACTGCTGGAAGTGGTCACCTGGGCGCAACTGCGGTTGCACTCCAAGCCAGTCATCCTGGTCAATACGGCAGGGTATTGGGATGGGCTGCTTGTGTTTCTGGATGCGGCAGTGGCGGCCGGATTCTTGAAAGTGAAGAATCGGGAACTGCTGCTGGTGGCTGGGAATGCGAGCGAGGCGGTGAGGATGGCAGTTGATGGGTGAGCCAATGATTATTGAACTTCTGAATCGGCTTGAGCCGGACCCCGAAGCGCTACTACGCGATATCTCCGCGCATATTGATGACGAAATTTTGGAGGAAATCGCAGCGGCGGATTATGGTCAGGACATTGAAAAGCATTTTGCGGCTTTGAAGCAAATCCGGGATACTGGCCTGTTTCCGGAGAAGATGTATTGGTTCCCAGGGGAAGTCCTGGAGCTTTACCGCTTTGGTTGGATTGAGAACACGGAAATGCGACAGGGGCGCTTCGAGTTCGAGAATTGGGCGAGGGCATTTTGCTGCGCAGCTCTACTCCGCGCAACGCGCGAACCATGGAATTATGGGGACGGAATCGCTACCGACAAATCAACGATTCTGCTGATTCTAAGCTTGCGGGAGTTGCCGATAGATTTCACTCCGCAGGCAGTGAGTTTTTTCGCTTGGCTGTTGGCTAATTCTGAACCTGAGGGCCGAGATGAGCAGGTTTGCGCTTATGGAATTGCTCTGCTTTGGTTTGCGCTGCACCGAACCCCGCCCGTCGAGGATGAAACTCTAATATCCCTGGCGAATTGGATCGTTAGACGGGCGAAGGAACTCTACCTCAACCTCATCTTCGAGACCGGCTCGCTTCCAATCCGGATGGGAGTCGGGAATCCGCCGCCATCACCGTGGGTGTTGTTGGGAACTGCGCTTTTCGACCTGGATTTGAGCTGGCGAACGCCAGAGCTGAGCGCTTCAGTCCAGGAGATTGGATTGGAACTGGGGCAATGACGCGAAGTTCTTGAGGTTGGACCTCACCGATTGAGAATTGCTGGAACCCCTACGAGACACGATCCGTAGGGATTTTGCAGGAGGGTCTCTCGCCATGATCGACCGGCACAACCGTTTCAGAATTCTTCTGGCTTCAATTTTCGGCCTGCCGATCGGCGTATTCGCCGTCTACGTGGGCTGGCTTGTGGTTCCCGAGGTGCTGCGGGTGGTGGTACCGTCCGTGGTGGAGAGCGTTGTGGCTAAATAGCTGCAAAGCGGGCGGCTGTCCGCAGCTCAACACGCCACACTGAATTTTCTTTCTCGCCGTTTGCCGATAATTTCCCCGTTTCGGCGCACAATTGAGAATGAAGAGCAAAAGCGGGGAGCGTGGGGCAATATCTGCTTGAGAACCTGCCGTCCCGCCGATGCGCGCAATCTCGTCGACAATTTGGACTCGACGAGTCGTATTGCAGCCTTTTGCAAGGAATTTCAATCGAAAACGTCGCCCCATACCCGTACGTTTGATGCACCAAAAACCACGTATCGGGTTCAAACAGAAGCACTTGGCAGGAAACGGTCAAGCGGTCGGGAAAAGGTCCGCTTTTAGGCCGTGAAACTGCGGTGCCTAATCTAAGGCATCCATAATCAACGCTTTGGCGAGGCAGCTCTCACAGATACACAGAAACTGTGGACCTGCGCATGCTTGTCTTTGGTTCGCTCTGTACTTCAAATCTAGTTGGGCGCGCCAGCGGTTTCCTGGGCGGCGAAGGTGCATTCGCGGCACTGGCAGACGCGGCGGAGATATTCCCAGGAGTAGATGCCGGCGGTGTGGCCATCCTGCCAGTTGAACTGGAGGGCGTAGCGGCCGACGGCGTGGGCGCTGGCGGGCTTGGGCGGCGGGGTGTACATCTGTAAAGGGTTGGCAGGCTTGGGCTTGGGCTGGCCGGGCTTGCGGCCTTGCTGGGCGCGCTCTTCGTTGCAGGTGGCGCAGGGGCAGGCGTCGCGGAGCCAGGCAAAGGTCCATGCGCTGCGGTGGCCGTCCTGCCAGTCGATCTCGAGACCTTTGCCCTCGGAGAGCAGGACGCGCACCTTCTCCGGGGTGACGGCGATGCGGGGCAACGGGAGATTTTCCTCCGACTCGCGCGCCGCGTGTTCCTTATCGACAAAGCGGATGCCTTCGTGACTCATAAGTACAGTTTACAGTGATCAGTGATTAGTGGTTAGTGAACAGCCCGAAATGCCGGAGGACCCGGTTCAAACTGTGCGGAGCGGTAGGTTCTCCAGGAGAACAGGTCTCACTCTCAAAATGGGGCGCTCCGCACGGTGGGGCCCTACTGACTCCTACAAAGAAACAAACACACAAGCGGAGTTCTGCGGCCTCCCACCCATCGGACAAAAACAGAGACGTCCGATGGATGGGGCACAGCTTCATCCGCTGCGCGACTAACCACTAGCCACTAACCACTGATCACTGTCTTTTGTCGTATCTGAGCTTGAGGGCGAGGATGGCTAGGGCCAGCGCCAGCGTGACGGCGTTGGCGGCGGTGATGGGGGCGGAGCCGATGCCGATGCCGTAGACCAGCCAGCAGGCTACGCCAAAGCTGAATAACAGAAACATCGAAAGGGAGATGTCGCTGGCGCTCTTGCGCTGCCAGACGCGGATGAGCTGGGGTACGAAGGAGATGGTGGTGCAGACGGCAGCGGTGGAACCGATGGAGTTGAAGATCCATCGCGGAAGCAGGGTTGTGAATGACATGACTTACGGATTTCTCCAGAAGAACCAGGCGGCCATACCCAGGCCGATGAAGACGACGAGGCCGCGCAGCACGGCTTGCGGAACCATGCGGGCGAAGCGGGCGGAGGTGTAGCCGCCGACCGCGCAGGTGACCATGGCCAGCAGGCAATAGCGCCAGACAACCTGGCCATCGAAGACGAAGATGAGGAAGGCGATGCCGTTGGCCATGGTGGTGGAGACGACCTTGAGGGCGTTGATCTCGTTCAGATCCTGAAAGCCGAAGAGTGAGAGCAGGGTGATGATGAGGAAGCCGGCTCCGGCGCCGAAGTACCCGATGTAAAAGCAGACCACGATGGTGAGCAGGAATACCGGGAGGCGGCGCGGCGGGTGGGGTTCGCCTGACCGGCGCGCTTTACGATGTTCAAGCCAGCGGGAGACTGGGCCGCTGGCGGCAAAAATGACAGCAGCGATCAGCAGCAGCCATGGCACCAGGTGAAGAAAAGTCATCTGCGGCGTGTTCAGCAGGACAACGGCGCCGGCGGTGCCGCCGATGAAGCCGGCGATGCCCATGGGGATGGCGAGGCGGAGGTTCTTACGGATGTCGTCACGGTAGGCGGCGATGGAGGTAAGCTGGCCGGGCCAGAGAGCGACGGTGTTGGTGGCGTTGGCCTGGACGGGGAGCATCTTCATTCCCAGCATGGCGGGAAAGAGCAGGAATGAGCCGCCTCCGGCGACGGCGTTGAGGACGCCGGCAAGAAAGGCGGCTACCGAAAGCCAGAGCCACCGCCAGTCGACGAGATGGAAAAAGTTGGAAAAGGCAGCCATCTACTTGAATTGTAGAGGACTGATTTCGAGCAAAGAGAGCGTACCGAAGCGGGTTCAGGCTGGTCCCTGAGAAAGAATCCAGGAAGATTTTCGGCGCTAGTTGGAGATTAAGAGGATTACAATCAGCCATTTGTAAAATTTTCACAAATATGAGTGTAAATCACGCATATTTCATGCATCTTTTATGCTATAGTCCCATCAGATTGATTGAGTGGCTGGGATTGCAGGTCTCGGCCCCGTCGAATCTGAGAATTCATTTGGAGGATAAGAATCATGGCAATCACTCGTTGGGATCCGTTTCGTGAAGTTGCGGCATTGCAGAACCGTGTGAACTCGCTGTTCCGCGAAATGAACGAGGCAGACAGCCCTCTGACGACCGCGAGCTTTGTGCCGGCGGTGGACATCTACGAGGATGCGCAGAAGGTTGTGTTGAAGCTCGAAGTGCCGGGCATTGAAGAGAAGGACCTGGACGTGCGGGTGGAAAACCACACCTTGACCGTCAAGGGCGAGCGCAAGTTCGAAAAGGAAGAGAAGGAAGAAAATTTCCATCGGATCGAGCGGCGCTATGGCAGCTTCTATCGTGCCTTTACGCTTCCATCAACCGTGGACGCGGAGCACATCGGCGCCAGCTATAGCGCGGGCGTGTTGAAGCTGGAATTGGCGAAGAAGCCGGAAGCGCAGCCGAAGCAGATCAAGATCAATGTGGGCGGCGAGAAGAAGGCGGAAGAGCCGGAGCTGGTGGGAGCGCGGTAAAGCAGCTTTCAGCCGCTAGCTTCCAGCTAGTGCGTGGCTGGCGGCTGGTGAAGTTAAGGAATTGAAGATGCCGGGTGACGCGGTTGAATCTGCCCGCCCGGCGTTCTTTTTTGTGCAACATGTATTCGGCAAAACAATCTATGGTAGCGAGGGCCGGATTCGGGTTTCTAGCGAGAGGAAGCTAGAAGCTGGAGGCTGGTAGCCAGGAGCTGAAAAGAATGGCGATTCGTTGGGACAAACTTACTGTGAAGTCGCAGGAGGCGGTGGCGCAGGCGCAGGCGCGCGCGACGGAACTCGGCAACCCCGAGGCCCAGCCTGTTCACCTGTTGCTGGCGTTGGTGGAGGATCGCGAGGGCGTGATTCCTTCCGTGCTTGAAAAGATCGGCGTGCCGACGGAACGGCTGGAGAGCGACCTGCACCAGATCGAGGAGAAACTGCCTCGTGTTGCAGGATCGGCGAGCCAGCCGGGCTTGAGCCAGGCGTTGAACAAGACGCTGGAGCAGGCTTTCCGCGAGGCGACAAACTTCAAGGACGAGTATGTCTCAACGGAACACTTGCTGCTGGGCGTGGCGCAGGTGAAGGGCGATGCGGCGCGCGATGCGCTGTTGGCGCTGGGGGCCACGCATGAGGCGATTCTGAAGGCCTTGACCTCGGTGCGCGGAGCACAAAGAGTCACCGATCAAAACCCTGAAGCGAAATTCCAGGCGCTTGAAAAATATGCCAAGGACCTGACGGAACTGGCGCGGCGTGGCAAGCTGGACCCGGTGATTGGGCGCGACGAGGAGATTCGCCGCGTGATCCAGGTGCTCAGCCGGCGAACGAAAAATAACCCGGTGCTGATTGGCGAGCCGGGTGTGGGCAAGACGGCCATCGTCGAGGGCCTGGCCCGGCGCATTGTCTCCGGCGACGTGCCGGAGAGCTTGAAGGACAAGCGCGTGATCTCGCTGGACCTGGGCTCAATGCTGGCGGGCGCGAAGTTTCGCGGCGAGTTTGAAGATCGGCTGAAGGCTGTACTGAAAGAGATTGAAGAATCGAATGGCGAGATTGTGCTGTTCATCGACGAGTTGCACACGCTGGTGGGTGCGGGCGCGGCCGAGGGCGCGATTGACGCGAGCAACATGTTGAAGCCGGCGCTGGCGAGGGGCGAACTGCGGGCGATTGGCGCGACTACGTTAAATGAGTACCGCAAATACATTGAGAAGGACGCGGCGCTGGAGCGGCGTTTTCAGATTGTGTATGTCGGCGAGCCTAACGTTGAAGACACGATTGCGATATTGCGCGGGTTGAAGGAACGCTACGAGACGCACCACGATGTGCGCATCAAGGACTCGGCGATTGTGGCGGCGGCAACGTTGTCGCATCGCTATATCAGCGACAGATTTTTGCCGGATAAGGCGATCGACCTGGTCGATGAGGCTGCGGCATCGCTCGCGATTCAGAAGGGGTCGAAGCCAACGGTGATCGATCAGTTGGAGCGCGAGAAGACATCGCTCGAGATTGAGCGTGAGGCGCTGAAGCGCGAGACCGACAAGAACAGTGTTCAACGCCGCCAGGAGGTCGAGCGCGAGGTGGCTGAGCTGAACGAGCGGATCACAGCGCTGTCAGCGCGGTGGACGAAGGAGCGCGAAGCGAGCAGCCGCATTACCGATGTGAAAAAGCGGATTGAGGGTTTGCGCTTTGAAGCCGAAGAGCAGACGCGCAAGGGAATGCTGGAGCGGGCTGCGCAAATTCAATATGGCGAGTTGCCGAAGCTCGAAGCTGAACTGAAGCAACTGAGCGCCGCACAGGAAGGGAATGCGGGCGTGGCGCGCATGCTCAAGGACGAGGTGGACGAGGAAGATATCGCCGGGATCGTGAGCAAGTGGACGGGGATTCCTGTTTCGCGGATGCTGGAGGGCGAGGTAAAGAAACTGGTCCAGATGGAGACGCGGCTGCGCGAGCGCGTTGTTGGGCAGGACGCGGCGCTGACTGTGGTGGCGAATGCGATTCGGCGTTCACGCGCGGGATTGAGCGATCCGAAGCGGCCTATTGGTTCATTTATTTTTCTTGGGCCTACGGGCGTGGGCAAGACGGAGACTGCGCGTGCGCTGGCGGAGTTTCTCTTCGATGACGAGCAGTCGATGATTCGTATCGACATGAGCGAGTACATGGAGAAGCATGCTGTGGCGCGGCTGATTGGCGCGCCGCCTGGGTATGTAGGCTATGACGAAGGCGGGCAGTTGACCGAGGCTGTGCGGCGCAGGCCGTATGCGGTGATCCTGTTCGACGAGATCGAGAAGGCGCATCCCGATGTGTTTAATATCCTGCTGCAGGTGATGGACGATGGGCGGCTGACTGACTCGAAAGGCCGGACTGTCGATTTCAAGAACACGGTGCTGATCATGACGTCGAACCTGGGCGCGGCACTGCTCACTGGCGACACGCTGAAGACGGAGCACGATTACGACATGGCGCGAGAAAGCGTGATGCGTGTTTTGCGTGAGCACTTCAGGCCGGAGTTCTTGAATCGCGTGGACGATACGGTGATCTTCCATTCGCTGGGACACACGGAGATGTCGCGGATTCTCGATCTGCGGTTGAACGAGGTGAGCAAGCTGCTGGAAGACCGGCAGATCTCGCTCGAACTCACCGAGCCCGCGCGGCAACTGATTCTGATTGCGGGATCGGATGCGGCGTACGGGGCGCGGCCGCTGAAGAGAGCGCTGCAGAGGATGGTGCAGGATCCGCTGGCGATCAAGATTTTGAATGGCGAGATTTTGCATGGGTCGCACGTGCGAATCACGGCGGATCGCAACTCAAACCAGTTGCAGTTTGAAGCGATGGGGAAAGAGGCAATGGCGTAACCACCTGCGGTGGAGCAGACGCTCGCGGGAGGCTCGCACTGGCCTACTGCTTCCCACCCATGCGATAAAAGAAATCGCATGGATGGGGCACAGGGCGAGTTAGCCGGCAAACAAAAACATCGGGCCTCGGAGGGTTGATCCTTCGAGGCCCTTTTCTTTTGACTAAATTCGCCTCGAGCTGTTCTCTTGAGGGTGTAGAGTCAGTTCTTCCCTCAGGGGCTAAAGCCCGACGCATTTCTCCACATCGATTGGCACGACTAAAGTCGTGCCCTTTCAAAGCCGCTCTACACCAACAGGAGAGTTGCTCTGATTCACGCGGCTATTTGAGGGCGGATTCGATGGCCGCTGTGACCTCGGGCGAGTCGGGCGTGACCTTGGGCTCGAAGCGGGCAATGGGGTTGCCATTCCGATCGAAGAGGAACTTGGTGAAATTCCACTTGATGTCTCCGGCGAACTTGGGGTCGGTGTCCTTGGCGGTGAGGAAGGTGTAGAGAGGCGTCTGGTCGTCGCCAAGAACGGAGACTTTGGACATCATGGGAAAGGTGACGTTGTACTTGTTGCTGCAGAACTTCTTGATCTCGTCGTTGGTGCCGGGCTCCTGCTGGGCGAAGTTATTGGCGGGGATGCCGACGATGACCAGGCCGCGGTCTTTGTACTTTTCATAAAGGGCTTCAAGGCCGGCGTATTGCGGGGTGAATCCGCATTTGCTGGCGACGTTGACGAGCAGGACGACCTTGCCGTGATAGGTTTTCAGGCTGGTTTTTTCGCCGTCGATGGTTTTGATGGTGAAGTCGTAAATGCTCTTCGGCTCCGCGGATACGCTGGCGCAGGCGACGCACAGCATGAGGATAAGAATTAGTTTGCGCATGGGACCTCCCCCAAAGTGGCTATTGTTGGATGATAGCGGATGGGGGTGGGGGAATTGTTACGGAAATGTCATTGGGAAGGGCGGCTCAGGAATTTGCGGATTTGCGGCTGGACTCCGCATTCCTGAGAGCTTCGCGGATGATCATTTTGAGATAGGTCTGGTAGCGGAGGCCACGTTCGGCTGCCTGCACGCGAGCTTTGGCGATGTCGTCGGGGTCGAGGCGGATGGTAGTTGAAGGCAAGGCGGCGCGTTTCAGGGCCGTGCCAATGCCGAGACGTCCTTCTTTTTCAGCCTTCTTGAAGTCTTCTAGAAGGCCGTCTTCATTTGACTGCCACCACGCAGCTTCCTCGGCTTCATTCGCGAATGTCTTCGTCTTCAATTCTTCCAACATTGCCATTCCTCTTTAGCGGCGAAAAATACTTCCGGTAGTTTTTGTTCGCGTGCCACGCTGTAACGAGGCGAATCTTCTTGTTTTGCATCGTCGTCACGACAATTAGCACTCGTCCGCTGTTGGTCTCGCCGAGTTGCGCCAATCGATCTTCGCCGTTGCGAAGCTCCGATCCCAAATCAACAGGCCGATTTCTTATAACTTCCTCGACTTCATTGGGCAGAATGCTGTGCGCAGCTAAATGCGCAATGTTTCCACTGTCCCAATCAAATAGTGAATTGTCCATGGTTCTCCAACCCTTGTGGCTATCGCCCCATTCGGGCAGTTGCCAAACTACGGTTGTCGAGCCATGCGCCCTATTCCTCAAAACAAGGGAGGGGTCAGAATCTCTACACGCTAACATCTTCGGTCGCCTTCGAATCGCTTGGCTCTCCGATGAAACGGTGCCTTTGATCGTCGAAAGTCCGTCTTAGCTCTTTCAATAGGTCCAGAAGTTCTCTTCAACACAGAGAGAACCCACCTATCACTCGAGAACAACTTGATTGTAGCTACGTTGTAGTTATTTTGCAACTACTGCCGCAGTTCAACAAGTGTAGCCCCCTGCCCGCCTTCGTTTTGCGGGGCTTCGGCCAGCGTGGCTACGTGGGGATGGCTCTTGAGGAATTCGCGGACGCCGCGGCGGAGGATGCCGGCACCGTGGCCGTGAATGATGCGCACGCGCGGGAGGCCGGCTAGAAACGCGCGGTCGAGATACTTCTCCAGCTCTTCAGTGGCTTCATCGACGGTGCGGCCGATCAGGTTGATCTCCATGCGCATGTCGTCGGTGTTGGCGCTGGTCACGGTTACGTGGACATTCTTTTGGCGGCGGGCGGCGGCGAGGGGATCGGGCTTGGCCGTTGTTTGTGCGGCGGGCGAGGGCGCGGAGAGTTCGTCGCGCTTGACGCGCATTTTGATGGGGCCTAGCGCTACTTCGAAAAGGTCTTTCTCTATTTCGCGCTGAACGACGGCGATCTTATTCATGGACTTGATGCGGACCTGATCGCCGACTGCGATGTGGCGGAGAAGATGCGGCTGGGCGTTGGCATCGTTGACGTCGGCGCCGGTGCGATGGGCGACTACGGTTTGATTGAAGCTCTCCTGAAACTCGCGGCGCAGGCGGATCATGCGGCGTTCGGCTTCTTTTGAGAGCTTCTGCTGGGCTGCTCGATCTTCAATGGCGCGCACTGTTTCGCGCATCTGGAATTCGAAGTCTTTGAGGAGCGATGCTAGCTTCACTTCTAATTCACGGGTACGGTTGCGCAGCTCAGTGTCGCCTTCTCGTGCCAGCTTCGCCCGTTCCTGATTGAGCGCGTACTGCTGCTCGCGGGCGGCTTTGCGGTCGGCTTCGAGTTGGGCCAGGTCGTTGTGGAGCTTGTCGAGGAAGCGGGCGATGTCGACTTGCTGCGAGCCTAGGCGCTGGCGGGCCGCGGTGATGATGCTGGCGTTGAGGCCGAGACGTTCAGCGGTCTGAATGCCGGCAGACGCGCCGGGTGCGCCGAGACGGAGCTGATAGTTGGGCGCTAGGGTCAGTTCATCTACGCCTGCAGCCGCGTTGAGCACGCCGGGGGTGTTGGCGGCGTAGACCTTGAGCGAGGTGTGATGGGTGGAGATGAGCGACCACGCGCCTGCGACGAGGAAATGGCTGGCGATGGCTACGGCTAAGGCGGAGCCCTCTTCGGGATCGGTTGCCGAACCAAGCTCGTCGAGGAGGACGAGAGAGTGGGCGTCGGCAAGGCGCGAGAGCCGGTCGAGATTGGTGATGTGGGCGGAGAAAGTGGAGAGCGCGGCCTCGATCGATTGCGCGTCGCCGATGTCGGCGAGGAACGCGGTGAAGATGGGGAAGCTGGCGGCTGTGGCGGGGATGGGCAGACCGGCCTGGGCCATCATGGCGAGCAGGGCTGTGGTCTTGAGGGTAACGGTTTTGCCGCCGGTGTTGGGACCGCTGATGATGAGCTGGCGCTGGGCGGAGGTTAGCTCGAGAGTTAATGGGACGATACGGCCATTTGTAGCGCGGAGGCGCTTTTCGAGTAATGGATGACGGGCGGCTTCGAGGCGGAGAAGATCGGGCGCGATGGTGGGTGCGACGCATTCGAAGTCGCGGGCGAAGCGGGCGCGGGCTTGCAGGCTGTCGACTAGGGCGAGAACCCGTGCGCCGTCGACCAGGCTTATTGCGAACATGCCGACCTGGCGGGTGAGCGCGACAAAAATGCGGTGAATTTCGGCTTGCTCTTCTTCGAGGAGCCGGACCAGTTCATTGTTTTGCTCGATGGTTTCCAGCGGTTCGACATAAACTGTCTGGCCGGACGAGCTGGCGCCGTGGACCACGCCGGAGATGCGGCGTTTAAGCTCCGCGCGGACGGGAATGACGAAGCGGTCGCCGCGGATGGTGATGAGGTCTTCCTGGGTTGCGCCGTCCGAGGAGAGCTTGCGGAGGGCGGCGCGGAGGGATTCTTCGATTTGGCGCTGCTGGCGCTCCTGCTCGCGGCGGATGCGGTGGAGTTCTGGCGACGCGTTGTCGGCGAGGGAGCCGTCAGGCTGGATGGTGCGCTCGATGGTCTCTGCAAGCGGACGCAGGCTGGTGGTGAGTGAGGCAGAGAGCGCGCTCAGGCCGGGGAGCTTTCCCAGGATGCGGGCCGGGGGCGATTGGAGCAGCGATTGCCAGGAGGCTACGTCGTTGGCGAGGCGGGCGACGGCCTGGAGTTCAGTGGCTTCAAGGGCGGCGCCGGGGATTTGCGCTTTGGCGGCGTGCTGCGTGGGGTCGAAAAGGCCGCCGAGGGGGACGGAGATTTGTTCGCTGAGGATGAGGCGGAGTTCGCCGGTTAACTGATGCTGATGGGCGATCCAGGCTTCGTCGGTGGAGGGCTTTAGATCGAGGATGGCGTGGCGGCCTACGGGGGATGAGGCGAATCCGGCGACCAGGGCGAGTAGAGGCTCCCACTCCAGGGCGGCGTAGTCGGCGTGTGCGACCGGGGACGGAATGGGATCGAGGAGCGGCACTTCTCTTATCTTAGCTTCGAGGGGAGTTGGCTCGGGAATCGTGGATCTCAATTTTCACTCGGGCTTAGCACTTCAGATTGCGCCCTCTGTCCCTATTCTTAAGAGAGCAGCCAGCAACGGCTCAGCCGAGGGATTTTTTTCTAGATTTTCGAAACGTATCTTGAGGTCGCCGCTGATGCTGTAATTACGATGGTCCGTCCAATACCAGTACTCCCCAGCTACCCACAGGTACGAATCAAGTTCAGCGCAATTGCAATTCAAACATGCGACTCGCTTGAGCTTTTCGATGTCTTCGGTGAACCTATAATACCGCCTCGGCTCATTGGACTGCATCTTGCCACCGAGGTGCTTTCCAAGCATCCACTCTGCAAATGAGTCCAGGATCGGAAGCGTCGGATCGACGAAGAAATGAGCATATTTGGCGGCAAAGCTGTAGTTGCTCCTCTTCGTAACCTCTCGAATCTTACAGACCAGTTGCTCCACCAATTCCGGACCTGTCCACTTATCAGCGCCCAACACTTCTTCGATGGGCTTGGCAACTTGTGCGATCGCAATAATGTTCGTTCCATAAAGAGCATTGAGCACAATCGCCTTGATCTTGACGGCATCAAGAGGATTTGGGAAAGCCGTCCTCAGTTGTTCGAATTCGCTGCTTTCCCAACCCTCCGCCCAAAATGTCTTCGCCGCGTCAATTTGGCTCTGTTTCAGCGGTATCGCCAGTTGCTGGATTGTGTCCATTGTGGTGCCTCCTCCCTTGTGTCTGCAGTCCGGCCTAGGGTGTTGCTATTCTGATGAACGCTTAAACCCGGCGACAACCCACCCGCCTATGAAACCGGCTATCCGAGCAGCGCCCCAAAAAGCAAAAAAGCCAATTGCGGGATAAATCACCATTAGGAGGTACCTCGACACCCCCGGTTCCTCCGTCGCTAGAAGGAGCTCGCCATCCATGGTTTTTATCATCGAGACCTGAAGGTCTTTCTTCCAATCGATTTCGCTGATTCCTCCTTTGAATATCCTTGAAGGCAAATCGGCGAATTCTTCGTCACGAGCTTTTTGTGAAACCAGGTATTTTATGTCGATGTCGAGCATGGTGCCGGTAGCTGGGTCCTTCTGAAAGCGGCGAGTGCGCTCCTGCTGCACGACCTCAGAATTCGCCAACTCGTCGAACTTCTTGTGGTTTGCCCTTTGGGTAACGATGAGGTTCCATTCTTGGTAGGAGACAAAACCGCCGAGAAGCACGCCAAGCAAACCAAAAAGCAGGGCCAGTCTCCCTGCGCCTTCCTTCGAACCCATTCCCCCTCCTGCCTCAGTCTGAATTGGCACTTCAAGCCAAGAATACGACGGCGGTATCCGAGTGTTCAGAAATCTTACACCTGTCCGTCCCGATGATGCCGATTGGCTGATCTAGATAAGTATTTGGCCGCGAACGAAGCTTCGGCAAAACTGCCATCGGTCGTGCACCTCGATCATTCGGTTTGTGCTTCAGCGGGGCTCAGTTCGCCTTCCCATCTTGCTACTACAACGGCGGCGAGGCAGTTGCCGATTACGTTCATGGCGGTGCGGCCCATGTCCATTAGCGTGTCGATGCCGAGGAGCATTAAGACAGCGGCGGCGGGGATCTGGAAGCTGCTGGCTACGGCCATAAGAATCACAAGCACGGCGCGGGGGACGCCGGCGATGCCTTTGCTGGTGAGCATGAGCGTGGCTAGCAGGACGATCTGCTGCATGACGGAGAGGTGCAATCCCGCGGCCTGGGCGGCGAACAGCGCGGCCATGGAGAGATAAATGCTCGACCCGGTCATGTTGAAGCTGTAGCCGGTGGGGATGACGAAGGAGACGATCCAGCGGGGTACGCCGAACGCTTCCATGTTTTCCATGGCCAAGGGTAATGCTGCTTCAGACGATGTGGTGGCAAAGCCGAGGGCGGCCGGCTCGGCAACGGCGACGGCAAATTTTGCGACCGGAATGCGCGCGACTAAGAGAATGACGGCGAGCACTGCTGTGAAGAGGAGCAGCGAAACGTAGCAGGTGACGAGGAGCTTGCCGAGGGGCAGCAGCGTTGCGATTCCCATTCTGCCTACAGTGTAGGCGAGGGCTGCGCCGGCGGCGATGGGCGCCATGACCATGATGAGGCGGGTGAGGCGGAACATGGTTTCTGTGAGCGATTGCAGGACGCTGAGTAATGGGGTGCGTTTGGGTTCAGGCAGCATGGCCAGAGCGGTGCCGAAGAGGAGCGCGAAGACGGCGACCTGGAGGATTTGATTTTCAGCGACGGCCTTGGCGATGTTTTCCGGAAAGATGTTGAGGAGGATCTGCTGCCATGTCTCGGGATGTGCGACGGGCGCGACGGGCTGGACCGCAGCGGGGAGAGTGACGCCGGCGCCGGCTTGCGTGATGTCGATTGCGACCGCGCCGAGGAGGAGGCCGAAGGTAGTAACGACTTCAAAAAAGATGAGTGCCTTGACGGCGACGCGGCCTACGCCACTGAGCTGGTTGTGGCCGGCGATGCCGGTGACGATGCCGCCGAAGATGAGCGGGGCGACGATCATGCGGATCAGGCGGAGAAAGATATCAGCGAGAAAGTGGGTTTGCGAGGCGATGCCGGGCGCGTCGATGCCAAGTTCCGCGCCGGCCAGCATGGCGAAGAAGGTCCAGAGCAGCAGGGAACGGCGGTGGAGGGCGTAGGGAAGGAAGAGGGCGAAGGCGATCCAGCGAAGGGATATGGCGAGTTGCGCGGGGGCGTGAAGGAAGCTTGCGGCGAGGCCGGCGGCGAACAGCAAGACGGCTGTCGCGGAGAGCGTGCGGAGGGCAACGCTGCGGGAAGGCGGCTGGGATTCGAGTTTCATTGTTGGGTCTGTTGGCTTCAAGATTTCCATTATCCTATGAGGATGCCAAAGGTTGCTTTTCTTGAATGCTCCCGCTGCCATCTTCACCTTGACGCCACCACTCCACAGACGGTTTGCACGGCTTGCAGCGGGACGCTTTATGTTCGCTATGATTTGGCGGATGCGGCGGGGCTGGCGAAGCGCGACTTGATCGCGCAGACTACATCGGATGGGCGATGGAATGGGCTTTGGCGTTATGCGCAGGTGCTTCCCGATGCGGAGCCGGTGACGCTGGGCGAGGGATGGACGCCGATGTTGAAGAGCCGGCGGTATGAGAATGTCTGGCTTAAAGAAGAGGGCGCCAATCCGACTGGAACGTTCAAGGCGCGCGGGCTGGCGATGGCGGTCACGATGGCGCGGCATTATGGATTGAAGAAGCTGGCTGCGCCTTCAGCGGGAAATGCGGGCGGGGCGTTGGCGGCGTATGCTGCGGCGGCGGGGATTGAAGCGCATATCTTCATGCCCAAGGACGTGCCGATGGCGAACCAGGTGGAGTGCCTGGCATATGGCGCGCATTTGACGCTGGTGGATGGGCTGATCTCGGATTGCGGGCGTATTGTGGCGGAGCGCAAGCAGGCTGAGGGGTGGTTCGATATTTCCACGCTCAAGGAGCCGTTTCGCGTGGAGGGCAAGAAGACGATGGGGTACGAACTGGTGGAGCAATTGGGTTGGGAATATCCCGATGCCGTGTTTTATCCCACTGGCGGTGGCGTGGGCATGATCGGGATGTGGAAAGCGTTCGAGGAGATGGAGCAACTGGGCTGGGTGACGGGGCAGCGGCCGAAAATGATTGCGATCCAGGCGGCAGGATGCGCACCGGTGGCGCGGGCGTTTGACCAGGGCGAGGCGGTGAGCCAGATGTGGCAGAACGCGCATACAT
>Ga0364860_10554_pt1 | contig 18845 bp, 14 predicted proteins | sample ExccelAu500001D4_FD_206916 | JGI IMG/M metagenome (GOLD analysis project Ga0364860, IMG submission 206916) | Enriched cells from Trout Bog Lake Hypolimnion, Wisconsin, USA - BchlTB.Aug20.5000.01 .D4 | ecosystem: Environmental > Aquatic > Freshwater > Lake > Hypolimnion/Profundal zone | place: USA... | reverse complement strand
CTCTATCGGCGTGACCGATGAGTTCATGCACGCGGTTGCCAATGATGGCGATTTCTGCCTGGTACACAAAGCAGAACCGAGCGAAGATAAAAAAGCCAATGGCGCTTATCAACGTGAAGACGGTATCTGGGTGTACGAAACAGTGCGCGCGCGTGATCTGTGGGACATCGTCATGAAGTCCACTTATGATCACGCCGAACCAGGCATTTTGTTTTTGTCACGCATGAATGCAGAAAACAATTTGTACTACTGCGAAAAAATTGAAGCCACCAATCCATGTGCAGAGCAACCTTTGCCAGACTACGGTTGCTGCTGCCTCGGTTCTGTCAACCTGACGCGCTTTATTAAAAATCCATTTAGCGCCAGCGTCACATTTGATTTCACTGCATTCCAGGAAGTAGTGACCGTGGCAACACGTATGCTCGACAATGTATTAGATGCGACTGCATGGCCACTGGATCAGCAACAAGCAGAAGCCATGTCCAAACGTCGCGTTGGACTCGGCTTCCTCGGTCTTGGTAGCGCGTTGGTGATGTTAGGCGTACGCTACGATTCCGAAGAAGGTCGTGAATTTGCACGCCAGGTGTCTGAAACCATGCGCGACGCCGCGTATTTAGCGTCAGCAGAATTAGCGAAAGAAAAAGGCGCGTTTCCTTTATTCGATAGCAAACATTATTTAGCAGGTAGCTTTGCACAACGCCTGCCAAAAAATCTGCGTGCCATCATCAAAAAGAATGGTCTGCGTAATTCGCATTTATTATCGATCGCACCTACTGGCACGATTACTTTGGCATTTGCTGACAATGCATCGAATGGTATTGAACCTGCATTCTCTTGGGTGTATAACCGCAAAAAACGTATGGCCGTCGGCGATGCACGCATCTATGAAGTTGCTGATCACGCATGGCGCATGTACCGTGCGATGGGCAACGATGTGTCTGACGATAGCAAATTACCGCAGCAGTTCGTCACTGCTCTGAATATGTCTGCCAGCGATCACATGAAGATGCTGCAAGTCGTACAGCCTTACATCGATTCTGCGATTTCAAAAACAGTAAACGTGCCGGCAGATTATCCTTACGCAGATTTCCAGAATCTGTACATGGACGCATGGCATGCAGGCCTCAAAGGTCTGGCGACTTACCGTCCGAATAATATTCTTGGTAGCGTCTTATCAGTCGGCTCCAGCACACCAGAAGCAGCGCCAGAAATCAAAGCCGTTCCAGACGAAGATTTACTGCGCAAACAATTCGACGGACGCCCCTTTGGCGACCTGGAATCGGTAACGTCAAAAGTGCAGTACATGACCTACGAAGGTAAGAAAACGGTGTACCTGACAGTGAGCTTCATCCACGTCCAAGGTATGGTCGGTGGTGAGCGTGTGACGATAGAACGTCCGTTCGAATTCTTTATGCCAGCCGGACAAAAGAACGATGGCCAGCAATGGATTTCGGCGAGTATGCGTCTGTTATCGATGGCAGCGCGTTCTGGCGGCTCGATCGCAAAAGCCCTCGCCGATATGCGCGAAGTAGTGTGGGACAAAGGCACAGTACGCTGCGGTATGATCACCAAAGATGATGGCACACAAGCACCGTTGTTCCATGAATCAGAAGTCGCTGCGATTGGCTATTCTCTGCAACGTATTTTGATGAAACGCGGCTACCTCGATGCGTCAGGCAATCAAATTCCTGTGCACGTGTTAGCTGAAAAGTTCAAAGCACGTATGCAGCAATATACCCTCGATGACCTCGCATACGAAGCCGATACAGCGCCAATCAGCTACATTGCGACCGGAAAAAAATGCCCCGATTGTGGCGCTCATGCATTACAAAAAATCGACGGCTGCAGCCGCTGTGTTTCTTGTGGTTATGTCGGTGCTTGCGGTTAATTCGACTATTGATTTAATAGTGAAGCTAGCAGGAGTTAGGGTGAGTGCAATTCGCGCTGTGACAAGGTCTATACGGATACGGCAGGTCGCATTCGCCCTATAAAAAAACGTCTGTTTCCCGATAAAGGGAACAGACGTTATTTCTATGCGAGTGTAATTTGATTAGTGCATTTGTGTGTAGTTGACTGGTATCCAGCGATAGCCTGCACCATCTTTTACAACATGACCCAAACCAGGGAATTGAATATGTGCAGCGCCTAAAATATAACCATCTTTTGCTGCGGCAGCAAACTCTGCTTTACGTTCCGCTTCGGCAGATTTGCTATCAGAATCAAATGCAATTGTGACTGAAGGATGCGCGAACTGTACAGCGCCGACGTGAATCAAGTCACCAATCAGGACGAGTTTTTGTCCTTTGCTCTCGACGATGTATTCTGCGTGACCTGGCGTATGACCTTTACCTACGTGTGCTGTAATGCCTGGCACCAATTCGACGTTACCTGAAAATGGTTTGAATTGGCCGGATGCAACATACGGAGCCAGCGAAGCTTGCGCGCCCTGAAAGAACCCTTTTGCATTTTTGTCTGCCTTTTCCAGATTGGCGACACTCAACCAGTAATCAGCTTCACGTTGGTCTGCACGTACAACGGCGTTCGGAAATGCGGCCTTACCATCTTTACTTAAACCACCAACATGGTCAGGATGCATATGCGTAATGTAGATTTCATCAATTTGATCTGGTGTATAACCAGAAGCCTTCAGGTTCGCCACAAAATTACCCAGCGTTGGCCCAAACAAATTACCAGCACCCGTATCAATGAGCACTAACTTGCTGCCAGTATTGATGACGTAGCCATTAAACGAGGTTTCTAAAGGACTCTTGAGGTAGGATGCAGCCAATTCCTTATTAACCGTTTGTTTGTTGGTATTGGTCAACAAGCTATCAACGGGTAAGTCAGTTGTACCATCACTAATGGCGGTTACTTCAACCTCACCTAACATCATTCTAAAAAATCCCGGTGCCGAAATTTTTGCCATTGGTGCTGCGGCATGTGCAGGTGCCAAGGCCATCGTTGACAAGGCAGTGCCAGCTATAATTACTTTAATAGCATTTTGGAACTTCAAAGAAAAATTGCTCATTGTATTTCCTTATTCGTTAAATTTAACTTTAAATAGGTATCGCTTTTCGTGCTGCAAAAAAGTAGCAAAGAAAAAACCACAGAAAATAGCCGACCCAACACACAAAACAACGCACAATATCAAGTACCTACCACTGCTTTTTGAACAGCATGCAGCAACCCAACGCCGTTGATTGCGCAAACCGTTCATGTCGCTGACATGGTGCGTTTTTCAGATGGCAGGTGCAAAAAATTCGCCTGCCTGGCGCGATATTTTGCGAACGACAAAATATAGCACAAGTCAAAAAATAGGGTCGGACACCCCTGAAATCAAAAATCGCTGGCTGTGCTCAACGAATGACTATTCAATACTCATAGTCAAATACCAGGACATCATCCAGTAAAGGCTTCAGCATCGCGACAAATTTGATATGTTCGGGATGAATAAGGTATCTATCTCGCGCATCGCTATCAGAAAATGTCATGACTGCAGAATGCGTAAAGCCTTTACTCAAGCCTTCAGTGCTGACATTACTACCCTGATCAAAGGCGATCACTTCCTCTATAGATTGAGAAAGTCCCAGGAAGGCGTCAATGCACTCTTGCTGTTTATCCTCCGGACTTCCTTTATGAAACTTTAGTATAACGATGTGCTTCATCATGATTCTGGCGCTGCTTTCGTTGTATTTTATGTACGCTATCAACAACAATTTGATTGCTGTCAGTGAGAAGCTGCGGCGTGGGTGCCCGACGCTTCTCTCAAAGCACGATCGGATACGTCAAAATCCCGGTGGACGTTCATGGGCCACCGCAAAATGCCTTTCCAGTGCCAATCCAACGTTGGCAATCGTGCCCTCATCAAATAAACGTCCGATCAGGGTAATGCCGTACGGTACCCGACGCGCAGGTGAGAACTTTGGTAACGGATTAGCCGGATCTGGTGCCCAATCACTACGCGCTTCAGATACCTGCACGAAACCTGTGCGCAAGGTCAAAGAGGGATGTCCGGTGTTATTTGAGATCACTAACATTTCATCGCGCAATGAAGGGACCAACAGCAAATCCACCTCTTCACAAATGCGTGCCATTTCCAACGCAACTTTGCGTCGCATTCTGTCAGCCTGCACCAGATCAACCGCAGACAAAAAACGCGCACTACGGAATATATTCGGCCACGCATCGGGCACTTGTTCTTTCAGTTGATCCAGACGATGATCGATGGTCAACTCTTCAAAAGCGGCGGCGCCTTCCGCGAACAGAATCACATTCAGCGCATCGTACGACCAGTCAGGTAGTGTGACTGGCGTAGGTACCATGCCAAGCTCCTGTACGGCCTTTAAAGCGATTCTGTCCTGCTCATTCGCAGGATCTTCATTCATCCATTGAGGGAAGTAGCCAACTTTTAAACCACGCACCGATGCACGAGCATCAAAAGCAACTTGTGAGTCAACACTAGCAACATCGCCGGAATCTGGCCCTGAAATTGCCTGCAAGACCAACATCGCGTCTTCGACCGCACGTGTCATCGGACCCAGTTTATCCAGCGACCAGCAGAGCGTCATCGCGCCAGTGCGTGGGACACGACCAAATGTCGGACGCAAACCTGTGACACCGCAGCGCATGCTCGGACTCACAATACTGCCACCCGTTTCACTACCGATAGAAAATGCGACCAGGCCTGCTGCTGTTGCCGAGCCAGGACCGGCGCTAGAACCGGATGCTCCCTCTTCCGGCAGCCATGGATTCATCGTCTGTCCACCAAACCAGATATCGTTTAAAGCGAGCGCGCCCAGGCTTAATTTCGCAATCAGTACGGCACCCGCCGCAGTAAGACGCTGCACGACAACTGCATCTTTGGTTGGAATGCGGTCACGGAAAGGCTCAGCACCATAGGTAGTGGCAATGCCTGCTGTGTCGAGCAAATCTTTGACGCCATACGGGATGCCATGAAGCGGCCCGCGATATTGACCGGCTGCAATTTCGTGATCCGCTTGTCGCGCTTGGGCCAGGGCATGTTGTTCAGTTACCGTAATAGCACAACGGAGTGCAGGATTGAAGCGTGCGATCCGTGCCAGATAAATACGGGTCAAGCGTTCAGAAGTCAGTTGACGGCGCTGTATCCAATGGGACAATTGATAGACCGGCGCAAACGCAATATCTTCATCCTTCGCTGGCAAGGGCATCGTCTCGAATTTGCTGCGAACAAAATGGGCCTTGGCTGTGCTTGCTTTAATGCCAGGCAATACAGGATTCCAAGACGTTGCCGGGACATCAGAACTATCTAATGCTGTCTTGCGCGGCCCCGTGCGACGCTCTAGCATCCCCGCCATTAAACTGCGCCAACTCTCACTCGCCATATGACGTTCAGCATCAGTCAATTGAACTTGCATGAGTTTCTCCGCTTCTGCAAATGTCGCAGCAGATACTTCTGGGCCAACACCTTGCGCCGTACCAAATACCGGCGGCGCACCTGCCGGTGCTGCCTGCAGCACAGCTTCAGGAGCCGCCTGCGCGTTGCTACGATCAGCACTGGCAACCGCCAGAACACCCAAGGGGGCTTTAATCAGAAATTGGCGGCGCATAATCATAGTGCAGTCCTCGTTTATATAGTTTGTACTTCAGGCTTAACGCGATTCAGATACAACAACCCCAACACAGCAATAATAAATACTAAGGCAGCACCCGATAGCGATAAATGGATACCGATTTTGCTACCAATTAAACCAACAAATATTCCACTGAATAATCGTAATCCAGCTGACGACATTCCAAACAAACCAAGTACCTTGCCGCGTATAGCATCCGGGGCTTTCATTTGTACGATAGTCTGATTCATGCTGCTGAATGACAGCTCACAATAGCCAGCCGCAAATAGACAGAGCAAAGCCAAAGGGTAATTATGTACCATGGCGAACGATCCTAACGCAACCGCCCACGCCAGGGCGAATCCCATCGACGCTGCAGGACTCACACGTGCAAACCGGAAACCTGCTTCTAATGTAATGCCGGCAAATAAAGCACCCGCCGCATCTGCCGCCAATAACATTGAATACGCCAATCCGGGTTCAATATTTCCAAGGTCGGTGGCGAAACCAGGCATCTGCGCCTGGTAGCTATTGCCAATAAAAAATGAAGCAGCACCAGAGAGCAAAATCATCACACCCAAAGTAGGGATTTTTTTAACAGTCATCATCGTCTGCCAGATGTCAGCAATACCATTTACACGACGAGTAGCTGATTGTTCAAGCCGCTTGCCACGATGCGGTTGCGGAGCCTTGATCAGCCAGATCAACAACGGCAGATACAGTGCAGCATTCATTAAAATGCCCTTTGATGGACCTAGCGTAGACATAATCAAACTACCAACGCCTGGCCCCACCAGTACACCAAAATAGCGTGCGGTAGCATTGAGACGTACGGCACTTGCGAGCTTTTCCACTCCGACGATATCGTATAACAATACCTGACTGGAGGTCATCCAGAAAACACCAGCAAATCCGTGCAGTACCAGAAGCGTCATTGCCCACGGAATCGTCAAGGTATCAGTAATGAAGAAATAGCCCCAGCCCAAAGACACCAGCGCAAATAACGAACCACCAATTTGTATTAAGCGACGTGAATCAAATCTATCATTGAGTGCACCAACGCCTACCGAGAACAACAGAAACGGCAACCAGTGCGAAATCACCGCGAAACCACCTAAGGTCGGCGATTTAAATTTTTCAAAAGCAACCCAATAACTGATCACGTGTTCGACGTTATCTGCCATCATCGTCAAAACGAAGGTGGCAACAAAAATGGGAAAGCTTGGAATTTTTAAGGCTTCAAATGCTTGATGTTTGGTCTGTTGACTCATTTTTTATTGATTCCTTTTTTACCACATTGATGATCAAAGCTGCGCGCCAGAAAGTTCAAAGTGTAATTGAAAGTTGATAATTATTCTCAGGCAGATTTCATCCGAAAATTTTCCGCATTCATTGCATAAATGCACTGCGCACCTAGCTCATGCTGATCGCTGGACATCCCTATAAATTTCAATCCAAGTCGTTCCAGGATTTTTCTGGATGGCTTATTAGTTTCTCGTGTCAAACCCAGGACCGTCTTTAAGCCAATGTCAACGAAAGCCGTTTCCAGTGCTTTTTCGGCCATTTCAATGGCATAACCCTGACCCCAGGCTTGCGGACTAAAGCGAAAATATAAGTTGGCGCCATCAATTTTTCTAAGATGCTCAACCAAATCAGTACCGCCAAATCGTGGACGATTTGAGATGCCGCCAAATCCAATGATGCGGTCAGGGTCGCTGCGGAGCGCGATGGACCAATAGCCCCATTGTTTTTCATCCCATTCCGCTTGCCAATGATGAAGCAAAGTCCACGCTTCATCTTCATTTTTCATTGGGCCATGCGGATTAAATCGATTAGTGTCGGGATCGGCGTGAATATCAAAAATGGCTTTGATATCATCGTCACCCGGACGATAAAAAATTAAGCGGCCTGAAACAAGATGCTCTCTTCTGTGGGACATATTCGACAAGTTATTCTTCTCCTTTCAACCGATAGTAAATCCCGTCAATCAGAATGTTCGCGCTTCAGTGAAAATAATATTTTTCTAACAATCTTACCTGATCTTAGCGAGGGCTGCTGGCAAAAAAAATGGCCAATGAAATCCATCGGCCATGATGCTTTTAAATCCAGTTTTTTAACGACTATTTAACTACTAAAATTGATCAATGCGTCGAGAGTACTAGAGAGAACAATGGTAATTTTTATAACGTTTATTTATCTGCCACTGTTGGCTCAACCAAAGCTGCTATCTGTGCCGCGATCTGTTGAGGTTGAGCACCCTGTAAATTAGTCAATACGATCACAGTCAACTGCTTTTCAGGATAAGAAAGCCTCCAGGTCGCTGCACCACCACCATATGATACGGCCTTGAATGGCCCACCAAACGACATAGTCAGAAAAGCCAACCCGAATTCACCATCGTTCCCATTTTTGAGTTTAAACGGTGTCATCATCTGGTCCATACTAGACTTACTGAGCACAACACCTTCCGCCATTAATTTTTCCCATTGAATCAAATCATGTAATGATCCATTCGCCCAACCAGCGGGTGCCATATAGGCAGGCATATATTTAGAGCCGTAGTGATAAATTTTGTCGGACATGACAACGGGCCCCGTCGTCCTCATCAGCAACTTACTACGATCCTGCGTGATATCCAGTGCTGTGTACAAATCACTGCGTCCCGGGATGACGGACCAGCCGTCTCCAAAGCTGGCGTTGGACATATGTGCGGGCTGAAACAAACGCTCTTCAACATATTTTTCGTAACGCAGACCAGAGACCTTTTCTATCATCATTCCTAAGATTGTGTACCCAGTCTGGTTGTACACTGATTTCACCCCCCTGGCCTGCAAGGGTTTTTGCGCCAATAATTTGAAAAGGTGGTCACGATCACCAGTGACAGGTGTCACATTCACATCGTCGGTAATTTCATCAGGTAAGCCAGAAGTATGAGATAAACATTGCCGAACGGTGATGTTGGACCATTTCGTTGGTAATTGCGGCAGATACTTGGTGATGGTGTCATCGAGATTGATTTTGCCATCCTGTACTAAGGTCATGATTGCTGACGCTGTAAATACTTTGGTCATCGACGCGAGAGCAAATGACGTATCCAAAGTGACAGGCACTTTGAGTTCCAGATTCGCATAGCCATAAGCCTGCTCTTTAATCACCTGATTATCTTTAATCACCGCGACCGCCATCCCAGGTATTTGATGGGCATTCATCGTCGTATCGACCAGATCATCAATATTGTCAGCATGTGCGGCAAGGCCAAAGCTAGCTATCAACACAAATGCAGCACAATACAACTTACTCATACGAGGTAAAGAAAAATGCTTATGCATGAAAGTCTCCTGGTTGAAATGAATAGTTCGTCGGATATCTGATCGCCCATTTGATCTGAAATAAAAAAGATCAAGCTCACTGTATTGATCCGATCAGACAAGCGCAAGTCAAGCAGGATGAAATGCGGATTTTGATGTGTGAAGTGCGAATACGTGGCTTAATTGGTAACAACAATATAAAAAAATACCAGGATTGAAAACGAACACAAAACAGCAGAAGTATCATCTGCTTTCTTTACATATAAACTTCCGGAATCCAATTTATCTTCCTCAAATTGCCTTCATTCGTGAAGATTTTGTTCAACACCAAGCCTCGCACAACGCTGCATAAATACTTGCATTCCGCTTACGCCAGTGAGCAAAGCATCGATTTTAAAGCGCTAAACACACATGCTCGCTGCGCATTATCTTTCTTCCTGCTAAGTGTCATCAAAATTTCATCAAAATTTCATATTTGAGCGTTTTTTTTCTGACATCCTTGCGACCTGTGATTTTTAGCGCCAAACAATGTGTGTTATTACGTCACTCATTCCCTACGAAGTCCCTTTTATTTCTACAGGATTCAACATGTCGATCTCGAAAAACGCATCATTGCACTTTTCCCTGAGTGCGATTGCTGCGGCCGCTACCATGCTGTCTGCTTGCTCCGGTTCCAGTGTTTCCCCAAACAACATCACCTTGAATGGTGTCGTGTCTGCCAGTGGCTTCGTCCCTGGATCGGCAACTGATCCAACGATCAAAGCTGGCTACTACCAAGGTGCATTGGTTTGCTACGACGCAAATAACAACGGAAAATGTGACCCGGGCGAAAACCCGGTTACAACAGATAGCAATGGTAAGTTCGCGATTGCAATTCAATCCACCCAACCATTGATCGCTGATATCGGCACATCAGCAACAAATACGGCAACAGGTCAAAAAGTCACAACACGCAACGTTTTCCGTGCGACGATCGATCAAGTCAATGAACAAGTTGGTGGTCTGATCGTATTGAGTCCCTTGTCGACAGAAGTAACACGTTTGACAGAAGCAAATGGTTCAACATACGCGACCGAAAAACAAAATCTGGCGACCCGCATCAACGTTCCAGTCACTTCCGTGTTGAACGACGTGAACACTGTCACAGGTACAACGCAAGCAGCTATGCTGACTGAGGCGAATGCATTGAGCAACCGCTTTGCCTACGCGATCACTAAATTGGATCGCGGTGATTTGTATCCAGATGCATTAGCAGTTCCAGGAGGAGATCCACGTCTGACAGGTCTCACGAACGTCACAGCACTGACTGCGAATACACCTGACACGCGCACACCAATCACGTTCCAGCAAGCTGAGCAAGCTGCGTTTAATGTTGAAGGTATACCACGTTACGACAATATATTCATTGTTATGCTGGAAAACAAAGCGACGTCGTCCATACTGAATTCTTCTTTCGCACCAAAAATCAATGGTTACCTCAAAGCCGGAAATCAGTTAACGAGCTATTTTGCAACTGGTAATCCAAGTGAACCAAACTACACTGCTTTGGGTGGTGCGGACGACTTCGGCATTACTGATGATAGTCAATGGAATTGTGATGCGACTGGTGCCAATGCAGTACAAGATTTACCTGTTCCAGATAAATTTGCGCCTGGTCTGGCAAGTTCACCATTTGCGACCACTTGTACACAATTAGCGGCAGTGAGCCACAATATCGTTGGTAAGCCTAACTTATTCAATGCATTGACCAGCATGGGTCTGACATGGAGAACTTATAGCGAATCCATGAATCCGGGCCAGGACTTCCGTACCGACAGTGTTGCGGATCCTGCCGTCGTTGCCACAGACAATATCAACCCACAATTAAGTTTGCCATTGCCAGCCAATTTGTATCGTACTAAGCACCACCCTGGTATGGCATATCAAAATGTCCGTAGCACGCCAGAATGGAAATACAGTAACCGTACTTTAGGCGGTGGACAGTGGGACAAAGCATTGGCAAATAGCACCGCTTATAGCATTCCAGCCGGTTACAACTACGATCAATTCAGTACAGATTTAGCCGCTGGTACTGTTGGTAACATCAACTTCATCATGCCAGACCAATGTGATGATATGCATGGCATTACTGTAAAAGGTACGCTGAATGGTGTGTCTACGTCTGCGAGCGATTGTTCCAGCGTCGCGAATAACGTACCAGTTGCAACAGGTGGTGCAATCATTACGCGTGGTGATAATTTTGTCGACAAAATCGTCAAAAACATTCAGGCATCTCCTTTGTGGAAAAACCCACAAAAACGGGTAGCAATCGTCTTGATGTTCGATGAAGGCAATGCCACTAGCGGTCTGAATTCTTGCTGCGGTTGGAACGTTGCAAACAGCAATGTTGCGAAGCCACTCAAGCAAAATGCGGATGGTAGCTGGTCACCAGATGCCAGCATCAACAACTACACACAAGGAAATCGTGGTCACGGCCAAAGCGTATTCGGTATCCTCAATAACACCAGTGGTCCAAAAGGCATCTCTGACAGCGACACATACAGCCACTTCTCGTTTGTCCGCACATTGCAAGATATGTTCCAACTGGCTGATCCGGCAATTGATGCGAGCTACATGAATCGTTCTAAATATACAGAAAAATTCATCTCTGCAAACATTCTGAATTTGCCAGAATATGCAGGTAGCGCTGATACTCACTTTGACTCGGTACGCCCGATCAATCACGCATTTGTGATTCCTAAAACTTACACTCAAAAGCAATCTGGTGACGTATCAACACCTGCACAAGTTGGTCCAGATGCAGTTCAGACCAGCGTTTGGGCAGTGAAGTAAAGCGCAAGTGCTTAAGATGCAGTAACAAACGGCGGGGAGGGAATTCATCTCAGAGTCCCCCCCCGCATTTGCTTCAGATATTGAATAAAAATGTTGAATAGTATTGGTTAAATAATGCGCTCGAAATTACTGTATTGCGCCAGCATTCTGGCCTTATCGCTTTTATCTGCCTGTGGTGGTCCCAACAGCAATCCAGGAGCATCGAGCACCAGTGCGAACAGTTCTAGTGCCAGTCCAGTACCGGCACCTGCGCCATCCGCACCGACAAGTAACTTAAGTCTGACTGCTCAGGTCGGACAAAAATTATTCTTTGATCAGAACTTATCTGGTTCGGGAAAAATGTCATGTGCGACATGCCATGATCCCAATTTTGCGTATGCAGCCCCCAATAACTTAGCCGTACAACTTGGTGGTCCGGCTTTAACTTTGCCTGGTACAAGAGCAGTCCCCTCCCTCAGATACAAAAATATTACACCAGCCTATGCTGACCTGTTAGACAATCCCGACGGTATCAGCGCGCCTGGTCCGGGCGGTGGTTTCACCGCAGATGGAAGGGTGAATACCCTGGCGCAGCAAGCCGCCATTCCGCTCTTAAGTCCGAATGAAATGGCAAACACGAACGTCGCAGCGATAGTCTCCAAAATTCAGAATGCCAGCTACGCGCCCTTATTCTTGCAAGCATTTGGTAATACTGCATTCAATGACACCAATGCAGCTTTTCAAAACGCGACACAAGCATTACAAGCTTTCCAGATGGAAGATCCCAGCTTCCATCCGTATAGTAGTAAATTTGATCTCTATGCAGCAAATAAGTTGGGGGGCGCACTGACAGCAGCAGAAGTACGTGGCTTGAAAATATACTCAGATCCGACGACGGGCAACTGCGCATCCTGCCATTATCAAGGTGCGGGTTTGAATGGCAGCTCTGCATTGTTTACCGATTTCTCCTACGAAGCAATTGGCGTACCGCGCAATACCAATATCCCGGCAAACCAAGACCCGACCTTTATTGATCAAGGCATTTGCGGCCCCTTCCGAACCGACCATCTTCCTGCCAGTGCCAATGCACCCGACGCTTTTTGTGGTCTATTCAAAACACCGACCTTGCGCAATGTCGCGACCCGTAGCGTATTTTTTCATAACGGTGTGATTACCTCACTATTGCAAGCAATTCAGTTCTACAACACACGTGATACCAATCCAGAAATCTGGTATCCGACAGTTGGTGGTACGCCTCTAAAAACGAATAGCCCTGGCTTTCCGACATATGGCTTGATTACAACGCAGTACACTGGAGGCACAGTAATGAAATTCAATGACCTTCCGGCTGCTTATCAAAAAAATATTGACTCGCAATTGCCACTGGATGGGCGTAAGCCCGGATCGGCGCCACCGCTAACGGCACAAAATATTTCAGATCTGATTTGCTTCCTCAACATTTTGACCGACGGTTATCAACCGGGTCAAACGCCCACAAGTCCGGGGTGTACCAACTAATTACCGCTGCTCGCGTGATACTCCGGTCTCGATGTGTAGATCGCAAATAGCCCACCTTGAGCAGCATTCGAATTTTGTTTGCCGAATGACATCGTCTTCTTAGAAACAACCATGAAAACAATCTCTTGCCTTTTTTTATCCCTGTTCGCACTCTCTGCTTGCAATAACACGACCGATTTAAATAAAGAAAATCTCACTATTGCAATGCAAACGTATCTTGCAAAACGTGGGGACCTTTGTCTTGCAAAAAATGTCTGGCCTATCGACGTGACACAAAAAGAAATTGATGCAGGGGGGCGCAATGCAATACAAATGCCGATTTTAGAAAAAATGGGGCTGGTAAAATATTCAATTGCAACAGTAACAGCCAGTGAAGACGGAAAGTCAGCAGAGATTAAAGTACGCCGTTATGAGTTGAGTGACGAAGGTAAAAAATACTACCTGAATAAAGAAATGCGTAGTCTGAAGTCAGATGGCGATATCAAGATACAACAGGGCGATTTGTGTGCCGCCAAACTCAGTCTCGATAAAATCATCGGTTGGGATACACCCAAGACCACCACTGGTGAAAAAATGGCTATCGTCAATTACACCTATCACATTGATGCGGCACCATGGACCAAAGACATCGACGTTCAACATGTGTTCCCTATGGTAGACAGAATCGTCAAAGGTGCAGGTACAATGCAGTTACAAGAAAGCTTTAAACTGACGCCACAGGGCTGGGTTGCCGTCGATCTGTAACCACTGAATAATAAATATTTATGAGTACTATTGTTCGCTTTTCACCTGATCTGAGTGCATGGATAAGTCAGAATCTCGATCAGGGTCATACTCCTGCTGCGCTGATCGCCATTATGCAAGAACAGCAAATGGAAGAAATTGCCGCGCGGGCAATAATGCAAGCGTTTGTTTTGGCACGCCAATCTGGAAAAGCCGTGCCAGTCGATCACGTCGTACTCGATGCGACCTCATTGGACTACCTCTATCCGACACCATTGTTGCTTCCGGGAACATGCATACAAACCAACGATCGGAGAGTGTTAATTAGCGCCAGAGCTCAACGCCCGTATTTAGCAACCCTTAGCAATGTATTCAGTTCGGAAGAATGTAGTGAATTGATCGCATTAGCTCGCCCGCGCCTGAGCCCTTCTACGATCGTTGATCCGGTGACTGGAAAAAATATCATTAGTGAAAAACGAACGAGTTACGGCATGTTTTTCAAATTAAATGAAAGTGCATTTATTGCGCGCCTGGATAAACGTATTTCAGAAATCATGAATCTTCCCGTTGAACACGGTGAAGGAATTCAAATTTTATATTATCCGACCGGCGCGGGAAGCGAGCCCCATTTTGATTTTTTAATTCCTTCCAATCCAGGTAATCAAGCTTCATTGGATCGCAGCGGTCAACGATGTAGCACATTAGTGACCTACCTGAATCAGGTTGAAGCCGGCGGGGAAACTATTTTTCCTGAAGCTGGGTGGTCTGTGTCGCCGATTCCGGGTAATGCCGTTTATTTCGAATATGCAAACTCACACGGACAAGTTGATCATACATCATTGCATGCAAGCAATCCGGTTATTGCTGGCGAAAAATGGGTAGCGACTAAATGGATGCGTCAGCGCCCATTTATATCTGCATAAAGCGAAAGTAAATAACAAAGCTTGAATCGTCTACTCATTTCTTTTCAGCAGAGCAAGCAACTTATCTGCTAAGGCCTCAGAAGACGGCAACTCTGAAGACCGCCAGACCAAACGTGCAGACGCATCAACCAATAACACTTCGCTCAGATGCGAGTTCACATCACTTTTATTTTGATTGAGTAATTTGCGAACCAGATCGATGTCGCTCAGATCAGGGCGAAGCGCCCGCCACATCGGACGTGGTTCGAATTGCCTTAACCAGGATGCGAGCACTTTGGAATCGTCATTAAAAGGATCAATTGTCACTGATAGCAATTGAACCTGATCGCGTTGCGCCGCCGGAATCATCTCTTGAAGCTGACTGAATGTCGCACCTTGTATGGGGCAAACATTAGAACAAGTCGTAAAAATCAATTGCACCAGACTAATGCGACCCCGCAATACCTGCCGGAATTTTACATGCTTCCCTAATTGATCTGTAACGCCGAAATCAGGTAATAAAACGGGCGGATAAAAGTAACCATGCCCATTCAAAATGCCATCAACTACATTCGTGCCAGCATTTGCCAGCTGCGCCGACAACATGATCAACAGCAGAGGTAGCATACTAAGAGCACGCATCAAAGCCCGCCTTTGAAAATACGTTTCCATTGATTTAGTGTACTAACAAAAAACGCCACAAGGCATGACAATCGTCATCGCTCAAGGCATATCGTGGCATATCAGTTCGTATCATGATTTGTGATGGATCCATCCCCGTGCGCAGCATATGGCAAAAACTATCGGCATCGTATGCACGCGCAGGGCCACCACGCAGACTATTTTCGGTCTGAAGGAAGCGAGCGCCTAATTCAGGACCAAAGTCGGCACGATTGGTGAACTTTGATTGCCCCTGAAGTTGATGACAATTCATACAGCGCACAAAAGCAGTTCCCAGTGCGCGATTGTGCAAATACAAGGTTCCCTTCAATGTCTCTCGTCCATAAAATAAATTTTCGCCCTTTTGAATAGTGGTATCGGCAAAGCACAAGAAAGCCGTCTGCATCAGCAGAACAAAACACCATGCAAACCGCTTTCGTGCAAACTGCTTACACCAGTTCAAATTAGTTGATGGCAATGATAGTCGAGACACCAGGAACACCTTGAGCATTTAAGGCAAACAACATGTAATAACCCGGCAAGACAACGCCACTATCACTTGGTATCGACAAACTATACGTAACACTGCTGCCTCCTGCCGCCTGAGACTTGATTGGTACCAAAGGGATTCTGCGTTGGTCATTGTTCACGGTATGTGTTGTCGCTGACAAACGCATTAAAGCGAAACTTGTCACTGGTGTTTGGGTATTGACTTGTATCATGCTGCCTAACTTCGCACTACCCGGTGCCGAGGTAATTTGCGGTCTGACGGCGGGAGTGCCGTCAGCATTGAGCAAATACGGTGGCGTCAGAATTTCTGCATTCAAGTGGTTTTGCGGGCAACCTGCACCACATAACCCACCACCACCAACAAACACACGTCCGTCCTGCAATAACAACGCCGTACTATGGTAAGTCCGTGGCGTTTGCATCGGTTTGAGCGGCTGGAAAATCTGTTTAACCGGATCCCAAAGCTCTGGAACCATGACCGCATAAGAATCTGTAAATGGTTGTGGAATCGTTTGCCCACCGACCACCACGACACTACCGTTTGGTAATACAACCGCGTTCGCAAACGCGCGACGATAACTCATTGCAGCAAGCTGCGTCGTCTTGACTGGTTTGCTGGCACCACCACTAATATCTATCAGATAGGCTGAATTTGTTGCATATGTGGTGCCGGTATTTTGTTGATAGGATGGTGCACCGCCAATTTTTAAAATCTTACCAACATCAAACATCACCGCATTACCGTTGATGCTGTACGGATCATTCGCGCGATTACCGGCGGAGGTAATACTGCCGCTACCATTAGTATTGATCCAATTCATTTGCGCACTCGGCCCAGCATGAAAAACCATGCCGCCACTAGCGGCAAAAAGCCATAGATGATTATCGCCGCGATATACCGTGTTGATATCCTGTGGATCTGGCCCGATCACATTCGTTTCAGGAATACCACTCATCACTTTCCAGGTACCGTTGGTGTTCCATATTTCTGCTGTGCGATTGGGAGCGCTCTTGCTGTTACTTCCCCCACTCCAGGAACCTCCTAAGGTCAGGACACGACCATCAGGCAAAGTCGTATCTGCCTCGTAACCACGAGGAATACTCATGTTGCCACTCGCCGCCCAGGTATTTGTCTGCCAATTATAAATCTGGGTTTTAGGACTGCTACTGCCGCCGTTAATCAATAAATTTCCGTTCGGCAGCGTCGCAGTGCCCGGACAAAACATATTTGCCCCGGTATTGACGATTGTAGAAGCCGATGGCGTATTTGTCGTCGCGTCAAAAATTGCCGTATAGGTTTGATTGGCACCATAACCGGTATCGCCAGTAAAACTGACTGGCGAATCTGCCGACCACATCATGAGTTTATTGTTCGGTAAATTCGCGATACCAACCGGAGTAATTGGCATCGGAATGACACCACTCCAGCTTGAAGGCAAAGTACCCGTCGCGGCACTGGGCAAGTACAAAGAAAACTGATCGTTGGTCACACCGCTTGCGCTTTGGCAAGGATATTGAATAATGCTTGCGCCTTGCGCCTGACTATTGCCATTCACATTCACGCACTGCCCCGTCGCAACAGAAATAATCTGATACGTTGACAAGCTCACTTGCTTAATCACCCATTGATCGTTCGTCGCGGCCAACGCCTGGCAAGGCCACTGAATCAATTGCACAGCCGATTGCTGACTTGCACCAGGAACGTTCAGACACATCCCTGAATTCAACGCGGCGATGTGATAGTTGCCATTAGAAAGTGGTGTCAGCGTCCAGTTAGAATTACTGCCGCCATCACAAGGCCACTGAATGATTTGGGCACCAGAAGTGGTTTGACCGCCATAGACATTCAAACACTGACCACTGCTGACAGCAACCACATCCGTTGTACTCGCGACCGGTGCTGCGATCGTCAGCGTCGAAAAACTCAATGCATAAAAAAGAAAACATAAGCAACTCAACAAATAATAAAACTTACACCTCATTCTCATTTTCCCTTCATTGCTTTGTGTCGTAGATCGATCATCATATTTGGAACATTATTCTAATGAGGCAAATGTCTTTGGAAACATAACGACACAATATCTAACTATTGCGCCATAGGAATTAATTTCCATCAAGAACTTTCGTGCGTACTCAACAAAAATAAAACCACACTGTGCCGATAAACGAAACGAAATAGCCTCATGCATTTTACGTATTAGGGACATCCGCAAAAATTAGCGATAATGATGCTTTATCCTTTGCTATTGATGTCGATCGCATGGCATTTTTTCCTTACTTTAAAAGCATGAAACCTCAAACACACCAACTCTTATTTTTTGCCGCCGCCAGCATGTTTGCATTCACTTCGCCATCCTATGCTGCCGATGAAACCAGCGCCAGTGCAAGCTCTGTCACCTCACCTACTGCAATCAACATCGTCCAATCACATACGGCAAAAGACGAATCCGAGACAATCAAAAAACATCGGATCACAAAATTGAATGAACGCCTGACTACCGATGAAGAAACATTAAAGAAAACATGTCGCTTTGAGTCCGATATTCCTATGGCACCGCCAGCAAAAGAAGTGGCACTCACGTTTGATGATGGTCCAGAGCCAGCTCAAACAGAATTTATTTTGGCAATACTCAAAAAACATAAAATTCCGGCGACGTTTTTTATGATTGGTGAAAAGGTGCAAGCACATCCAGAACTGGTGAAGTTAGTGCAAGAATCCGACTATACGCTGATCGCCAATCACTCCTGGAGCCATCCTAATTTCCATGAAATCACATCGGAAGAACAAGCAGTCGAAATTCAAAAAAGTAATGCGATCAGCG
>Ga0364860_10622_pt1 | contig 18891 bp, 13 predicted proteins | sample ExccelAu500001D4_FD_206916 | JGI IMG/M metagenome (GOLD analysis project Ga0364860, IMG submission 206916) | Enriched cells from Trout Bog Lake Hypolimnion, Wisconsin, USA - BchlTB.Aug20.5000.01 .D4 | ecosystem: Environmental > Aquatic > Freshwater > Lake > Hypolimnion/Profundal zone | place: USA... | reverse complement strand
TGTATAATTCCTTTTCATACACCAGTTCAGCTTCTGATGCTTTTGTTGCATTTGACTCTTCAAGCGTTTTGGTTTTTACCAGTTCAACCTTTACCCTGCCTTTCAGAACATCATCGCTTTTGCCGGTAAGTTTTAAAGTCGGGTATTCGCCATCGGTTTGCTGCAGGTAACCGCGTGCTACCAAATCGCGGAAATAAACCTGCCACTCTTCTTTCGAAATATCGGCACCCACGCCGTATGTCTTTATCAACTTGTGCTCCTCTCTTATCTTTTCAGATTTAGACCCGCGTAAAAAATCGATGGTATAATTCAAACCAAAACCTTGATTCAAGCGATATACCGCAGAGAGTGCCTTTTGGGCAATAACAGTGGCATCTATCAAATCGTACTTGCTTAAACATACATCGCAACTGCCACAGGTTTCGGGGGCCGGTTCATCAAAATAGTTCAGTAAATATTTGCGGCGGCAGGTGGTCAGCTGGGCAAACTTCGCCATCTGGTCCAGCTTGCGGATGAGGATTTTGGTCTGGTCGGGATTGTTATCAATCATTACAAACTTCTTCATCTTCACCACATCACCACTACTGAAATACAAAACAGCCTCGCTTTGTAACCCATCGCGCCCTGCGCGGCCGGTTTCCTGGTAATAGCCTTCAATATTTTTGGGCAGATCGGCATGCACTACAAAACGAACATTGGGTTTGTCTATGCCCATACCGAAGGCAATCGTAGCAACAATAATTTTTACCTCATCGCGGATAAATTTTTCCTGTGCCTTTTCACGTACTCCTTTATCCAGCCCGGCATGGTATGCCATCGCATTAAAACCGTCCTTTCGTAAATCTTCGGCCAGCGCTTCAGTAGCCGCACGCGAAAGGCAATAGATAATGCCGCTCTCATCCTTATGCTTGGCAAGATATTCCAACAATTTATCGTAAAAATTCTTTTTCGCCTCCACGTAATACCTGATGTTGGCGCGGTTAAAGCTGGAGATAAAAGTTTCGGGTTGGTGCAGTTCCAGTTTTTCAAGTATGTCCTTGCGCACCAGTTTATCAGCAGTGGCCGTTAGCGCAACAATTGGCACCCCGGGGAACAGATGTTTTAACCTTGCCAATTGCATATACTCAGGCCTGAAATCGTGTCCCCAGCTCGAAATACAATGGGCTTCATCAATAGCAAAAAGCGACACCCGGGCATCGCGCAAAAAGTTCAGAAAACCATCGCCCTGTTGCAGTAAACGTTCAGGAGCCACGTATAATAATTTGAGCTTTCCTGACTGGGCCATGCGCATAATCTGGCTTTGGTCGGTACTACTCAAACTGCTGTTCAGGTAGGCTGCTTCAATACCGTTGGCGCGCAAAGCATCTACCTGGTCTTTCATTAAAGATATGAGCGGGGAAACAACCACAGTAAGCCCTTCAAAAAGCAAGGCAGGTATCTGGTAGCAGATAGATTTTCCCCCACCGGTTGGCATCAACACCAAACAATCTTTTCTTTGCAGAATATGGTGAATGGCATTCTGCTGCTCTAACCGGAAACTATCGTAACCGAATTTGTGCTTCAGAATGTGTTGCGCTTGCTGTATGGTTGACATTTCAGAAAAAAATTGCCGCGTAAAATAATAAAATTCCCATCTTGCTGATATGAACAGATTTCAAAATAAAGTGGTGGTTATAACAGGCGGGGCCGCCGGCATAGGTAAAGCCGCCGTTGAAAAATTTACCCGCGAAGGTGCCGCCGTAGCTATCTGGGATGTGAACGAGGTGCAGGGCAAGGAGCTTGAATTGCTCATATTGAATGAGGGGTTTGCGGCCAAATTTATAAAAGTAAACACTGCAAAATACGAAGAAGTTGAGCGTGCTACCCATGATGTTATTAAACAGTTTGGTAAAATTGATGTACTGATAAACAACGCCGGTATAACCCGCGATGCCAACCTGCAAAAAATGACTATTGAAAACTGGCAGCAGGTACTGGATGTTAATTTAACAGGAGTGTTTAACTGCACCAAAGCGGTTTTGGCAAATATGATTGCCAATAATGGCGGGGCGATAATAAACACCTCCTCTATTGTAGGGTTGTATGGCAATTACGGGCAAAGCAATTATGCAGCCACCAAAAGCGGGGTAATAGGCTTAACCAAAACCTGGGCGCGCGAATTAGGCAAACACAACATTACAGTTAATGCGGTTGCGCCTGGATTTATTGCTACAGATATGATTGCCACCATACCCGCTAAGGTAATTGATGCAATGCAAGAAAAAATTCCTTTGCGCAGATTGGGAACGGCAGATGATGTGGCAAACCTGTATGCCTTTTTAGCAAGTAAAGAGGCCGCTTTTATTTCGGGAACCGTGATTAGTGTCGATGGAGGTTTAACTATTTAGATATGATTTTAGTAACCGGCACAACAGGTTTTCTGGGTTCGTATGTAGCGAAAGAGCTGATAAGGAAAGGCGAATCTGTGCGCGGTGTAAAACGGGCCGGCAGCCGGTTTGACCTGCTGGGCGATTATGCCGGTAAGATAGAGTGGGTGGAAGCTGACCTGCTGGATGTAACCACGCTGGAAGTTGCACTTGAAGGAATTGAAAAGATTTACCATTGCGCGGGTGTTTTCTCCCCGGCACATTCAGAACGGGAAACTGCCTTGCTTACCCATGCTGAGGGCACAGCAAACCTGTTTAACATAGCCCTTGATAAAAACGTTAAGAAGGTATTGCACGTTAGTTCAACCATTGCGCTTGGCTTGCCTTTGAATGACGCTACGATGGATGAAAATTATTATTCGCCGGCCGATAAGCTGCGCTTTGATTATTTTAAAGGAAAGCGTTACGCCGAGCTTGAGGCCTGGCGCGCCCAGGCCGAAGGACTGGATGTGGTGATAGTAAACCCCGGCGGTTTAATAGGCGCAGGCTACTGGAACCATCAACCGTTAAATATTTTTCAGCTAGTGCACAACGGATTGAAATTTTACACCGAAGGCAGTAATGGTTTTTTGGATGTGCGCGATGCAGCCACAGTAATGGTTCAGTTAATGGAGGGCGATACAAACGGTGAAAGGTACATCCTTATTTCTGAAAATATTTCACTGCAAAACCTGATGAACCTGATTGCCGATGCCCTTAAAGTTGAACGACCTAGATATAAAGTAACGAAATGGATGAGCGCACTGGCATGGAGGTATGAATATCTGAGGTCGTTGCTAATGAATAGCAGCCCCAACTTCACGGGCGATGATATGCGTATTGCCCGGATAGCGTTTGCTTACAGCAATGCCAAAGTGATTAATACCACGCAATTTAAATTCCGTCCATTAACCCAATCGGTTAATGAGGCCGCCGAGGCTTATTTAGAATCGGTAAGAACCGGTAAGGATTTTGGGGTGTTTTTATAACTGTAATGCAACGGATACAAAATGCTGCCTCAATAATGTTATATTTGCCACAGGGGATAATTTTATTAATCTGTAAAGGATTAAGGGAAGTTATTACGTACCCATGAACGAAAGATTCGAAGAGCAGACTACCATTTTTATAAGCATTGTAAAGTGGATATTTCTTGCGGTTATTATTGGCATATTAGTAGGGCTCTCAACCACACTTTTCCTTAAAATTCTTGGCTGGACATCGGGATATAGCACCCGTTTCCAATACTATTACCTGGCCATGCCGTTAACCTTTGTGGTTTGTGCAGCGCTCATCAATTACCTGGCGCCTCAAAGTAAAGGGCATGGAACAGAAAAGGTAATTGAGGCGGTGCATAAGCGTTCAGGCCGTATTCAGGCTTCGGTAATTCCAATTAAATTATTCACCACCATTATAACAATTGCCAGCGGAGGTTCGGTGGGTAAAGAGGGCCCCAGTGGTCAGATTGGAGCCGGTCTTGCTTCTTTGTTTTCAGACATTTTCAGATTAAAAGATGCCGACAGGCGCAAACTGGTAATATGTGGTATCAGCGCAGGCTTTGCTGCAGTATTCGGAACACCTATTTCGGGGGCAATTTTCGGTCTGGAGGTTCTTTATGTGGGTGCTATTATGTATGATGTAATGTTGCCATCTTTCATTTCCGGAATCATAGCTTACCAGATTTGCACCAACTTCGGCATCACTTATTTTCACAGCCACCTTACTTTTATACCGGTGTTTACCAACTCGTTCTTTCTGATTGTGGTATTGGGTGGTATTTTTTTTGGCTCGGTCTCATTTCTGTTTATTGAATCATTCAGATTGGTGGAGGACCTGGTAGCAAAATGGAATGTGAACGAATATTTAAGAAACATGGTTGGCGGCCTTGCATTGGTGGGCCTTATATTTCTTGTATCAGACAGATATGCCGGGCTTGGTGTAGGAACGATAGAAAAAGCATTGAACGGTCAGGAGTACGCCTTTTGGTACGACTTTCTTTTTAAAATGCTGTTTACTATCATAACCTTGAGTTTTGGCGGCAGCGGAGGGGTTGTAACTCCTATGTTTTTTATCGGGGTCACCGCAGGGAGTACCTTTGCCCAGATATTACATGTAGACAACGCTACTTTTGCTGCCATAGGCATGGTGAGCTTGCTTTCAGGCGCAGCAAACACACCCATCGCTGCAAGCATTATGGGCCTTGAACTATTTGGGCCGGCCGTAGCGCCTTATGCGGCTATCAGTTGCGTTATAGCGTTTTTAATGACTGGTCACCGCAGCATTTATCCCTCACAAATTCTTTCCATGAAAAAGACAGCCAGCGTAGAGGTTAATGTTGGCGGAGAAATGCATGAAGTTGAAGCCTCCATCAGTTCAAAAGCCCGGCATAAATTGTACCGGCCATGGAAGCTTTTTAAATAAGTCAGTCAGTTTTTCCAAAAGGTAATTATCATGCCTCCGGCAACAACAAACGCTCCTCCTAACAGAATGGGTAAGGTTGGCAAGGCTTGAAATGCTATAAAGTTAATTATTTGCCAAACGAGGAACAATATGGCAATGTATAGTCCCACCACTTGTCCGAACTCAAACGGTGCCATGTTGAGCGACACCCCATATGTAAATAACATGACCGCGCCCATGGAAGCCAACCCAAGTCGAATCATTCCGGAGTGCTTATAAATCGCCATTCTTATTATCGCATCACCGCTTACTTCAAAAATGGTGGCCATAAGAATAAAAATAATGGGGTGTAGTTGCTGTGCGTGTTTTATCATTTACGTTAAGTTTCCCGGCAAATTTAGCTACAAATCAATTTCCCGTTGGCCACTCCATCGGCTATAAAAAGGGAAAGGGGCCTAAGCCCCTTTCCATCACCCATAAAAACAAAATCCGATGAAAAGAACGATGTGTTACTATTTTTTGACTAGCAACTTAAAGAATTGATCGAGCTGCGGTAATATGATAATACGGGTCCGGCGGTTTAACGCACGGCCCTCTTTATCGTTATTCGAAGCGAGGGGGATATACTCACTTCTTCCCGCAGCCGATATTCTTTCCGGCTTGATATTATAAGTATTTTGAAGGATTCTTACTACAGAAGTGGCCCGCTTTACGCTTAAATCCCAGTTATCCTGGATACAATCTGTGTGTATAGGAACATTATCGGTGTGGCCCTCTACCATAAAGTCCATATCCGGGTAAGCGTTCAATACTTTAGCTACCTTACCCAACACTTTTTTTGCCGGCTCGGTAACATTGTATTTTCCGCTGTTGAATAAAAGCTTGTCGGAAATATCAATATACACTACGCCCTTCTCAACTTTAATATTGATGTCCTTATCATTAATATCATTCAGCGCTCCTTTCAGGTTCATTACCAGTTCCATGTTCAATGAATCTTTGCGCGCCATAGCAGATTGCAGGCCATGGATATAAGAATCTTTTTCGCTCAGCGTTTCTAAAGATTGCTTTACACTTTCAGCCTGCTTACCCGACATAACAGAAAGGTCCTGCAGCGTAGTGAGCACCTGGGCCGTATTTTGCGAGGCATGATCTAATTGTTTTTTAAGGTCGTCAACCTGCGCCTGCAAATTAGTAGCACGGTTGGCCAACTGATCCTTTTCTGCCTGGGCTGAGCGCAGAGCCTCTTCGCAGTTTTTATCTGCATCCTGAGATTTTTTCAAGGCTGAATTAGCAGCATTGAATTTTTTTGACGTAACACATGAAGAGATTGCCAGTAGAATAACGAGAGAAATAAAAATCTTAAATGCTTTCATACAGCGAAGTTGTTTGAATCCGGAACATGCTATCGTTCCAAATGCAGTGCAAACCTATGGCACAATTTACCGGCCATATGGCATTAATTATTTGATGTGTGGCACTTTTTACGTTTTTACGTTTTTTGGCAATTACCAGTGTGTAAGCGTTTCTTTCTTTACCTCATTACGAAACGCAGCAGGAGTAAGGCCGCTGTACTTTTTGAAGAAACGACCGAAGTAACTGTTATCCTCAAAGTTGAGGTCGTAAGCAATCTGGGCGATGGTGCTGTCAGAGTGGGTAAGCAGGCGCTTGGCTTCAAGCATCATTCGGTCGCGAATCAGTTCGCCGGCAGATTTGCCTTTACGCTTTTTGCAGATGGTATTGAGATAGTTGGCAGTTATATGCAACAGCTTTGCATAATCATTAACCGAATGCAAGGTACGGAAGCTTTTATTTACCAATGCTTCAAAATCCCTTAGCAGCTGGTTAATGCTGTCTTTCTCCTTAGCAACGGGAATTGACTGCTCATATATCCTGGTCAGTTCAAAAAGCAGGATATTAATATAGGAGCGGATAATATTCTGGCTATAGCTGCGATGATGGATATGTTCTTCTTCTATGCTTTTGAAGATATGCTGCAGGTGTGCGGCAACATCTTTATCAAGGTCGAGAAAAGTATGCTGGTAGGCGGTATTAAAGAACAGATACGCACGTAACTCCTTGTACTGCAGTGTGAGTGAGAAAAACTCCTTAGTAAACAGAATGACAAAGCCACGCACTCCTTCAAAAGATTTCCAGGCATGCACTTGCCCGGGCGCTATCAGGAACAGTCTTTGCGGTTTTAGCTCGTAATCCTCAAAATCAATTACATGATGGCCTTTGCCGCGTGTTACAAAAAAAATGGCAAAGTGGTCGTGGCGGTGAGGGTGCTTCAGGTGGTCAATATCGCTTACAAAATATTCAAAGCGGTAAAACTCAAAATCCTTTTCAATGGAGGCATTTTTTATCTGCGCTATTTTGTAGGAGGGGATGTTTTCGCTTTTTTTCATTCAGCTACCGCGGTTAGCCGCAAAAATACTGACTTTTAACCATCCGGCTTGTGGCATTAATTACCTGCGTTATGGCACTTTTTACTTCTTTCCGTATTGTACCTGATCCTACCCGTTACACGAAAAACCTTTTATAAAACTGCATGGCGTTTTCGTGCATAATTTTTTGTACCAACTGGCGTGGTGTAAAGCCATACCATAATTCTTCGCGGTAACCGGTTTCTTCCAGGTAGCTTATCAGGTCTTCATGAAACAGCGGCAATTTGGCCGAAGACTCATAAGGTTCCATATGGGTAATAGTGCCGTCAAAATCCGAACCGTAGGCTATGGCATCCCAACCGCTGGCATCATCAACCGATTTAACTATCTGAAAAGCATTATCCCAGAATAACTTGCTGTATTCCCTCCTTTGCTTTTGCAGGTCGCCCAGTTCTACTATTTTATCAATCGTTTTTTTGCCGCCTAAAATACCCCGGTCCATCATCAGGCCAATCAGCCCTTTGGATTGGTGAATGATACGGGCCTCTTCATTAGAAATATTAATGCTCCAGCGATGAAAGCGGTGGTCGCGGTTTTTAGCACCGGTATCATTTTCTTTGGTTGAGCTATCAATAGTAGGGAATCCGTTTACGCCCGCATGGCTGGCTATAACAGGTATCATATCCGCCGGGTTTACCGAGTTATAATTGTAAATAAAGTTGTAATACTCTTTACGGCCTTCGGCGCTCATGTGCTTTACATCAATTAAAATGCGTTTACCATTTTCGCGGCTTAGCAGTTCGCGTATTACATGCCACCCAACTTCGGTAATACCTTTTCCTTTTCCCTTATTCTGGTTTACAACCGCGTTAATGGGCGGCTTAAAACTAGTTGAATGACCACACAAATGATTCCAGAAATGGTGTGAAAGGTTTATGCTGAACGGAGGAACCTCCCAGCATTTTATTGTTTTAATATTTTCTGAAAGCAGATTCATTAATTCGGCCTGGCTGAGATCTTCATCAAGCGCGTTACCGGTACCTAATGCATGGGCGCCCTCAATGCTCATTATACCTATTAATGTATTATCGCGCTTTAGGGCCTGCGACAACTCTTTATAGTTATTTACCAGTATAAATTCGCTTTTGCCATCGGGGCTTTTGCCCTGGCCATCGTAAACGTATTTATATTCAGCCAGCAGGTCGGCAAAATAATCGGCGTGTTTTTTTAAGTGGGTAATACGGGCGGCACTGAAACCGGTAAGCACCTCATGCAGGGTATTGATACGGTCCTTACCCATTAAAATTTTAGGAATGTTTCTTAAATGCAAAAAACCCCGTTCAATAGGATATAGCGAAACATTGAAAATGCGTACGTTACCTTCGGCTAATAAATACAAGTTAGCCTGCGATTCCTTTAAAACCTGTTCGCTTGCTCCCTTAACGGTTTGCGCAAATTTGCTTTCCATTTTGTGGTATATCTTTTCCCACATGTTTACCGCAGGTTCTGGTTGGCCGGAATTAAAGGATTTAAGATTGGGATGGCAGTGGAGGTCGACGGTAATAATTTCTTTACTCATGGATTTGGTTAGAGGGGCATTGGGTTAAGGCGATAAGATTAAATATTTCCTCAACTATTGCCAACTATTTTTCTCGGCTTTAAGACTTCTTATCATAATACCGTAATGCTGCCCTTTGGACAGCGCGTTTACGGATTGAGCTATGCGCTTTGCTTTGGTGGGCTCGGTTTTGGCGCTTTCTATCCATTTTGTAAAATAATTCTGATGCGATTTGCTGAGTGTTTTATAAAACTCCATGCCTTTGGGTTCATCCTGCAGGCAGGCTATAAAATCAGCCGGGGGTAAAATTGGAGCGTCATCTACCTCAAGCTGCACTTTTACTTCGGCGCCTTTTCGTTTACCAATTCCTTTACGCATTTCGGCGTTAATGGCCATTACGAAATTTCCCTCGCCCATAGGCATTAATGCCACCGATGAAATTGGAAAACTATCCAGCTTTCCCTTTACCCGGAATGACTTTTTATTGCCGGGCTTTAGTTTTTGCGCTAATTCAGCAGGTAGTTCAATATAAGTCCAGCCGGTCTTTTCGCCTTGTTCATCAAATTTCAGGAGGGTGGTGGTAAATTTGATCATCGCTTCGTTTATTATTTTCCAAATTTAAGGTTTGAAGTTAATTTGCATGTAAAGAATGATGGAAAGTAATATTCACATAAGGCCGGTTGAAGCAAAAGATAATGCCACACTGGCCAAAATTATCAGGCAAACCCTAAAAGAATTCGGGGCCAACCATCCCGGCACTGTTTATTACGACGAAAGCACAGACAGGTTGAGCACTTTGTTTGAAGTACATGGTAGCATCTATTTTGTGGCTGAAGAAGATGGTGAGGTTTTAGGTGGCGGGGGAATTTACCCAACGGCCGGACTTGGTACCGAAACCTGTGAACTGGTAAAAATGTATCTGTCGCCCAAAGCCAGAGGGAAAGGATTAGGTTTAACCCTTTTACAAAAATGCATTGATTTTGCGCGGGGTAATTCGTACAAAAATATTTACCTGGAAACGATGCCCGAACTTGCGCTGGCTATTAAGTTGTACCAAAAAGCGGGATTTAAAAAACTGGATGGCCCCATGGGTCAAAGCGGCCATTATGGTTGCGGCATATGGATGATATTGAATTTGGAAGAATACAAGTAGTATACTTGCCCCCGGTTTAAACCAACAGAAAAGTGGCCATTGAAAGTGAAATAAAAAAGAGTGTCTGGAAAAATATTTTCAGGCTTATACAACCGCATAAAAAGCGGTTTACAGCCGTTGTAATTATTGGTTTGCTGAGCACCGGCGTTGGTCTGCTTGAACCTTTGATATATCGCGAAGCGGTGAACGATGTAGCCGGTCTTTTTGTTAAGCAGGCTAAAGATGATGTAAGGAAAGAACTTGGCGTTGCCACGGATGATGATGCGGTAAACAACCTGATTGAGAAAGGAATTGCCGATGTTGAAAAAGATGCCGATGCTATTGGTAAAGAAATTCAGCAGATAAAACCAAAAGCCAAGGTCAAAGAACCACATACCACAACGCATGTTGCCTCGCGTACCCCTAACCAGGCCTTACAAACCTTGCTTTGGGCCGTAGGCCTGTTGTTTCTGATTAACCTGATAGGATATATTTTTTGGCTGATAGCGAATAACATGAACGTTAAGCTATCCTGTTATATAGAGCAGCGCTTTATTCAAAGCACCTTTTCTCATGTGTTGCAGTTACCCCTTGGTTTTTTTGGTAAGCGGTCGAGTGCGGCGGTGGCTAAGCAGATTGACCAGTCGGAAGAGGTTTCTGCCATTGTGAATGCTTTTTCGCAGGAGATTTTGCCTGAGTTGATAAGCCTGATTGGCATACTGGCCATTATGCTTTACCAGAATGTAACGCTTACGCTGATAGCATTCGCCATTATTCCATTTTACCTGGTAATAGCCTGGCGCTCAGCCAGAAAACTTGAATCTGGTCTTTCGGCTTATTACGACAGGTGGGAGGATGTTTCAGCGCACATACAGGATGCCTTAAACGGAATTAAAACCGTCAAGCTTTCGGGCGCGGAACAACGGGAGGCAGATAATTTAAAAAGAGTATCAGACGGAGCATACCAGGATTATATTGCCAGGAACCGCCGGAGCAATAAATATGTTTTTTTCGAAGGCATGCTGACCCATTTATCAAGTGCTTTAGTACTGGGTTATGGCGGCTATTTAACGCTGCAGCACCGGTTAACACCGGGTGATGTGGTGATGTTTGTTGCTTACCTGGACAGGCTGTACAGCCCTATTGATTCGCTGGCGAGTGTCTGGGTAAACCTGCAGCAAAATGTAGCCTCCATTGCCCGGGCATTTAAGTTGCTTGATAATGGAACAGAACCAAGACAGGGAAAAGACCTGAAATTAAAAACAGGTCGCATTGAATTTAAGAATGTGCATTTTGGTTACAATGCCGGGCGCGAAATTTTAAAAGGACTTTCAATAACTATTGAGCCGGGTAAGATAACCGCACTGGTGGGCACTTCGGGCGCCGGCAAAACAACTACGGTTGATTTAATGATGAAGCTGTATGAGCCAGGCAGCGGAGAGATATTGGTTGATGGACAGGATCTGGCAGGCTGCGATGCTTCATCTGTAAGAAAACAAATTGGTATTGTATCAACCGATGGGGCAGTATTCCATGGCACACTGGCAGATAATATCCGTTATAAGCGCCCTGATGCAACCGATGCGGAAGTATTAAAAGCTGCCAAGGCTGCCGGAATGAAAACCACCCTGCAGCGTTTGCCGGACGGATTACAAACAGCAGTAGGAGAAAACGGAATAGGTTTATCGGTAGGTGAAAGGCAGCGTATTCAGATTGCACGCGTTTTGGTGGCAAAGCCGCGCATTTTGATTTTAGATGAGGCCACAGCTAACCTTGATTACGCAACGGAAGCGGAGATAAAAAAAACAATTACGGAAATAAGAAAGAAGAACACCGTAATCATTATCGCCCACCGCTACTCGATGGTGCATGACGCTGACCATGTTATTGTTTTATCGGCGGGTGAAGTGATTGAAGAAGGCAGCCCTGCGCAACTGCTTGAAAAAAATGGCTGGTTTGCAGATTTTGCCAAAGCGGCAGATGAGGAGACGGAAGAAGGAAATGAGGAAATTGAAGAAGAAGATAATTTAGACGAAGAAGTTGAAGAATAAAAAAAGCCATCTGCAAATGCAGATGGCTTTTTACTGTTTATGAAGAGCTCCGAAGGGAGCGGATTTTCATATACTATTTTCCGGGCGTTTGAACCGGGGCATTATAAGCGCCTGCAAAAGCTTTGGCAAATTCTTTAAGCTTATGCACGCCTAACTGCGGTTTATGTTGCAAATAGTCTGCCATAAATTCACCGCTATCAATTACACGGCCCATTTCAATAAAACCATCTGCCATGGTTTCTTTTAACCCACCTTGCAACATGCCTGCTTTTAACTGAGCTTCAGGCACAAATACCCATTTCAAATCAGGTTTCCCTATGGCAGTTCCCAAAATGGTTGTTGCTTCCTGCGCACTCATTTCTTCACTCGCTATATACCGAACGCTTTTTCCGGTAAATGATTGTGCAAGCAATTCCTCAACCGCAACTTCAGCTATGTCGCCGGTATCAACCAGCACTAACTTGGCTTCGGGTTTATAATTGGAGCCCATCATCCCCATGTATTTGATAGTCGGAATCTGATTAAAAAAATTGTAGAAAAACGACCCCGGCCTTAAAATTTTTACGTGGACGTTTTCAAGCTTGTTTAGCAGCACTTCGAAATCTGCTGCTCCATTTACCACGCCGGCCCGGTCTTTTAAATGAGCGCCTATGCTGCTCAGATTAACTACATATTTTACCTTACTGTCTTTAAGTGCGTTGAAGTAATTATTTCCAACCTTTTGCTGATAGGCCCTGTAATTATCAGTTGCAAAATTGGGCGGTATCATGGTGTAAACCACGTCCGCATCAGCAAAGGTTTGTTTAACAAACTGTGCGTCTTCAAGCGAACCGATGGCCGTTTTTGCGCCCTTGTCCTCCAGCGGTTTCAGGTGTTCGGGATTGCGGCCCACAACAGTTACATCCTTTCCGGCTGCTAATAATTTTTCGGCTATCAGGCCCGATATGTGGCCTGCGCCACCCGTAATTACGTACTTCATAATTTTTGATTTTGGTTTAGTGAATTTTATATTTGTATATACAAACGATATGGTAAAAAAATTTAGTTTCCCAGTTTATCAGCCACCTGCAGCATACTTTTAACCAAGGCCTGGCTTTCGGTTTTGGTTAAAACGCCCTCCAAAGCCTGGCTAAAGCTTGCACGGCAGTTATTTATTTCTGTGCTCAAACCTTTTGCCTTTTGTGTAGGATAAACGCTCGTTGTTTTACCCTCGCAGACCCTTACTACCAGTTTATTATCTTCCAGTTTTTCAATAAAACGTGTAATAGTTGAGGGGGCAAGGTGAAGTTCTTCGCTCAAATCAAGGGGTTGCCTGCCGGGTTGGTCTAATACCAAAGCCAGCAAATAAGCCTGACCGGGAGCTAATCCCATAGGAGCCCACGCATCTTCGGCCAGCTTATTTATTTTACGGGCCAGTGCAGAACTTGCCCAGTAAATACAGCCACAATATTGTGTTTCAGAAGCTTTCACGGCGCAAATTTAAAAAGCATAGTTGTATATACAAGCAAAATCGGGTTTTTCTTTTTTCGACCAAAATACAGACCCTCTGCAATAATTCCCAATACAGACCTCTCACAATTTCAGAATACCGGCTATTTGCGCCAATCTTCTAATTTTACCCTGCAAATAACAACACCGGAATTTTCAAATTGTTGAAACATGAGCCTGAAGCTGAAAAATAAAGTTAGAATAGTTACAGCCGCATCGCTGTTTGACGGGCATGATGCTGCCATTAATATTATGCGCCGAATTATGCAAAGCAAGGGCGCAGAGGTGATTCACCTGGGGCATAACCGCTCTGCCCGCGAAATTGTGGAGTGCGCCATACAGGAAGATGCGCAGGGTATCGCAGTTACATCATACCAGGGCGGGCATATTGAGTTCTTTAAATACATGCACGATTTGTTAAAGGAAGCAGGTTGTGGCCACATCAAAATATTTGGCGGAGGGGGGGGAACTATCCTTCCATCTGAAATAGCTGAACTGGAGAAATACGGAATCTCAAAAATATACTCGCCTGATGATGGTCGCAAGATGGGTTTGGAAGGGATGATTGAGGATGTGGTAAGCCAATGTGATTTTAGTACAAAAGTATCGCTGAATGGCGAGTTAAAAACGCTGCAAAAGAAAAACTGGAAGGTGATAGCACAGGCCATTACCACAGTTGAAAATGAAGCCACCGAAGGTAAAGAGCTGATTGCGAAAATATCAGATGAAAAGGGCAAAAGTCCGGTAGTGGGTATTACAGGTACCGGTGGCGCCGGAAAATCGTCGGTAACTGATGAGATTGTATTGCGTTTTCTGAGAAATTTTAAGGACAAGACGGTTGCTGTTATTTCGGTTGACCCTTCGAAAAAGAAAACCGGTGGGGCTTTGCTGGGCGATAGAATAAGGATGAACTCTATTTCAAGCCCAAGGGCGTATATGCGCTCGCTGGCCACGCGCGAAAGTGATAAGGCGCTGAGTGAACACGTACAAGAGGCGATTGACGTTTGTAAGGCTGCGCATTACGATCTGATTATTTTAGAAAGTGCAGGGGTTGGTCAAAGCGATGCTTCTATTCTTGACTATTGCGATATATCGCTTTATGTGATGACCCCCGAATATGGCGCGGCATCGCAACTGGAGAAAATAAACATGCTGGACTATGCCGATGTAATTGCCATCAACAAATTTGATAAGGCAGGTGCGCTGGATGCATTGCAGGATGTGCGTAAACAATACAAGCGCAACCACCAGATGTTTATGGCCAAGGATGAGGAGTTGCCGGTGGTAGGTACTATTGCCGCACAGTTTAATGACCCGGGCGTTAACCATCTGTTTGAAGCATTAATGAATGCCGTAAAAGCAAAGACCGGTATTGAATTTCACGTAAAACATACTTCAGCAAAAAATACCGCCACCAAATCCCAGATCATTCCGCCGGCGAGGGTGCGTTACCTGGCCGAGATTGCCGAGAATAACGAAGCATACGACCAGTGGGTAAACGAGCAGGCCATGTTAGCCAGCAAGTTGTATAAACTGCATGGCGTATTAAACGAGGTGAAGGATGGTACAGAAATAAAACACCTGATAGCACATTGCGAAAGTCTGTTACACCCTGAAGCAAAGAAATTGCTGGACTGCTGGGTTGATACCAAAAAGAAATACAGCGCCGATACTTTTGCTTATGAAGTGCGCGATAAGGTTTTGCAATTACCCTTTACCTATAAAAGTTTATCAGGCACCAGCATCCGCAAAGTTTATTTACCTAAGTACAACGACTGGGGCGATATTTTAAAATGGCAGCTGCAGGAAAATGTCCCGGGCGAATTTCCATTCACTGCCGGTGTATTTCCTTTAAAGCGCGAGGGAGAAGACCCTACACGTATGTTTGCAGGTGAGGGCGGACCAGAAAGGACCAACAAGCGCTTCCATTATGTTTCGTTAGGTCAGCCTGCAAAGCGTTTGTCTACTGCATTTGACTCCGTTACTTTATATGGTGAGGACCCGGACCACCGCCCTGATATTTATGGCAAGGTGGGCAACAGCGGCGTAAGCATTGCAACTGTGGATGATGCGAAAAAGCTTTACAGTGGCTTTGATCTTTGCGACCCAAAGACTTCGGTATCTATGACTATCAATGGCCCGGCACCCATGTTGCTGGCATTTTTTATGAATGCGGCGGTTGACCAGGAATGCGAAAAGTATATTAGAGAGCATGGCTTGCTGGAGGAAGTAAAAAAGAAATTAGAACAGATTGATAAAGGCCACGCCCCACGAGGCATTTACAGCGGCGGATTACCTGAAGGAAATGACGGTCTTGGACTCATGTTATTAGGCACCAGCGGCGACCAGGTATTGCCGAAAGATGTTTATGAAAAACTAAAAACGAAAGCACTGGCATCAGCACGCGGAACAGTACAGGCAGATATTTTGAAAGAAGACCAGGCGCAAAACACCTGCATCTTCTCAACAGAATTTGCCTTGAAGATGATGGGCGATGTGCAGCAGTATTTTATTGAAAACAAAGTGCGCAATTTTTATTCGGTTTCCATTTCAGGTTACCATATTGCCGAGGCAGGTGCTAATCCTATAACTCAACTTGCGTTTACGCTGGCCAACGGGTTTACTTATGTTGAATACTATTTAAGCCGGGGAATGAACATTGATGATTTTGCGCCTAACCTTTCATTCTTCTTCAGCAACGGTATGGACCCTGAGTATTCGGTTATTGGCCGGGTGGCAAGGCGTATATGGGCCAAGGCGATGAAGCAGAAGTATAAGGCTAACGACCGTTCTCAAAAGTTGAAATACCATATTCAGACATCCGGCCGAAGTTTGCACGCGCAGGAAATTGATTTTAATGATATCCGCACAACGTTGCAGGCTTTGTATGCCATTTATGATAACTGTAATTCGCTGCATACAAATGCTTACGACGAAGCTATTACTACACCAACAGAAGAAAGTGTACGCAGAGCCATGGCCATACAGCTTATTATTAACCGCGAGTTGGGCACTGCAAAAAATGAAAACCCCAACCAGGGTTCTTTCTTAATAGAAGAATTAACGCAGTTGGTTGAAGAAGCAGTACTAACAGAGTTTAAACGCCTTACCGAACGCGGCGGGGTGCTGGGCGCTATGGAGCGCATGTACCAGCGCAACAAAATACAGGAAGAAAGCCTTTATTACGAGCATCAGAAACACACAGGAGAATTTCCGATAGTGGGGGTAAATACTTTCCTCAGCAAAAACGGCTCGCCTACTATTATACCCGGCGAAGTTATCCGCTCTACTACTGATGAAAAAGAATTTCAAATCACAGCACTGAACGCTTTTAAAAAGCGCAACGCTTCCCATTCAGATGAGGCTTTGAAAAAACTACAACAGGTGGCTACAGCAAACGGCAATTTATTTGCGGAGTTGATGGAGACGGTGAAGCATTGCTCACTCGGACAGATTACCCGTGCCTTGTATGAGGTGGGTGGACAGTATAGAAGGAATATGTAGTGTTAAAAACACTTTTGGGGGTTGTAGCTGCGGCGGCCTTTATTATCTTTAGGAACAACTTTGGTTCGAACTATTAATCCAACCCCCGGTGTATGAAAAAACTTATACCCTTTCTTTGCCTGTTGCAAATTACTTTAATTTCTTCAGCCCAACTTTGGGGGCCATTGCCAACTGCACCGGGTGGTGGTGGCTATGGTAGTTTTAGCATAGATACCCTGAGTTACCTGTACTGTGGCAGTAATCATTTATACAGTTATAGTGGTACTACTAATGCATGGACCCAAAAAGCAACCTGTCCCGCTGCCCTGATCAACCTGTATGGTTGCGTTTCGTTTGCCGCAGGCAATTACGGATGCATTGGCGAGTCGTGGAATGATTATTACAGATATGACCCCATAGCCAATACCTGGACCCGGATGCCGAATTATCCCGATAGTACTGCAAACTATTTTATGGGATTCAGTGCCGGTGGGCTTGGTTATGTAGGGGATAGTAAGGGGAAACTTTACGAATATGATGCGGGTTCAAATGCCTGGATACCAAAAGCCAACTGGCCGGTTGCTTTGGGTTCCAATATTGGATTTGGAACCGGCTTAGGGAACCTTGCCTATGTTTATTGTACAAGCAGCGGTGTAATGTGGCAGTATAATACCACCAGCGACTCGTGGTCTTCTTTAGCAACCACTTACACAAACCCCAATTCTGCGGGTGGGTTTATATCGAATGATACAGTCTATTGTATTTCAAATGATACGGTACGCATTTTTAGTATTGCTTCAAACAGCTGGTCGCATGGAACTGCCTGTCCGCAACCAGCATGCGATTTAGGAGGGTATGTTCCAACATTCTATAATTGTTTTGTGCTGGGCAATAAGAATTACGTATCGGTAACCAGTTGCGACAATAGTTTCTGGACTTTTGACCCGGATCATTATTTTAAGTTGGTTTCTGTCTCTCCTGATACTATTTGCTCCGGAGGGCCGGTATCGTTTGTATTTTCAACTAACGTTAGTTTTGGCATCGGGAATAATATTAAACTGCAAAATGCATCTGCTGATCTTATATTTCAGGATGGTACAAATTATTCCGCCATTTCTGACTCGGGAAAAATTGCGAATGATACCGTGGTATTATATCTTACTGCTAATCTTCCGGATAACACGGCGCAAAACAGTTCCTGGAAATATTCCTTTATTTCCACTAACCCTCCGGGGCAAACGCCTTATTATGCCTCACCGGTTATTACTGTAAAAACAGTTCCGTCTCTCGCCGGTTGGACAGATTCTGTTGTTACCTGCCAGGGGGCCAGGGTTATTTTATCGTATGGTAACCATAATGGTGCTTATCACTATACCTGGTCTGATCAATATGGGGTAACAGGCACTAACTATACTGATACTGTTTATCCAACCGCCACCATCAAGTACTATTTTGAAGCACTGGATACACTTACAGGTTGTCCGGCTTACGATAGCACCAAACTGGTTGTGGGAACCACGCCCAATCCTTTGTTACCTGCTACCACCTACACCATCTGTGCGCCATCTAATTTAACTATTGGTGGTGCGGCCATTAGTGGTTATACCTATAATTGGAACGATGGCCACGGCTATTTCTCTTCGCTGGCGCAACCCAGCATTTCGCCGGGAGCTACGGATATCTATTATTTAACCGTTAGCAATACATCTACCAGCTGTGTAGGATATGATACTGTAACGGTTAATGTAAATCTTTATCCCGTGATTAGTAACGCGCTGTCACCAACTTATACCATTTGCCAGGGGGCCAACCAGGTTTTATCAGATGGTGCATACAATAATCAGTTACATTATACCTGGAATACTTCGGCAGGGTTGATTGACACAACAAGCAGTATAACCGTTTCACCTGCCCCCGGCTCCACAACATACTATTTTAAGGTGGCTTATGTTTACGGTGGATGTTCTGCATATGACACCATCACCGT
>Ga0364860_10618_pt1 | contig 18927 bp, 14 predicted proteins | sample ExccelAu500001D4_FD_206916 | JGI IMG/M metagenome (GOLD analysis project Ga0364860, IMG submission 206916) | Enriched cells from Trout Bog Lake Hypolimnion, Wisconsin, USA - BchlTB.Aug20.5000.01 .D4 | ecosystem: Environmental > Aquatic > Freshwater > Lake > Hypolimnion/Profundal zone | place: USA... | reverse complement strand
CATCCGGGGTCCGGAATTGCTCAGTATAGAATTTTATTCCAAGTCTTTTTGCCAGGTTGGAACGTATTGATCCGGGTTTGTTCCTGACAATAAAAGTCGGAAAAGTAAAGGATTTCATCTTATGAAAATACCCGAAGAAGATACCGCTGGAGATTCCGAAAACAAGGGGTTCTGTAATTTCAAGACCTGCATTGTTCAGAAGAGAAGTCACAGCTCCTGATTCACAATGTGCCGCCATTTTATGTTTATAATCAATCGTGCTCATTATGAATTGGTTTTTGTATCAACAGTATCATCCGGACCTTGAACCATTAAATTTAGCATATCTTGAATGGTTATATTAAATACATCGGAATAAACCTGAAGGGTTTCCTGAGGAATGGCATTGAAATGGCCGGCTTCGAGATGCTTTTTCACTTTCCCTTTCCTGATTCCTGCACGGGCTGATAATTCGCTGATTGTCAAATCTTCCAGGACCATGTAATAGTAAACAGGACTTGCCTCGCCTCGCTGAACCTTTTGTTTTAATGATTCCTCCAGGTGCCGGCGTTTTAACTGATAATCATCCAGAAAATTCTTTGTGAGATAGGAACCGGTCTGCAAAGGTTCATATTTCCCATCTTCCTTTTCCACATAAAGGATCACCTGTTGCTGGGGGCAATCGACAATACCGTCTTTTTCTTTCATGTGGTTATAATCAGATTATATATTTTACTTGCGCCTTGCAAAAATAACAATGGAAAAGATCATTGCAAAAACAAAAAACGCAAGAAGCCTGTAAATATTTGGCAGAATGGTACTTAGTGTACCTTCGCGGATGAAGATCTCAAGGTAATTATCAATACCCCACCGGATCGGTGAAATAAGACTGATATTCTGGATTGATCTCGGCATAAGGTAAACAGGGAGAAAAGTCCCGCTGATGACCCCGAGGATGACAACCATCACTGACCCAAAAAGAGCAGCTTGTCCCTGTGAAGTGGCTAAGGTCCCCACCAGCAGTCCAAATCCCGTAGCTGCTAATGCTGAACAAATAGTTGCAAGAAGGATGATTCCGTAATGTGATCCCATCTGCAGGGCAGGCATACCATAAAATACAGGCATTATCCATAATCCAACCACGAGCATTAAAAAAAACTGGATAAGACAAACTCCAAGGAATAGAATTACTTTTGAAGAAAGCAAAATTGTGACCCTCACAGGAAGTGTCCTCAAGCGTCCAAAAGCTCCTTCAATTTTCTCTGTGACCATGCTGCCGGCAAGGGGAATAACAATAAAGAACATTGCAAATAATATAAATCCCGGAACATTATTCTGAATAATGGAAGGCTTGATTGAAGCATGTTCTTTTGTAGCATAGATCTCATTGACAGGAGGCATTTTCTGCATTGCCGATTTAATAAGACCCTCCATTTCATATGCCATTACAGGGGAAATGGATTTCAGTAAATTTTTGACTCCTGCCTGGCTCTGTGCTCCTTTGATAAAATAGGTAAGGGATCCGGTCAATGAATTTTTAAAGGATGACTGCAGACTTGGATCTACAAGCAATTGAATTGGTTTATCATCTTCTGTTATGACAATACCAACAGGATAATCTCCATCTGCGATCATCTTACGCGCGGTCTCTTCATTCAGGGAAACTTTTCCCTTGTTTGAAACCAACATATAAAGTCCTGAGCTGTCGAGGTTCTGCTGTAAAAGTTTTGAGAAGTCAGAATGGGCATGGTCTATAAAAATGACTTCCGTCTTTACTTCTTTGGACGATTTCAGTGCATTTTGCTGGGCAAGGGTCACAATAAAAATCAGCAAGACCGGCATGATGAAAAGGATTGCCAGTCCCGGGATATCACGGATAAGTATAAAAAACTCTTTTCTGATTGCTGATAATAATCGGTGCATAAAGCAAAGATAGAGAAACCTTATGAAGAACACAACCCGCTAATAATCAATTTAACTTATCACTGCTTCAATAATGCTGATGGGGGCAATAGTCGGGATGACCTTATTCAGTTTAAGTCCTGATAATTGAAGGAGTGTTTTGTATTCTTTGAATGTGCGCTCTTTTCCTTCATTCATGAAAACCATCATTTGCAGATCAATTAATTTACCTATAGAAGCATGGTTTGTTTCATCCAGGATCATTTCAAGGATCAGGATTTTTCCATGGGGTGGCATGACTTTCCTGATATTATTAAGGATTAGTGAGCTTTCTTCAGTATTCCAGTTATGGATAATATTCTTTAAAAGATAAACATCGGCTCCTGCAGGTGCGGTATCGAAAAAACTCCCCTGGATTACCTGTACCCGTTCTGTAACTCCAAATCTTTCGAAAATCCGCTCAGGGTGATGTAATCCCTCAGGAAGATCAAATAAAATACCTTTTGAATTTTTATTCTTGAAAAGAATACTTGAAAGTAATAATCCTTCGCCTCCGCCGATATCTGCAATCAATTCATATTTGCTGAAATCAATTGAACTCAGGATCGGCTCGATGGATATCTCGGATAAGTCTGTCATGGAACGATCAAAAAGTGCTGATTCCCCAGGGTGTTTTGAAAGGTAATCATAGATCTTCATCCCATGGACCTTTGAAAATGCTGATTTCCCGGTTCTGATTGAATACGGGAGTTCATTAAATAAAGTCCAGTTAAGGTTTCCCAGATGTTGCATAAAAGTATGACGCAGTGATCCTTTTCCACTGGTCAGCACTCTTGAAAACCTCGTGTTTTTGTACAAACCCTGCTTTGTTCTTTTGAATATGCCCTCACTTGCAAGTGCACGCATCAGGCGAAAAAGTGCCTGAGTATCTGAATTTGTAAGTTCTGCAAGTCGCTCAATTGAGAGAGGCTCTTTCTTGAGCATCCCCGCGATATCTAGTTCAGATGCGATTCTTAAGGCTGCCAGTAACCAGAATGAAGTAAACCGCTCATATATCACCACACTTGGAGGGAATGTCATCCTGTGAAGCCAGAGTAATCTGTAGCGGAAAAAGTTTATTAAGCGAATGAACCAAACGGGAGGGAGTTTTCTGATTACGATTGGATCAGCCATGTTGTCGAATTTATCGCGTGAAATTACAAATTACCCGGGGATACTTATTGAGAGTTTATTTCAATACCTTAAACCTGCCGACTTATTCTTCCATTAGTTTGTTGACTTGTTCCCGGCTCAAGCGCTTCCATTTAGGATTTTCATATCTGGTTCCATTCCAGTCAAACGACACAAGGTCAAAAGTTTCCCCATAAAAACTGAGCTTGCTTTTTAGATCGGGAGTATGTTCGATAAAAATAAAATTTTCCGGATTCTCTCCAACTTCTGATAATATCTTGCTGGCGAGGGGAGCGCACCATTCCGTTACAGGTGTCCCAGGGTTCTGCCTGTAAATTTCTGTTACAATGGCAAGTGTCTTACCATCTTTCCTTCTTACTATTCTCAATCCGCATTTTGATGGACTTTCCCATTGTCCGAGATAATCAAAATACCGATCCATATAGTTATCAAATTCAGGGTTGATTTCCATGGCTTATAAACTCCTGATCATAAATTATAGCTGGAAGGATTATTTTTTAGGCAACTTCATTGATATTTCTGCCGAAACTCTGGTCTAACAAATCACGTCGTCTGGGTTTGTAAGTCCCATCTTGCTGTTCTCTCTGAATAACAGTAGACAGCAGGTTAAACATCTTTTGTGTCTGTGGTTCATCCTGATAGAATGTTTCCCAGGCATAATGGTACAATTCCTGCAGCCTGTCGGCCGTCATGTATTTGGGATGGTACACAACCTTGCCAGCATTATAATGATCCCAGTCGTGATCAAAGATCCTCCCTTGTTTTAAAAGGTCGCTATATGCTTTTGTGTGCGGGAAAGGCGCGAGTACAGTGAACTCTGCCAGATCCAGGTCAATCTCAAGGAGAAAATCTATGAGTCGCTTGATATCGTCTTCTGTTTGATTATCAAGGCCGAGTAAGATTGTTCCTTCAACACCGATTCCATGATCGTGATATTGCTTGATCCGATTGCGAATATAATCAGAACGATCAAAAACTGCCTGGTAAACATACCATGCTCCGGCTTGCGCTGCAAGGTCTAATACATCATCTTTATCTTCAATGGTATGGCTGACCCATTTTTTCTTCAATGGAATCATTGCACGAAAAAGATCCTTTTCCCAGGAAGTATCTAATGCAAGAGAGTTATCAACTATAAACAGTCTGTTATTCTCCATCTGCGAAAGTTCTTCCACGACACGATCGATAGGCCGTGGCCTGAAACCCCGTCCCCCAAGATAGCGAACTGCACAAGGATAGCAATCATAGACACAGCCTCGGGAAGCATGAAAAAGGTCAACCATGCGGAATCCCTTATGATAATACATATCTTCTTTCAGAATATCACGTCTGGCAGGTCCTATGAGACCCATATCGGGTGGATTGTTTATAAAATTATAGACTTTTTTCAGTTCATTTTTACTGAAATCCTCAAAAACTTCTTTCATCCTTCCTTCAACTTCCCCAAGGAATACAGAATCTGCATGAAGCATCGTCTCTTCAGCATGCAACATTGTTGAGATTCCTCCAAAAATGACTTTTTTCCCCAGTTTACGATACTGGTCTGCAATGGCCCATCCCCGTTTTATCTGTGTAGTGAGCATCATGGAAATTCCAATGAGATCTGGAGTTTCATCAATTATAAGGTCTTCAACATTCTCATCGGTAAAATCCACTTCAACATAAGAAGGCAGATCAGCAGCCATCACTACCGGACCATGAGGAGGGAGATAGAATATGGTTTGTCCTTCGAGTTTTTCCCAGCGGGGGTATATCAATTTAAACTTCATGATTTTTTTGTTTTCATCTGAACGAGGCAGTCTGCAAGTTTTTTAATGATTTTTTGTTTTTCGTTCTGACGGGGGATCTCTTTCCCAAGGGCAATCCGGTAATATCTCGCCGCACTATCAGGCTCATTTTTTAAGAAAAAATAATCCCCTGTTAAAGAATAAACCTGAAAGAATTCAGGATTAGTTCCAATCAGCTCATTAATGTAAGAACGTTGCAGGTTTGTTTCTTTCCCTGACCGGATCATGTCTTTCAGCTCTTTCCTCAATTCCCTGAACCGGTTGAATTTTACATAACCATCAGAATTTAAGAAACGATCCGGGGAGATTGCCCTGCCCGTTTCAGAAATTTCCGTTTTTCTGTGAAGTCCGGCAAAATTATGAAAAACTTTAAATATGTCATAGCATGTATATCCTCCTATTTGCCAGGGACCATCTGATACCCAAACCAGATGTTTTTCAGGCTCGAAGATAATGGAATGATGAGCAATAAGCTGGTTTATAGCTTTCTCATTTCCCATCCCTATATCAACATGGTTCAAACCTGATTGGTCCCTTAGAATTTTAGCCATTCCCTCAACATCCAGGGGTTGTTCCTCAGTGATATCCTGAAGCATCTTTTTATACCGGTACAATGAAGCATTTTCCTTCATGTCTTTTAAATTCTTCGGATCATTTCTGAAGACCACTGACCTGAAGTGATTAGTCGAAACAATATAATTGTCTTGAGGCTCGACAAGAGCAATTTTATAAGGAGATTTTTCAATGATTGAAGCTTGCCCGTCATTAGCTGAACCTATAAGAATAGATTCTGAGACAAAAATCTCTCTCTTCTGTGCAATAGCATAAGCTTCCTTGATATTTTTTGCATACTGAAGAATCTCTCGTGCCAGGATGGAAATAGGAGTCCTCGCAGAATATGGGATATCTGATTTTGCTGCATTGATAGTAACTGTCAACCCCTGCTCGTTCATTCCGGAGACAGCCCCTGTCATTCCTCCCCAGGTGATCATCATGAATGGATAACCTTTTTCGGGTTTTTCAAAACAAACTATTTTATTCAAGTCAAAATCATCGCCTACATAAAAATCAAAATTCCGCCCTATAAGTAATGACCCATCTTTTGATTTATCTTTCCAGACTCCAAATGAGGTACATCCGACCAATTGAAAATCCTGCAAGGCATGCCCGATATCGTGGGCTGAATGATAATTCAGAATTCGCTGGTAGTTGTTCCCAATGAAACTGAATTTATCCGATGCTGATAATGAGATCCCGTAAATCTCAAATTTATATTCCTCGGGGATATAATCTTCCAGGTCACGGTTAAACCAATAAATAAAATATCTCAGAAATTTAAGGTAAAGAGGGGAGGGGATTATCTGAGTGATTTGGTTGGTAAAAGCCTGTTCCTGTTTTTCGATCAGGACACGGGTCAGTTTACCTTCAATCACACCCCGTTCAAACGGTTTGCCTTCAAGATAAAGTTCCCATAAGCTTGAATTTCTTTTCTGTAGCCAGCCACTGCCGCAGGTGTAGAAACCTTTTTCAGGAATAACAACAGGAAGCTTTGTAATGCTCCTGTCAGAAGGTTCGGGAATACTGACCCTGGTATCCAGCTGGAACCAGACCCCTATAAAGATTATGATAAAAAACAGCACAACAATGATGATAAATAATATCCTAAAAAATTTTCTCATTTTCAGGCTTTTCTGATTTTTTTCAATAGGTAATCCAGGCCAAGTATTTCTCCACAGGTTAACACAGCACCGATCGTTACTCCAAGAACTCCGTGGATGTTAGTATTTTGGCCTGTAAAATAAAAACCGGGGATCTTTGTCGCTGGTAAAATTGTTGTTACCAGCGAATCCTGGTAATTGTGTTGAATCCCATACATTGATCCATCAGGTGTGCCATTATAATCTCGCCAGGTCAGTGGTGTAGATGCTTCCATATAATTAATTGCTGACCTTAATCCTGGAAATCGTTTCTCAGCAAGGTCAACAAGAGATTGTGAAGATTGTTCTTTGAACATGAGATATTCCTCGCCACGGTTCTCATGGCTGGTATTTTCCCATTTCTTCACCATTTCGAAAGGCATAGATGTCAGAATGATCATACTTTTTGCAAAACCATTTCCCGGAGCATGTGGAGGTGTATGCATCATGTAACAGGTTGGCCAGCCTTCGGCACTTTCATCATTCCAGACATCCTCCATTTCATGGTAATAATAATTGTGATTGAGATATGGGAAAGACCGATCCTTTAAGACAATATATAAAGCATAAGATGAAAAAGTGTTTTTCAGGTTTATAATACGTTTAAAGAAGGATTTTCTGAAAATTGCAGGCTCCATCATTTTTAATGTCTTTGCAGGATGAATCCCCGAAATAAATATCTTTGAAGAAAACAGTTGTCCGGGTCTTGTCATCACTTCAAATCCGGTCTCATTCACTCTGATTTCAGTGACTTCCTTTCCGGAATGGATTTCTCCTCCAAAAGATTTAATATTTTCAGACAGCATATTTGCTATTTGTGCACTGCCATTCACGGTTCGCCAGGCGCTTGAGATAAAAGAATGATTGATCAGGGCAGGAATTTGAAGCGGCGTATATTCTTTACTTCCGGCATATAAAAGGTTGTTCCCGGCCAGAACTGAAGTAAGTGTCACATTTCCCGAAAGTGAGGAATAAAAATTAAATGCACCCTGATTGCGGTAATAATCTTCCTTATGGTCCTTTGGCATCTCCAGATTGTAGAGTGGGAATGCCTGAGTGATCTTTTTCAGATAAAAAATATATTTTTTAAGATTTTCTTTTTCAGATGCGAAAAAAGGGAGAAGTTGTTTAATAAAGTGATTAAAACCCATAGCCAATGGGTAGTCTTTGCCATTGATGCAGATAATATCAAAGCCATCGGGATCCATCCGTTCCAGTTTGAGGGACCGGGTAAGTCCGAAATAATTCCAATACCGATGTAATGTCTGTCCTGGATCCATCCCCCCGAAATAATGAACGCCTGTATCAAAAACGACTCCTTTTCGTGTAAAGGTCTGAAGGCATCCTCCTGCCTGTTGATTTTTTTCAAGAATACAAACACGCAGCCCTTCCTTTGCCAGTATATATCCGCAAAGAAGTCCGCCCAGTCCGCTGCCTGAAATGATCACATCGTATTTCATATCAGTATTTTTCATCTTTTACGGACGATCAACAAGAGATTGGAAGTATGCTTTGCTTTATGAACCACTTCCATCTTTAGCCCTGTCTCGTCAACGATACGACTGATATTTTCGAGAGAAGTAAAGTACAATTCTTTGGATGCACTTGTCGTTCTGTTGAATCCAAGAATGCGGGTGGAAAATATTTCAGTAATCTTTGTTCTTTTATGGCGTTTATGCTCTATTGAATCTGCATCTCTCACCAGGATCATCCCACCCGGATTAAGCTTTTCAATACAACGTAAAAGTAATTCTTCCTGGTTTTTTTGCGGTATGTAATGCAGAACATCACTTAGAATGATTGCATCTTTATTATTGAAGGAGTAATTGGTCATATCTTCACAGATAAAATTAATGTTTTGATTTTTGAGAAAACTATTTGCAGCCACCCGGATTTTCTCGGGATCATGATCCACTCCTGTGATTTTCCTTGAAGGTGAAGTTAAACTGAGCATATAGCTTATGAATCCATATCCGCAACCGAGGTCGAGAATCTCACCTGCTCGTGGAATCAATTCATTATATGGCTGATAATACTTTTCGAGCCTCAATTTTACCCTGAGATATCCCTCCAGGATTGGTCCTTTGAAAAGATAATTTAACACCAGCTTTGTACGGTAATACTCACCGGTTCCTTCCTGTCCCATAAATTTTTCATATTCATGAGAATAAATATGACGGAAGCGTTTTGATCTTTCAGAATAATTCAAATCGGTATTTTGATTATTATTTATTACACGGGCAAGTATCTTCATCCGTAGTCCCGTTGGCCTGCCCCAAAATTCACCGCGGCCCAGGAACTCACCTGAACCAAATACCACAATTGGAAGTATATCGACCTGCAGTTTTTCAGCAAGATAAAATGCACCTTTGTGAAAACGGTGAATCCGGTTATCAATATATCGGTGTCCTTCGGGAAAAATCAGGATAGAGTATCCTTCATTGATTTTTTCTTTCAATTGATCTAAAATGCCATCAATACCTTTTTCTGCATTGAAAAAGCTTGCCATCCGGGCGACCGGTCCAAACAAAGGTGAATTCCACACCCATTCATTGGTAAGTATGATGATCTTAGGATAAAGACGTAAAAAAGAAGGTGTTTCAATCAGTGACTGGTGATTGCTGATGATTATGGCAGGTTTGGAGAAGTCTTCATTACCTGGATTATAAAGTTTTCGGTTCGTGGGGAAAGTGACAAAAATATAGGCTTTACAAAGCTGACAGAAGAGCCAGTGGTAAGCATATTCCTTCTTTTTTCTTGAACCGGGGTACAGTAGGAAGATCAATCCTCCGAAAATAACCTGAAGAATCGCTACAAGGACGATATTTCCCCAGGTGATGAAGGTTTTAATAAAGATCCTTAGTGTGACAGGATACCTTCCCAGTTTCAACCGGTTCAAAAGAAACCAGCGGATAAACAATGGCTGGAATGTAAAGGAAAAAATGACTACTGCAATGATCCCGAAAACAGAAACAAGAGGAATAGAATTTAGTGCTGGATGTAAAGCAAAAAATAAAGAACCTACTCCAAACAAAGTCGTGGTAGAAGAAAGAATGATAGAGGTTTTGTATGAAGAAATTTCTTTTGTGCCATATCTGTATTCGAAAAGCAATCCACGCATCATAAGAATACTGTAATCTACACCAAGCCCGAAGATAAATGAAGAAACGATAATATTAAAAACATTGAAACGGATGCCTGTCATACCCATGAATCCCAGCGTAAGGAACCAGCTTGCAAACATTGGCAAAGCCGTGGTAAGCCCAGTCTCAATACGACCAAAAGAAAGAAGCAGAAGTAAAGTGACAAAGATCATTGAAAGCCTGACCAAAAGATCAAAATTATGTTTTACATCTGCTACAAAATGATTTGTAAGGATCTGCTTGTCAAAAACGACAATACCGGGTTTTCCTTCAAATTCATTATAAACTTTCCATTTATTTTCCTGCTTTACTTTGACCAGGGTAGTGGTCATCGAAAGATCTTTGATTTCGCTGATGAAATCGGAGAGGATGCCTGATGTCAGCTTTTTCGTTTCAGCCTGGTTCAAAACTGTATAATTTTTTGTCAGGTGTTGAATGAAAGGAGTAAATGCGTCTTCTCTGAAATGAAAATTTGCAGAAGCTTTATTTAACTCATTTTTAAGTAAGTTTATCCGGCTTTTTGTCCAATATTGATTCCACTGCTTGATCCGTATGTGCTGAAGTGAATCTGAGAATAAAAGTTCACCACAGCCAGTAACACTTTGAATCACACCCGAGCCTGAAAGATTTTCCAGACTCTTATGCATTCTTTCCTGCGTCTTCAACGCATCATCAAGGACTTTTCCTGTTGAGACAAGATAGACAGTTTTTAGTGATGCCCCTGCAATCCTGTCAAGATCCTTTTCCATGTTTCTCAATTTGTCCGGAATGAAATTCATGGACGTCATATTGTCTTCAAAACTTACCCTGGAAAGGAAAAATATGCTTATAACCATTAAAACAAGAAGCAGAAATAAGATTATTTTATTTTTTTCAAAGGAAAAAGAAGCAATGCGATCTATGAAATTGCTGGTTCCTTTATTCTTTCTGAGGTCATGTTGGGTCAGGAAGTGTGGTAGAATAATTAATGAAAAGAAAGCTGCACCAGCAACACTCAGGGCTGCAAACCAACCCAGATCATGCAAAACCGATGAATGCAGAAAAATCAAACAGAGAAATGCACCGACGGTAGTCAGGCTGCAAAGAAATACTGTGAAAGTCATCTCTTTCAATACCACGACCATATCGCCTTTCTTTTGAAAAAGCGTAATCATATAAAGTGCATAATCCACAATCAGGCCTAAGATTACTGATCCTATGCCAAGAGAAATTAAAGAAACCGAACCTTTTATCAGGTAAAGGATTGCCAGAGCAAATCCTCCTCCAAACAAAGCCGGTAAAAAACCCAGTAAAGGAATTTTAAAGTTTCTGAAATACCAGCCAATCAATAAAAAGATGAGAATCAAGGCGATGCTCAACGTAAGAAGGATATCCTTTTTAATCTGTTGTGCATTTCCTACACCAAATGCAATCGCACCAAAATATTGTCCCCTGATCTCAGGTTTACCTGTAGTGCTCATCTTTGCCAGAAATTTATCCAACCCATTGAGGAGTTTTTCATTCCGGTATGTTTCACTTGAAGGATTGGCAGGTGTAATAAAGATGAGAAGGTTTTTATGGTCTTTCGACAAGATAAAGCCATCCACAACGTCAAAATTATTATCGGCCTGAAGCGATTTCATCTTTTTCAGGGCATAATAAGTCAAGCCTAAAGGATCAAGCATGATCATTTTCTTAAATGCAAATCCTGCAGGGGACAGGAGGATCTGGTAATCATGTTCCATGGCTGAATGGACAGATGTGGGAGTAATTAAACTATCGATGATCCTGTAATCATTTTTATCCATATAGATCGGAAGGTTGTCATAGAAAAGATCAAGCCATGCAGTCGTGGAAGAATCCATGACATTTCCAACAATACCTCTGATATATGTTGAATCAAAATGGTGATTAAGGCTGTCTACCAGCGCTTTCGCACATATTATCAACCTTTCAGGATCAGCTTCGGAAGAAGTATCTGAAAGTGAAAGATGTATGATCAGTTTATCGGTATACTTGGCATGGCTTATGACTTTTTCAAATATTCCCTGGTTGCCATCGGACCCTGAAATACCCATAATATCTTCCTGGACTTTTATCCTTGTCGCAAAAAAGAAAATGATAATAAGAAGCGTACCCAGAAAGAGATAAAACAGCAACCTGCGCTCCCTGAAAAAAAGATAGATTTGAATAAAGCGTTCAGACATAAGATCAGTAAAAAACTAGTGTCTGTCCTGGTTGCTGATCTCTTTTCTGGCAACCTGTGGTTTTCTTAATATTTGTAAAAGTAAATAAGTAATTGTCCCAAGTACAACTGCTGCAAGGATACCAAAAATAATGCTTCCAAACAGGTATTGTACCAGGTTTGCCTTTATCCATTCAAATGTTATCCCTGCTGAATAATGCACTGCGTGTGTTCTGTAACCGACGATAATCCCGCCTGTTATGTATGATAGAAAAATGATAAAAGGCAGCATGGGAGGAATACTGATATTGGATGCAGCAACCGCAACGAATCTGTTTAATTTCAGAACATATGCCACTCCAAATGCAACCAGCATCTGGAATCCCCAGACTGGGATTACTCCTATGAAAACCCCTAAAGTCACAGATACAGCTATTTTCATATTAGAGTCGTCACTGTTTATGATGTTTTCCTGGATGAACTGTTTGATAGATTTTTTTCGGAGAGCTTTGACGAAACGGAAGGGATTGATCCAAAATAATGCAATGAGAACAAGCAATGTATTGGCAATACTGACCCTCGTGAAATCCTGAAATTTGCGGAAATGCGAAACTCTTTCTCCCTTTGGATAATAATGGACCTTGACGGGCACAGATGTGATGTTGACATCTTTCCATGAAAGCCTGACCAGAATCTCAACCTCAAATTCAAATTTCCTGCCAAAAAATCGCATCCTTTCCATCTTTTCTAATGGATAAAGACGATATCCTGATTGAACATCCGGTATCTTCAACCCTGTTTCAACCCGGAACCAAAAGATGGAGAATTTATGTCCGAAACTGCTGGTCCTTGGCACATTGTCATGTTCCATGTTCCGGGCACCGATAATAACCGAGTCAGATTCACTTTCTATTTTATCAAGAAACTTCACCAGGTCATCTGCATAATGCTGACCATCGGAATCAATGGTTATGGCATAACGGAATCCCTGCTTTATGGCATAATGAAATCCCAGCCGTAAAGCATATCCTTTTCCCTTATTTTTAGGGATATTGATGACACAAAGAGACTTGAACTTTTTCAGGATATCCGGCGTTTGGTCAGTTGCACCATCATTCACGACAATGACCTCTTCAGAATATTCCAGTACATCCAGGATGACTCGCTCCAAAGTCTTGTCATTATTATATGTGGGAATAATAATGCAGCATTTTAGTTCCTTGAATTTCTGTCTGATTTGAACAAAGTCGGTCATTATATTTACAATAATTCTCAACGGTTTGGACAAAGGTACATTTTTTCACAATATAGGGAAGGCATAGTATGTCTTCATCACCTGTGCTCAATTTCTTATCTTTGTAAATTCATATTACGCTGGTCATTACATGAAGATATTACTCATTAATCCTCCACGGAGTCCTGAAAATAATATTCTCCGATACGCTCCTGAAAATGCGAAACCTTTTATTCACAAAAAACTCATTGGTCCACCCTTAGGGTTGCTGACAATTGCTGCTGCAGTCAGGGATTATGATGTCACTGTATTTGATTTGAAAGGTGAATACGATCTTGACCCGGCAACACCACCACTGGATAATCTTATATTTCAACTGCTTGAGAAACACAGACCTGATATTGTTGGCGTCACAATTATTACATCCGAATTTGATTATTCTTTGGAGATATTCCGGGTCGTAAAGCAATTCGATCCTTTAATACTGACTGTAGCAGGAGGGTTGCATCCTACACTTTGCCTCCTGGATTTTGCAGGTACTGTTGCAGACGTTGTGATTCCCGGGCAGTGTGCACATATCTTCAGGGATTTGGTGATTGCAGAAGATAAAGGGTCGAAGTTGGAATCCGTTCCCGGGATATTCCTGAATGTAAAAGGGAAGCTGAAAAAAACACATGGAAATATCCCTGTATCGGATGCTGCCAATGCAGATTATCTTATGCCCGACCGTCGCCACCTTGACCGCTGGATAAGTACTTACAAAGTTGGGAATAGTCCTTATCCAAGTACCTATGTCTTTTCTTCCCTTGGATGCCCCTATAAATGTACATTTTGCTCAATCTGGACACAATTCAAGGGGAAATATTACCAGCGTACGATAGAAAGCATGATCACAGAATTGAAATCAATGGATGAGTACCCGGTCGTGCGCTTTGCCGATGCAAATACGGTAGTAGACCAAAATTTCATGAGTCAACTTTTCGATCAGATCCTCAAAGAGAAGATTCACAAAACATTTATCATGGATATCCGTGCAGATGTGGCAGCACGTCACCCTGAGATAATTGAGAAATTCGCCTTGGGAGGCTTAAAGGTAGTAATATGTGGATTTGAATCTTTCCGGGATGTAGAACTTAAAAAATATCATAAGGGCTCCCCTGCAATCGATAACCAGGAAGCTATCCGGGTCTTTGAACAAAATGACATCATGGTGAGAGGAAATTATGTAATACCAAATGAATACGGACTTGATGATTTCAAAGCATTGGCAGAATATGCTGATAAAAACCGTGTCGTTTATGCCGGGTACACTGTACTGACACCCATGCCCGGAACTGTTTTTTATCAACAGGTAAAGGATAAAATCATTGATTTTGATTACAAAAAGTACAACTTTTTTAACTCTGTTATGGAGACAAAATTGCCATACGACCGGTTTCATGAAGAAATCGGTAAGCTATGGCTGATAAAAAAAGGTAATGATGTCATTTAGAAATTATTAAGCCTTATAAAATCTGGATTGGTGACAAAGTATTAATTATTAATTATAATTACTTTAAGCCCATAGAGTCCTGGATCAGTAGATTTTTAGAATACAATCTGAATAATGAAAAAAGTTCTTCTGGTAAATTGCAATACTGAAAATGCGCCTTATCCAGTTCCGCCAATTGGACTTTGCCTGCTTGCCGCCACTCTTAAGAACACATGGAATGTGAGTATATACGACTGTACTTTCAATAAAGGCTTGGGCCTTGTTGACCACGTAGTTCAGTTCAATCCTGACTATATAGGATTCAGTATCAGGAATATTGATAATACTATTCCCAACAATTTCATCTATTATGTTGATGATCAGATCTCAAATATCATCCTGCCTGTCAGAAAAGCAACTTCAGCTAAAATCATCTTAGGAGGAAGTGGTTTCAGTATCTTTCCGCAAGAGCTTATGGATTTGACACAAGCAGATTATGGCATTATCGGTGAAGGAGAATCAGGATTTAATCAGTTGCTGAATGCACTTGAAGAGGGCAGGGAAGTTGCATCAGACGGGAAGGTGGTAATTTCAAAAGGAATTAATAGTAAAGACCATATAAGCTCAGTCCATCCTCACTTTCTTTCTGACATATTTTCAGAGATTGACCATAAAATCGATTTTACTCCTTATAGGGAAAAAGGCGCTTATCCGATTCAGACCAAACGTGGCTGTTCACATGGATGTATATATTGCACTTATCCATTGCTTGAGGGTGTGGTATTCAGGACACGGAAGCCAAAAGATATTGTCGACGAAATTGAACAGGCCCATGACCGGCTGGGAGATATCATGTTTGAATTTGTTGATTCGACCTTTAATGATCCTGCCGGACATGCCGAGACTATTTGTCGTGAGATCATTCAACGAAAACTTCATCTGCGGTTGAGAACGATGGGAATTAACCCGGGAAACTCAAGTGAAGAACTCTTTGAATTAATGATAAAAGCTGGTTTTGTCCAGATCGATGCCACCCCGGATACTGCTTCTCCGTCATTATTGTTAAATCTTAGGAAAGGATTTGAGTTACATGAGATCCGGCAAATGGCAAACAATATTCGGAAATTTAACTTGCCTACCATGTGGTTCTTTCTGTTTGGAGGGCCCGGTGAAAATTACAACACGTTCATGGAAACCAGTGATTTTATTAATCAATATATTAATCCGGAAGATCTTGTGTACATGGCCGCTGGACTAAGAATATATCCTAAAACACCGCTTGAAAAAATAGCTCTGAAGGAACACTTGATAAAACCTGGCCAATCGTTAATGTATCCTCCTCTGTTTTATTTTTCAAAAGAAATTCCGAAAGACCGTCTTGAACAATTAATTGATGAAATATCCTCGGAACAGGTCAATTGTGTTTATTCATCTGACACACGCCCTTCTAAAGAAATGTTAATGGAAACCAATAAAATTCGTAAGGAGCAAAATCTTAATGAACCGGTTTTCAGAACTTTGCTAAGAGTCAGGAGAGAATGGAAAGTTAAAGGACTGTTATAAATGCTACAATTGAACGACGACTTTTGGATGTAATTCTGTTTCAAGGCTCCATGTAATTGCTTTTCCATGTCTTAACCGGAATACAGCCATATATTTGAATCCTACCTGCTCTATCCATGGCGCGATGAATGGTCTGACAGCGAGGATCTCTTTTTTGAGTTCCAGGTCTTTATCAAGATTCTCAACTTGTCCGTAAATCCTTACCTGGAATTTTTCATTATGAAAACAAAGTTCCACATAAGGGTTCATGGAAAGCTGGCGGTAAACATCTTTGAATTTTCCTACCATCATGTATATACCTGTTTCATCTGCTTTATGTAGCAGGAGTGTTCTGACATGCGGAATGTTTCCATCGCATGTGGCAAGGGAAAATTTCGGGTTATCGTTCAGGAACTGAAGTATTTCCTCTTTATTCATGGTTATCTTTTTGAATTTTGATTAAATACATGATCAGCTGATACTTTTTATTTTTTATCCAAAAAAGCTGTAAAAGAATTGGCAGTCAAGGTTACCGTATCTCCCTCTATGAATCTGGCATTCTTTACAATTCCTCTTCCTGAGCCACATTCCACGAACCGGGTCACGCCAAGTTCCTGAAGGTATAATTGTGTTTTGTACCAGTTCAGCGAAGTGAACAGGTTACGGACAACTTCATTCTTTAAAGCATGTTCTTCAAGCAGGATTTCCTGGTCAACCAATGAGATAATAGGCATTTTAGGACTCCGGAATTGCATTTGATTGACGAATTCCGTGAACCCTGTCTCAGTATCTTGTAAAAAAAAGGAATGGTAAGGAATTGAAACATTAAGAACACGTGTACTTAACGCTCCTTCTTTTTGAGCGTACTCAGTAATTTTGAGAATATCTTCTGCTGTTCCGGATATTGAAAATGAACATACACTGTTCTGGATGGCAACCTTCAGGTTTAGCTTTTCCCTGCTGATCATTTCATTCATGTCATCCATATTTAGGCCAATGATGATGCACATCCCGAAATCCTGTTTTTTGGTGACCTTTTTAATCTCATTAAAGGCCTGCCGTATAAGTACAAGTCCATCCAGAAAAGAGATAACCTCTGCCTGGAATAAGGCGGCATAGATGCCCATGCTGTATCCGGCACAATAGGCTGGAATTATTTCTTTTTGCCTGAACCAGGAAACCAGCGAGCATGCCTGGATGTAAGAAATATATTGGGTTTTCAGCTCATCATCCAGGTAAGTCTTGATAGGAATTTCAAAATTTATCAGATCGGGATCGGCAAACTCAGCTGCTCTGGAAAGATATTTCCGGAAACAGTCATCAAAGCCGGTCAAATTGTTAAAAGGGTCGTCAGGATAATCACTGGCGAAAGGAGGGAAAACGAATGCTAATTTCTTCTGTGACAAGGAAGATAAATCATTTTAGTGGTCCAGCTCTAGAAGTTTGTTCTCATGTTCAATGATCAGGAGTTGCATATCAATCAGTTGGCCGATAGTTTGAACCGGGTGTTTTACCGAATATTTTCCGATTGTCTTCAGCTCGATATCCAGGTTATATTTCTTTTTAAAGATTTCAATGAGCTCAAGGAACATGAGGGAATCGCCATCTATGTCGTTAATGATGTTAGTATCATTATGAATATCCTTGATATCCACTTCACATTCATCGGCAAAAAAATTGAACACAATATCCGTTACTTCTTTCTTTGTATTTTCAGTTATCAAGGCCATTATAAGGTTTATTTTAAATCAGCTGCAAAAGTAGAATATTTTTTGGAATCCAGTCTTACATTTTATTTGTGAAACTTCAATTTTAAGAACGCAGTGAATTAAAATTGATAGTTGAACCTGACTGCCGTCAGGCAGGCAATCCCGCCGAAGGCGGAGGGTACAACCTGCCTGTATTCTAAGGATAAAACAAATTTTATGCTGCATATTTGGAGAGATCCACGTATGGGGTTCCCCGTTTTACAACAGCAAAAGCCCTGAACAACAGTTTATTTCGTATTATATTTAACGTACTCATTTTATTTTTACCAGATTCTATCCGTTTCATGTAATAATTCCGGTATTCCCCTCTAACTTGCACAGCTGACATTGCGGCCATGTTTAGAATTGACTTTAATTGCTTATTTGCAAACGGATGCACTCTTGGTTTTTTTACAGTTTTACCTGATGAGTTATCGAACGGAGCTGTACCAGCATAACTAGCAAATGATCTAGGATCAATAAATGTTGTGAAGTTACATGTAAAGGCGATTAAATAAAATCCCAAGATTTTGCCAATACCCTTAACAGAAGTAACTAATTGGAAGTTCTTTCCCATTGAAATATCCATTTTCATCTCAGCCATTATTGCATTTTCAACCGTCAGGATTTCGTCATTCACAGCGTTAATAAGCCTTTGTTGGACATTCTTAATGATCAAGTTTTCATCTTCTTTATAACAATCTTCCAGATCAGTCATCCCATTTTTATAAGCTGTGCGGTGTTTAATTAGTTTCTCTCTCAGCGAAAGGAGTGATTTTATCGTATCTATTTTCTGTCCGGGTAAGATCGTTGGAATTAACTTATCACGCTTTTCGTATGCATAACGCGCAATTCTTTGTGCATCTACTTTGTCATTTTTACCCCAGGTGATTCCCAGTGATTTCTTAATCTCCAATGCTGGAGCCATAAGGAAGGAGATCTTTTGGGAGTCAAGGAAAACACTTAACATCTTGGAATATTTTCCAGTGTTTTCAAAACAAAAAATCAATTCTTGTTGTTTACATTTTGTTGATCTAAAAATTGTTTCTAAGAGTACCGTAAAGCCTTT
>Ga0364860_10471_pt1 | contig 18936 bp, 14 predicted proteins | sample ExccelAu500001D4_FD_206916 | JGI IMG/M metagenome (GOLD analysis project Ga0364860, IMG submission 206916) | Enriched cells from Trout Bog Lake Hypolimnion, Wisconsin, USA - BchlTB.Aug20.5000.01 .D4 | ecosystem: Environmental > Aquatic > Freshwater > Lake > Hypolimnion/Profundal zone | place: USA... | reverse complement strand
GATTTTTTGCCAATTCTCAAAAGAAGGCGAGGACCGCTCCTCTGCCCAGGACTCGCGATGATTCATCAACGGAAGATGAGCATCCCAGCAGGAGACATTGCAAAAGACCAAGCCTGTTCGCTTGCGATTACATGTCGAGACGTTACAAATCCAATATTCGGTCCGATAGTTAATCGGTTTTTTACAGCTACTACATTTTCGCCAAAAATCCGGGCTCGCCTCTAGTTCACTCATTGATAACTAGTTTAAGATTGTACGAGGACAATGCCAAGACTGATCCAAGTTTTTAATTGCGCAGACAACCAAAACACTTCGGTCTTATTTGCACAAAGTTCGAGTAATTGAATGGGACTCTTCGCTGTACCCAGCTTGCCTAACCATCGATACTGCCGTTTCGTCAAACTACGGACACGGGTTCGTCCCTGGGGATCAACAAAAACCACAATTCGGGTCGGTGCTACCTCATCAATATTCTGACGATCCATTTTTTGATGAACCCGAAAATCAAAACGTCCACCCCAAGTCGTAGGTGCCAAGAAAATTAAACTCCGGAGCGGATCCATTTCTTTTGTCTCAATAACTAAGCAAATTTTTTTCTGGGCCACCACCTGTCGCCACTCTAGTCGCGAAAGCTCCGAACAAGCTCTAATCTGGTGAGGCGCCCATTTCGAAAGACTTCGTGCGGTCAAAATAAAAGAACTCAACCCCTCGCCAATCTGGGACAGACTCGTCTGTCGAGACAGTGCCGCAGCTGCATACTCCGTTACCAATTGTTCAAAGAGGTCTTTGCCACAATATCGCAGAGTTTTTTTAAAGTCCTTACTCAATACTCGAATAAATCGCAGCGGATAATCCGTGTGGTAGACGTCAATCGCCCCGTGCACATCTGAAATCACTTCGCGTCGCAAAATCGCATTTTGAACTTTACGCTGAAGCCGTTTGAGTGCGTCCATGATCAAAAACCTCGTTTCTAATTCGCTCCAATTGACGAGTTTCGGCCAGGAGCTCACCCCACTCCGGAAAGTTTGAATCGCGCTCAATCATGGCGCTCACTGGTCCATACCGTTTGCAGGCCTGACGATAAAGATCCCAAACCTCTGGACACACAGGCTCCGAATGGGTGTCGACCCACGTACCATCTTCTCTTACGATATGACCAGCGATGTGAATTTGACCCACCTGTGTTGCCGTAAACCAATTTAAATACTCGAGAGGATCAAATCGATGATTTTGGCTGCTTACATAAATATTATTTAAATCCAATAAAACCTGGCAGCCAGACTGGCGCGACACTTGGGCAACGAACTCTGCCTCGCTCATTTGAGAATCCGGGTAGCGGATATAACTCGAAACATTTTCGACCAAAATTGATCGCCCCAAATAATCTTGAACTCGCAAAATTCTTTCGACCAAATGATCAATGACTTTTTGAGTGTACGGGAGGGGCAAAAGCTCGTGTAATTTGACCTGGTCAACGCCCGTCCAACAAAGATGGTCCGAAACCACCGCCGGTTCAATTTGTTCGATCAACTGCTTGAGCCTGGCCAAGTATTCAAAATCGAGCGGATCAGTCGACCCCAGCGACATCGAAACCCCGTGCAAGGCCACGGGACCATTTCGCCGAACCCGAAGCAAAGTGACAAGTGGACGAATGGGTTGATTTAACTTCCAGGATAGGTAATTTTCAGTAACCACCTCCACCCATCGAATGGGCTTCGGAAAGTTATTTTCAAAAAATCGATAGTACGGTGGCCTCAGGCCAATTCCAACTCCTAGATCCAAAGGAATCCGTCATTCAGCCGATTTATCTGATTTATCTGATTTATTTTGAGGCGTTTTCGACCGGTTGGTTTTTTTCGTAAGTGATTTTAAAGCAGGCGTTGCTTTAGGGGCTGGTGAGGGTTTACTTCCTCCGCAGCTATTCGAATCACATCCATCCGCCGAACAGCTGTCATCGTCCTTGCCCGCTTTGCCGGCCTCGCTCGAATGTTTGCTCTTGCCTGTCCCGCTGCCAGACTTGCTTTTGTCAGCATAAGCTGTAGCACCCGCTACAAGGCTAGCCATGAGGGTCGTAACTAAAAGGTGATCCGAAAATTTTGCGGGTTTCTTAGACATATGCGTTAACTTAACCTATTTTTTAACCCGCAGCTAATCAATTTCACCATAGAAATTAGCCTGCGGGCGCTGCAAACTGCACCCATGACTTTAAGCCACTCAGTGATTCCATCACTCCCTAGACGAAAAATCTATCTCCTCAACCCCGCCTTTCAGCTGACGCTGATGGGGTATTTTACCGGCCTTGCGATCATCATGACGGGCGTCTATTTTGCGTCGCTTAAGCTCGCGTTTGCCAATATGAATCAGCAAATTCAAAAACTCAATCTCCCTGTGGATCACCCCGTATTTGAGATCCTACGAAATCACGAAACCAAAGTGACCGTGACTTTACTCATGGCTTCGCTCATGATGTTCTGTATTTTATTACTGGGTAGCCTACTTCTATCTCATCAAATTGCGGGTCCTATCTATCGCATGCGTGACCACCTTTTAAAGGTCGCGACAAACGGTAAACCATCGCAGGCTCTTACGTTTCGAAAAGGCGACTTTTTTCAGGAACTCCCAGAAGCTGTTAATCGCGCATTAGAGCGGTAGGGATTGCTGCAATTATGGGGAATCACTCTGTCGACAACGGGGGCGCCCAAGGGGCAGGATATTGGGGACAGCTCTGAGGCTGATCTAGCAAAAAACTCATCTGCGAAAACCCAATTCGTCCGGGACGAAAAAACCTTAAATCCCCGCTATAAACATGGTTTTCTTGCACTACCCAAAATGGAATTCGGGCAAACTGAAGAAGTGCAGAAAATCCGCAACTTCTCTTCTTTAAGGCAACTAAATCCGAGAATTTTCCTTGAAACTCCCCCAACCACTTTAGATGGTCCGTATCACTCAAGGTGGCCGTTTGGAGAGGCGCAATGATCGAAAATCCAGAAAAATCCGGAAAACACCTCTCGGCCGAAATGACCTCGGGACTAAGACTGAGGACCCCCAGGCGGGCTCTATAGTCACCTTTACCCGAACTCGATGCCACCACCGTCTTCCAACAAAGCGGATTAGCAGGTGCCGGACTCGTGGCCAGCTGTAAAATAATCTCGGAGTTCTTTGCGTACTGAGCCTCGATTTGTAACCTTGCGGACCTAGAACCAGCAAAAAAAATTAGAAGAATCCCCAAGAATAATACCAAGGCTGGCTGGCCCTTTCGAAATCGCCAGTGAACCGCACACGAAAATAAACCAAAAAGTGCTATAGCTAGCGCCACGGGCCAAATCGTTTGCGATCCCAAGGCTGCATAGCTGATCACGCCCAAGCCCGCGATAAGAAGGACGGCCTTAGCTGCTCGCGTAGTCGATTCGCTAAAGACAAATGGCATGAGCGAAAGCCAAAGCAAAGGCTCCAAAATAAATATAAAATCTCCGTAGATCCAACGGTTATTCATCGGAAAAAATGGATGAATCCCATATTCATTCCAAAAATCAGCTACGAGATGAAACAAAATACCTAAAATACTCGAAAATATTATCCAGCTGGCTGCCCTCTTATCAGCCCGAAAGATACGAGAAAAAAATCCGCCAATCACTAAACCAAGAACCAGGGCTATGGGCACCGTGTGAGTATAACCACGATGATGAAGCAGATAACCTAATCTTCCGTCTGCGCGTGCATTAGGAAGCAAAAAATCAATATCCGGAAAATTACTCGCAACCACCGTTGCCCAAACCATCGCTCTCTTTTTTTGAGGTACCTTGCGACTCAAGGCAGAACCAAGAGCGGCACCAATCAAGGAGTGAGTCATGTTATCCATAAATAATTATAGACTGTAACTAACACCTGTACTGATTTCGATTCGGGTATAGCTATAAGACGTAGCTAAGTTAGAGGCGTTGTCAGTAAAACTGACATTAGAGAGCCAGGACCAAGAGGGTCGAAAGCGATAAACACTCAGTGCTTGAAAAATCATTGTCGTATCATCGCGTTCGCCCTCAGGCCTTTCGCTGTACGCTGATTTAGCTAAACTCACGGTTTCGCTCAAATTGAAGTGTGGACTCAGATTCATTTCATTACCAAGTTCTAGGGTATTGCTGGACGAATTGTATTCGGATCCGTGAGAACCGTTATCGCCATGCCGTAATCCAATCGAAGGATTTAAGAATCGATCACCCCGGTCATTCTGAAGGTAGGCATGAGCACTTGTTCCGGTTCCATTTCGAACATTCACGCCAGAGGAGGGGTCCCCGTTATACTTTGCCGGTTCGAAAAAAAACTCCGCTCCCAATAGGTATCGGGGTCCAAGATGATAACGTGCATAGGGTCCGTAACTTTCGGTGGTAGAATAGAGGTGTTGTACGGCAGCACCGGATGTGGGGTCTACATTGTTCTTAAAGAGAACATCCATTTCACCTTTTAAACCCCAGCTCAAGCGAGCCAGTGGATGATAAGTCGTGTAAAGCGAAACCGCGTTACTGATATATTCGGATCCCTTGGCTTGGGAATTAAAATCATGGTTATAGCTGACGCGGTAACTCGGAACGAACTGAATCTTCGCTAACGACGAGGTGGCGTATCCAAGGCCAAACATCATGACCGCTTTTGTGGTCTTCTTTCCGCTCACTTGAGCCGGATCAGAAACCGTAGCTGGGATCGTTAAGATATTGCTATCATAACCCATCAATAGGGCGATATTTCCAAAGAACTGTCCGCGATCATATGGGGCGAGAGCCTGATCCGTCGCTTTAAAAATTTGCGTAGCCATTTCTTTAGTCGACCGATCAATATCCTTTTTACTCATTTCGTCTTGAGCAAGAGACCGGGCCTGAATAAAATTATCAGTTGCAAGCGGAGCAGACCCCATCTTGAGATAAATTTGGCCCAGATAAAAGTGCGCCGCCGGATAGAGCTCTTTGAGGCTTGATTCGGCAACTCGTTTAAAATGCTCCTCCGCTGCCGCCCAACTCGCGCGCGACAGTGCGCTCAAACCCAAATACATTTCGCAAACCGGAACGTTAAACCCATTTTGCTTTGCAAATTCGAAGTGTGGATCAGCAAGATTGAATTGATTTCCTCGCGCATAAATCATCGCTAGTTCAAAATGATAAGCCGACAATTGCGCTGTTGTTCCACTATTCGCTTTTCGTAATTCAATGAGCTTGAGATACGCAGACAGGGCTTTCACATCCTGGCCAGAAGACTTAAGGTCAAGCGCTTGGAGCTCGTAAAATTCAAAGGTATTTGAGCTCTTCTTGATCAACTCGTCGAGCAGAGCCAAGCTCTTGGCATATTCGTGCGCATTAAAACTCAGCACAGCCTCCGAATACTCGGGTTCGAGTTTGTCCGGAATGTCCGCGAAAACGCGAACACTAGTTAGTGCAAGTAGGCAAATCGATAGACGATAAATCATCGGTTTAAATAGTGTAGACGAGAACTGATCTGGGAGCGATTCGAAATCGACGACCCAAGGATACGGACATGCCAAATTATTGCCGACTCAAATCCTGCAGCCCATATCTTGCCTTGCTAGTCTAGGGACGAAGCCTTTATTCTAGGAGAGGCATGAATTTAAATCTCTACCTAGCAATGGCTTCCCTTTTTAACCTGTTTCTATCGCCTGCCACCCATGCTGCAGAAGTTGCAGGAAAAGCTGTTAACGTATCTGGCCGTGTCTTAGTCCGAAACATTAATGAGCCAAGCGGCGAAATGCATTTTCTCAAAGTAGGTGATCCCGTTTTAGCCGGAACTCTCATCAATACCGGAAGTACTGCCTCTGCAAAGCTTCTAATGACTGATAAGACCATTCTCGATTTGGGACCCTCAAGCCTTTTTCGGGTGGACGAATACAAGCTGGCGCAGGTTTCTGACCGAAAAGTGGATGTGTCAGTCGAATACGGAAAAGTTCGCGCCTCGGTAAACGAGCCCGTTGGAACTCAAGGAAAATTCAATGTTCGAACCCGAAGCGCCACCCTCGGTGTTCGAGGTACCGAATTTATTGTTGATGCCCCCCAGTCCCCGGAGGTCGGAAAATCCCCAATCCAGGTTAAAAATCGCACCCTTTCGAGTGAGCCCTCACAAAAAGTAAGTGTAACGGTCGTGCACGGGAGTGTGGCCATGATGAGCGAAGCACCCGCTAATCGTGGCCGCGAAGTCGCCCGAATTGGCGCCGGACAGCAGATTCAGACTTCGCTCTCCCAACTCGAATCACTCACGAAGTCCGAAAAACCAAAAATGGTTACGCTTTCTGGTGAACAATTGCTATCAGTCAAGACCGAAGCAAAATTAGCTGACTCCACATTTTCTGCCGCGGTATCCATAGATCCAGCCTCGCATGATCGTAGCGAGTCGAATGGGACTAATAGCGGCGCACAAACGATGAGCGCAATTACACAAAGTGTGGTGGCATCAACCAGTAGCATCGAAATTTCTCCACCGATGGTGCCCGGAACCTTCACTCCCGCCGATTCGATTACCATCTCACAGAATCGCCCCATTCCGACTATCGCTAACCTCAGCGTCGCATTTAAAAAATAGTAGGGGTTTAGTAATTGCCTAGTTTAAAACTTCGAGCTTGAGGACCTGACCACGAAGTGCTGTTACGACCTGTTCTGTGTGTTCGCTACTACGAGTTTCGACCGTTAACTCGACTTCCGTCTCGTCCATTTTAGTCGAAGGCTCATTACGATCGTGAATAGCTTGAATAATATTGACCTCATTTTTAGCCAAGAGCTCAGTTAAGCGTGCCAAAGAGCCAGGCCGATCAGAAATCCAAACATTCATGCGTAAGCGGCGTCCGGCCCTGGTTAGGCCTCGATCGATAATACGAGAAAGTACGTTCACGTCGATGTTTCCGCCACTCACCACCAAAACAACCTTCTTACCTTGGATCTCGTTACGAATCTGATCTAATACGGCAAGCGGAAGCGCGCCTGCTCCCTCCGCGACAACTTTAGCCTTTTCCATCAGACTGAGAATAGCCGCTGCCATCGCCTCATCATCAGTTGTCAGGATTTTTTCAACCTTTGGCAAAAGGATCTCCAGAACGGCTTCGCTTGCCTGCGCGACCTTAATGCCATCCGCAAAGGTGTCGACATGGTCTAACTTAATGGCATGCTTTACACGAAAACTTTCGGCCATCGAAGGAGCGCCTTTTGCCTGGCAACCGATCATTCGTGTTTTAGGAGAAAGCTCCTTAAGGACAATTCCAATTCCACTTAAAAGTCCTCCACCCCCGATAGAGCTAATAACAAAATCAGCCTGCGGTAATTGATCTACAATTTCGAGACCAACGACGCCCTGTCCTGCAATCACTTTTTCGTCTTCGAATGCATGCACGTAGACTGCACCGGTACGCTCACACCACTGGAGGGCCGCAGCATAGGCCTCATCGTAATTATCCCCCTCTAAAACCACCTCTGCACCTAGAGCGCGGGTGTTCTCCACCTTGACGATTGGGGCGTTCCTCGGCATGACGATTTTAGCTTTTACACCGAGCTGTCGCGAGCCCCAAGCGACACCCTGTGCGTGATTACCAGCGCTAGCTGCCACCACACCGCGTTTTTTTTCTTCGGGCGTAAGGGTGGCAATTTTGTAGGTAGCACCTCGTATTTTAAACGATCCGATCGGCTGCATATTTTCGAGTTTGAGGTAAAGCTCGCAGCCGTAAATTTCGGACAGCCAGGCGTTTCGTAGCATCGGTGATGGCGGCAAAAGTGGGCTTAAGACTTTTTGAGCTGCGCGAATATTTTCAAGACTAACGTTTAGTTTTTTTAGGCTAGCCATTTTTTCCTCAAATTCCGAACTTAACTAAATGCATTACTGCGTAATTGTTTTAATGGGTGCGTGGGTCAGCGCAACTGGCCGGACCGGAACACGACTCCCCTCGAGGGAGCGGGAACCAAATTGGCCCAAATCATTTGCACCCCAACACTGCACGCCTGTGTCGACTAGAGCGCACGTATGATCTACACCTGCCGCAATACCCGATATCGTGGTTTCTACTCCTTTGACCACAACCGGTAAAGTTTGTCGCGAAGCAATTGACCCATCGCCCAGCTGACCACTTTGATTATTCCCCCAGCACTGAACCTGTCCAGATCCTACCGCCGCACAGGTGTGATAAAAACCTGCAGAGATCGCTTGAATCGAATGTGGCAGACCTTTTACCTGACGTGCCAGCTGTGCGTTGTTTAAATTTTCTTGGCCAAGCTGGCCGTAATTATTATGACCCCAGCAATAAACCTCCGAAGCATTCGCAGAACAGGAATGAAACCCTCCGGCCGACAGCTGATTCATTTTGCCCTGTAAGCCTAAAACCGCAACTGGCTTGAGGCGGTCTCGCAGCGTGCCATCACCCAGCTGGCCAGAACCATTAAACCCCCAACACTGTACTGAACCATCTAAAAGAAGTGCGCAGCTATGCGCGGCGCCGAGAGAGACATACTTTGCAGGCTGGGTAAGGCCCAAGACTTTAAGTGGAATATTACTCGGCTCCAAATCGCCAGTACCAAGCTGCCCCCGCCGATTACTTCCCCAACAATAGACCGAGCCATCATGCAAAACTGCACACGTATGATATTGCCCGGCCGCTAGAGAATCTGCTGTGAGCGATAGATCTACCTCTTGAGGTTGGAGCGAATTTTGCGAAGGACCTATACCCAGCTGGCCATATCGATTATCACCCCAACACTCGACTCGTCCGCCTTTGACTAACGCGCAGGTGTGACTGTAGCCGGTGACCACCTGAAGCACGCTTGTACCTAAGGGCTCTACCAACGTCGGTCGGGTCCTTCGTTCTAAAGTGCCATCGCCGACTTCGCCATACCGATTATCTCCCCAGCAGCGAAGATTGCCTTGATTGACGACACAGCTATGTCCAAATCCAGCGCCAACCATCTTAATTGATTCTTGCAGCGCCTCAATGGGAGTTTTCACAGACACTACGACTGGCTTGACGTAAGATACCGAAGTTTGTGCCGTTGCGCCCGCCGCATCCGTTACGATCAAAGTACTCGAACCCTCGTCGCCAGGAGCCGTGAGGTCACCCGTGCTCTCGTCCAATACCCCGGAACCACCGGTGATCGAAAACTTATACGGCGGTTTGCCTCCCGCCGCGACAATCTTGGTTTTTTTTCCGACTATCATTTTTGGATTTGAGGCAAAAATGGTCAGAGGCACCATGCGATGAATATTGAGTGCAACCTCACGCTCAGTGCCGGTAGCGTCCGTCACGGTCACGATGGCCTTACCTACTGCGTTGCCGTTTGAGTCTTGAGATTCGTCGCTATTTTTAATGGCGTAAGTCAACGGTGGAGCGCCACCCACCACGGTTAATGTGTATTCTTGTTCTTTGCCCTCAGTGGGTCCTAACTGAATGGCCAAAGGCGGGCTGACCGAAATTACGGATTCGCTGGTCGAACCCAAAGAATCTTTAACTTGAATCACAGCGGTTCCGGGCTGACCCGGGGCCGTGTAAATTCCTTTAGCCTGATCGACCGATCCGTCGCCCGACAAAACCAAAAACGTGTAAGGTGGTTTTCCGCCCGTTGCCGAAAGTTGGACCGTCTGACCTTCAATGGTCGATCGTGCCCTGGGCATAACCGAAACCGTCGAAACATAACGAAATCCTTCAGCCATCGATATGCAAGTCTGATCCGGCAGCGCAACCGTAACATCAGCATTTGCCTCTTGATTGGCTGGCGGGGTTTCGCAACTCAATGTATTCGGCGCGTCCATCTTGGCGTCCACACATTCGACCCCACCAATTAAAAGTCTTGAGCCGGGAGGTATTCCGCGACCACTGACTGTAATGGGAGTGCCACCTGTGAGCGGACCCTCCGAAGGAGTAACACGAGATACAAACGCCTGGGCGCCCGCCGTCCTTTTGTGATCCTCATGATTTTGGCAAAGATCTGATTGAGGGGGTGCCTGATTAAAAAGCGCGGGCGCTCCTTCGCTATTTTCCAAGTCTGGAATTTTAGTGTTTTGAGCAACCGAAGTTGCGGGCTGACTTTCAGCTTCTTCATTATTCGCGGTCGACGCGTCTAAGACCGGTTCGGCATCTGTATCAGAACCGTTTTGTGTGCCACTTGCACAACCGCCCAGATAAACAGTAGATAAAAACGCCACACTAAAAATAAGATTCACGGAACGCCACTGTCGAAGATTCATTGCCCAATTTTAGCAGAGATTTAAAAAAACACCGGTGACATAGATTTGGCGATTTACACTCATAAAACAGGATAGGGTAAATCAAGAGTTCAAGCCGCTAGGTCCGGTGACCCAGCCGTTATGCAGGTCGGCGGCAGGAATCTGTGCATGCTTGATGTCCCACAGAGTTCGAATCCTTCGGCAGTTCTTAGAATCATGTCGTCAGCTTCTTTTAAAGAATCTCCAGACCCAAAGACAAAGAAGCCGAGTAAAATGCGACGCAAGCGTACATTAAAGTACGCTGAGGAGCTTTTACGAGGATGATGAAGAATTTGGGTCTGGAGATTCTTTAAAAGTGGCGATCCCGGAGGGACTCGAACCCCCGACATTCCGCTTAGAAGGCGGATGCTCTATCCAGCTGAGCTACGGGATCGCACTGTTCGAATCATCATAAAATCAGGCTAAGTGCAAGTCCAGGAATCCATGATAAACTACAATCGTGGCTCTATTCGAATACACCTGCAATCGCTGTAAAATAAATTTCGAAAAAATCCTACGATTTGAGGATTCAGCCCAGGTCGACTGCGAAAAATGTCAAAAATCCGACCAAGTTTCTAAGCTCCTTTCAAAGTTTAGGGTCGCAGGACGCGGCGACTTGAGAGAACATACCCTACACGGATGCCACGAAGCCCATGTAGGAGGGGAACATGACCACCACCACGAGTCGGACGATACTTCGGATTAGTATCTTTTTACTTTGCCTTGCTAGTTCTTCGCAGATTTCAGCTGCGGATTCTGCGACGGTAAAACCCAAGTACGGACCAGAGGCCCATCGCTTATCTCTGATGCATGATTACTTTCGCCACGCGCCTTCTCCCGATTTTTGGGCTCTCATACCCTACTATGTTCCACAGCGTGACGGTAGTTCGTGCTCACTTGCCAGTGTTACGATGGCCATGAACGCCCTTCGTGTTTCGCTTAATCTTTCGTCAGACGACAATTTGATTCTACAAGATGATCTCTTTAAAAAAGTAAATGCGCCCGAATGGAATGCGTTCCTAACCAAGGGCAGCCACGGCATCTTTGCGCTCGATCAACTCGGATCCGTAACCCGACAATCCCTAAAAACGCTTCACCTTGATGGCTATACCGTTGATGTTGTTCATGCCACCGATTCAAGCCCCGCAATGCTCAGTCGACTACGCAAACTCCTTATCGCAAACGAAAAATCCGCTTCCGACATTGTTCTTATCAATTTTATTCAGGGAGTCTACACTGGGGACGCCGATGCAGGACATATTGCACCCATTGGCGCTTATGATCCGGTCAAGAAAATGGCACTAGTTTTAGACCCCGATCGCGAGTGGTACGAGCCGTACTGGGTCAAGGACGAAACCCTTCTAAAAGGTATGGCAACATTAGACAAATCGTCAGATAAAAATCGGGGTTGGATTTGGATTCATCCCGCCGCAAAACCATGATCTAAGATTACAAAAACGTAATCTATGTAAAGTTTATTTTGAAGTTGAACTAGGCACACGACTCGAGCCTAATTAGGGGAGCGTGACAAACTCCTGGATCAAACTGCAAGACTTCACTGAGACCACTCTTTGGGTCAACCTCACCAATACGACAACTGGTGTGGAGATCGGCATCACAAGCGACATCGAAATTGTCGAGCTTTTTGAAGCCGGTATGACGATGCGCCTTCCGCCCAATTGTTGTGCGACGGGACACCTCCTCGCCATCAAAATGTGGCAAAATCCAAATGGGCAAAATCACGGAGACAAGGAACCTGACCCGAAGGATCTAATTGAGTTAACCGCAAAAGTAATGGGAACTGACACCTCTAAGTCGGGTGCAAAGTTCTACGAGTTCAATTTTTATCAATTTCCACAAGACAAGTGGCGAGCATTTATAAAAAATTTAGAAAAAAAACAGCGCTCAGTTGATAAAATTGTCAAAAATATCCAAGAGTAATCCGTGACAACCGAATTAAACATACCTCAAGACCTCAAATTTTTAATTGCGGACCCCTCCACGGGCCGTAAGAGCATTCGCAAATTATTAAGTGATATTGGAGTAAAGACCTCGCAAGTTGATGTCGCCGAAGGCTTTGGCGACGCAAAAGAAATTCTAGAAAAACATAAATGCAACATCGTCTTTGCTGACTCTTCGTTGGGCAATAAGCAGGGACTCGAACTGCTAATTCTTCATAAGCAGGTTGTTCCAGCTGATCGAATTCGGGCGGCAGTCTATTTTACTGCAAAAGATAGTAACTCAATGGCCGCGACCGTTGCAGATGACGACGTAGACGGAATTATCATCAAACCGTTTACTTTTGGAATTCTACAAGAAAAAATCATAGCCGTTTTAACTAAAAAAATACACCCTTCGCCTGCGGACAAATTACTCGAAGAGGGTAAACTTTACTTTTCTCAGAACAAGCTTGACGACGCTATTACTGCTTTTAGGCAAACCATCCAACTCGACCCATCGGCTGCTATCGCTTATTCGATGCTCGGAGCGTCCCTCGCAAAAAACCAAGAACCCGACGAAGCGATTCTTGCGTTTGATCAGGGCCTCAAGTGCAACCCAACCCATTTTAGATCTCTCTGCGGTAAGTTAGATCTGCTTTTGAGCCTCAATAGAGTTGCCGAAGCGTACGAAGTCGGAAAAACAATAGCCCTCAATCACACCATCCCGTTAGGGCGAATTCCAGACCTGATCCGACTGTCTATTTTGAATTCTAAATTTGATGATGTTTGTGATTTTTATAAATACGCCGAAACTTTGGCCGCATCGGCTGACCTTGCCCGACGACCGATTGCTGCGGGGCTAGTCGTAGCGGGGCTACACTTTCTCAGAACAAAAAACGTAGCCCAGGCCATCGATGCATTTAGAAAGGCCGAAAACGCTTCAATGGGATCGCCCCAGATCGTATCGCGAATTATTATCGCTCTAGCTGACGCTAAGCTCGAATCTGAATTTAATGCACTTTTGGGCCGAGCTTCACCCGAAGTTCGCCAGTCTCCAGCGGTACTCACAGCCGAAGTTAATTTTATTGATAAAACACAGGGCCCCCAAAAAGGCTTAGATGCCGCATATGGGTTGATTCGACAGGGAGTGGTAGTCGAAAAAATATTCGAAATCGCCATTCGGCGTTCGATCGAACTCAAGCGAAAGCCTGAGAGCATTCAAGAGCTGCTTGATTTGGCCATGAGTAAGATTCCGGAACGAAAAGAATTCTTCGAAAATTTAGGTAAGGGCTCATCGTCGCCTGGATGATTTTAATGAGTTTTGACAAAACCGCATTGGAGCGAGAGCGTGCATCGTGATGTGGTAGTGCTGGTTGCGATCGTGATGTGGTAGTGCTGGTTGCGATCGTGATGTGGTAGTGCTGGTTGCGATCGTGATGTGGTAGCGCTGGTTGCGATCGTGATGTGGTAGTGCTGGTTGCGGAGGGCTTGGTCGAGCTAAGAAAAGAGATGGGCAGTCAGGCTGATACTCAGGGGCCTACGAGCCTTGCTGATTGACTGACACTCGCCTCGGATAGAAAATGGCCGGGCATCCGAGCAGTGATCCGTTGCCACTCGAAGCGGCGGGGTTACAATAGGGTTACAATCGCCCAAAATCGCTAAAAATGGGGGTCAGATACCGAATCCCAATTGTCTAAGTCTCTGAAATGTTTTAGTTTTGAAAATGTGCTCCCGTGGTGGAATTGGTAGACACGCTGGTCTTAGGAACCAGTGAGGCAACTCATCGCGGTTCGAGTCCGCGCGGGAGCACCACTTTGAATTTATCCTTAGTCCTATACCACTTAACGCACCGCACTCTCTCTCATACATATTACTCACCAGTTTCCAGCCTAAGGTAATTGGATTTACCCGCATAGCGTCACAAGTAGTGCCCGATACAAACAATCGGATACTGTGTGCTGCGCCAAGCAACTTCGAAATTGGAGAAAACTTGAATAGGTTGGCCAATAAACTCATCAACAGCAGCAGCTTACTCATCGTAATTTTAGGAGCTTCGTCGGCATTCGCTGCCAGTCACACTTGTCCAAATCTGGGTAGCTGGATCTGAGCCGCTTGATTACTGAACGGTATATGTCTTGGTTAACAACATAGTATCAGTTGAGCTTCAGCTAACACCGAATTTCAAAAAGAACTAACCCACCTCTTAAGTGATCTAAAAATAGGCCCGGTAAGGCAATCGTTATTGACGTCTTGCCGAAGTGCTATTTAGCACCAAAATTCCCACAAATCGGCGAAACAAACTATTTTTTGATTTCTGATGCAAGGACGGCTGATCTTCTTTGTAATTAATAACGGCTCAAATCCACGCGGGTGCACTCGGAGTTCGAATTCCAAAAGTAGTTATTAAAAAAGTTAATCTCGACGAGAACTCAGAAGTCAAAGGCAACGAGGTCTGGTCATGAGCTATGTTCCTGATCGTGGAGACATAGTTTGGCTTAACTTTACGTCTCAAGCTAGTCACTGAACATCTCTGCACTGATTATTCATGAGTAATTGATACCCCACTAAATCCATTGCTTGGCTAAAGACACAAACAACGCACGCGCATCAATCACCTCTTGGCTATCAGACGGATCCGCCGGATTGAGGTCAAAGTGATGGCCAGCACCACTGATCACATCAATCGTAATCCCTGGATTAGCGTTGGTTTGTTGAGAAAGCCCGAGTGTTGTCCAAATGTCATTCGACCCATAGGTAAATAAAATATGCGAAGGCGCGCCACTCTGGTTCGAAATAAACGGAGCATCGTAACTTTGATTATAAGCCGAGGTGTTCACGTAGGGCGCATCTCCAAAGAGCTGTTGGCAAAACCACGGGCTTGGCGTGTCGAGCCTTGATCCCGGCGTAGCACCGTCAGCCAACCAAAAGCCAAAGGTCGTACAGGCCTGATAGGCCCATTGACGATCACTTGGGTCATTCGAGGTATCAATCGACGACAAGCTGTCCACATCAGATTGACTACCTACTAGGTCACCTACGCCTGAAATCATCGGTGCCGAAGCGGCCAACGCTCCGGCGACCAGCTCAGGATGTTTTTGTCGATAAATCGCCGACAGAGTTCCAGAGTAAGATCCTCCGATAGAAATCCACTTACCCTTCCAACCCTGCTGAGCAGTAATCCACTTTTCGAAAGAAGCCAAATCTTCGATGACATTATTTAGTGTTAGATACCGGAGATGGTCCGACGAAAGATCTGTAAAAGGCTGACTCGTTCCATAGTATCGATGCTCGAGATAAACAAGATGCGCACCCAAAACCTGCGCCCAAGCAATCGCATTGTCGTTTAAAAAATACCCTTGAGTCGCATCACCCTCTCCACAGATATGATACAAAACGGGCGCATCCGCCCCGCTTGAGGCAAACTCCGAATCCACCCAATAGCGCTGCTCAAAGGTCTGTCCGCGTAACTCTCCGAAATGATCAATACTTTCTTGATACACACCTTCGGTGAGTGACCTTGAGACCTGCATTCCAGAATGCAGTTCGCCTAAAGATCCACGAATATGCTCATCTTGAGCAAATGCAGTATTGAACGAAAGAAAAAGTAAACCAGTCACAGCTAAACGAATAGTCAACCGAAGATTCATCTTCGCCTCCACCCACACTAAAGAATATTAGTTCACGTATTTGGGGTAAGTGCAAATAATTCGAATTACGCGGCGGCGCCACCTTGAGGCTTAGACCCTGATCCCGCAGGTTTAGCAGTTGCTGGTTTCGCGGCGGCTGGTTTTGCAGCGGCTGCCGCACTTGCTGCACGACTCGCAGCCTTTGCTTGCCCCTGTTTAAGCATATTTAATTCACCCGTCACGCGATTCAAATCCATCTTGAGCTTTGCTTCGTCTTTTTTCATTTGCTCAACCTGAGCACTCAGATGATCTGCCTGCTTCTTATTGAGGGCTCCCATTTTAGTCGCCGCATCCAGACGTTTTTTGAGGTCCCCCGAAGCGGCCGCAACACCCGTCTGATTGGTCTGAAAATTTGCGACCTTCTCGGTCAGCTGCGCATTTTGCTTTTTCATCTCATCCAACTGCCGTGTCGCTCGCTCTAACTTGAGATTAACCGCCGACATTTCGCCAGCAGTTGGGCCTTTTGCCCTATTCGCATTGGCACCCGCAGCGGCCGCTCCCGCCGCCGCTCCCATCTGGCCTTTAAGTTTTTCGAGGTTTGCGTTGGATTGAGCTAAACTTTCTTTCATTTTATTCACTGTGATATCTTTGTGACGAATTGCCTTTTCTCGATTTTGTAATTCAGCTCTAAACGCATCCTCTTGTTTTCTAAACATCACTTCGCGTTGCCTAAATTCGTCCTCCTTAGCTCTAACTTGTTCTTTAATGGTCATCGCCATTTGAGCGAAGCGACCCTTCTCGGCAAGCAGTTCGGCCATCGCATTTTCGATCCATTTTTTAGCCCTTGGATTTTCGATTTCTTTAATAATAGTTTTGGACTCTTCGGTAAGCCGCTCGATCGAAACGTTCAAAGAATTTTTTTCGATTTTTTCAACTAGCTCAACGGCCTGAGGCCCAGACAGAGTTTCGGGGATCGGCGACGGTAATTTTTCGATCGGGGTCGTCCGAATCTCCTCTTCTTCTGTAACCTGCAGAGTAGAGGTCGAGGACGCCTCGGTCGCGGCTACAGCCGCATTGGCCCCTGCCGTACCTGGTGCGGATTTTTTTGAATCTGCCGCCGATTTATTACCATTCAGACTGTCTGCGACTGAAGCGCCTGATGAACTTACCGAAGTTGCGCTACCGCCTGACGAACTCCCTCCGGGCGACAATAACGCTTCGGTAGCTTGATTAGGATCAACGTTTTCGGCTTTCGCACCAAACAACGAATTTCGTAAACGACCAAAAATGCCCTTCTTGGCCTCTACAGCAGGTGCCACGACAGGCAGTCTTTGGCTCAGTTTAGCTTCGAGTTCGGCGATTCTTCGCTCGTACGCTTCGATCTGCTGCTCAGAAGGCCCAGAAACGCCATTCGGTAAATCTTTCGCTGCCCCACCACCCTGAATAACCCGCAACTCGTCGGGTTTACCAGCGGCGCCCGTTGCTATTCGAATTGAATCGATTTTTTGCTCAGCATCTTTTGAAAAGCGCTTTTCGCTGATGTCAGAATTCGCATCATTTGAAAAACGCGTCTCTTCGAGCTTTTTCGCGGCGTCCTTACCCAATCGCGTTTCTGTGAGTTGACTTAATGGATCCTGGCCAAAGCGACTTTCCTCAAGAGTTTTAGCCTTTTCTTGCGCAAGGCGAACCTCCTCTTCCAGCACTTCCTGCTCTCGAGCAAAACGGGCTTCGTTTTCGACGGCTCTAGCTTTTTCCTTAGCGATCGCAAGCTCTGCATGGATGGGCTTGGCCTCTTGAAGTAAGGCATGATAGTCCAGATCTGCCAGGGCCGTATACGCCGTTTGACCATTGATTACGGGTGGCGCTTCGTCTTCGCCAATAACAACCCATTCAGGAGACACTCGGTCAGAAGATTCGATATTTAAATTGGGATCTAACGCAAGCATTGCGACCATTTCGAATCGACGCGTCTTAGACTGATACCTCAATACCAATCGATCCGAATTTTGATGTAAATGCTTCAACAGAATATCAAATTGAGTTTTTGGAGTCTGAGATAAAACACTAGAAATCAGTTCTGGACCCATTAGCGGAGTATCCTGGGCAAAAACAAACGAAATACCTACCGCGAGTTTTTCGGAATCTGACCCACACTCCACCAAGATTGGCTGATCTTTTGCTTGAGCCTGACAGGCTTCAAAAACTGAAAAGAGCAAAAGTGCCCGAAGCTTAAACTCATCGACACCCGTTTTCTTTGTTTGGGACGAAATTAAATCCGAAACTCGCCCCAACCCATGCGTCGAATACAAATGATCAAAAACAATCTGGCAGTTCTCGAGCAAGACCCCGGCCGTACCGAAGGTCTTTAACGCTCTTGGAGGTTGGGAACCAAATTGCCAGCTCATGCGGCCCCTTCCTCTAGAAATCCACCGCGTGCATAAATCGAAGCCGAAGCTGGATTTGCGCCCTTAAGCTGATCGCGCTCGATTCGTGCTAGCCGACTTGCAATCATCTTGGCTACTCGTTCATTGCGTAAGCTCATCGCAAGACTCGCTACTGAGCGGCTCGAGTTGTCAGTAACAGCGGACATGACAATTTGAGACAACTCTTGCACTTCGGGACTCAGATCAACCCGAAGATTCAGATTTTGAACGGAGAGAACGAAAAGGTCACTGCGTAAGCGTTTTAAATGGGTGATTTGAGTCATCCCGAGTTGAACACCCAAAAAGACGCCGAGACTCGATCTAAGAATGGCACACTCTAAATGTTCGACACTCTCTTCACGCGCCTCAACCAACAGCTCTGATTGAAGTGGACCACAGATCGCTTCGGCAAATGCGACGGCAAAAAATGGCTCTATTTCGGTAGCTGGGCCCCAAAGGGGTGCTAAGACTCTAAGCACAGCATCCGAAAGCTCAAAGCTGGTTGGCGCTAGGCCCTGCCCCTCCTCTCTGTATTTAGTGAGTAGACGACGAATGCGTTTTCCGGCTTCGACAAATGGAGCGACAGCGACCACACACTTTTGGACAAAGAGTGCGCGCCTGGAGGCCTTCCACTTTTCGATTTCGTTGGGATCAAAAAAATCCAGCGGCGCTTTGAGAGCGACATACTTTTGATTTCGCTCCATGAAAACATAAACG
>Ga0364860_10614_pt1 | contig 19005 bp, 11 predicted proteins | sample ExccelAu500001D4_FD_206916 | JGI IMG/M metagenome (GOLD analysis project Ga0364860, IMG submission 206916) | Enriched cells from Trout Bog Lake Hypolimnion, Wisconsin, USA - BchlTB.Aug20.5000.01 .D4 | ecosystem: Environmental > Aquatic > Freshwater > Lake > Hypolimnion/Profundal zone | place: USA... | reverse complement strand
GCGGGGCGCTCGTCGGCGAGGGCCATACCGCCTTCAGAAGAAGAGCTGCTTACAATATTGCTCAGCATCTCCTGCAGCTTCTGCGAATAAGGGCGCATCTGGATGATGGCGTCCTGCGCGCGGCGCAGTTTGGCGGCGCTCACCATCTTCATGGCTTTGGTGATCTGCTGCGTAGATGTTACCGATTTGATACGGTTCCGAACCTCTTTAAGTTGTCCCGACATATTAATATAATGGCTGCTAAAATCGCGGCGAAAGTACAACAATTAGCGGTAAATAAAAAGCGTAACTGCAATAAATGGGGAAACCATCTGCTTCTCCTGCCGAGGAAGCGGGAGCTTGTTTTGCGTGGGTAGTGGGTGGATAAGACAGGAGTGCAGTGGAGGTATAAGGTAAACGGAACATGTTGCGTGTGGGTGATTTTTGGGGAATTGCACATGGTTGTGAGATTTTTTATTTGCACATGTTTTTATTGATTCTTAATGAGATAGCTTCTGTTTTTTGCACACTTTGGGGTTGGGTGTGCAAAAATGTTGCGTGTGGGTGATTTTCGGGAATTGCGCATGGTTCTGAGATTTTTTTTTGCACATGTTTTTATTGACTACCAAATAATTGCGTTCTGTTTTTTGCACACTTTGGGGTTGGGTGTGCAAAAATGCTGCGTGTGGGTGATTTTCGGGAATTGCGCATGGTTGTGAGATTTTTTATTTGCACATGTTATTATTGACTACCAATGAACTGTGTTCGGTTTCTTGCACACTTTGGGGTTGGGTGTGCAAAAATTTTGCACGAATTTTATTTGGCTGACTCCATGCCGTTCTTGATTTATGGCTGGATCGCGTATTTTTTTTGAGTGCTGGACTGGCTGTTGTGATATGGGGATTTACCACAACGGAAAGAGGTTGGCGTGAGGCGCACAGGGCGCGGACCAGGAAATAATGTTTCCTGGATTGATCGTTAATTTGGAATATCTATGGTTCATCATGGGTTTTTTGGTTATTTTGGCGTGCAAAGATAGTGTTGTTTTCGTATTTATCCAAATAAATTGGATAGTCTTATTTGTTTTGGAAACCCCGAACTTTTAGTCTGTAGAACGGCCATTTTGCCGCAGGGAGGGGAGTGGGGCACAAACATAAAATTGCCGCGCGCGGTGAGGCGGATGCAAGCTCTTCGCCGCTGTGATCCGGTTGCTCTTTGATTCGGTATTGGGGCTGTGCCGGAAGGAGCCGGCGCCGGGAAAAAAACAAGAAAAGGGGAGTGTGGACCTGATGGCCGTACCTGCGCGGGTGGTGGCCCCGTTTGTGTATGACCGACCCGGCGTCGTGGCACAGAGCTGATCACAATTAGTGCGGTGAACGCTTTGGGGGCGGGCTGAGCGGCGGGGAGCAAGGATGGGTGCAAAAGAGCGACTGATGAGGGTTTGTCAGTAACTGTCCCGCAGAGGTGCGAAAAATGGCAGGCAGGCGCCTGGTTACTGCTCTTTCAGCTCCTTCATGAGTACGATGGTTTCGGCCCAGAGGGCTGTCTCCCTGTTTGTAAATGCCCAGGTTTTTTTGGGTACTTCTTTGCCATCGGGGGTATACCATTTCTCGAGCTTGTTGCTGCTGAAGAAGAAGCGGCTGATATCGAGCCGGGTTTTCTTGTCGTCGTACCAAACGGAGTCGCCCAGGGCCGTGGCTTTCTCCTCGGTATAGCTGATGGGTTTGTTGTAAACGAAGTTCTGGCGGAGAATAAAGATGAGCATACCGTCGTCGAAGTAGTATTCGGTGAAGGTGCGGCAGGTGTCGGAGAAGTGCTCGGCCACAATCTTCTTGACCTCATCATCGCGGTAGTAGCCGGTGATGGTGCCGCTGGCAGCAGACGTGATGTCGTCTACCCGCTTTACTTTGTAATCCTTCTGCTTTCGGTTGATCTCCTCGTAGTGCTTCATGACTCCGGCGACTATGTTTTCCGGCTTCTTGTTGCATGCGGGGGCGGAGACTATTGTGATGAGTAGTATGATCCAGGCATTTTTCATTGGTAAGCGCAGCAAATTTAACCGCAAAGTAAGCTAAGAAAATGCAAAGAAACGCAGCGGGGCACCCCCGACCCGGAGGGATCAGCCCGCGAGCAGGACCTGCCATGCTTTGGCCACGTCGCCGGCATTGAGCAGTTCGTGGGCATAGCGGTGGAGCGCTTCGGTTTTCTGATATTCGTCGTGGGTAAACTGTTGTATGATGTCGGTGAGGCGGCCATCGGCCAAGAGCTCGCCCACGACCGGTATGGAGGTGCAGTTGCCAAGCAGCCCCAGGTTGTTGCCGGTGAGTATGCGGCTGTGCCGGATGGCAGCTGGAAGTGCATCAACACCTATTCCGAGGTCGGTATTGGGCTTGGGTACGGTAAATACGGCGCTGCCAGATGCGCGGCAGTAGTAGTCGCCACCCATGCGGGCAACGAGGTCGATCTTGTGGGGGTTGATACGCCCCTGATCGTCGAGTACATCATCGCTGATGTGCATGCAGACTACCTCGCAGATGATGAGGTTTGCGGCACCGCCTTCCTTGCCGGTCTCGATAACCTGGAGCACCTTGCATTCGAGCTGTGCGGGCGACTCCCTGACCCTGAAAGGTTTTACCCTGAGCGAAGGGACGGGCGTGAAACCGGCCTTTACAAATTCATCGGTATCCCTGGGGTATTCGCAGCTGGCGAGGTTCATTTGCTGCACCATATCGTAATTGACCACGTTGATAACCACCTCGTTGGTTTCGTAGATGTTTTCGAGGGTATGCTTGATGGTGTTGTCTCGAACACGGCGTGCGGGCGAGAAAATGAGTATGGGCGGCTTGCTGCCAAACACATTGAAAAAGCTGAACGGGGAAAGGTTGGAGAGGCCATTGCTGCCCATGGTGCTGGCGAAGCAGATAGGGCGCGGTGCAATGGCGCCCAGCAGGTAGGCGTGCAGCTGGGCGGTCTTTATTTCTCCGGGTGTGATGGTCATTTGATGGCTATTTAAAGTTGGAGGGTGCTGGCTGCCGGTTCTTACCTGATTTCAAAATTGGACAGCGATACAAAATCCTTTACACGGCTGTCGATGTCTTCGGGTGTGAGCTCCATGAGCCTCATGGGGCCAAATTTTTCGACGCAATAGGAGGCCATGGCAGAGCCGATAATGACGGCGGCTTTCATGCTCTCGAAAGAGATATCGTTGATGCGGGTGAGGTAGCCGATGAACCCGCCTGCAAAGGTGTCGCCGGCGCCTGTGGGGTCGAAGACGTCTTCGAGTGGCAGGGCGGGGGCAGAGAATATTTTATCGTCGTAGAAGAGTAATGCGCCATGCTCACCTTTTTTGATGATGAGGTATTTCGGGCCCATTGCCTGGATTTTCCGGGCGGCTTTGACGATGGAATGTTCGCCGCTGAGCTGGCGGGCTTCGCTGTCGTTGACCATGAGCAGGTCGACCATGAGGAGTGCCTGCCGGAGTTCGTCCATGGCTACATCCATCCAGAAGTTCATGGTATCCATGATGATGAGCCTGGGGCGGTGTGTGAGCTGGTTGAGGACGCTGATCTGGACGGCGGGTGCGAGGTTGCCGAGCATGACAAAATCGCTGCCCTGGTAGCTGTCGGGCAATTTGGGGTCGAACTGAGCCAATACATTGAGTTCGGTAACAAGGGTGTCGCGCGTGTTCATGTCGAGGTGGTAACGGCCGCTCCAGAAGAAGCTTTTGCCATCGGGCACTACTTCTACGCCTTCGAAAGAAACGCCCCTGTCTTTGAGTGCGCTGATCTCTGATTCGGGGAAATCGCCACCGATAATCGAAACCTGCCTGATGGGCTGTGTGAAATTGGAGGCGGCCCATGCTGCATAGGTTCCCGAGCCACCAATGATTTTATCTACTTTACCAAAAGGCGTTTCCAGCGCATCGAAGGCCATAGTGCCCACTACCAGTAATGACATGATTATGTGTATTTTGGGGCAAATGTACTGCTGTAAACCGAAATTACCGCTCCATGTGCATGAATAGAGCTACGGTATGGCGGTATTTGTGCATGATCGTCGGTTTCAGCGGTTCTTGCTGGCGCCGGAGAGGAGGCTTTTTACCTCCCGGTAGCAGATAACATTGTACCAGAAAGCGATGATGAACACGCCCCCCATGAGGACGACCTGGTAGACATGTATGTATGGGTCGTCCAGTTCGTTTATGCCAATGGTTTTGTCGGGCAATATTTTTTCGAGGAAGAAGAAGAGTGCCATGTAACAGACGTTGACGGCGATATAGGCGAGACGTTCCCGTCGCAAAGCCTTGGTGTCTTTGTAGAAGAGGTTGCAGCAAGCGCTTACCATCTGCCAGGCTACCAGCATCAGCAAGACCGAGCGGTAGGAGGGCTGGAACACGTTGGCATCGAGGCAATAGAGGAAGTAGATAAAAATAGCGAATTGCCCTATCGGGTCGACCAATTTCAAGAGGAGCACGTTGCTGTTTTGCGACTGCCGGTTTATCTTAATGCCCCTTTTTATGTTTACGGGTTTGTGCCTGCTCATGGCGTTCTTCATTTTCAGTAGAGAGTAACACTGCGGTTACAACTATTTATTTAATGTTTGTGGTCCAGTTATTTATTTTGATCAAATGTGCTTAGATAGAGAAGTAGTGCAATATAGATATTTATTTTAAAATAGTATACACGTGTCATTTTCCGGAATTAATTGTGTCTTTGCAGGTGGTTTGAGCAACGGAATAAAGCCACGTCCGAGTTGTTTCGTTTCCATTGGTATGAACTCGCCGTTGTCTCGCTAAAAAATGGGACAAGTCGCGAATTTTAAGGCGGGTGTTGCATCCGGGGTTGGTCGGGATGTGATTCGGTGATTTTTCATCCATTTTTTTCACTTGCTATTTTAAAAATTTAGCTGCGTTTTGTATGCCCGATGACTGTTTAAATACCAGGCGCTACGGTACACAGCGAGCAGTTCATTCAGTTTTTCCGGTTAAAGTTCAGATAAGAAAGCGGATTATTGAAAAAAGGTTTTCGTTCCTGGGGGTGGTTGCGTAGGGTAATTGACTGAGAAAAAAAATAGTCAAATATGACTATTTTTTGATTGATCTTCAGTTTAGACATTTACGGAATAGATAACGGGTAGCCGAAAACGGGTTTAGAGTAGGCGAAACTGAACACTGGTAAAATGAAGCAAACAAAATTAATTATTTTATTTTTGTTATCAGGTGTTGTTGCTTTTGGGCAACCACTATTGAGGGAACAAAACGAATCGGTAGGAAGGTCTAGTATGCGGAACAGAGCAGACTTGCTTTTGCCAGGTATGTTCACGATGACCATGCGCCTGGCCAATAAAAAAGATGCCGGAGAAAAAGCTGTAGCCATCCAGCAACCTACATTTAGCATGGATTTCACGAAGAGCTATTTTTTCTTCAAAAACGAGAAGCACTATCGTGATTCTGACCTGATAAAAAAAATTTATTCAAATGACTCTGGCGATTGGGAGGGCTGGAAATACTATCTTTCGGCATACAAGGTGCGAAAAACGACGAAGCATAATGATTCAGCCATTAAAAGCCTGGCCAAGCTAAGTTTCAGCAGTGGGGTTGAGCAGAAAATGATCGATTCAACCGTGAGAGCTTTGGATAGCATGAATGACCTGGAGGAGACGGCTGGTTATTCGAATGCCTATGATCAGTGGATTACGTACCATGATTTACAGTTCTGCCCGGCAAGAAACAGCGTTTTGGCGCAACTCTATTTTGGTGAGTACAGCGATAATGTGGTACAATCGCTTAAAAACGGTTTTCTGAATTTCACGCCTTACGGGGGGTTAATCTATTCCGAATTGGTTTCTGGCTATGCAGGCCCGTTCAGGGTTAGTTTTGGCGGCATGATTGCTTCCTCCAGTATGGCTAAGTTGGACTCGACATCGATCAAGAGCACCTCGTCGGGGAAACAATTAGATAGTTTGATAGGGGCAACAGATAGTGTCAACCGGGCCCGGAGTTCGATACAGAATTTGCTTGGCGGCGGGGGGAATGCGATGTTTGTCATATCCACGCCGTTATTCAACTATCATCCAGGAAAAATATTTAATATAAGCGGGGCCTGGTTTGATAAGAACTGTTTTACGATCCCATCCTTTGGCAATGAAATAAGCAATTACTCTTTTGTGAATGGGCTTGGTTTGCAGCTTGACGGCAGGTTTATGTTTGAAGGTGCGACCTTGTCTTCTTCGTCCGCAAAGACTACATTCGGTGTATATCTAAGTGGAACAGGTACTTTACTCATGGGAAATAAGGCATTTTATACCAACCTGGGAACCAACCCAGCCAAGGTATTGGCGTTTGGACAACTGAGCTTCGGCGTAATCCTCGAGCGGTTTAAGATATACTTTACCTATAATGTAATTAATGATAATTCACTCCAGGTACAGATGCCTAATTGTATCGGGGTGAATCTGACACCGTTTTAAAAGAGTGATTTTTTCTAATCCTGCTGCCATTTCAAATACGATTACGGTTGTGGTGGCTTGATTCGTGGCTCTTGATATTAGTGCGGCTTTGGCGTGGCGACAGTGCCTATTTCTCCTGATCGATTTATAAGTTTTCCAATAAATTTTTCATCATAAAAAAACAACAGACTATGCCAGTCAATCCCACTATGATACCGCTCCCGGGCACTGTTCAGTCAGCGCAGCCTGGTCTCCGGGGGTTCGATGTTAATGCTGCAGTGTCGGCGGCTTATGCCGCACAATTCAAGAATGCCGGTTATGATTTTTGTTGCCGGTATATTCCGCGAGGTGCGGGCTTGTCGTCGACGCCATCTCTTACGAATGCCGAAGCCGTGGATATATTAAATGCAGGACTTGCGCTTATGGCTGTGCAACATGTAGCGCCTCCGGGCTGGTCGCCCAATACGAACCTGGGTACCCTATACGGAGATTATGCGGCCAAGTATGCCGCACAGGTAGCCGGGTTGCCCGTCGGTATGAATCTGTGGTGCGACCTGGAAGGCATAGCCACAGGCACTGCTGTTGCCGACGTGGTCGCGTACTGCCAGGCCTGGTACCATTCGGTACATACGGCGGGCTATGTTCCCGGGATTTATGTTGGGTACGATGTTGTGCTCTCGTCCGAACAATTGTATAACGATATCTCTTTTCAGCATTACTGGAGGGCCTATAACGGCCCCTATGTGGCCACCCGTGGGTTTCAGCTGGTACAGCATACGGCAATAAATCTGAATGGATTTTCTATTTACCCGAATACTACCCAAAATGACGGTTCAGGTGATGCCGTTTTGTGGTTATCGATCTGACCGGTCATTTTTCGCAAATCATTCATCTTCCAATTCATCACGGGCAGGGTCTTCGTACTTAACGAGACCCTGCTCTCATTTGCGGAGGCTGCCACGCGAGATCCGGGTAGACCTGCCGACCAATTATTTCGGTCACTTTTGTCTGACTGGTAAGGGCATTCCCCTTATATTTGCTGCATAACATTATGGAATTAGGTAAGAATTTCGGGCATAACGAAGCGGAAAACAGGTGGTATGCGCACTGGAATGGTGCGGGATATTTTAAGAGTGTGCCGGATGAGCGGCCACCATACACTATTGTTATACCGCCGCCCAATGTGACGGGGGTGCTGCACATGGGTCATGCGCTGAACGATACGGTGCAGGATATACTGATACGCCGGCACAAGATGCTGGGGTATAATACGTGCTGGGTGCCCGGGACGGATCATGCGAGCATAGCTACCGAGGCCAAGGTGGTGAATATGCTGAAGGAGCGGGGCATAGACAAAAAGAAACTGCCGAGGGAGGAGTTTCTGAAGTATGCATGGGAATGGAAGGAAAAGTATGGCGGCATTATACTGCAGCAGCTGGAAAAGCTGGGCTGCGCGCTGGACTGGGACAGAACGGCCTTTACGATGGATGAGGACTATTATGCAGCGGTGATCAGGGTGTTTGTGGAGCTGTATGAAAAGGGGCTGATATACCGGGGTGTGAAGATGATCAACTGGGACCCCAGGGCCAAGACGGCCCTGAGCGATGAAGAGGTGATACACCGGCAAACAAACTCGAAACTTTATTATGTGCGTTACCGGCTCGATGTGCCCGGCGAAGAGTACATAACCATCGCCACTGTGCGGCCCGAGACGATACTGGGTGATACGGCTGTATGTGTGCATCCCGATGACCCGCGATATGCCCACCTGAAGGGTAAGTACTGTATCATACCGCTGATAGACCGGCGCGTACCAATTATTTTTGATGACTACATAGACCTGGAATTCGGGACTGGGGCGCTGAAGGTGACCCCGGCACATGATATAAACGACTACAACCTGGGCCTGAAGCATGGTCTGCCGGTAGTAGACACGCTGAATGAAGACGGTACCGTGAGCGAGGCTGCGCAACTGTATGTGGGTATGGACCGTTTTAAGGTGCGCAAGAAGATAGTTGAGGATCTGAAGGAACTGGGCGCCCTGGTGAAGGAGGAAGATTATGTGAACCAGGTAGGATATAGTGAGCGGACCAATGAGGTAATAGAGCCGCGGCTGAGCATGCAGTGGTGGTGTAATATGCAGGAGCTGAGCAAGCCTGCGCTGGAGGCTGTGGAGAGCGGCGAGGTGGAGTTTCACCCGGCCAAGTTCAAAAACACCTACCGGCACTGGATGGGCAACATCAAGGATTGGTGTGTGAGCCGGCAACTGTGGTGGGGGCAGCGTATACCTGCATGGTATGATACAGCCGGCGGGCTTTATGTGGCCCACACGAGCGAGGAGGCGCACAGGCTGTACCGGGAAAAGAAACCCGAACTGGCTGAGGTGCACCCGGAGCTGCGGCAGGATGATGATGTGCTGGATACCTGGTTCAGCAGCTGGCTGTGGCCCATGGAAGTATTTGACTGGAATAAGAACCCCGGAAGCCGGGAACTGCAATACTACTACCCGGGCAATACGCTGGTGACGGCACCGGAGATCATCTTTTTCTGGGTGGCGCGGATGATCATGGCGGGCTATGAGTTCCTGGGTAAGAAGCCGTTTGAAAAGGTTTATTTTACGGGGATAGTGAGGGACAAACAGGGCCGTAAGATGAGCAAAAGCCTGGGCAACAGTCCGGACCTGCTGGAAATGATAGAACAGAATGGGGCAGATGCAGTGCGGTTCAGCGTGATGATATCGTCGCCGGCGGGAAATGACCTGCTGTGGGACGAGAGCCAGCTGGAGCAGGGACGCAGCTTCTGCAACAAGATGTGGAATGCGCTGAAACTGGTGAAAGGGTGGGAGAGCAGGTGTGCGGAAGGGCTGGAGGACAGCCAGGTGAAATTTGCGCTGGACTGGATGGAAGCGCGTCTGGCCACGGTATCGGCGGAGCTGGGCGAAATGATACGAGAGTTCAGGCTTAGTGAGGGGTTGAAGACGCTCTACTCGCTGATATGGAATGATTTCTGCTCGTGGTACCTGGAGTGGGTGAAACCCGGTATGGAGCAGCCCATCAGTGCACATGTGTACCGCCGGACGATAGTACTCTATGAACAACTGCTGCAGCTACTGCACCCCTACATGCCGTTTGTGACCGAGGAGATATACCACTTGCTCGCGGAGCGACATGCGGGTGATGACCTGATTATCAGGCAACTGCCCGCGCCGAACGCAGCAGATGCCGAAATACTGAAATATGGGGTGATGCTGCAGGAACTGATAACGGCTGTAAGGGATACCCGGAATAAGAACCTGCTGAAGCCCAAAGACACCATCAAGCTGTGGATAGATACGGACCATCATGCTTTTTATGAGGGAGTGCAGGACATACTGCGCAGGCAGGTGAATGCGGAGCACATCGGGTTTACCACAGAAGCCAGGCCGGGCTGTATCTCGATCGTGGTGCAGACTGATAAACTCTATATCGAAGCTGCAGCTGCTACCATAGATACGGAGGCGCAGAAGGCGCAGATGCAGAAGGATATCCTTTACTTCAAGGGATTTATAGAAAGCCTGGATAAGAAGCTGATGAATGAAAAGTTTGTTGCCAATGCCAAGCCTGAGGTGATAGCCAATGAGCGAAAGAAACGGGCGGATGCTGAAGCTAAGATACAGACGCTGGAGGAGAGCCTGGCGTTGCTGTAGTAAGCAGTTACAGGCTGGCAGTTTGCAGTTTGCGATGGGCTTGTTTTCAGGAATTATGCAGGTTGGACGAGCTGACTTTTTCGATAACATGGACTCGTGATCCTTGAACAGATGAAGGAGATAAAACCTCTGACATGGCTGCAATGGTAGCTTTTACTCTTGGTCGTGACCGACTTTATGGTTATTTTGTTTAGCCGGCACCCGGCCGGTTCGCAGGTGGGGTTGACCTGCTTTTTCGACGCCATCTTCCTTTTTTTTACCGGGGCTGCTTCGTGGCTTACGGCCATAAAGCAACGAGTCTATCTCGCTGATGGCCGGTCCCTAAGTTGTAGCCAGGAAAATGCATGCGCAACGGGGAACAAAAGCATATTAGCGGATGAGGAGGCCTGCAAACCAATTGCGCGTGGTAGTGTCGATAGCTTGGCCAAACATGAGGGGAGAACGGTGATACCAGCCCTGGAACCTGCCACGTATATGGGTCAGCCGGTGCAAAGAGTGGAATTACTGCTCCTGGTTTTCAGGCTGGATTGAGGCCGGATATCAAGGGTTTAGGATACTTTTTTTCTTTGGCTGATTATAATCATAATATACGGGTTGGAGATGGTGTAGCTTTAGGACAATATTGATTTAACACCACTCAAATGGATTTTATGCAAACAGAATTGCAAAGTCTCCTGGTCGGCCAGATCATGCGGGAAACCGAGTCGCCCATAGCTGTGCGCCAGGAGCCTGCCCCTGCTGCTGATTGTGTGCACGATCACCAGCACTCAGCCATGTATGCTGCCAGCCATTTGCATAGCGCTGTGCACCATGTGAAACCGCGTCACAGCACGGCTATAGAGTTGTAAGCCCGGTCATCAGAGTATGGGATGCCGCTTAAATTCTTTCTGCCGGTCGAAGAGGTACCGGTAGGTAGCTAGCATTCGGCTGCGATGGCTGCCCGTGCTTTCGGCAATATTGATCATTTTGGGGTTGAAGTCGCCCACCCACTGCATCTCGTAGTCTTCATACTTGAGCCTGGACTGAATGATTTTGGCGCCTTCTATGATCATAAATGCGTCCACACCTTTTCCCTGGAATTCGGGTACGACTCCAAACACCAGGCCTACAAAACGGCTGCACTCGCCGAATTGTTTCATCCAGAGAAATTTCATTTTTTCCCAAAGCCCGAACCGGCCGTTCATATGCTTGAAGTACTGGTTAAGATCGGGGAGGTTGATCCAGAAAGCAATGGGTTGGTCTTTATAGTACACATACCAGATGATGTGCTCGTCCATAACCGGCTTCATGGTTTTGAACATTTTCTGCACCTGTTTTTCTTCGAGTGATTTGCCACCCCCATGGCCGGCCCAGGCTTTGTTGTAAATGATGGTGAAGTCTTTTGCGAAACGCTGCAGCTCGCTTTTACGGATCATGACGGCTTTGTAGTCGGGATCGGTGGCTATGCGGTCGTGGCGCTGGTAAAAACGGTCTTCGAGGCGGTCGGAGACTTTCATGCCGAAGCACACCTGGTTGAAATAGGTCTTAAAGCCGTAGGCCTCAAATAACTGGCGGTAGTAGGGGGGATTGTAGTTCATGCCATACATGGGCGGGTGGAAGCCCTCTATGAGCAGGCCCCACCATTTGTCGCGCTCGCCGAAGTTGATGGGGCCGTCCATAGCCTCCATGCCTCGCTGCTGCAGCCAGTTGCGGCAATGGTCGAATATGTAATCGGCGGCGGCCTGATCGTTGATGCAATCGAAGAACCCTATGCCACCTGTGGGTTGGGTCTGCTTGTATTGCTTGTTGACAAAGCAGGCTACCCGGCCTATCTTCCTATTGTTATCGTCCAGGAGTATCCAACGGATACATTCACCGCCGCGCTTGTAGAATTTATTTTTGACGGGGTCAAATACTTCTTCAATATCCTTATCGAGCGGGCGGATCCAGTTTGGGTCGTCGCGGTATAGACTTACGGGTACCTGGAGGAAATCTCTTTTATCAGCTTCGGTTATTACTTCATGCAGGTGCATAGCGTAAAGATAAGTTGAATGAGCAATTATTGATGGCTAATGATTAATTGATAATTGTTGATGTTTGTGGGCAATGATTCGTTGGGGTACGGTGTTCTATTTTGGGTATTGAAATGGCGGCAAATAGCCGCCATTTCGTTGTGTATGCAATTCAGGTTGTTTTATCGGGCTCTGCCGCTGCCGCTGCTAAATCTTCTCCGGTTGGCATTGTTGCCTCCGCTGTGGCCAGGTACGGCATTGGGCCGGTGAACTACTTCTTTGTTTTTGGGAAGGTTGATGACTACCTGGCCTGCAGCGGGCATGGGGAATGGATGGCCCTCCACGACGGGTATTTTCTGCCCGGTAAGTTTAAGGATGTTGCGCCAGTCCTGCATTTCTTCTGCGTCGCAAAACGACATGGCAATACCCGTGGCACCAGCCCGGCCTGTGCGGCCAATGCGATGTACGTACGTTTCGGGTACTTCGGGTATCTCGTAGTTGATGACGTGGCTGAGCAGGTCAACATCGATGCCCCGGGCAGCTATATCGGTAGCGACGAGGACGCGTATTTTGCTTTCCTTGAAGTTGCTGAGAGCGCGCTGACGGGCATTCTGGCTTTTGTTGCCATGAATTGCTTCGGCAGTTATTCCCTCCTTGTTGAGGTCTTTGACCACCTTATCTGCGCCATGCTTGGTGCGGGTAAACACGAGTGCAGTTTTGATGGTTTTGTCCTGCAGTACGAACTGGAGCAGCTGACGCTTGTCTTTCTGCCCGACAAAATAGACCGACTGAGTGACCAGTTCGGCTGTGGTAGCTGGCGGGGTGACGGCGACCATCTCAGGTTTGGTGAGGATGGTGTTGGCGAGTTTCTGAATTTCGGATGGCATGGTGGCGCTGAAGAACAGGGTTTGCCTTTTCAGCGGCAGTTTTGCGACCACGCGTTTTACATCGTGTATAAAACCCATGTCGAGCATGCGGTCGGCTTCATCCAGAACAAATATGCTGATGTTGCTGAGATTGACGTAACCCTGGTTCATCAGGTCGAGGAGACGGCCGGGAGTAGCGATGAGAATGTCAATGCCCCGCTGGAGGGCAGCAACCTGTGAGCCCTGGGTGACGCCGCCGAAGATAACGGTATGCCGTATGTGCAGGTGCCTGCCATAGGCTGCGAAGCTTTCTCCGATCTGGATCGCCAGCTCCCTGGTAGGAGTCAGTATCAGTGTCTTGATGTTTTTGTGCGTGCGTTCGGCATGTTCCTGGTGGAGAATCTGGAGGATGGGTATGGCGAAAGCGGCTGTTTTTCCGGTGCCGGTCTGGGCGCAACCAAGGAGGTCTTTGCGTTGCAGCAGGATAGGAATGGATTGTTCCTGGATGGGGGTTGGTTGTACATACCCTTCTGTCTCGAGCGCCTGTAAAATAGGGGCTATGAGACCTAACTCATTAAATTTCATTAATTAATTTTAAAAATGACTAACTGCCTGTGCCTCATCTCCACCATAGCGGAGCGGGAAAGGTGTGTATCACAAGCCTGCCTGGTGAGGCTGTATTATAAGGTTGGAAACACGCGTTAAAATGCAAATATAGTCAAAAAAGCTGCCGATAGGCCAGGGCCGGGAGGGGAATGCAGGTAATTGTGTTAAATGTTTAATAATTTATTTTTCTACATTAAGAAATAGTAGGGGCGTCGGTGAGCGGGTACTGCAGCATACCACGTCTGTTTGTGGCGATTGGACCGGGACAACCTGATCTTCAGAAGGATGATCAAGCAAGTAACGGCTAACTAACTAACCGGAAGCGGAATTGAGTTGTTTCAGCAGTTCAATAATGCCGACAACAGAGTCTTTTGTAATTGGTTTAATGATGTAGTCGGTTACGTTTTCGAATAAAAGGGCTTTATCGATGTCTTTTTTGTCTACGGAAGATGAAAGGACGTAGATAAGGAGTCTTCTGAAAATTGTTTCGTTTCTACTTTGGAGTATCTGGTTGAATTTGGAGAGAAACTCCCAGCCATCCATGATGGGCATGTTGATGTCGAGCAGGAGTATGACGGGATGTTGGGGTGTATAGGACTGGTAATGCCGGATAATGTGTTCGAAGCCGGATATAGGGTCATGGAATGTGAGTACTTCGACATCATCTCCGCAGATTTTGCTAATGACCATTTTGCAGAGGGCATTATTGAACTTATCATCATCAACAACAATGAACCGCGGTGAAATGTCCATATAAATCTGCTCCATTCAAAAAATAAAATTGTGAAAATAGGAATCTCGTTCGGCCGTGCCGTGCGTTGACCGAAAAGCAATAAAATGTAATCAGGTTTTGGATTTGTATGCTTAAAATTAGAAAAGATTTTCGGAATAGTTAAAATATTATTTTGAATGTAATAATAAAGAGAGAAAATTTAAACGTATGTAAAAATTGACTCAAAAAGAGCGGATAAAATATGGGCATCGCGGTTCATCAATACGGTCTTAAAGCATTATTTTTGCAGCCATGCAAGCAACACTCAGCGAACAGGAAATCATCAGGCGTGATAAATTAATGGAATTGTTGTCGGTTGGAATTAATCCGTACCCGGCGCCGCTTTACGAAGTTACCCATACTGCCCTGCAGATGAAAGAAGGATTTTCGGAAGCAGACAAGGAACAGTTTCAGGCTATATCATTTGCCGGCCGGATCATGAGTGTACGGGACATGGGTAAGGCTAATTTTGCCGTCTTGCAGGACCATACAGGGAGGATACAGGTCTACATCAAGCGGGACGAAATATGCCTGGGCGAAGATAAGACCATGTATGACCTGGTATGGAAGAAGCTGCTGGACATTGGTGATATCATAGGCGTGAAAGGATATGTGTTTATCACGCGGACGGGTGAGACCTCCATACATGTGCAGCAGTTTACGCTGCTGACAAAATCATTGCATCCGCTGCCGGTGACCAAGGAAAAAGACGGTGAGGTATTTGATGAAGTAACTGACCTGGAATTTAAATACCGCCAGCGGTATGCTGATCTTATAGTAAACCCGGGGGTGCGGGAAACATTCATCAAGATTACCCGGATGAAGAATGCGATCAGGGCCTTTCTGAACGAGCGGGGTGCGCTGGAGGTAGATACGCCCGTACTGCAGGGTATACCAGGCGGGGCTACAGCGCGGCCATTTATCACCCATCACAATGCACTGGATATGCCGCTATACCTGCGCATAGCCAACGAGCTGTACCTGAAACGGCTGATAGTTGGCGGATTCGAGTGGGTGTATGAGTTCAGCCGGAACTTCAGGAACGAAGGTATGGACCGGACGCACAATCCGGAGTTTACGATCCTGGAGTTTTACGTAGCGTACAAGGACTATTTGTGGATGATGGAGACTACAGAACAGATGCTGGAGCAGACGGCTATTGCTACCAATGGAACTTCGCTGGCAACGGTCGGTGAAACAACCATTGATTTCAAGGCTCCGTACAGGCGAATCAGTATCTATGACGCGATACTGGAACATACCGGTTTTGATATCAGCAGTATGGATGAGGACGGGTTGAGGGGCGTATGCCGGCAGTTGCACATTGATGCAGACCCTACCATGGGCAAGGGAAAGCTGATAGATGAGATATTTGGCGGAAAATGTGAGAAGCATTATGTGCAGCCCACTTTCATTATAGACTACCCGGTAGAAATGAGCCCGCTGACCAAGAAGCACCGGTCGAAAGAAGGGTTGGTAGAGCGGTTTGAACTTATCATAAATGGCAAGGAGATAGCCAATGCCTATAGCGAGCTGAATGACCCGATAGAACAGCGCGAACGGTTTGAAGACCAGGTGAAGCTTATGGAACGCGGAGATGAAGAGGCCATGTTTATAGATTATGATTTCCTGCGTGCGCTTGAGTACGGCATGCCGCCGACCGCGGGTATCGGGTTTGGGATAGAGCGGCTGGCCATGTTGCTGACCGGGCAGGTGTCGATACAGGACGTTCTGTTTTTTCCACAGATGCGCCCGGAAAAGTGAACAGGGGTGCAGTATGAGATAGTCTTAGCCGTTGTTTGACCGTTGTGAAGACTGCCTGCTGGTAATTATCCTGTTAACTTAAATGGTATCAATTCATTTCTTGCCGGCGTATCTATTGTTTATGCTGGCTGCTTTGGTAACTTTTGTGCGGGGGAGTAGTGGTATGGCTGCTGTTCGGGATATGGCTGGCCTGGCCGTTTACGGTTCCCTGGAGCTTTTATGCGTGAAGGCCTAAAGATTCTCCGGGTATCAAGGCGCTCAGAAACCTTCAGTTGAGTTTGTTTGTTTCAGCCTATCAGTTGGCAGCAAGAGTTTCTGATTCGGTATTCAGCTTGATCTCGAACGACTTTACGTGTTTTTCAACTTGCTGTTTATCCTGGCCGAAATTGCCGGAGAAGTGAGCGCAGGTGCTGAAAATTGCGAATGCATTTAAAGAGCCGATGGAGGCGATCATGATTACTTTAGCGAGGTGTTTCATTTTGTGTGTTTGTTTGACTAATCTAATACTAACACCGTGCCAAAAATATTGTTATTGATTAACAATAGTTTAGGTATGCGGAAAACAATATGCAATCCACGTAGTGGAAATGAGTTCCATTTTGTGAAGTTTTTTTCTGTTTCGAGTTTTTTTATTTTTGATTTGTTTCTTTGTGTTTTCAAATACTAAAGAAATAAATTGCATTGGGCATGTTGACTTTTATATATATTAATTTATAGCTAACTGTATGTTCCTTTGATCCTCTATGTGGGTGAAACTGAATTTCAGCCGTTGTTTGTTTGAATCGTTGCGGGGGGAGAACGTTAGTCTAACGCGTTTTGCGATCAGGGTTGCCCATTGCCGTCTCTTGTCTGCCCATATGTGCGTGTAGCGTTGTCCCTGCACAAATTCCCCGAAAAAAAAACATTTCTGCAAAGTGTCTCCCGGCGAAATTTGCACGGCCTGGCTATAAGCGTGGGTTGCTGAAGTCGTGTGCTGGATGGTTTAAAAGTAGAAATTATTGATTTCAGCTTGTTATATATCAGCGTACTTGTAATTAGTTTGGCGATGATGTATTTATACTAATTTGTAACCAATAAGATCCTTCCAGGCTATTTGATTTCTTAATCGTTTACTATATTTAAACTGGTATTCGTAATTGTAGGCATATTCGATCCGGAGTTTATCCGGACACCTGCGGGCAATTGTCAGTAGCAGGAGCTTAGTGAAGCGATGCTGCATAAAAAACAGGCAGGTATAACCATGATCAAAACCATCCAGGTCTTCTGTTTTTTGCTGGTAGTGGCTTTTGCCGCCAGATGCCAGGATTTTCCTATGCTTCACTATACGGAAAAAGATGGCCTGCCCAGCAACAATATTTATTCCATTTACAGGGACAGCCGGGGATTTTTATGGTTTGCCACCGACAAGGGAGTGGCCCGGTATAACGGTATCCGGTTTGAGATTTTTACGACTTTTAACGGATTGCCGGACAATGAAATATTCTTTTTCCTGGAGGACAGAGTTGGCCGGCTGTGGCTGGGAACGTACAATGGGGAACTTTGCTACTTTAAGGATGACACCTTTCATACTTCGCGCAATACGCCATTTCTGCAGCTGCATTTTAAGGCTTCGTATATCAAGCAAATGACCCTGGAGCAAGACGGAAGCGTCAACGTTATTTACACCAGCAATCCGTTCTTCATTAACATAAACGGGGATCATTACAGTGTATTGGATATGGGGAGGCTTACGGAAAACCAGGCATACGGAGATCTCATTTTCAGGGAGAAGACCGGTGGAGGGAGGTACAGATTTGTGTTTACGAATAAAATCGTTACCGCTGATACTCCCTTCACCCGTGAGCATATAGTAGCGGAGGCGGACAATAAATTCAAGGAATCATTCAGCCCGTTGTATAACAATTATTTTGGGCAGAACGCCAATTATATAGTGACCGATAAATACGTTTTTAACACCAACCTGGATATACTTACGAGCAATGTGGAGGGTTTCTACCATAAGAAGATACTCTATTCGATCTATCATAACGGCCGGGATTGGTTTCTAACGTCGCAAACCGGCATCTATATTAATGACAGCATTAACATATTGGCCGACCATAAGATATCCTGCCTTACCCAGGACAACCAGGGTAATTTTTGGGCGAGCACGCTGGACGATGGTGTGTTTGTCATCAACAAGGATATTGTGAACGCCAAAGTGATATTGGGCGCCTACAAAGGCAATGCAGACTATGTGCACGCCTGCCGGAATGGGATCGTTTTTGTGACATCGGACAAGGAGATAGATGTTCTGGCAAACGGCGGCGTAAAAAAACTGGCAGACTATGCCAGATATGTACCGCCTAAAATAGAATATGTGGGTACACCTTCAAATTTCTTTATGGACAGTAATGACCGGTTTTACAATTGTTTTATCAATGGGGGGGTGGTTATTGATCATGTATTGGGGCGGGGGGCGAGGCCGCAACAGTATTTTACAAACCTGACCATCAATGACGATATACATGAGATATGCAACCGGGGTGAATACCTGTATGTCAATACGCGATCGCGCGTGGTGGGGTATGACTTTGCAGGGTTCAGGGGTGGTGGCCGGCTTGGATTCGACCTGCTCAGCGATCCGGCAGCCAAGGACCGGATTTTCTGTATGGCGAAGGCGCGGGATAATTCGGTTTGGTACTCAACGATCAGCGATGTGTACAGGATCGATGGCAGGAAGGCGGTCCGGCAAGCGGAGTTCAACAACAATTCTTTCAGGGCGTTTACCTTTTGCGGCGATTATTTTGTAGGCTGTAATCATAACAATGAATTGCTTATATGCAATAATGCGGGAGGAAAAGTGAGCCTGGTTTCCAGGACTATTCCTGATTGCATCTGGGATAAATTTTATAA
>Ga0364860_10610_pt1 | contig 19320 bp, 20 predicted proteins | sample ExccelAu500001D4_FD_206916 | JGI IMG/M metagenome (GOLD analysis project Ga0364860, IMG submission 206916) | Enriched cells from Trout Bog Lake Hypolimnion, Wisconsin, USA - BchlTB.Aug20.5000.01 .D4 | ecosystem: Environmental > Aquatic > Freshwater > Lake > Hypolimnion/Profundal zone | place: USA... | reverse complement strand
GCCGGGGTCCGTCGGGGAAGACGTGGCCCAGGTGGCCGCCGCATCTGGCGCAGGTGACATCGACGCGCCTCATCCCAAAGCTGCGGTCTTCGTGCTCCACCACGGCCTTGGAGTCGGCGGGCAGCATAAAGCTGGGCCAGCCGCAGCCAGAGTCAAACTTGGCTCCCGACAAAAACAAAAGCTCACCGCAGCCGGCGCAGTGGTAGTTGCCGGTTTCGTGGTTCTCAGTCAGCGCTCCGGTAAAGGGGTGCTCGGTGCCTTTTTCGCGGAGCACGTGGAACTGCTCCGGCGTAAGCAGCGCGCGCCATTCGGCCTCGGTGCGGACGATTTTTTCCTGGTTCCGGTGTTCGCTCAAGGGGACCTCCCTGGGGTTGCTGGGGATTGGATGCGCGGAGGCAGGGAAGGGGTTCCCGTGCTGCTCCGAGCGTGGAGGTTGCGACAAGTGTGAAGCTGAGTCTGTTAAACGAACCAGCTTGCCATGGGCGTCTGGTCATTCAGAACCTGAGCGATCACGTCGACCTCGACCAGGACATCCTTGGGGAGCCGGGAGACTTCGACCGTGGTGCGCGCGGGCGGCTCTTTGCCGCCTCGTCCCAGGTATTGCTCGTAGACCGCGTTCATGGCCGCAAAGTCGCCCATGTCCTTGAGGTAGACGGTGGCCTTGACCACGCAGTCCAGGTGGCTGCCGGCGCCGTCCAGAATGGCCTTGAGATTTTCAAACACGCGCGTGGCCTGCTCCGTAATGCCGCCTGCAACTACCTGCATGGTAGCGGGGTCGAGCGGAATCTGGCCGGCTGTAAAGACGAGGTCGCCCACGCGGATGCCCTGGGAGTAGGGACCGATGGCGGCGGGCGCTTGATCGGTTGCGATTGCTGTTCTGGTCATAGGTTGATTTTATTGGTCCAGCCCCCGAATAGGGTATGGGCTTCCCACCCTTGCACCAGAAAAAAGGTGCAAGGATGGGGCACGGATCATCCCTACTTATCGGCCGAATGTTGAATACCCGCTCTGGCCCTGCGTTTCCAACTAGCGCCAGACGGCGAGGATACCGCCGCTGAGGGCCATGGCCAGTAGCCAGTAGGCGGCGTTGATGGCGAAGAGATTGGCGGGACGGCGCTCGTAAATGTGCTGCGTAAAGAGCGGCGGAGCCATGAATCCAAGCCAGCAAACGATGCCGATGGATGCGCCGGAGAGGAAGTCGGCACGCGAGGCCCACAGAATGATGTGGACCAGCACGAAGGACAGAATCAAGCTGCCAACAAACGAGCAGACCATCGCGAAGATGCCGCCCTTGGCATCGCCACCCATAGTGATTCCGGTGAGGACAGACCACCGCTTCTTGAAGATGACGCCGTACCAGACAGCGCCCAGAATCCACTGCACCAAAGCTGAGACCAGCAAGGCAAGATGATTTACCTGAAAAGCATGCATCGAAAAATTCCTCCTTTGTGGATAGTTCGCTCCCTGATGCTGACGGCGCGGCGGAACGAGGAAGGCGCGCGAATCGGAGTTCAGGGAGTGCCGGCTTTGCGGTCTGGAATGGTACAAATCTCCATACGCTGGCCAGGATGCGGGGCCCCTTTCAGCATTGCGAGCTTCAAACTCATGCAACGAGTTTTGATTTCGCCATACAAAAAAGCAGGCCGGGCAATTGGTAGGGATTCTACGCCGCGGGAATGAAGGTTGGGATAAATTGTGGCACAGGAATCCGGATTGACATCTCAACTATGCGCGGAGTTCGGAATCAGGAGATGAGATCTGCCAGCACCGAGCCGCCCCATGTGGACGCCAGGCCCAGGATGAGGCTGCTGACGGCGTAGAGAATGGCAAGAAACGCAGCACCGGAGCGAATGGTGGAGTAGGTTTCCCACTCAAAGGTGGAGAAGGTGCTGTATGCGCCAATGAAGCCGACGGCGAGCAGGAAGCGCCACTCGGGATTGAAGTTTGCGCGGCGACCAAGAAAGGTGAGCGTAAAACCGAGGATGACGCAGGCGGATAGATTGACGATGAGAGTGCCGAAGGGGAATCGAGTACCCAGGCGACTGGTGATGTTGACACCAACCCAGTAGCGGGCCATGGAGCCGAACGCTCCACCGAGCGCGATGAAAAGGTACTTCTGCAAGATCAGGTCCCTCCTGGCTTGGGATGTCTCTTACTACTGTATCGAATCCGCTGCGTACAGAATGGGATGAGTTCGTGGCAGGAAGCCCAAATGGAACGGGCAATGACGCATCCCCGTTTGCTTTGGCACTGCAGCAGATTTATCCTTCAAGGTCTAACATGGAGATTCGCGGCTTTCCTGCATGAAGCAGGTAGCTTACTTTCTATATCGAATTTTGAGAACTCGCGGAGACCGTATTATGACCCTCCAACCCGTCACAACTGCCCATGGCAGGCAACCCATCCCGGTAGTTCTGAACGGGCGCGCGCTGGAACCAAACCGCCGCATACCACTGAATGTGGATTGGGTTGAAAAGGTGCGCGTAAATACCAGCGCCGTGGAGCGCCGTGCGGCAACGCAGGTTGCGCGTCGCACCGTGAAAAAGGAAAATCAGGCGGCATGGCTGCTGCGGGCCATTACCTGTATTGACCTGACTACGCTCAGCGGCGATGACTCTGTGGATCGCGTAAAGCGGCTCTGCGCCAAGGCTCGCAATCCTCTGCAGCCGCACCTGGTCAAAGGGCTGGGCATTGAAGATCTGCACATCACAACCGGCGCGGTTTGCGTGTATCACTCGTTTGTTGAGACGGCGGTGAAGGCTCTGGAAGGGTCTGGGATTCCGGTGGCTGCGGTTTCTGCCGGCTTTCCGGCGGGGTTGTCGCCACTGGCTGAGCGGGTGGCGGAGATTCATCGCTCGGTGGAAGCAGGCGCGTCGGAGATTGATATTGTGATTACCCGCGCGCATGTATTCAATGGCGACTGGCAGGCGCTTTACGACGAGATTGCGGCCTTCAAGGAAGCTTGCGGCACGGCGCATATGAAAGCGATTCTTGGCACCGGCGACCTGATGACGCTGCGCAATGTGGCGCGTGCGAGTTGGGTTGCGATGATGGCTGGCGCAGACTTTATCAAGACATCCACGGGTAAAGAAGCGGTGAATGCCACACTGCCGGTTTCTCTCACCATGGTGCGTTGCATTCGCGATTATGCCGAGCGGACAGGCATGTCGGTTGGTTTCAAACCGGCGGGAGGAATCAGGACGGCGAAACAAAGTTTGGACTGGCTGGCGCTGATGAAGGAAGAGCTGGGCCGGCCGTGGCTTGAGCCTTCGCTGTTCCGCATTGGTGCCAGCGGCATGTTGGGCGACATTGAGCGGCAGTTGGAACACTTCGTCACCGGGCGTTATTCGGCGACGTATCGGCATCCGGTGGCGTAAAGGCAGGGACCAGGGAATAGGGAGTAGGGAATAGCAACCAGGGACTTTGAGAGTTTGTTGCACCACGGGCGCGATGTGAAGGAGACGCTGTGAGCATAGCGGAGAAGTTTTACACCATGGAATATGGAACGGCACCGGAAGATCCGAAGGAAGTGGTGCAGTGGCTGGAACGGCACCACCGCCGGTTTAATTTGTTCATCGACGGAGCGTGGGCTGCGCCCTCGGGCGGCGAGTACAAGGCGAGCAGCGACCCGTCTACCGGCGAACAGATTGCCGAGGTAGCGCAGGGTACCGTGGACGACGTGAATAAGGCCGTTGCAGCGGCGCGCAAGGCATTGCCTGCATGGCAGGCGCTGAGTGGATTTGAGCGCGCCAAGTATTTGTATGCTCTGGCGCGACAGGTGCAGAAACATGCGCGGCGGCTTGCGGTGCTGGAGACCATGGACAATGGCAAGCCGATCCGCGAGAGCCGGGACATAGATATTCCGCTCGTAGCGCGGCACTTCTATCACCATGCTGGATGGGCGCAACTGATGGCATCGGAGTTTCCCGACTATCAGGCTTGCGGCGTGGTGGGGCAGGTGATTCCGTGGAATTTTCCGCTGCTGATGTTTGCGTGGAAGGTGGCTCCGGCGCTGGCAGCGGGCAACACGGTTGTGATTAAACCTGCTTCGTACACGCCGTTGACGGCGCTGGCATTTGCGGAACTGGCTCAGGAAGTGGGCCTGCCGCCGGGCGTGCTTAATGTGGTCACTTGCAATGCGCGCACCGGGCAGGAGCTGGTGGAGCATCCGGATATTGATAAGGTTGCGCTCACCGGATCAACGGAAGTGGGCCGCATTATTCGCACCGCGACTGCGAACACGGCGAAGAAGCTCTCTCTGGAACTCGGCGGCAAGTCGCCGTTTATCGTCTTCGACGATGCCGATCTGGACTCCGCGGTTGAGGGGTTGGTAGACGCCATCTGGTTCAATCAAGGTCAGGTCTGCTGCGCAGGTTCGCGCCTGCTGGTGCAGGAACGCGTGGCGGAGACGCTTTACAGCAAACTGCGCGCGCGCATGGAGACGCTGAGGGTTGGGCCTCCACTCGACAAATCCGTTGACATTGGCGCGATTGTTTCGCCCGTGCAGTTGGAATCGATTCAGAAGATGGTGGATGCGGGCGTGGCTGAGGGCGCAACGTGCTGGCAGCCGCACAATGCACTTCCGCAGAACGGCAGCTTCTTTCCTCCAACATTGCTCACGGATGTGACTCCGACTTCGATGGTGGTGCAGGAAGAGATCTTTGGGCCGGTGCTGGTGGCTATGACATTCCGCACGCCTGCCGAGGCAGCAGAGCTGGCCAACAATACTGTCTACGGGCTTGCGGCAAGCGTGTGGAGCGAGAACATTAATGTGGCGCTCGATCTTGCTTCGCAGGTAAAGGCGGGCGTGGTGTGGGTGAACTGCACCAACCAGTTTGACGCGGCCTGCGGATTCGGCGGCTATCGCGAATCCGGTTACGGGCGCGAGGGCGGACGCGAGGGCATGTTGGAGTATCTGACGCCCAAGTGGCTGCATACGCTGCCACCCGCCGCGGCAAAGGCGAGTTCCTTTGGCACAACGGAAGACGAGATGGAGCCTGCCGCTTCGCCCATTGATCGCACGGTAAAGCAATACATTGGCGGCAAACAGGCACGGCCAGACTCGGGCTATTCGTTCCCGGTCTATGGCCGCGACGGCAAGCTGCTTGGAGAAGCGCCGCTCGGCAGTCGCAAAGACATTCGCAATGCAGTGGAGGCCGCGAACAAAGCCGTCGGGTGGGGTAAGACGGGCCACGCACGGGCGCAGGTTCTTTATTACATGGCTGAAAACATGATTCAGCGGCGTGATGAGATTGCGCGCCGGCTCGCCGAGGTGGTTGGTGAGAAACAGGCAGCAGTGGAAGTGGATCTTTCCATTCAGCGCATCTTTACCTACGCCGCATGGGCTGACAAGTACGATGGCCTGGTGCACAACCCGCCAGGGCGCAACATCACGATTGCCATGCCAGAGGCGGTAGGCACCATAGGAATTCTTGCGCCGTCAGAGGCTCCGTTGCTTGGGCTGCTCTCGCTCATCCTGCCAGCCATTGCAATGGGCAACTCCACCATCGCAGTGCCATCGGAAAAGTATCCGCTGATCATCGGCGATTTGTACCAGGTATTCGACACCAGTGATCTGCCGGCGGGTGTTGTGAATCTTGTTGCGGGCAAGCCTGCGGAGCTGGGCAAGACGCTGGCTGAGCATGACGGCGTTGAGGCCGTGTGGTGCTTCCGTAGCAATGAGGAAGCAACCATGGTGCGTACAGCTTCCATTGGCAACATGAAGCAGACCTGGACCAACGACGGCCACGCATATGACTGGTTCAATCCGGCGCAGGCGGAGGGCCGGTGGTTCCTGCAACACGCCACGCAGGTAAAGAACATCTGGGTTCCATACGGCGAGTAATTGCCGCCTATCTACCGCAAGTAACAGCCCGCCTGAGCAGGCTTATCAGAATCGATAAGCTCACTCAGACGGGCTGTTACTGCATTGGGAAACCGCGTATCTTTGAACCGCGTGACTTTGAACCGCGTAACCAGGGCTACTTCTTCTTTGCAACAGCCGCCGGGGCAGGTGCTGCCGCAGGCGGGGCCGGGGTCAGGAACGCAAGAGCCGCGGGAGGCATGGGCTTATCCGCATTGGCCAGCAGCAGAGTTACCTGCCACATCTGCGTCTCGGAGAGGATCTTGTTGTAAGCAGGCATTCCGGTGAGGCGGATTCCATTGGCCACCTTCCAGTAGCTTTCTCCAGGAGGATCGTTGCTTACTCCAACGCCGTTGCCGTTGCGGTGCTTCTCCATCAAACTGGGAGCGCGCGGGAACATGTGGCCGGCAAAGGATGCGGGCTTGCCCTTGAGTCCATGGCAGGCAGCGCACTGCTCGGAGTAAATCTGCGCACCGGCAACCAGAGTAGCTTCATCCGGCTGAATCGGGGGCGTCTTGACCATTTCGCTGTCGATACGTGCATGCATGGGAACGCCAACAATCTGGCGCTCGAAGGGCAACTGCGAATCCGTTACGGCTACGGGCGGGTGCCCAAACTTTAACCACCCCATCACAACCAGGGGAACCAGGATAATGCCCAGTACTACGCCTAACAAAATACGAACCATAAACTTACCAATCCTCCAGTGCAATACATCCTACGTCATGGACTCCGATAGTTGGCAAGCATGAACAAAATGTCATGTTGCCGTGCGCAGCGGCTCACAACAAGCCGTTTGTCTCAGTGCGTCAATTGGCCGGTCAAAGTCAGGTCAATTCCAACTTCCTTGGCCACTTTGAACATGAAGATACTGGGGTCTTTGAGCCCCCACTGCACATAGGGAACGGTAAAACTGCCTTTTGCGGTAAGGCTGGAACCGTCGATATGAATCTGCATCGGAACCATAATCTCGTGCGGTGTGCCGTGCAGCGTGAACGTACCCGATACCTGGATGGTTGAGTCGCCTGAGGGCGCAAGCGTTCCCTTATAGCTGGATGGGGCGAAGGTGATCTGGGCGAAGTGATCGACATCGAGAACGTCGTGGTTCATGTTTTTGTCGCGTCCCGCTTCTCCGCTGTTGCCGCTGCCCGCGGCCACAACAACCGAGCCCGCGATCTTCTGCGCGGCGGAGTCGAACTGAATTGCGCCGCTCTGCACATGGAATGTTCCATTCACATGGTGTCCACTGCCGCCGAGTGCGAAGGCCACCTGGCTTGCGTCGGGGTTGACGGTAAAGGTCTGCTGCTGCGCAAAGACAGTCGGGGCAATGGCGAGGAAGATGGCAAGTGCAAATTTATTCATTTCGTCTCTCCTGGGGGGTCGATTCCTGCTGTTGCTGATTCGATTGCGCAATCGATTGCGACAACCAAAGACTAATCGAAGCAATATCGCGGTCAGATAAATATTCATGCCCCGGCATATCGGTTCCGGGGATGCCGAACTTTGCAATCTGCGCCAGCCGCAGATTCAACTTCTGCGGAGGATCGGCGGACGAGAGGTGAAAGTAAGGCCCTCGTTGCAGATCGGGCGGCAGCCTCTTGAAACTCGCCTGCCATGCCAGTCGCGTTGCTCCGTCCGAACTATGGCAGTTGGCGCAGTCGCGCTGATAAAGCTGCCGGCCTTCTTCTGCATTAGCTTCCGTGACTGCGGCAGCGGAGGGTTGCCAGAGTTGCTCTTGAATCTGATGTTCTGCCGCTCCGGAGCCGCGGAGGTTTGCAAGATAGGCCACCAGATCGTCGCCGCGCTGATCGCGAAACAGGAAGCCATACGCAGGCATCACGGAAGAACCGCTGACCTGGGCGGGGTTGTAGAAGTGGGCCTTGAGCCACAGCAGCGAGCGGCGTGTGCCCACCTGTGAAAGGTCCGGCCCCTGGCGGCGATTGCCAATCAGCGGCGGACGTTGCGCGTGAAGCTCGGCCAGCGTCTCGGTTGGTCCCCACATTAAAACGTCGGCTGTATTTGGGCGGACATATTGGGAGTGGCAGTTAATGCAACCCTCGGAGATATACACCTGCTGGCCGCGCTGAATCTGCGTAAGCTGTTGCGGTGGAGCGATGGCGGAGAGAAGGTGATCCAGATAGAACGCCGCAAGCAGCACCAGTGCGGTGAGCGCAAGTTCTCGCGTGCGCTTGCGGAGCAGTGCAGGGACCTGCGGAAGCAGGATGACTGCGCCCGCAACAGCAACGAAGGCCGGAGGTACGTGGCCCAGGTTCTGGCCCATGCCAATGCCCATGGCAGAACCCATCCAGCCGCCGATTGCATAGATCCAACCGGCCATGCGACCGCGCTCGGCCGCGGATGCGGCGGGCGCAAGCAGCGATGGATACGCAGTTAGCGCTACTGAGTACAGAGATACACCGACGGGATAAAAGACAGAAGCCAGCAGCGCGCGATCCGGACTGAGCAGCAACAGGCAAGCCGCAGCAAGCGCAACGAATGCGCCCGTAATCACAGGCGAAAGCCCTTTGCGCCGCAGCCACCACGCGCTCAGCAGTGCAGCGGCCAGGTGCAGCATCGCGTTGGCCCACAGGTGCAGGTTCCCTTGCCAGGTTCCGGCCTTCAACGCAGGCGTGTTCTGGATGATGAAGAATGCTGCCGAGTCCAACCAGATCAACGCAGTAAATCCGGCTAGCACGCGAGGGAAGGAGATGGGTGACTGTGTCGGCGGGCAAACATGTTCGAGAGGCGGAGGAGCATGAAGTAGCGTAATCGCAATGCCCGCCATGCAAAGCAGGCCGGCACAGGACGCTTGAAGCTGCGGTGAAGCTGTGAAGAGCGGCGGAAAGTTACAAACAAGGTAGCCAATGCCTGTTCCCGCGCCGACGGTCAGAAGAGGATGGCGATCACCAACCCACAGCCGGAGGTGAGCCGCCAATGTAACGGTGAGCAGTCCCAACCCGGCACCGATGAGGAAGGAAACAGCGATGGCTGTGGCAAAGTTGAGTGGCGCAAGCGAAAGAGACGCCGCCGCCGCTGAAACCGCCAAACCCAAGCGAAGGCGGAAGCTCGGCAGCGGCCGGATGCGTAGCCGGGGAGCCAGCAGGCTGAGCAGAACTCCGCCAACAGCCATCGCGGCCATTACCGCCTTCAGGTGCGCATCGGCAATGCCTAAATTTGCAAGCCGCTTGAGGAAGGCGAACTGCGCAAAGATGAGGAAATAGACATACGTAATAGCCACAAGGCATGCGCCTTGCCAGCCGGAGCTGCCATTTCTAGCGTGTGACACTGGCCGCCCAGCCCTGGCGCAATCCCGCCGCCTGGAACAGTACACATGCTCCGTCTGTAATCGCTACCGTCAGCCATCCGGCTTCCAGAGTTCCGCCAAGGATCTGGCCCACTACAAAAATGGCAACGCTGGCACGCGTAAGTGCAGTCAGGAGCCAAACAACGTCCAGTCTTCCCGGAGAGCCCTTGGTAACAAGATATGCGCCGTACAGGCAGGCAAGGCCGACCGATAATACAAAGGCTCCGATAAAGGACACATAGGGCAAGGCATCGGCCGGCGCGTGCAGACGCATCAGGCGCAGCGTAAGCTCCGGCGCAACCAACAACAGCGCGCCGGTTGCGGTATCGGACGCTCCGATGAGCAACTGGTAAACAAGGAGGACAGAACGGTTCATGCGGTCTTCTCCTGAGGCATTGCGGTGGATAGAGTTTCATTTTCGTTCAGCAGCGTGGTTGCATCCACAAGCCAGTCGGCCGCTGCAAGCAGCATGAGAACGCCGGTGATGAGGCGAAGCGTGTAGAGAATGTTGCGAGCCGCTCCGGGCACGATGGTGAAAGTTGGATCGTAACCCTCGCGCCACCCGGCCACGGTGATAACGACAATGTAGGCAATGACGCCCACATGCCATGCGTAAAACGAGCGCGTGCGATTGAATATCCAGCCGCCTTCCCCAAGCAGCTGGACAGTGACAAAGATGATGAGGCTTGATGTGAAGCCGGCCATGGCGATGAACGAGTGGCCAACAAGCCCATCGGTGAATTTGAGATGGTCAAGCACTCCGGGAAGAAACGAGACCCAGCCTGTAACAACCAGCCCTGCCCACCACCAGAGCGAAGCAAGACGCCAGCGGCGCGTATTGGGATGCCACGCGAAGGCTGCGTAGTACGCGGGGATCAGCGGCAACCATACAAGCAGGCTGCCCAGACTCATGAACTGCGCTGGCTGGCGATGGCTGATGTCACCGCGGCTCAGTGTTGCAAGCAGAGCAAACTCCGCCAGCAGCGCGATCCAGCTCATTGTGACTGCAAGCCGCTTCTCCTGTTTTCTGGACGCAATGCCGTAAGGGAGCAAGAGCAGGACGAACACAACGACGAGCGAAGACTCCAGTTGACTTGTGCCTGTGGGTCCGCCTGTATCCGGATTCACGGCGGGATACAGGTTTGGACTGGAAGCGATATAGATGAGAAATGGTACAGACAACAGCAGCAGAAGCCCGATCAACTGGGCAACGAGCGCAAGGGTGGAAACGCGCACGCCTTTGCGCCAGCCTTGTACGAGCGCAATGCAGAGGAACAACCAAAGCCCCAGGAGCGCAAGAAAGAACAGTGCCCGCGCATAGCCTGTCCAGTCCAGAAAGAGCTTGCCGCTGGAGTAGCCCGAGAGCCAGGACAGAGTACCGATGCCGAGCGCGACTGACCAGGTCCAGACCACAGGGCGGCACCATCCTGCAGCTGCGCCGCGATCCGCACCATAGGCTCGAAACAGAAAGCCAACCAGCGGAATGCTCGTCCATCCGTAGAGCATCAGATTCATATGCACCATGATCCAGCGGCCGTATGTCCACTCTCCGAGCTGCTGATTCAGCGAGGGCACCAGCAACAACAGAGCAATCATGACGCCTACGGCATTTGCAAAGACCAGCCAGAACAGGCCGTGCCATGCTGCAACCGCCACAGGTCGCGGATTCAGTTCCGAGAGTGTTGATTTATCCGAGTCAGGCGTCTTCACGGATCTTTCCATCGTGCATTTCAACCAGACGATCGCAGCGGCGAGCCAGGTTGCGATCATGCGTGGCCATCAACAGCGTTGCGCCTTCCCGCGCAACCAGATCGAGCAAGAGGTCAAAGACCATGTTGCTGGCCTTCTCATCGAGTGAGCCGGTCGGCTCATCGGCCAACAGGATTTTAGGCCGGTTCATGAGCGCGCGACAAATTGCAGTGCGCTGGCGTTCGCCTCCGGAGAGCTTCTGGATGCGATGCCCGATGCGGTGGCTCAGTCCGGTACGCTCGGCGAGTTCCCGCAGACGCGCCTTTGCAACATGGCGGTCCACTCCCGCTGCCACGGTTGGAATCATGCAGTTCTCTTCCACGGTAAAATCCGGAATCAGATTGTGAAGCTGAAAGACGAATCCCACTTCGTGGCGGAGAAGGCGCAGCGGGTTGTGTCCCCGATCAATGATGGATCCGTTCACCAGGACGCTGCCGCGATCCGGAAAATCAAGTCCGCCAAAGAGGTGTAGCAGCGTACTCTTTCCGCAACCGGATGGTCCGCACAGCGCCACGGTCTGGCCTTCCAGCCCCTCAAAGTCCACGCCGTTCAGCACGGCAACCGTGCCTTCGTCGTAGCTCTTCCAAATATCTTTTGCACTGAGCACGGCTCTGCGGCCGGCATTTGCGTTCTCTGAGTTCATTCGAAGCGTAGCGCCTCCACCGCTCGGATGCGCATGGCATAAAAGGCTGGGTACAGCGCGCCCGCAATGCCGGTCAACAAGGCCAGCAGCAGCACAATCGCCATAAGAATCGGGTGGATGGTCGTGTCCACGTACCCATCCAATGCAGGAATCAGCTTGAGCGCATAGAGCGCGCCACTGCCGATCATCAGCCCGGAGAGCGCGCCCAGCAGCGATACCGCCGCGGACTCGCCGAAGATCACCGAGCCGATCTGCGCGTTTGAGAATCCGTTTACGCGCAGAATCGCAATCTCGCGAATACGCGTAAATACCGACATGATCATGGTGTTTGCCACGCCAAGGCCGCCCAGCAGCAAACCGCATCCACCCACGGCCCACGCCGTTGCCTTCAAAATTTTGAATTGCGAATAAGACCGCGTGAACTCCGCATCTTCCAGCGCAATCAGATTCGGCTGTGCCGCCTGAATCTTTGCCTTGAAGGCCGCCGCGTCGTCTTTGTTGCGCAGCTTCACGGTGATGACCGAGGAGTTTCCTTCCTTGTGAAAAAAGCTCTGTGCGGAAGCGAGCGGCATAAATACGCCGCCATCCTCAAATCCATTGGCCGTCTTCAATATGCCGATGACATGGAATGTTGCGTGCCCAATCGGCACCTGGCTGCCCACGTCGGCGGCAAGAAACTGCGCCGCTCGCTCGCCGAGTACAACATCATCCTCATGCAGCGCAAAGTTGCCGCGCTCTCCCTTGAGCCATGCGGCCTTTTGGATGCGCGCGTCGCTGGCTGTAACTCCAAAGCAGGTGATGATGGGATGCCCGGCGCTTGAAACCACGCCGAAGAGTACAGGATTGGCATGAGCAACCATGGTCCAGCCGGCGATCTGATCCATGGCCTGTTGCGGCACATTGCTGAAGAAGAGGTCGGAGACGTCCTTCTCAAATACGATCAGCTCGCTGTCGTTGGACAGGATTCCGGAAAACATGCCGATGGCACCTTGCAGAATGGTGACTACCGTCAACATGGCCGCTACGCTGAAGGCGATACCCGCCACGCTGATAAGAGAACGGATGCGATGGCGTCGAAGATTGGTGAGGATTAACTTGAGAAAGATCACAGCTCGCCCTTCTCAGCCAATGCTAGAGCTTCCCGCCGCACACGCGCCATCTCGAGCTGCAGTTCGTCGCGCAGCCGCTCAAGGAATCCGAGTTCCGGCCTTGAGGCAAGCAGGCGGAGAAGCACGGCATCTCCAAGATCGATGAGCCGCGTGAGCCGTTGCACCGCGCCGCGAACGCCGATGGCTTCGGCTATGTTGGGCCGTCCCAGGAGTGCATCTCGCGCCGGGGTCTTGCCCGATTGCACAGCGCTCTGCCGCACATCTTTGAGGTCGTCCACAATCTGGTAAGAGAGTCCCCATAAGGTTGAGATGCGCTTGATCTGTTGCAACTCGCGCGCTCCTGCGCCGCCCAGCATGGCCGGCAATGCAAGCGTGAGCCAGATCAGGGAGACGGTCTTTCCCATGGCAATGCGCTCAACAGTCTCCCGCGTCCGCGGGAGTTTTTTAAAGTGCAAGTCAAGGCTCTGGCCATTCAGCAGGCCGCCCACGCCCAGGCTTTGCTCAACGAATGTCAGTGCCTGCTGCTGCCTTGCTCTCGGGCAGGCTGCAACGGCGCTCCAAAGCAGAGCATAAGCGCGATTGATAAGCGCCAGCGCAGAAAGGATCGCGCCCTCTTCTCCAAATAAAACATGCGTGCACGGAACCCCGCGCCGCACCTGGGCATCGTCCATGCAAGGGAGATCGTCGAATAGCAGAGAAGCGGTGTGGAAGTATTCCAGCGCAATGGCCAGATCCTGCGCGGCTACGCGGTCCATTCCATACGCAGTCGCCATTTGAAAGACCAGCCGGGGGCGTACCAGGCTGCCCGGATTGTCGAGTACATGGCGGAGCGCGTCTGCAAAGTCTGGATCGAGAATTGAGGGCAGCGGCAGGGATGAACTGAATGCTTCCGCAAAGGGATTCGATTGCGACTGTACCATTCGATGCGCCGATTGCACGTTTGTCCTCGAAGTAGCGGTTAGTAGCTCGATGGAGTGTGGGAGGCAGGGCCGTGAACGGTTGCGGCCCGGTGGAAGTGTCTACACAAGTAAGACGGCATTTGTTGCGTATTGGAGAGCGCAAATACAGCCTGAAAGCATGACGATTCGTTCATCTTCCCTGTGCGCTCTTCGATCACGGGCAACAGATCTCCCAATAGGCCGCCATACGTAGCTGCGTCTGTTCTGGAATAGCAATTTTCACTTGTGAATACTCCATAGAGAATACTCAATAAGGATGACATCCAAGTTGCGGCCAGATGACATCCACTTCATCTTTTCGGCCCCGGGCGGGTTGAAGTCGGTCAAGGGCATGGCGGTCCACTGTCAAAGAGCAGTGCGGATGCTCTAATATCCCCACATGCGCCTCCTTCTGGTGGAAGACGAAATCGATATTCAGCGGTTCCTGCTGCGCTCGCTTGAAGAAGCAGCGTACCAGGTGGACGCCGCTCCAGACGGTAACACCGCCTTGCAGCTAGCAGCAGATAACACGTACGACATTCTGATTGTGGACCTTGGGCTGCCCGACATGGACGGCATTGGACTGATCCTGCGCCTGCGTGAGATGGGCGTCCGAGCACCGGTGCTGATTCTGTCCGCGCGCCGCTCCGTGGATGATCGCGTGCTCGGCCTGGAGCAGGGAGGCGACGATTACCTGACCAAGCCGTTTGCGCTTGCGGAACTGCTGGCGCGCTTGCGTAACCTGATTAAGCGCAATAGTCCCGCAACCGCAGACTCAACCCGCCTGCGTGTTCTGGATCTCGAATTGGACCTGCTGAAACGGGAGGCATCGCGCGGCGGGCAGATACTGCAACTCACGCAGCAAGAGTTCGTACTGCTCGAGTATCTGTGCAGAAACGCCGGCCGTGTCGTAACGCGGTCCATGATTCTGGATAAGGTCTGGGGCATGAGGATTGAGCCGGACACCAATGTTGTCGACGTGCACATATACCGGCTTCGCGGCAAAGTGGATGGTGCCGGACAGATACCTCTGATACGCACCATGCGGGGGATGGGCTATGTCCTCAAAGATCACTAGACCGACCATGCGAAGCGCCGCCTGGCGTATCTCTCTGTGGGCCACGCTCGCCTTTGCCATCGGCACCATGGTCGTATTCGTATTTCTGCAGGGCTTTGTTGCGGACGACATTCAGCGCCGCACCGATGCCTGGTTAGCGGGCGAGGTGGACGTGCTGGGCGATGTGGCCATTCGTACCCCCAAGAACGCACTCTACAGCGCTGTCGTAAGTGAGATTGCGGAACTCGCATCAAAAGAGGTGCCGAACAAACTGCCGACTGACAGCGGCTCAGACGACTCAGTCTTCTTTCTGCAGTCCGGCAGTGACGGCTCCATGCAGCTTTGGGTTGGCGCGGGAAGCGGTGCGGATCATCTGGCCGCGATTCAGACAAGAAACATGCAGCCGGACAGCCCAACCACCGTGCGCGTGCCCGGATTCTCCATTCCGTTTCGCGTGGCGACGATTCAGATTGCAGATGGCAGCCATATCTTCCTTGGCCTGTCGGAACGCGATCAGTTGCGCGTACTCAGAAATCTGCAGCTGCGATTCGTTGAGCTGTGGATGTTGATTGTCCTGCTGGGATTCACCATTGTGTTTTATACAACGCGGCGCATGTTGAGCCATGTGCGCGAGATATCTGAAGCAGCTTCGCGCATTGGCCACACAGATCTGAACGCGCGCGTGCCCACTACCCGGCACAACGACGAAGTCAGTCAGCTTGCGCTTACGCTCAATCACATGCTCGATCGCATAGAGAGTTCCATGTATCAGCTCCACACCATTACAGACGCGCTGGCGCACGATCTGCGCAGCCCGCTTACCGCTATCCGCGGCAAGCTTGAAATGTCATTATCCGGCGCACTGGACAGTGATCAGTCCGAACAGATCGTCGCAGCCATTGATGAACTGGACCGGCTGACAGACTTTCTGAATAAGTCCCTCGACGTGGCCGAAGCAAAAGCCGATGCGCTCCGCCTCAATCGCACTCAGATTGACTTGCGCGAGATGCTGAGAGTGATGGTCGATCTGTACGAGCCTTCGATGTCTGAAAAGGGCTTGAAGGTGAATGTCCGGACCACCGAGCCGGTTGAGATATTTGCAGACGCATCCCTGCTCCACCGCATGATTGCCAATCTTCTGGACAACGAACTTAAGCATCTGCCGCCGGCCTGCGCGCTTGCCATCGAACTGCACTGCGAGGATGATTCTGCCTGCATGACATTCGAAGATGATGGGCCGGGCTTTGATGCGGAGGTACTGCAACATCTGTTTGAGCGCCGGGTCAAGGGTCGTGGGTCCAACGGGCACGGACTCGGCCTGGCCTTTATTGATGCGGTGGCCCGCGCACACGGAGGCACGGTTGCGGCGTCCAATCGCGAATCAGGCGGCGCCCGGATTTCGGTTACGATTCCGCTCGCTTCGCTGGGGCCTGCTCCCACGCAGATTCCAAATACAAACTGAAATCGGAATTTGCAGACTCACTGCGGGGCAGGGAATTCAGTTCGCGATTTTCGTAGATACAAATGTTGCCAGCGCCTTGTCTTTGCGCACCTGATCGACGGGAAACACCTGGCCATGGATCACCACAAAAACGCCCGGCCCGAGCAACCGCGCGGCCAGCAGGCTTTCCGTTAGATTCTGCAGTCCGTCACTGCCTTCAAATCCAAGCGGTGTCATGGCTCCGGTCAGAATGACAGGAACCTGCAGGCCTGCGACTGCATCCCGGATAGCCAGCCCCGTCTGCACCATGGTGTCCGTGCCGTGCGTGATGACGATGGGGTGGCCCTGCGGCAGCAACTGCGCCAGTTGCTTCACAACGGCTGCGCGATCCTCCTCCGTCATCTCCAGGCTGTCTTTATTCAGCAGGGGAATCACTTGAATGTCACAGTCCGGCAGCCTTAGCTTTTGCAGGTACGCGCCGATCTTGCTGGCCACGTTCAACACGGCTCCAGATTGTTCGGAGTATGCTTTCTCGATGGTTCCGCCGGTAGTGATCAGATAAATTGTCTGCATACTCTTTCCTCGCGCCTCGACAAGCGTTTCGTGCAACTGCTTGATGTGAGCTATTCTTCCCAATCGGTCCCGTGCCTTCGGGAGTTGCCGGAAGCCTCTGTTTACTTTCCGATGCAGAAGGTAGAAAAAATCAAGTTCAGCACATCGTCGGTTGTTGTCTGGCCGGTGAGCGAATCAAGCGACCAGAGAGCCCGGTATAAATCGAGCAGAATCATCTCGTGTGGAACAGCGCCCTCGTTGGCGTTTGCTGCATCGCCCAAAGCTGAGATTGCGCCAGCAACGGCCTGGTGATGACGCATACTGGTCAACATGCCCGGCTCCGCCGCAGCGCCTCCCGTTGCCACTGCAAGAATCCGCGCTCGCAGTTCGGCAATGCCTTCGCCGGTAAGCGCAGAGGTGGCCAGAGCGCTACCACCAACGGACTCAGGTGATAAAGAAGCGACGTTCTTCCCGTTCTTCAAATCGCTCTTGTTGATGACCACAACCGCGGGCCGGCCCTCAACTGCCGCCAGCAAGCGATGCTCCTCGTCGTTGAGCGGCTGCGTGGCATCCAGCACCACCAGCACAATGGCCGCGTCGGCCAGCGCCTCGCGGCTGCGTGCAATGCCCAACTGCTCCGCCTCTTCCAACCCCTCGCGCAAACCAGCCGTATCCACCAGCTCAATTGGGATGCCGTCCAGCGCAATCCGCTCCGTCACCAGGTCGCGCGTTGTGCCGGGCGTGGCAGTCACAATGGCGCGATCGCGTTCCACCAGCCGGTTGAAGAGGGAACTCTTGCCCGCATTTGGCCGACCCACAATGGCCAGCGTCAGCCCGTCATGTACCAGGCGTCCGCGGGCAAACGATGCTTCCAGCGCTGCCAGCGGCGGCTGCAACTCCGCAATGCGACGAGCGATCTCCGCAGCGGGAGTCACGTCCACATCGTCTTCCGCAAAGTCAATGCCCGCCTCAAGCAGCGCCACCAGTTCAATGAGTGATTCCTTGACCGGAGCTACGCGTCGGCTCAGCGCGCCGCCCATCTGGCTTGCCGCAAGCCGCGCCTGCGTCAACGTCTGCGCTTCAATCAGATCGCGTACCGCCTCAGCCTGCGTCAGGTCGAGCCTTCCGGCCAGATATGCGCGCTGTGTAAACTCGCCCGGCGCAGCCAGCCGCGCGCCCAGATCGATAGCACGCCGCAGCAGCAGTTCCAGCACAACCGGCGAACCATGCGCCGCTATCTCCACCACGTCTTCCGCGGTGTAGGAATTCGGCGCGGCAAAAAATGTGATCAACGCTTCATCGATACGTTCGCCATCCACCGCGTCCATCACGTCAGCCAGGCGAGGCCGCGCGTGTTCCAGCGGCTGCCGCAAGATAACAAGCTCAGCGGCAATCTGGGCAGCCTGCGGGCCACTGAGTCGCACAATGCCAATGCCGCCCCGGCCCGGAGGCGTGGAGATGGCTGCAATCGTATCGGGCTGTGCTTCCGCGTGCGTCATAGGCTCTATCCAGTGTAGAAGCTGTCACGAGGCGAGACGCACCGCAAGTGGATTGCGTAGTCTAGAGAGGGCCGGTTGAGACCGGCTATGGGGGATGGAATGCGCGCGACCGCGATAGAGTTTCGGCTGCGGATGCTGATTATGGTATCGATCATTGTGCTTGGCTTTTGGGCACCCTGGGCTCGCGCATGGGATCTGAGCCGGCAAATCTCCCTGCTCGAGTGGCTGGCGCTGGAAGTAAGTCGCACCGGGCTGCTGCGCTTTACGCTGGCAACGCCTGCTGTCATTGTTCTTGGCTCTCTCTTTGCCGCTGTGGGCATGGTGCTGCGCATCTGGGGAACGGCCTACCTGGGCTACGGAACAGTCCACCACGGCCAGATGCAGGCCGGAGCCGTGATGGCCGATGGACCGTATCGCTTTGTTCGCAACCCGCTCTATCTCGGCGGCTGGTTCATGGCAATCGCAACGAGTTTTGTCATGCCGCCTACCGGCGCTCTGTTCGCTGTGCTGCTGTTTACAATCTTCCTTCTGCGCCTGATTCTGGGGGAAGAAGCGTATCTGACGGATAAGCAGGGGGAAACCTACCTTGCCTACAAGGCTGCCGTGCCGCGTCTCTTTCCGCGCCTTCGCGGCGCTTTGCCCGCAGCCGGCAACAAGCCAAACTGGCCCATTGCCGCCCTCACGGAGATCAACCCGATCGGGGTCTTTGTTACGTTGTCGGTCTTGTCCTGGTGGTATGACAACGAACTGATGCTCAAGGGAATTCTTATCAGCTTTGGTGCTTCGCTGATCGTGCGGGCATTAGCGCCGCGCGGCACAAACAATTCCGACCCTGCCTGACCTCACGTCCAACGCAAAAGGGGAGAAGCTCTGCGGCTTCTCCCCTTTTGCATGTGCTTCACTGGCTCCCGTTGCTGCCCTTGGAAAAACTACTTCTTTGGCGGAGCGATGGTGTCCTTGGCGGCCTTGGCCACGCGGAACTTGACCACGGTCTTGGCCTTGATCTTGATGGCCGCGCCGGTCTGGGGGTTGCGGCCTACACGGGCCTTGCGCTCTGCCTTTACCAAACGGCCGATGCCGGGGATCACAAATACGCCGTTCTTCTTCGTTTCCTTGATGGCGGTCTCTGCCAGCAGGTCAAGAAAAGCAGCCACTTGCTTGTTGG
>Ga0364860_10285_pt3 | contig 19391 bp, 15 predicted proteins | sample ExccelAu500001D4_FD_206916 | JGI IMG/M metagenome (GOLD analysis project Ga0364860, IMG submission 206916) | Enriched cells from Trout Bog Lake Hypolimnion, Wisconsin, USA - BchlTB.Aug20.5000.01 .D4 | ecosystem: Environmental > Aquatic > Freshwater > Lake > Hypolimnion/Profundal zone | place: USA... | reverse complement strand
CTAAAGAATCTTCAGAAAATGGTGTTCCGTTTATTGTTATGGGCGATACCAAAAGCCCTGAAGAATTTAATTTAGAAGGCTGTGATTTTTATTCTATTGATCATCAACAAACCTTAAATTTTGAGTTGGCAAAAGTGTTGCCGGTTAAGCACTATGCCCGAAAAAATCTTGGCTACCTGGTTGCTATTTCAAAAGGCGCAGAAATAATCGTTGAAACAGATGATGATAACTTGCCTTTAAATGGTTTTTGGGAACCAAGGTCCAAGAATATAAAAGCACATGTACTTCATGATAAAGGATGGGTAAATGTATACAGATATTTCACGGAGGCCAATATCTGGCCAAGAGGTTTTGCACTTGAGCATATCCAGGATAATTTGCCCACACTGGAGCAGCAAATGATTATTGAATGTCCGATTCAGCAGGGATTAGCAGACGAAAACCCTGATGTAGATGCAATATACAGACTCATTTTGCCATTGCCCATTACATTTAATAAGGTAGAAAACATTGCTTTAGGTAATAATTCATGCTGCCCATTTAATAGTCAGAATACTACCTGGTTTAAAGAAGCATTCCAGCTTTTATATTTACCATCTTTCTGCAGTTTCAGGATGACTGATATCTGGCGGTCATTTGTTGCTCAAAGAATAGCCTGGACATGTGGATGGCCCATTTTATTTCACCAGAGTACGGTTTGGCAAGAACGCAATGAACATAATTTAATGAACGACTTTAAAGATGAAATTTCCGGATATCTTAATAATGAACTTATATACGAGAGCCTAAACAAATTAAATTTAATGCAGGGTGCTGAAAATATATCCGCGAATATGATAGCATGTTACCAGAAATTGATTGACCTGAACCTGGTAGGGGCTGACGAAATGATTCTTTTAAAGGCCTGGTTAAACGATATTAATATTCTTTGGACCTAAATGAAAAATTCTCCTATAAATATCAGTTTCAAATGGCAAATAGCCATTCTTGCCTGTGTATTAATTGCAATTGTCTGCACCAATATTATGATGGCGCCGTATGGATTTGATATCATGCTTTCATATGGTGCAGCATTTCAGGCAGACCACCTGGGGAATTTTCCACTAAACGTTTATAAAACATGGAATATGCGGGGCATAGGATACAAGTACCTTATGTATGGTCTGTATAAATTATCAGGAACCAGCCCGACTCCTGACCATAGCCATGAATTTGAAATAATTACTAAAACCATTTACTATGCATTGCTGCTCAGCATGAGCTATTTCTTTTTTTATCTTTTGAAGCCTTTCCTCGCCAGAAAGAATATAAACTGGAAGCTCAGTTTTTTTCTGTTTGCGATATCCGCTGCATCTATAGGGCTTGGGGTTATTTTGCAACCCGAAGATATTTCTATTTATTTAACCCTAGGGATGGTGAGCTTTGCCCTATCCGAAAAAAAAATATTTAATAATCTGGCTGGCTTATTTGTCCCATTATTATTATGTCTTAAAGTTGTTACCGTCTTATATACCGGGTATGCATTGGTATTGCTTTTATTTTTATACCCGCAGGAACAAAAAAGATTTTGGCGTTTCTGCATCAGCATTGCAGTATTTACATTTATTACAATTATTTTCTATTTAACAGTTATTCCCCGGGAAGTTACTGATACAATGGGGTCGGTTTTACTTCAGAGTGGAGGATATAGTACCAGTTTTGCCTTAAAATGGATTCTAAATCTCATTGCTGCGCGCGGAATTTTAGCATGCTTCCTGCCGGGCATTATTTGTTTTGTATATATCATAGCGGTGAACAGGAAGAAAAACATAAACCTACTTTTGCTTGCCGTATTATTAAGCATCTCTTTTGTCTATGTAAACATTCAAAAAGAATATTTTGCCTACCACTATCTTAGCATAGCCCCACTATTAATTGGCAGTATTTTTATTGTTACTTACTATTTATCGCGAAAATACAGGGTGGCCAATGTAATGATGCTCTTCTGCTGTGTTATAGCATTGCGTTGGTTGTTTTCTGAAGTAATCCCTATGCACGATCTTTTATCTTCACCTCTGGCCAGTGCAGTTAGTTATTCTAAAAGCCATGATAAAGAAAGGCGCTATTTTAAAGAAATGGATGCCCGATATTCTCTAAGTTCTCAGAAAGAAGTGCTTACCCTTACCGAAGGGATTTTTAATTATTACATACATAGCAAAAGTTATCTCAGGCACAGTTTTGTTCCCTTTGCCTTAAAGAGCCGTTCAAAAAGCCTTAATAAGGCAGTATTCCCAATAATGTTTGACAGTATGTTATCTTATAAAGGCCAGTATATAGTGGTTGGCAAACAAATAAAAACCTCAGATATACCAGGCCTTGACCAAATGCTTGCAAAAGACTACCAGATGATACCAGCTGCCACTCCTTCTGAAATAGATGGTACAGAAGAATTTCTCTTCGTTTTATACAAGCGAAAAAGTTGAAAGAAATTTAAAGGAGTCCACTATCTGTCAATGGGCTAATAATAACAAATAATGTTTTCAGTAGTCATCCCTCTTTATAACAAATCACATACAATAGAAGATACATTAGCTTCTGTACTTGCCCAAACGTATCAGGATTTTGAGGTTATTATTGTAAACGATGGTTCAATTGATAATGGGGTGGAGGTTATAAAAAATTTTACTAAGGATCCACGCGTTCATATTATTCATCAGGACAACAAAGGGGTTAGCGCTGCCAGAAACATGGGTGTGATGTGTTCTAAATATGATTATATCGCTTTTTTGGATGGTGATGACCTGTGGCTACCCGGTTATTTAGCAAAAATGAAGGAGGCGATCGATTTGTTTCCTGATGCAGGTATGATTTGTAGTGCCGGAATTGTTAAAAATGCAAATGGCTCTGAGTATCTTAGATTGGCAAAAAAATATAAAGACAGGATTTTAGAAATTAATTTTTTCGAAAACCCACATATTTTCCTACATACAAGCGCAACAGTTGTATCAAAAGAGGCCTTCAATAAATCAAGTGGATTTCCGGTTGGGATGATAAGAAATGAAGATCATGTATTTTTCTATTCGCTGGCATTAGTTAGTAAAGTGGTTTATTCCGGTTTTCCTTTAAGTGTTTATGTGGGAGGCATAGAGGGACAGGCAACCAGCTTTAGTGCTGATAATGACATAGTACTTTTGAATGATATTGTGAAAAGGCATAATATGATTTTCGAAAACTGGAAAAAATCAGACAGACGTAATAAGATATATAAAATTTTTTTAAAATACGAATTAAGGCACTGTTTTATAGTTTCATTAAGGGCCGGAAATTATTCAGTAATAGATTATTATTTGAATCATTTATCTGATGAAATTAATATACACTTTCCAGTTTATGAGAGAGTATTATATCGTACCCAGGCTTTTAGAAAGATGGCTGTTTTGTATATCCTGTTAACAAAGATAAGATGGATAATGAGAGGTTACCCAAGGGTATATTAATTTCAAAAAAATGAAAATATTAAATGATTTAAGAAATTATTTAATACAATATTGATTATTATAATGATAATTGTTGACAAAATAAAAAGACGCATACGAAGTGAAATTGTTTCAAGGTTAAGAAAAAAGAGCTTTTATCCTAAAATATATAAATCATATTGGCATTACCGACTATACAAGCCTGAAAGCAATAAGGAGGAGTTTAATTATTTTACTGCGGTTCCAAATCCAGGTGCAGGAATTGGCCATCAGGTAGCGAATTGGATTTCAGGGTACTGGTTTGCAGGCCAATTTGGATTGCATTTTGCACATATCCCTTTTTCCAATGAAAAATGGGAACTTTTTTTTGGACTGGGAGAAAATGAAAAAAGAGCAGAAACATTAATTCAAAGCGGTTATAAAAGAGTTCGACTCCCTTTATTTAATGAAAAAAATAAGGATGAAGTTGATTTAATTAAAAATATTATTGAATCTTACCGGGACCAAAAAGCAGTATTCGTGGCGGAACAGGACCAGTTTTATGAGGACCAGTTTACAGTAATGGATGACCTGAAAAGGAAGTTTTTCGGTGCTTCTTCCCGAAGGGATGATAAACTTATTTTTTCCAAAGAATATTTCAATATTGCCATTCATGTACGCCGTGGAGATATTTCAATAGGTCAATCAAATGAAAATCCTAATCTGTTAATGCGTTGGCTTGACAATAATTACTTTGTGAAAGTACTTACTACAGTGGTCGAAAATATCCAAACAACAAAACCAATTGCCATATACATTTTTTCAGAAGGGGCAGAAAAAGATTTTCCTGAGTTCGAAAAATTCAACAATCTTCATTTTTGCCTGGATATGAGCGCCCAGGACTCTTTTCTCCACATGGTGCATGCTGATCTGTTGATCACAAGCAAAAGTTCTTTCTCATACAAGCCTGCCTTGTTTTCTAACGGGATCAAAGTCTGTCCGAGATATTTTTGGCATGGTTATCCCATGCAAAAAGATTGGATTTTGGCAGAGGAGGATGGATCGTTTAACGCCAATAGATTAATGATTTGAAAATGAGGGATTAATAAAATGAATAAAATAGCTATATTCGCTCTTAAGACCGCACGGAAGATTTATATAAAGTTTAATGGTTCTATATCATATATAAATGATGCGTACAATCAGGATGCGGATGCTGCATCCCAAATAATATATGAAGCATTAATATCTGAATCTCCCTGCATGGTGACGCGGTTTGGCAGTACAGAACTTGGATGTCTTAGCAATTATATGGGGGTAAAATACCTGAAATTTAATTATTTAGCATATGTCAAAGGAAATACCCCACCCGCCTGGTGGGAGGATGCAATTATAAAGCAAATGCAAAACTGGTCGGGGTTTTTCCCGGCAACTTTGCCCAAAATCGAGCAATTTTGCGAATTGATGATTCAAGACATTCCTGAAGTGGATGTTTTAGGATCCTGGTTGCCGGATGAACATTTGTTTGAAAAGGAACTACAGGGCTGTAGTAAAATAAATTTTGAATTGATGAATCCCTATTTTTCCAAAATACCATGGACCCGCGCTCTGGAAGGCAAAAAAGTACTGGTGGTACACCCATTTGCGCGTACGATTCAACAACAATATAAAAAACGTGAATTATTGTTTAAAGATAATCTATTGCCTGAATTTGAATTAATGACAATAAAAGCTGTGCAAAGTTTATCAGGTACCGGTTCTGGATTTGCTGATTGGTTTGAAGCCCTGGAATATATGAAAGATGAAATTAATAAGCATGAATATGATATTTGTTTGATTGGCTGTGGTGCTTACGGTTTCCCTCTGGCTGCTCACGTAAAGCGCATGGGCAAAAAAGCCTTTCACCTTGGTGGCAGCCTTCAACTCCTTTTTGGGATCAGAGGGAAAAGATGGGAAGACGAAAATTATAATCCCGTTTATAATTATGCAAGATTAATGAATGAGCATTGGGTAAGGCCTGGTGAAGAAGAGAAACCTGAAGGTGCAGAAATTGTGGAAGATGCCTGTTATTGGTAAGAAATGTAATGTCTTTTTAAAGGAATAAAATAATATAAATTCAATAAATGGGTAATATCATATATGCGATAAATGACACAAATAATATTGAATACAGGCTTACCCCCTGGGATCAGCGTGCATTTGGTTTTAAAACTTCAGAACTATTGAACATAAATTATGATAATGTTGAAGACCTATCTGATTCAATTGGGCATTTTCACGATTTTAATAGATCCGAAAAGATTGTTTTTTCCTACACAAGAATTAATTCAAACGACATATTTTTAAAGAACTATCTTCAAAATAATGGATTCTATTTTGCAGAAGTATCATTAGAAATTGAAACTAATAATTTATTGAATTTTGCTGCGGAACCTAAATTATCAAAACTGCAACTTGTTCAGGCAGAAGAAAAGGATTTGGAAGAAATAAGATTAATAGCAAAAAACTCTTTTAACTACAGCAGATTTCACGAAGATTTTAATATTGCAAGGGAAGCATCTGAAATGCGGTATTATTACTGGATCGATGACCTTGTAAGGCAAGGTAAAGAAATCTATATTTGCAAGCTGAAAAATGAAATCGTAGGATTTCATATTCAGGAAATTGTGGAGAACAAAGCGCGTATGATATTGACAGGATGCAAAAAAGGGAAAGAAGTTTTAGCGCTTTCGCTCTGGCAGGAAGTGCTACACAATTTGAAACTGCGAGAAATCAAATGTGCTGAAACATTAATTTCGGCTTCTAATATTGGTGTCTTAAATTTGTATATTTATTTTAGATTTAAGGTTGTTAGAACCTTATTTGGCATGCACATTTTATATAAATAAGCGTTTTAGTATGATTCCATTCAATAAACCCTACCTGACTGGTAAAGAATCCCAATACATTACAGAGGCTGCAATGAGCGGTAAGCTTTCCGGGAATGGGGTGTTTACTAAAAAATGCCAGGATTTTTTTGAAAACAAATACGGGTTTAGAAAAACGTTACTGACCACCTCTTGTACAGATGCTTTAGAGATGGCAGCAATATTGTGTAATATTCAACCGGGAGATGAGGTTATAATCCCATCCTTTACTTTTGTTTCTACTGCCGTTGCATTTGTTCGCCAGGGAGCAAAAATTGTATTTGCAGACAGCTATGCAAATAACCCAAATATTGATGCAGGCAAAATCGAATCGCTTATAAGCGAAAGAACCAGGGTTATTGTGCCCGTACATTATGCAGGTGTGGCGTGCGATATGGATAAAATAATGGAGTTGGCTGACAGATATAAACTTCTGGTAGTAGAAGATGCTGCACAGGCTATAGATTCATATTATATATCTCCTGAAACCGGCAAAAAGCAGGCTTTAGGGTCCATCGGGCATTTTGGGGCATTTTCCTTTCACGAAACCAAAAATATTATATCCGGAGAAGGAGGGATGTTAGCAATCAATGATGTTCAATTTGTGCATCGCGCTGAGATCATTTGGGAAAAAGGGACCAATCGTGCTGAATTTTTTAGAGGCGAAGTCAACAAATATGGTTGGGTAGATATAGGGAGTTCCTTTTTACCTTCTGAAATAGTATCAGCATTTTTATGGGCACAGATAGAGGTAATGGATGATATTCAGAACAAAAGAAAAGAATTGTGGAACATGTATCATATGGCCTTATCTGATTTGGAAACTAAAGGATTTTTCAGGCTGCCGGACATACCCGCTTTTGCCACCAACAATGCGCATATGTTTTATCTTGTTTGCAATAATATAGATGAACGTTCAGGTTTGATATCGTACTTAAAAGAAGATAACATTCTTTCAGTGTTTCACTACCTGAGTTTGCACAATAGCGCGTATTACCATTCAAAACATGATGGCAGATCATTGCCAAACTGTGATATGTATGCCAATTGCCTGGTGCGGTTGCCCTTGTTTTACGAATTATCTCATGAAGACGTTGAAAGGATAGCAGGGCGCATCAGGAAGTTTTTTCTGGACAAGGGCATCAACCGGTAAGTTAATTTATGACGCAAAACAAGCTGAGAATCGTTTTACTGTCAGGATCAAACCCGTATCATAATGCAGGAATAGTAGCTTATGATATTTACAAAAGTCTTAAAAAACAGGGGCATACAGTTATATTGCTTACTCGTAATTATGACGAAAGATTTGAATCAGGAATTCAATCCATATACGGAAAAACGGAATCCCGGTTTAGAAATCTGCTTCAAAAAGTTGCTTTCAGACTTGGAGCAAAGCGAAGAATGGACCCTGCCTATTACATGCATAGTCTTAATGAAAAACAAAAATATATCCCGACAAAAAAACTTTTAAAAAAGATTTCTTTGAATCCGGATCTCTTTGTCTATTTGTTTCCGCATGGTTTTTTAAATGCAAGGAACTTATATGAATTGAATGTGCAAACAGGGACCCCGGTTTGTGTTATGCCCATGGATATGGCCCAGTTTACCGGGGGATGTCATTACGCCAACAGCTGTGAAGGATTTATGCACCAATGTGGAAGTTGCCCGGGTTTATATTCAAAAAAAGCAGATGACCTGACATATAAAAATTTGATCTATAAGGCGAAATTTACTTCTCAAACCGACCTTTATACAATATCAAATACCTGGACTTCAGATCTGATAAAAAAGAGTACCGTTTATTCCGGCAAACCTAATTATCACATCAATATAGTTATAGATGAAACAATTTATTGTCCAGGCGAAAAAATGGAAGCTCGGAATTTGTTTTCTATTCCCGCCGGTAAGAAAATTATTTTTTTCGGAGCCACAAGTGTGCATGAAAAGAGAAAGGGTATTATTTATTTAGTAGAGGCTATAAATATGCTTTACAATGAATTAGATAGTTCAGAAAGAAGTCATATAGGAATTGCTATTGCGGGCAAAATCAGTGAGGAAGTCAAAGATCTTTTCCCTTTTGATGTTTATACTTTGGGCCATTTAACACATGATTTGCTGCCCAAAGCTTTTCAAATGGCAGACGTTTTTGTGTCTCCGTCTATACAGGATGCAGGGCCGATGATGGTAATTCAGTCGATGATGTGTGGAACACCCGTAATTGCATTCGAAATGGGCAATGCCATTGATTATATTTTTGATAATATTACCGGTTATCGGATTCCTATATACAACACACAAAAGTTAAAAGAAGGAATTCACAAACTGCTATCTAAAACTGACTTTGAAAAAAAGGAAATGTCTGTTCAGTGCCGACAATTAGCACTTAATAAGTCGTCATATAATGCATTTGCACAAGATTTTATTTCGGATTTCAACAGCTTCATTCATTTGCGTAAAGGATAGTTGTAAAATGATTTTTTTATTCGATGTTGAAGGAGCTGAAAAAGTTAAAGAAGTAAATCTCTGATTATTATTTTGCTATAGAATGAGAATAACAATTTTTAAGGGTTAGCCCTGTGCTATTTGCCTGTGAAGTATCACATATAGATGAATAGGACATATTGAACCTCCCTATATCAGGCAGCAAATATAATATTTTGAGGATATAAGTCTAATGAGCCGCTACCAGCTAAGTAAGGCTAAGATTTTTCTTATATTTGTTGTCATTACACCAATGGCTTTTCAGGTATTTTCACCTTCTGCTATAAAATATTGATAGGAATATGAAAGGAATTTCAAAAATGCAATATTGTTGTAATATTATCTATAAAATCATAAGGAAATTACTCAATATCAGCCTGGTACCAGTCCATTATTTTTTATCCAAATTGCTTTTTTATGTTAATAATGTAAAAATAACATCATTCAAAACCCATGGTATTCCATACATTATGGTTACAAGGGGAGGTAAATTCGTAGTTGGAGCGCATTTATCCATTAATAATAACAAAAACAGCAATCCGATTGGGAGAGAATCCCGATGTTCTTTTTTTGTTGCAAAAGGTGGCAATTTAGTTTTAGGGAATAATGTAAGCATGAGTTCTACAGCTATTGTATGCACCCGGGAAATTATTATTGAAGATTATGTTAAAATCGGAGGAAACACCTGCATCTATGATACTGATTTTCATTCATTGGATTATAAAGTTCGTCAGGATAATTCTCTGGATATGGAACAACGAATATCAAAGTCTGTAGTAATTAAAAAGAATGTCTTTATCGGAGCACATTCAACCATTTTAAAAGGGGTGACAATTGGTGAAAATTCAATAATCGGGGCATGTTCTGTAATTACCAAAAGCGTTCCACCGAATGAGGTTTGGGCAGGAAATCCGGCTAAATTTATACGGTCGTTAAATGGGGATATTCAAAATTTAAGCTAACTTTGCCATCATCAAACTATTGTTGATTAGATAAAGGGAGCACTTTTGCAAAAAATACTTAGGGACGAGTTTAAAATTTATGTGTCAATGAGTTTGCTTCCCGCTGCTTTTTTTGGAAATGATTACTTCCGAATACCAATTGGCAGATTAATATCAGACAGAAGCGAAAAAAATATTAAGAAGGCAGCAGCAAATAGCCGGAGCAGCTCTTCAATGAATCCGTTTTTGAAGCAAGCATCTGCCGAAAATGTTCTGAATTTTAAACGTATATGATTGTTGAAAATTAATTAACAATACTGGACAACACGGGAACTTCCCCAAAATTTGAAATGTACAGAGATCGATTACATATACGTTTAATTTCAATCGCCATTCTTTTGGTAACCATATATTCCATGGTGCCATACCCGGTTGATGGTAATAATTTAATTCAAATAATCGATGTCACATTTGTCTGGTGGTTTATTCAAATATTTACTCTTTACGTATTGTGGTTGTTACGACAGCGCTTTGTAGATAAAGAGGGTGAAAAAACAATGATATTTATTCAGTGGTATCTAATTTGGAATATTTTCTCAGTGCTTCGCGGTTGTTTTATTGCTGATGCCTATTGGGATTGGAAAAATTTATTAGGCAATGCTTTGGGATTGATGCTGCCGATAATGGCATATGCTTCTACAAATAAATTGGTACTGCAATCAATTATACGGTATTACATCTATAATACACTGCCGCTTTTTATTGTTTTTGCATTTCTGATATATCCTGGCGCATTTGGCTTTTATTTAGTTCCATTATTTTTTCTTGGATTATTCTGGCCTGCATTAAAGCTTCAATGGAAATGGATCATGGTGGGTGCCTCTGTTTTTGTAGTACTTGCGGCATTACAGGCACGGAGTACTGTCATTAAATCCGTACTACCGGTTTTGCTTTCTTTCATGTTTTATATAAGGTTATTTGTATCAATTGGAATATTAGAATTTATTCGGAAATTGTTATTTGCAGCCCCATTTATCTTCTTTATTCTTGCAGTTACGGGTATTTTCAACGTATTAAACTTTGATGATTATATTCGCGGCGATTATGTCGTAGAAAATAAGGTAGGTGGTGAAATACATGAACGGAGTCTAAAAGGAGATACCAGGACGTTTTTATATATAGAGGTTTTGAAAGATGCTCAGAAAAACAACAGTTGGATACTGGGCAAAAGTCCGGCCCGTGGCGATGAATCCGAGATTTTCGGTGGCAACGACCTTACCGGAAGAAATGAGCGAAATGGCAATGAAGTTGCTATTCTTAATGTTTTTGCATGGACAGGTGTCATTGGAGTCATATTGTTTTTTTTAATATTCTACAAGGCTTCCTATATGGCAATTAATGAATCAAATAATTTTTATTGTAAAATTTTAGGGTTGTTTTTAGCATTTCGCTGGTGCTATGCATGGGTAGAAGATATTAATTATTTTACAATTACAACAGTTTTTATTTATGTTTTAATAGGATTTTGCTATTCAAAATCATTTAGAATGATGACGGATGACGAGATAAAATATTGGGTATGGGGCGTTTTTGAAAAACGATATGCCATAAATGAAATGGATGTTTTAAAACCTGTCGAAAAGAAAAATATCTGAAGTTCTAATGGCCATTGTTCCAAATATTGCTGTTTTAATAACTTCTCATAACCGCAAAGACAAAACATTGCATTGCCTGGAGGCATTATATCTTCAACAGGGAATCCATGATGATTTTAATATGGATGTTTTTCTGGTTGATGATGCATCCGAAGACGGAACAGCAGCGGAAGTAGAATCCAGGTATCCGGATGTAAACTTAATATCCGGTGATGGTAATCTTTTTTGGAACCGGGGTATGTATCTGGCATGGGAAAAAGCCAAAGAGACAAATGAATATGATTATTATTTATGGTTGAATGACGATACTTTTTTATTTAAAAATGCAATAATCATTTTATTAAAGGATGCTAAGGCATCAAATTATATATCAGCTATTTGTGGTGCTGCTTTTTCGCTGAAACACCAAACCATGTCTTATGGGGGATTTTCTAAAGATGATAAAATCCTTACGCCAGATGGATCCATTCAGGAAGCATATATATTTAATGGTAATTGTGTTTTAATACCCAAATATGTTTTTAATATAGTGGGAATGCTTGATAAGCGGTATCCTCATGCTATTGGTGATTATGACTATGCCTTACGGATAAGAGAACAAAATCTGAAATCTTATGCATCATCCGAATTTATAGGCACATGTGAACGGAATGAAAGTTTGCCCCTATGGTGCTCGACAACAGTTTCATTACGCCGCAGAATTCAGAATCTTTATTCTCCTTTGGGCAGTAGTCATCCATATTATTATTTTATTTTTGAAAGGCGTCATTATGGATTGGGAGTGGCTGTGAAGCATTTTTTTTCCATACATCTTCGTCTTTTAATACCCCAATTATGGAAATAAACAGACATTTTTCGTTTCAGGCAGATTCTGACATCGTTAATGCATTGTATATTAACCATGCAAATTATATTATTGAATATAATCCTGATGTTGACAATAAAATTTGTACACTGTATTTTAGCAGTAACGACTTATACTACCCGAATAATGAACTGGCATTTAAAGAGCAATTGCTTAATAAAAACAGATTTGAGTGGTATAAAACAAGAATTACAGGTGCATCAAAACATATTTTTCTCAGGGATATAAAAAAGCAATGGTATTTAACAGGTATCAATGCACAGATGGATACTCCTGACAAACTATTAAGTTTTTTAATAGAAGAAACTAAGGGATTCAAGGTAATGGCAGTGGGGAGTTCTTCCGGGGGGTTTGCTGCAGTAATATATGGGCAATTGCTAAAGGCTGAGCGTATCTATTCTTTTAATGGTCAATTTGAAATTCTATCATTATTAAATCAATCAACAGAAAATATTAATCCTATCGTATTTCGTTATAGCCGGGATGAACATTTGAAACTTTGGTATGATACAAAAAACTTTATAAAAGAACCTTCTACAATTTATTATTTCCACTCCAGCAGGAATAATTGGGATAAAGAGCAAAACCAGCATATAAAGGACCTCAAATTAAAAACGATTAGCTTTATAACAAGTAACCACGGGATCCCTTTTTTAAAAACAAATTTACCTGCAGTACTCAATATGCCAATTGATGCATTGAATGTTCTTACTGGTACAACTATTCATCCAATTATATTTTCACTCAGAATTGTAGGTTTATATAAGACATTGGAAGGAATAAATTCCATCATAATTTTTGTTTTAAAAAAAATATATATCAAAACAATTTTAAAATTGAAACAAGGGTACAAAACTTCCGCAAACATGAGTTGCCTTGTTTTGTAAACCCAAAAATTGTCTTATCAAGATATTGGCTTAATAATTACAAACGTAACAAACCTATTGGAGCGGGTATATAATATTGAATATGAAAGTTTTATTATCTGCATTTGCTTGTGATCCATTTTCAGGTTCAGAATCTGCATATGGGTGGAGTTGGGCTACGGGTCTTGCTGATAAAGATTTTGAAGTTCACTGTATAACCCGGGGAATAAACAGGGAAAATATCGAAAGGAAATCCAAACCAGATCACTTGCATTTCCATTATGTTTCATTGCCATTTGGGATGGAATCATTTTATTCCCTGTCGCAGCCAACAATGTATTTGTATTACATGCTCTGGCAATGGTACGCGTATAAAAAAGGTAAATCTTTGCATAAAAGAATTGCGTTTGATGTTATCCATCATGTCACATGGGGCAGCCTTCAAATGGGCTCATTTTTATATAAACTTAAAATCCCTTTTATATTTGGCCCGGCAGGCGGCGGACAAAAGGCTCCAAAGGCGTTCAAAAAATATTTTCTGACATATTGGTCTTCAGAACTAAAAAGAGAAAGAGTGAGTAATCTGCTCCTTAATTATAGTCCGGCTTGCAAACCTATGCTGCATCAGGCAATTTCAGTACTTGTTGCTAATACTGATACAGAACGTTTGGCGCAGGAAGCCGGGACCAAAAATTATTCTATTGTATTGGATGTCGCATTGCCCGAAAGTTTTTTCCCTGAATTTCCAACACCCAAAAAACCTATGCACGATACACTAAAATTACTTTGGGTGGGCCGGTTTATGCCAAGGAAAGGTGTCTTGCTTATGTTGGATGTTATGAATGAGTTAAAAGAGTATCCCGGGATAACATTGACTTTGGTAGGTGATGGGGAGATGAAAAATGAAATCGTAAGCCAGATTGATAAATATGGCTTGCAAAGCAGTATAAATATGGTTGGAAGTGTACCATATGAAAAGGTTCGTGATTATTATGCCTCACACGATGTTTTCTTTTATACATCATTGAGAGATTCTGGTTCAGTTCAATTAATAGAGGCAATGGCATTTAGTTTACCTGTTGTCACATTAAATCTGCACGGACAGGCGATGATTGTGAATGATGAAACAGGTATAAGATGTGCCTGTGATACGCCGGAAATTGCAATTAAAGCACTTAAATCTTCAATTGTCAATTTATACAATAATCCGCAAAAAGTCACTTTAATGAGTCAGGCAGCAAATGATTTTGCCAGGCGCCAAACCTGGAATCATAAAATTGCAAACATAGTGGATCAATATTACCCCAGGCCATCAGCGCTTAGGCAATAAATATTTACTGAGTAAATTGGTTGAATTGGGCCAACTATTTGTATTATAAACAGCAAACAGCGGGAGGATGAAAAGCCATACCTAACATTACATTTGGTGATTTACCTAAAGTGAAATACCTTTGCTACTGAGAAGGGAGTTTTTTTTGTTATCAATCATTAACAAATTTCATATTGGGAATCAAAGATGTATTGCCTCCAATAGTAGTTCGCATTTTGCAAAGTTTATTTTTGTTTAAAGTGCAATGGAAGGGTAATTATAAAAGTTACGACGAAGCTGCGAGTTACTGTAAAGGATATGAAGATTCCGAATTGTTAGAAATTATCCTGGAAAAAACCAGGAATTTTAAACAAAATATTTTTTCGGGAAAAAAAATTGTTGCTGATAATTCTTTCATTCAAACAATCATTGGCCTTTGTTTGTCTGCCAATGACAGGAGTATAAACATAATTGATTTCGGAGGTGGTTTTGGGTATCATTATTTTATTGCAAAGGCAATACTTAAAGAAAGATATAATATAAAATGGTGTGTTGTGGAAACACCTGCAATGGTCAATAAAGCCGAATCCTTTGCAAGCGAAGAACTTTTTTTCTTTAGTGATCTTCAGGCAGCAAAAACCAAATTAGGTCGTGTAGATATTGTATTTTCAAGCAGTGCCTTGCAATATTTGCCGGAGCCATATAAAATGTTGAAATTAATGGCCGAAATAGGAGCAGGATATTTATTTTTAACAAGGGTACCTTTGCTTGAAGAAAACAAAGAAATGTATGCAATACAGTATTCTAAATACAGTGCTAATGGCCCGGGTCCAATGCCTGAAGGAATGAAAGATGGCATTGCGAAATACCCGATAAATTTTTTATCCAAAAACAAAGTAGAAGAAATAATAGAAGAAAAATATGAAATTCAGATAGTAATGGATGATAGTTCAGAAATATATAACTTTAAATACAAACCAGTTAAAGTTTACGGATTTCTGGCAAAAATTTCTGAAAGATAACAAACTGAATTGCAATGGGAATCAATTATAATACATTTAGCCAGAAGAGGGTTTTAATTACCGGAGGGCTTGGTTTTATTGGATCAAATTTAGCCAGAAAATTACTGGAATATGGTGCGCATATAACCTTGGTGGATAGTTTAATACCCGAATATGGCGGCAATCTCCACAATATTTCAGATATTAAGGATAAAGTCAATGTAAATATAGCGGATGTAAGGGACGAATACAGCATGCAATACCTGGTTAGAGGGTTTGACTATTTGTTCAATCTGGCAGGGCAAACCAGTCATCAGGATTCAATGACGAACCCTTTTGCAGATCTGGATATCAATGCCAAAGCCCAATTATCCATTCTGGAAGCCTGCAGAAAAAACAATCCCCATATAAAAATAGTATTTGCAAGTACCAGGCAGATATATGGCAAACCAAATTATTTGCCTGTGGATGAAACCCACGTGTTAAACCCTGTGGATGTAAACGGGATCAATAAAATTGCCGGAGAATTTTATCACTTGCTTTACAATAATGTTTACGGTATTAAAGCTTGTGCGTTGCGCCTGACCAATACCTATGGCCCCGGAATGAGAGTAAAAGATGCAAGGCAGACTTTTGTAGGGATATGGATAAAAAATGCCTTAGAATCAAAACCGATTTTGATATTTGGGGATGGCCTTCAGAAAAGGGATTTTACATATATTGATGATGTGATAAATGCATTATTATTGGCTGCCTTGTCAGATGATATAAATGGTAAGGCCCTGAATTTAGGTGGCCTCGAAATAGTAAATTTGGTGGAACTGGCTGAGATTTTCAAAAAAATAGTACCGGGTTTAAAATATGAAATTGTCCCGTTCCCTCCAGAAAGAAAAGCGATTGATATTGGAGATTATTATAGCGACGATGCTGTATTTAAAAGGCTTACCCATTGGCAACCTGAAATAGATTTACTTTCAGGATTAAGTAAATCTATCAGTTATTATAAAGAAAATGCCATAAATTACTTTTAAGATATAAAAGGTATCTAAACTTAAAAAGAAGATGAAAACAATATATCCACTAAATCCATCAGCCGAATATCAGCTGTATAAAACAGAAATTGATGCGGCCATTGCCGGCGTTTTAAGTAAAGGGACGTATATTTTAGGTGATGAAGTCAAAAATTTTGAGGAAGAATTTGCTTCATTTACCGGTTCCCGGTATGCTATCGGTGTGGCTAGCGGAACTGACGCACTTTATTTAGCGCTAAAGGCAATAAACATAGGGGCTGGTGATGAGGTAATCACAGTTTCGAACACGGCAGTGGCAACGGCAATGGCGATATTACAAGCTGATGCAACCCCGGTATTTGTAGATATTGACGAAGCAAATTTTACCATAAACCCTGAATTAATTGAGAATGCCATTGGTCCAAAAACTAAGGCAATCGTTGCGGTACATTTGTTCGGCAATGCGGCTGATATTTCTGCATTAACAAAAATAGCTGACAAATATAATATTAAGTTTATTGAGGATTGTGCCCAGTCTTTTGGTACCTATTATGATCATAAGCATGTGGGGACTTTCGGCGCCTGCGGAAGTTTCAGTTTTTATCCTACCAAAAATCTCGGGGCCATCGGCGATGGCGGAATGGTAATTACGGATGATGAGGCCACTTATTTAAAATTGAAAGGATTGCGGCAGTACGGATGGGAGAAAAGATATATAAGCGAATCTTTTGGGTGGAATTCACGCCTTGATGAAATCCAGGCTGCCATATTGCGTATAAAACTCAGGCATTTCAAATCGACACTAAAAATGAGGATTGCCATTGCTGAAAAATATATTAATGGTGTTAAAAATCAGGATATTATTTTACCAGTATCGAATATAAATGCAATTCATTCTTATCATTTATTTGTTATCAAAAGTTTGAAAAGAGACAAGCTGAAAAGCTATTTGTCTGAAAACAATATAGAAACGCTTATACATTATCCCGTACCTATTCATCAGCAACCCGCCTTTGCCAGGATGTCTTCTCAGCCTGTTTTAAAATATACTGAACTGGTATCAGATCAAATTTTAAGTCTGCCTATTTATGCAGGGCTTGATGATGCAAATATTGATTATATTGTAGATAAGTTAAATAATTTCAGATAGGGATTATGTATACCTTATGCACTTATTTCGATAAAAATTATTTATGCCAGGGGTTAACCTTATATGAATCCTTATCAAGGCAGGCGGATGATTTTGTGTTATGGGTTTTATGCCTGGATGATGCTTCTTTTTTAATACTTGATAAATTAAATCTTCCAAATGTAAAGCTTGTAGAAGAGAAAGACTTAACGGAGTTTGATCCTGAATTGCTGGTTGCAAAAGGGAATCGTCCGGTACTGGAATATTATTACTGTTTCACCGCAACCCTGATTCGGTTTGTATTTAATAAAAATAAAGAGACAGAATCTGTATCTTATATAGATGCTGATATGTACTTTTTTTCCTCTTTGTCTTCTGTTTTGTTAGAGCAGGAAGACAGAGATATTATGATTATTGAACACCGTTTGCTATTTGCAGAAAAAAATTATCATGGCCATTTCAATGTTTGCCTGATATATTTCAAACGGAACAAAAACGGATTGGAATGCCTGGACTGGTGGGCCAGGATGACACTGATCAGTACGAAGCTGACAGGGGATGTGTTTGGAGATCAAAGATACCTGGATGAATTTCCGATCAGGTTTCAGGGTGTATATATTATCCCTGATCTGGGAGTTGGAACTGCACCATGGAATGTGGGCCTGTACAATATCCGAAAGAATAAGGATCAGATCATGATCAATAATGATCAATTGAAAGTGTATCATTATGCACGGTTTATCATGATAAATGATTTGTTATTCATGCCTACAAGAAAGTATTATATTGACTTATACATCTTGAAGCTCATATATAAACCATATATGATATCAATGCGAAATTCTTTTCAAAAGATAAAGAGCATTGATCGTGATTTTAGCATTGAGTTTACACGCCACAATTTGCGAGGGATATTTTTAGGAATTAATTTAGGGAGATTGTTTTTGCTTTTTAAGAATAATATTTATCGGGTTGGATTGCATATACCAATTGGATATGATAAGAATATACAATCAGAACCTTATATAATTCCGTCAAGACAGGATATGGAGGGAATTATATCTTCAATAATACCCAAAAAGTATATTCTGAGTATAGCCCAATTGCCACCTCCTGTACATGGGGCAAGTTTAATGAATAACATTGTTATACAAAGTGAGGTTATCAGACAAAAATTTCAAATGGAAGTCATTAATCTTCATTTTTCTGAATCAATTTCAAATCTGAGTGCCTTTTCATGGTATAAATTAAAAACGGTTTTTAAATATGCAAACAGGATACTGAAGGCAATTTTAAAAAAGAAGCCTGATCTTGTATATTTTACGTTATCTGCTTCAGGATATGCCTTTTACAGAGATTTATTATACGTGATAATTATTAAATTATTTCGAATAAAAATTTTATTTCACCTGCATGGACGCGGTTTTTATAAAGCCGGATCCAAATCCTGGTTAGCAAAAAAATTTCAACAATATATTTTTAAGAATCAGTATGTTATTATTTTGGATAAAAACCTGGTTTCTGATCTGAAAGATATTATCAATACCGAACCTTTTGTGGTGCCGAATACCAGCCCTATCCCTATGAAAAGTTTTAGTATTTTAAAAAGGATACCCGACAAAGAAATAGCAGATATATTATTTGTATCTAACTTTATAAAGGAAAAAGGGATATTAGATCTCATAAATGCTGTAAATATTCTAAAAACTGCTGGATATAAGTTTAAGGTCAAGCTGGTGGGCGCCCATTCGCAATTTCTCAAGGCGTCGATAGTCTTTTGCAAAGTATCTAAGC